>Ga0214545_1000815_pt1 | contig 54079 bp, 23 predicted proteins | sample CNSS4metaG_FD_160064 | JGI IMG/M metagenome (GOLD analysis project Ga0214545, IMG submission 160064) | Root nodule microbial communities from cowpea collected in UCLA plant growth center, Los Angeles, California, USA - CNSS4 | ecosystem: Host-associated > Plants > Roots > Nodule | place: USA... | reverse complement strand
TTTAGCAATCTTATAGAAAAGCGAAGGTATTAAGTACTAAGTCGACGCGAGCGGTCACACGAGCACTTATACATTTTAAAAGTTAAAAGGGTATTTAAATTATTTATTTGTTATTACTTCCTTTTAACAAAAACTTTCGAAATAAGACATTAATACCCAACAAAATTTGACTATTTTATATCCACAATTTATTAAAACCTTAGGAAAATAAATAAATAAAAGATTAGGAAATAATGTTTAGGATTAAACATATTATTTTAATATGAAAAAATTTTACAACCCTTAACATGAAAAAAAATATGGCACAACATATTCATACAATGTCAAAACATGATATCTCTCACCTATTCACACAACAATGTTCACAACCCAAAGCAGTCAACAAAACCTTAATTATAAAACTAATGAACCCCAAAAAGCATGACAGTAATTTTTTTTTATATCAAAAGAAATAGTGAAAACATCAAATTCAAACAAGATAAAAAAACACATCTAGAGAAATACTGCATGACACAATAAAAAAAAATTTTGCGAACCTGAACGGGAGATCAGACTTACAATATTTGCGTTGGAACACTAAGAAGCACGTGGGGGTGGCGATTGATGGTGAGTGGGTTTTTTGTTATGTGCGAGGGTTAAAAGAGAATGTGTGCTTAGAGTGAGAGAGGGCTCTAGAAATTTTTGAGAGAGAAAAAATTCAAAATTCTTCTTTTTCTGATGGGTTTATATACACAACATTATAAATCTAATGTAATCTCGTAATAAAGGTCTGCTTTAATTACAACGAGTTTTAAAAGGCAAGAAATGGTCTTAATATTATTACAAAATGGGAATCAAATCATAGAAAAAAAACAGAGCACAAAATCAAACGTGATCAACAAAATTGATTCTAATTAGTAAAGGAGATATTGTTTTGAATTATATTACTACTTTCTCTATCTGGAAATAAAGAGATGTCATAAATCATAGCACAAAATCAAACGTGATCAGGACAGATTAATTATAAAATATTCTTGAGAAATATATTAATATTTTCCTCATCTGGAAAAGGAAGTGTCATAAAATTAGAGCACAAAATCAGAGTAAATAATTCTAAATATTAGAACATATTCTATTTCTAATTATTAGACTAACTTCTTAAAAGGAAGTAATAACAAATAAATAATTTAAATACCCTTTTAACTTTTAAAATGTATAAGTGCTCAACAATTAAGACATTGATACCCAACAAAATTTGACTATTTTATATCCACAATTTATTAAAACATTAGGAAAATAAATAAATAAAAGATTAGGAAATAATGTTTAGGATTAAACATATTATTTTAATATGAAAAAATTTTACAACCCTTAACATGAAAAAAAATATGGCACAACATATTCATACAATGTCAAAACATGATATCTCTCACCTATTCACACAACAATGTTCACAACCCAAAGCAATCAACAAAACCTTAATTATAAAACTAATGAACCCCAAAAATCATGACAGTAATGTTTTTTTTATATCAAAAGAAATAGTGAAAACATCAAATTCAAACAAGATAAAAAAACACATCTAGAGAAATACTGCATGACACAATAAAAAAAAATTTGCGAACCTGAACGGGAGATCAGACTTACAATAGTTGCGTTGGAACACTAAGAAGCACGTGGGGGTGGCGATTGATGGTGAATGGGTTTTTTGTTATGTGCGAGGGTTAAAAGAGAATGCGTGCTTAGAGTGAGAGAGGGCTCTAGAAATTTTTGAGAGAGAAAAAATTCAAAATTCTTCTTTTTCTGATGGGTTTATATACACAACATTATAAATCTAATGTAATCTCGTAATAAAGGTCTGCTTTAATTACAACGAGTTTTAAAAGGCAAGAAATGGTCTTAATATTATTACAAAATGGGAATCAAATCATAGAAAAAAAACAGAGCACAAAATCAAACGTGATCAACAAAATTGATTCTAATTAGTAAAGGAGATATTGTTTTGAATTATATTACTACTTTCTCTATCTGGAAAAAAAGAGATGTCATAAAATCATAGCACAAAATCAAACGTGATCAGGACAGATTAATTATAATTACGAAAATAATATTCTTGAGAAATATATTAATATTTTCCTCATCTAGAAAAGGAGGTGTCATAAAATCAGAGCACAAAATCAGAGTAAATAATTCTAAATATTAGAACATATTCTATTTCTAATTATTAGACTAACTTCTTAATCTGGAGCAGAAACGACAAAGTATAGAATGAGGGTGCGAAAATAAAATTGGGCTGCCATTAGTTGCAAGAAAAAATGGTGTGGGTGTACAGAGTATTTTGGGCTAAAATAGAAACAAAGTCTCAAAAGAAAATACATAGAAGATTTAAACAAAATTTTTCTTTTTATTTATTTATTTATTATTATTATTATCATGTTATTATTATTATTTAGACAAAGAAAAAAAACCAAAGAAAACTTATTTATTTTTTTATATTTTATATTTTATATTTTTTACCTTTTTTTTGAAAAAAAAATAAATTATTATTATTTATTCTATTATTTATTTAGTCGGACGAAATTGGGTGTTGACAATTTTGATTGAAGAATAGAAGATTGTGAATATTGAAGAATATCCCATGTTATTTGTTTCGAACCAAGTCCGTGTGACGGCATCGTTAGGAACAACCACCGCGTTCCTGGGGTATTTTCCACTTTTGAGCTTGGAGCTCTGTCACGATTGTGTCCTTAAAAGTCACCTTCGATGGTGGTGAGAGAAAGGACTATTTAAATTGTGTTTGGCTTCGACTCCTAATCGATGTGGGACTTATGGGGTGTATCGGAACAAGCCCCTTAGTCGAGAGCAAAGGGATTTGTCGTCCCCACAGACGACACCAATGTTTCGACCGTAAGTCTGGTAGCTCTGGTAGCATCAGCAGGATCAACCACTGCATTCCCAAAGTAATGTCCACTTTGGAGCATTGAGTTTTGTCACAGTTTTGTCCTTAAAAGGCGCCTTAGAGGGTGGAGGGCATATTTCAACGGTGTTTGGCCTTGACTCCTAAGCGATGTGAACTTATTAGGTGCACTAGAACAAGCCCTCAATCGAAGGGGAGGGTAGTTGTCAACCCCACGATGGTCGCCAATGTTCTGACCCAACCCAAGTCTATTTGGCAGTATCGTTAGAAACAACTACTACGTTTCCGAGGTATTGTCCACTTTGGAGCATGAAACAACGTCATAGTTTTACCCTTAAAAGGTGCCTTAGAAGGTGGAGGAACGAAGAAGTATTTAAAATGCGATTAACCTCGACTCCTAAGCGATGTGGGACTTATTGGGTGTACCAAAAGATCTAGTATATTTATTCTAATTATTACCAATAATATTATTTCTAATTATTAGAATCATATCTTCCTCTAACTGAAAGATCCTAAAGAGGCACATCAAATAAATCAAATCATAATATCAATATATTGATTCTAATTATTATGAAGAATATTGCTTCTAATAATTAAAATTATATCCTTCTCTACAAACAAAAAATTTAAAATATCATTTGTTGACATGTCATTTGAGGAGTGTAAAAAGCTAAGATTGGAGGTGAATATATGTATAAAACCTTTAGGCTCGTGAAAAGGGGTGAGATAATTAAAAACAAATTGGTCTCTTCCTTATTCTTTCTTCTTCTTTTTTTTATGCTAAAATTAAAGTTTGAAAATCTAAAGAAAACTTATTTCACTTTTTCTTTTTTACCTACCATAATTTAAAAACATATTTTTTATTTTATTTTTTGAAAACAAATGCATTCACCCGGACGAAATTGAGTGTTAACAACTAGTTCACCTACCTTTGAGGCTACATCTAGTCTCTTAAGAAACCTACTTAAGAAGTCTAATCAAATCCCTTAACTAGCACGAGTATTATCTCTCTATGTTATAATGAGTATTAACCTCTCCGAGTATCACGAGTTTAATCCTCTTTAGGAAACACGGGTATAAATCTTTCTAGGTTACAACGAGTTTAACCTCTATAGGTGACCTTCTCAATCTCCCCCTGAGATTGAGAACTCACATTTACAACGAAAAATTTAATCTCTCACATATGAGAGTACAATCACGCTCATAGGATATATTTCACTATGTAAAGAATATTACAATGGTTTTCACTCAACCTAATATCACTCTATACAAAAATAGATTTGAGTTTATGCTCTCAAAGTATTCTCTTTCTTTCTTTCTCTTCAAGAATTGAGTTGATAGTGTTTCAAATCTTTTGCATATTCCTTTCACATTCTTCTTCTCTTCATCATCATGGTCTTGGTACTTATAGTTATGTTATGTCATTTAACCGTTGATGCATATTTAATTAAGCATATCCTTAATATCTTTTTTTTCTTCATCTGGAAGTTCTTGATATTGCATTCAAAGTGCATTGCTTCCTTTGAAATACACTTTTTCCCTTTTAAGCCATTCAACAATTTGAATTTCAAATATTGTGGCTTCAATCTTCTAAAGATTCTCTTGTAGTCTTTGATCTATAGATTTTTTTTCTTTCTTGTGCTTGATTGATAAATATATAACAACATTAATCGAAAATTCTTTTTATATATGTTCAATCATTTATGATATATGTTAGATATATCTTCAATCTAATCTTCAATCAGGATATCTTTATATAATGTTGAGTCATTACGCAATTCTCTTAATTGATTTGATCATCAATTTTAGTGTTCAAATTTCTTTTATCAACTCATATTTGATTCTCATATCACCTCATGATTTAATCTCTCTTTCGCACTATCTGAACTTGACTTATCTAATGCTTGCATTTACTTAACTTGTCTAGTCATTCTTCTATTAAAGTCCTCTAATGGAAGTACTCATCCAATAGGAATATTAATATTCAACTTAATAAGTTGACTTTGACTTGTCTAACGTTGATACTCGTCTAATACCTTAGTGTGTTTGCATTGACTTGTATAACACTTTGTTTTGACTCGTCTACTACTTGTATAAGTCTAATGCATTGCCTCATTATGTTGACTCGTTTGATCAATGATCTTATCAACTGGATTTATTATTGGGGTCATTTGGTGACCTTGAGTCATCTGGTCCAACTTGTGACTCATCTGACTAGCACTTCTGATTGAGCTTGTCTAAGCTTCACTTTATTTTGTGTTTGCTTAGACTTTAAGCATCAAATTTCTTTGTACTATTTGTGCCTTTTGCTAGCTTTCACTCACTAAAGAAATAATAGTTGAACAAAATATATACGGTAAAGATTATGGTCATCTAATGGTTATTTATGAGCATCTAACAGAGTCTTTAACTTAGCTAGCCTTTTCCTATGTCTAATGCTTGAATAGTCCATCATTCTTAGCTATCCTAGAACATCCCTATTCAGATTTATCTTTCTTGTTTCATTTTATATTTTGTTATCAACCAAACCTACTTACTGTCAAGCTTCATAAAATGGGATTTACTAACGTTTAATGCTTACAACCAAAAGAGATTAATGTTGGCAAAAAGAGTTTTAAAGCTTGAAGATTTGATGGAGCTTGAAGATTGATGTAGCTTGAAAACAAATGTTTAAATTTGACTTAGGATAGAAGTCTTTGTGTGTGTCTTGCAATTATTTAATTTGTTAAAATGGTGTTTAACAATTTAAATGGTTTGAGCATAAATAACATATTAAATCGACTGAAATAACAATCAATCGACTGATTTCACTTAAGTACGTGAAATTAATCAATTGAGAATTATTTTCAATCGATTCAATATGTTAGTTTACATACTATATTGCATTTCTTCTTTTGTAAGACGAAAGAGATTTTGAAAAACTCGAAATCAATTATGATAAAAAAAAAAAAAACTCATTCTCTTAGAGGAATATTTTTTTGCTACTATTTGAGATTGTTCCTAGAGGTGTTGGAGCTATAATTGCTCCTAGTTGGTGTGGTGTATAGAGGTTCTTGATTGATTAGGGAGAGTCAATCTTGAGGTTTGGTCCTTCTATTGTATTTGTCTGTGCTTGTGTGTTGTTCCTGGTGTGAGTCCAAGTCTGTAAGAGGGATTCTTGTTGTGTATTTGTTGTTTCATTTTTTATTTAGGAAACTTGTATTATGTGGTTTGTGTTTTTAAGAATTCAATTGTAAGGATAATGTAACTTCTTGAGTTAGTAAAAGGGTAAGCTTAGGTTGTCTTGACTAACTAGATGTAGCTCCATTGGAGTGAACCATTATCAAAATTTTGTGTGCATCAGTTTAGTTTTCTGCAATTTATTGTTCTAAGTTGCTTTTATCAGGAAAACTAACTTGTTTGATCTTTAATAATAATCTTGGTGTGATTGCATAATAAATTAATAAATCAGTGCATATGTTATTATTGTGATTGATCTTGGTTATCAAATTAATCAAATTCCAAAATTGATTGTTAAGTGATATTGCTGTAAAATTTACTCTCATAATTTTAATCTATTGATTTAATCAGTTAAAATGTCTAATTCATAAATCATACATTGTTGAATCTCGTGGACAATTTGGTCTAAGAAAAGGGTTTTCACATATTGCGAACTAAATATTTTTTAAAAAAAAAAAAAACAGCAATTCAACACCCCCTTGCTTGGCCTAAAGTCCTTATTGTGATTATAATTGTTATCAAGAGCGGGTTCTTGAAAGTTACTCAAGTTTGATCCTAAAATTTTTTTTCAGATAGCGGAAAATAAACTCCTTTTTACTGAATGTGTCTCTATCCATAGGTCTCCTATGCCCAGGGGCGGATGTTTATTGGGGCAGGGAGGGGCCATGGCCCCTCCTTAATTTTGAATTTTTTTTTTTTATATATATATATATATATATATATATATATATATAATATTAAAATTTTATTGAATTTTTTAAATCATAGGTAATATATTTTAGGAATTGATGAAAATTAAATGGTGTATTTAATGTTAATAGATAATAAAGAATAAAAATATTTAGGTTTAATTTCTCGTTTGGTTTCTGTTTTTGTCAAAAAAATTGACACTAGGATTATATTAATCACATCAACAAAGCAAATCATTCATATTAAGAGTTTCAATTTTAATGAAAGAATAATCTACTTCTTTCAAGAAATTTTAAGTAAAAGACCAAATTGCATTAGTTTTTCAAAAATTTGGAATCAAATTGAGACTAAAAAGATTGGAGGACCAACTTAATATTTTTAAACGAAAATATAAATCAAAAGAGTACTTAAACCAAATATTTATTAATATAATTTTTATTTTTCTTCTTATTTTCTTTTTAGCTTTTTCACAAATTGTAATAATCTCTCATCTCATATATTTTCTTTTTTTATTTTAAGAAAAAAAAGTTAGACACAAAATTATTTGCTTTCATTTCTCTTTTATCCTCTTCCTTACTTGTCTCTTGTCTCACTTGATAATAAAAATATTATTTTTTATCTCATTAGCTTTTTGTTTATTCATTTTTTATGAATATAGAAAAAAAATGTATCATGTATTTTTTCATAATTGATTTTTAATTGTGACTTAACTATAATATATTTTTCTTTTAATAATTATGAGCCTCAATTTTTTATTAAATTATGATAAATTATTTTTTAATATTATGTACAAAAAATATATATTTATAAAGAATAAAAGAATAAATTCATTATTAAAAAGTGATAAAAAAAGGAAACTATTGATGAAAATAAGATAAATTATATTTCAATTCACATATTTTGAAACATTATAATCAAATTGTTTAGTAGAGAAGCAATTTTTTAAAGCATTATACTAATGACGAAATATAATGATCTAAAAATTATATTACTTTGGCCCTTTAACATTTTTAGTCAAGATCCACCACTGCCTATGCCTATGCTTAGTGGTGTTAACATCAATTTTGAAAAATAAATATGAAAATCTTTATAGAATATATTGATCAAAGGGATTTGGAATGTCATCACTCATTCCTGATAATGTTGTTGATAATAAAGAAGATGATAAGCTATAAAACCTATGGACAGAAGATGAAAAAAAGGAAGACACAATATAACTGTACTGCCAAAATTATTTTGACATTTGCAATAAATTTAGATGAATTTTCTGAGTTTTTCAATGTAAATGTGCAAAGGACATATGAAATAAATAAATGAATTGAAATTATATCCCGTAAAGTATATAGATGATATGTGATTGTAATACAGGTATGATTTAACATACACATGTATAAAGTGTTTTTTTTTCACCTAGAGTTTATCTTGTCTTTATATATATATATATATATATTGATTATTATTAATAATATCTTTATCAGTGGGATATCGGGTATTATGTACTTAATTAAATGTAAGGGAATGATTTTTGATTTGTTAGTAATTTTGGTGTACAGAATGAATTCTCATTTTGCTAAGCTACAAGTAGATATTATAAGATTTTAGTTAAATGTTAACTTCAATATCATTATAGCTAATTATAGGCTTACTATCTCCTTTTTCACAAAGACTTAGCTGGTTGAACATAATTGTACAAAGAAAATTAACTAAGTTGTGTATTAGTTAATTTGATTCGTATCTTTCAAAATTTCTAGCTCTGCCCTGACAAGGCCACAAATATTTGATTGTTTTAGAATGAGATAAAAGTACAACACTTCATTTGTCTTTTGTACTAATTCAATTGAAAATCACTCAAGTATCTAGAATAGAGAGCCTTAGGTTGTTGTAAATAGTAGCTAATAGGTGCAAAAGGTGACTTATACTTTTAGGCTTTCTCAATTTCTTTTGATTACAGTCCTGTGGATTTGGCCGTTGGGCATTTCAATTGTCTGCTTTTCATTTTTTATTGTGCAGTTTGAATTGCAGAGAAATATACTGTTGGACAAGGTGACACTGACCCCTTTTAATGTCATCCCTTGCCTAGTATCTGGTCTTCTTTTTATTATTATTTACGTCTGCCTGCATGATGTTTGTTTTATGTCCCAACTGGTTCAATATCTTTTCACTCTTATTTCTATCTTGAATTTCTCAGCATAATCGTTGGGTCTCATAGATCTCTCTGCTGCATCTGCAGTGTACTGTGATGTGTGCCTATCCTTCTCCATTAAATGGACGTGGTTCTGAAGCCAAGCCAAGGTACCATAATCATAATAGAGCATCAAATTTTATTCATTTTTATAACACATGGTGGGACTATTGATATTCTATATCAGTCTCTGGTTTTTGAGGGGTGTGATTCTGATGTGTCATTTGAGGGGTCAGATTCTGATGTGTCAGTCTCTACTTATCACATGGCTCTGCTAATGCCCAACAACACATCTACCATTACCCACCTCATATTTGGCTACTTCTAGTTTTGCCACTTTCCATACACCTCATTGGAACAATCCAACCTATTCATCAATTCTACCTCCATTATGGAGGTAAGGTATCATCCTGTCAATTACCAAGGGTCCCATTACAAAATGTCTCTCGTATAGACAACTATTCTAGATTATGACTCCGTTAGAATCATCTCATTAGTATTCTCTATTACTCCATCACTCTCTCTGTTATAATATTAATTAAGAGTACTGGATGCTTTGTTATTAGAATAAAAATCAAAATACAGTAATAAGGTAAATATTTTACCTAAAATGAAAAGTATGATTGACATATCAAGCCATTCTGATGGAGAATTTATTTAATTTAGCTGCTGGATTGATTTGGTGTATGTTTGTTTTTCAATAAGAAATACAGAAGTAATTATTAAGTGAACTAAGAATCACCCCAAGTGGCACTCAATGTGTTTTTAAACCCATTAAGCAACTTTACAAAAACATGTTATATATATAAATAAAGAAAACTTTGCAGAAAAGAGTTTGCTGAGCCTTATTTTTGTATTAAGATAATGGAGAGGAGAAAGTGAGGCATGTGAATGAGTGGTTTGGCGAATTTGTGGTTGAGTGGATAATAGTGTATTCTGTTGGTTGTGCACAAACTTGAATTTTATTCCAAAGAAACATGAATGGGGTGGTGGACTGAAAAAACATATATAAAAAAGAATGAAAAGGCAATTGAAGAGGAAAGTGGAAAAAAGATAGAAGAGGATTTATGACATTTCAATCATTTCATTCCAATTGAGAACAGAAGTACAGCTTAAACCATGCACACCTTTCTTTTCTTTTGGTGACAGACAAGTCACAAGAGAAGATTATGTATTGGGAAAAGATAAAGTTGTGAAATACTTCTGACAAAGGACACTCTCTTTGGATCTCTGGTTTATCAATAAACATGTGGGTCACTTAACTCACATCAAATAATAATAAACAAAGTTAACCCATGTTGAACCTATAAATTCTAGTTTATTATAAGGATATGTAAGATGCAAACTAAAGTGTCTAGCAGAGTAAAAGTGCTGAATCATAGTGTTAAGGCACCTTTGTAGGTGAAATTTTGGAGTATTAAGGAATAGTATTTGTAAATCTACCATGAGCATGAAATTTGCGATGGTGTTTCTTTTAGGATGATGACTGAATTCTGAACTGCATCATTTAGGAAATTATGTTTTCTTATTAGTTTGGTAAATAAAGCAAGTCTGGCGTGGAACTTGTGAACAAAAGCAAGAAGCAGCAATGGATAACTCTGCAACGAACACAAAAATGGACAAAGCTCAAGACCTTAACATAGCTTTTAAAGTTGACAATCAATGACCCTACTCAGTTTATGTAAAAGAGCTATTATTGACACAGAAGGAAGTAATATGGCTTTAAAATATTTCAATAATAATAAGTTTTATTATTATTTATTATTATTATTATTTAATTGACAATAAAATCAAGCATTATTTTTCATCTAAACAATATATGCTTATCGTTGTTACTTCTTTCTTTTGGTAAAATGAAAGTTCAGAACTAATATTCAAAGAGTTTAGGTGTCATCTAAACAATATACAATATTTAAAGGGCTTATTTGAAGAAACAAAAATGACAAAAAACAGTTAATAAAAACATTTATGATATAAAAAAACAGTGTTATAAGTTACTGTCAAGAAATCCTTTCAAATTCCCTTTTGAAGAAAATTAAATTTATCTGAGATTAGGATGAATAACACAAAAATCACAGGTAGTTTAAAAAGTAAAATAGATTTATTATTTTATTTTTTTTAATAGAAAAAATTTATTCTTTAAACTTTACTCTACAAATAAAAATAAAACTTATTAAAAATATAATTAAATAAAAATAAAAAATTATAATAAATGAGTAATAAATTTCATATTAAAAATATAAAAAAAATTAATGACATAAAAATATTAATGCCCATCTAAATTTACAACTAGAAAATTAAAAGATCCATCGATGTCTATTTAAATATAATAAGGAGTTTAAATATTATTTTATTAAAATCATGAGATAAAAATATGTAAATGAAGATGGGGAGGATCATTTAACAATATCAGTATTAGAGTAATTACTCTCAATATTTATAGAAACAAGTTATTCTATTTACTGGAAAGGGTTATACTTAACCTTATTCTGTTGGATGTGTGAGCTGAGAATAAAGGCAAACAGTATTGGTAAGATGGGACAAGCAATTGAGATACTTTTGTGAGTGTGGAGAAAGAATTGTAAGAAAAGAAGGAAAGGAGTAAAAGAGTGGGAAAAAGAAGAAAAAGGAAAAAGAGAAGGTGAAAAGAAAGAGAAGGGTAAGAGGCAGGAAACATCCCTGTGGTGGAAGAAGAAAGAAAATGATGGGTATTGGTTATTAGACATTGGAAACTTTATATCAGTATGGTTGTGTTATGATGACTTCTATTGCAGAGTCGTCTTCAGTGTGCAGCACCCAACACAGACTTATCTTTCTTTCCTATTCACTCTCATTGCTTTCCCTTTACATGGATATTAGGTCCCTTACAACTTTTCAGACTTTTCCTTTCCTACTCATTCATCCAACATAATCAAACCAAACAAAAACAAAAGGAAAACCACACCTCACCCCATTCTTGTCAAACCAAACAAAACAAACCACTCATCGCCCATTCATACCCTTTTCCGGAATCCATGCCCACTTCCTCTTGTGACCAGATACACACCACCTTTGACCTGTTCCCTTCAACATTTCACACCCATCATCACAACAAAACAACTTTCTTAATGCTCGGATGGATTCCTCTCCTCTTTTCTCATCCAACAATTCGTTCACTCAAAGTGGGGGACACACCCCCCTTTTCTTCTCCTATTCAATTACTCTCCAACCACTCTCCTTATCAACTCAAAAACAAAATATCAATATTCTTTTCTTTTCTTTTCTTCAACCTATAATAGATGGGATTCACATACCAACAAAAACTCAATATTTCCTTTCTATTTCAATATATGGTTGATAAAATTATTTCATTCAGATTAATATAAGTCATTTCAACTGATGTATAAACAGATTCTAGAAAGAAAGAACAAGCAAATGCAATTAAACTGTATGAAATCAACAAAAGAATTCTACCATCTACCTTTTTCTGAATCTTCTTCCTTACAGTGAGTGTCCTTTGGACAGAAAACCAAAAAAAATACTGTAACTATCTCCGATGGGTGTAAAGGTAAAATAGGGTATAAGGAAGATGCTGTAAATTGCTAAGAGTAATTGACATGGACACTGGCATTAATGCCAGAGTGACAAAGAGGGCAATTGTGAACGGTGGACCCACACATTGTGCACAGACACAGATGTCTACATGGCAACAACAACACTATCGATTCTCTTACCCCACACTCGTTGCACATCCTTCTCCCCACAACGCCATCGTTTTGCTTTCTGTTACCGCAAACTTCATTCTCTTCCACCTCCGTGCCGCGGTTGTTACTTCCACAACTCGACTCGGCGGGGGCCACCCCGCCGTCATTGCGGTTCTCCTCGCTAACGTGAGCCAGCACCTCTTCCAGATTGTTCCTGAGCGAGTTGGCGGTGGCCTCATTGTTCTGCGCCAACTCCCTCCAAATCTGATTCTCCACGCTGAGACTCTTCACTCTTTCTTGAAGCACCCAATTGAGCTTCCCCAGGCGCTGAATCTCCTCGTCTTTTTCCTTGAGTTTCTTCGCCACGGCCTCTTGAATAGCCTTGACCAACATTCTTGATTGCCTCACTCGCTGCTCCTCGAGCTCCATCCACACACTCTGCGTCTGAAAAAAACGGAAAAGAAACTCATGAGCCACGCGTTTTCATTTGGCCTATTTATAGAGATTTTTGAAAGAAGGGAGAGGGAAGCTACGTGTTGCGCAATGAAACGGTCGATCTCCGATTGCTGGTTCTGGAAATGGAAGACGAGGTCTTGGTCGAAAGAGGAGAGTTTGATTTTGTTGGAGGCGGGAGGAGCAACGTTGGATTCGGTTACGGAATCTCTGGAGCGTTTCCTCGGGAGGGGGATGTGGTAGGTGAGGCCGCTATCGGATTTGTTGATGGAGTTGGGGTCGCAGAGGGTGGCGTGGTGAAACGGAAGCACCGTTGAAGGAAGAGCCACAGCACCTTCGATTTGCGCGTTGTAGAAGGCGCGATTCGGTTTCGCCATTTCTCTGATTGAAAGAGAAAGCAAAGAGCGTGAGTGAGATATAGGTGAAAATGAAGAAACAGAAACAGAAGAAGAAGAAGAAAATAAAGAGGAAATGGTTACCTGGCGGTTAGTAACTGCGCGGGGAAGAGATTCATGTGCTGAGCCTCAACTGCCATGATTTGGAGAGTTGGTTGTGAGTTGTTGTTACTGTTCTTGGCTGGTTGGTTGGGTTCTCTTATAATGGTGTGTGAAGTTTTTGTGTGGCTTTGGTTTGGTTGCAATGTGAATGAATGAATGAAAGAATCAATGGTGTGATGAGAAAAGAGTGAAGAGGAAACGAGGGAGAGAATAACTAGGCATGCAAATGAGGTGGCGACTACAAGGGAGCCTCAATGAATGAGTCCCGTTTATTTAAGGCTTTGGCTCTTGTGCCATTTCTAGAGAGAGAGAACAAACAACAAAGTCAAAACTCATACCATTTTCCTCCCCCCAAAATCTAACCATAAATTAATTCTTTTTCACTTTTTCATTCATTGCCAAAACAATTTATTTAATATAAACATTAAATGCTCATAATAATAAAACTTACCACAACACACTGTAACGCATGTGGATATGGGAATCACATCACTGTGTTCTTGCAATTTGGTTGGTTTTCGTATCGTATCATGTAATCCACTTTTCCCCGCACTAAAAAAAAAAAATTATCTTTCGGGTTCAGGTACTGAAGAGGTGCAGTTATTTTAGTGGCACGACGTGGCGTGGCGGTGCGGTGAAGTGGCACGTGAGTACGCACGTGCGAGGTGCTTGAATGGAGGTGGGGACATCAAAGGCTGACCCCTGAGCCACGTAGCGGTGGGACCCACCTCTGTCCGGAGCGGTTTCCTCGCTGTGTTGCCTCCTCATTTCTTAAACTGTTGTGTCTGCGTACGGACCAATTGTCTGGAGTGATTTCTTCGGTGCGGTGCGGGTCCACGCTATCTCCATGGAGGACATATTCGTCAACGTTCATCCGTTTCTCACCTTCTCACCTCATCAAACGGACAAAACAAAACCATGCCAGCCAACAATATACAATTTTTTTTTTTTTTTCAAAAAGAGACGTTTTGAAGTTTCATTAGGGAAATCAGCTAACAGTTATGATATTTCCAATGGTCCACCATGAATTTCATGCTTTTAAGCCATTACTCTCTTTTTACTTCAATTTTAATATTTATTACATTTTTTAACTTTTCACAATTTCAACCGTTTTCGGTTAAGTTTTTAATCTTAAACAATTTAAATATCTTTGTTCACTGGTACTTAATACCATAAATAAATATTCCGTACAATAGAAAACAAGTCCATTCAGTAGTTTCAATGCACAACTTTTAATTTATTAATTTTCTATTTAAAATCATAAGAATTAGAGTTTAATTATAACGTTTAAAAAAAGAAAAATTGTAACAGTTTATGAAAGTTACACTCCACGTTTAGCAAATCTGTTTGAATTCTAATAATCCATATTTTGACTTTAAAAGGCAAAACAGAAATTTAAAAAATATAGTTAATAATAGTAATCTATCAGCTACAGTAAGCAAGAAACGAACATTACCCTCTTGACATACTTGTTCATAACCACTTATGATAACAACGAAACTCTTTGTATTAAATTAAATTCAAATAGAATATAATAAGTTATTCTGAATGTAACTTTTGAAAATAAAATGAAAATTCGGCATTTTTATTTCTTAGTGTAACATCAAAAGCCATGGCTTCTATACCTAGAATTACAGTAACCCTATTTTATAATGATGGAAGGAGAGTGGCATTAAATCTAAGAAGACAGAACCACATTCTTAATTAATTAACACATACAACCTTTTTCCTTTCGATATCTGACCCAAACCATGTGCAGGTAATAGATAGATAACAGAGAGTTCTTAAGTTTATGTCGCAACGTGATACTTTTGTATGAAGAACAAAAGTGGTAATAAACAAGTCTGGTATAACTTTCTAAAATAATAGAGAATCTCAAACTATATTATATACACATTTGCAAATACCAAATACATGCACACATTGCTAAGTAAGAGAAGGAGGGAGAGTGAAGAAAACCTATGAAAGGTTCGGTTCCTTAGTTGTCACACTTATGTGTGTGTGTCTCTGTACGTAATTTTACTCAAATTCTCTCATCATAACACCTACAGTTATTAATATTTAATTCATAATTAAATAAGTAATTGAAAACTGTACATTTAAGTTGTTTCCCTTTGCAACTTGTAATTGATTTAGGCATGTGGGTTTATTATTTATTGCTTCGATTTTCAACTTTAATATATAGTTATTCATTCCAAGAAAGTTTGGAACTTGTTATAAAATTTGAGTGTATCATCTCAGTTTACTTTCGAATGGACTTTAAACTTAATTTAATTTTATATAATCGACTTAAAAAATGATGTTTGCATCCATTTATATAATGTAAATATATTTTATTTATAGTTGAAGTGAGATATCCAAAATATCTTCACACCAAAGCATATATATTTTAATTTTAAACGTGAAACTATATATTAATTGATAGTTCGATAGTAGGTGATATGATAAATCCAACAAATAACAAATTTTACTATGATAGACTTTATGTGAAGAAATAAACTTTAAGTTTAACTCGATCTCAACCTTGTAAAGTCGATTTTTAAAATAAAATTTATACTTACTTATAAATTATAATACTTATATATTATAAATTTGTTATATCTTTGGTCAATCTCGAACAACTTAAACTTTTACTTTTCTTGTGTAATTTAAGTAACAAAGTAACAGGTTTGGTGATGCTACCATTTTCTTAAAGTGCAACCTATTGCGATGTCATGTTTGTCTTTTTACATGAAAATGTGTTTGGCATAAACCTCCATGCAATGGAACAGAATCACTTTTGTGCAAATAAAAAGAAAGCGTAGAATAAATTCACATTACCTAAAACAATATACAAAGGAATGTGTTTTGGTGTGTATATTTTCATTGGACTCTATATATGCTAAGAAACCGCAATTTCCTGAATGTAAATGCGAACTTAACTTCTAATCTTTCTCTTTGTTTATTTAACTTCTTGTACAAAATAATGTGTAGTCTATCTCATCCACAAAATACCATCTTTTCCCGTTAAATGTTAAAAATTAATGCACACAAATGAGAAAATATTTAATACAAATAAAAAACTAAGGTTCTTGTTAACTAGTGTGGACATTGGATGGGTCAAAGAATTTTAGAATGGGAAGTTTTTAATGGAAATTATATCAAAGTTAACAACATATGCAACGACGTGCATTTCTCTACACTCTTATATTCTTTTATAAAAAAGAAGAAGGCATTTGTTAAATATTAACGATTAGACTAAAACATCATTATTTATTACATTATTCTTTTGGTTTTCATTTATAGTTTGAAAATGAAATAAGGATATATTTGAGAAAGAAATTTGATTATACTTTGACATTCTAAAAATATAAGAAAACGAAATATAACATCCTTAAATTATAAAATGAAGATGACTAAAAGCTTAGACATGAATTAGAAATAAAATATAAAAGGCAAACTTCTCTAATTTGTGCTTGTCCAAAAAATTGTACTTAATCAGCTTTTAAGTCATCTAGGACTATAAAACAATATGGATAAACTTGTACGCCAATTCTATGTAATGAGTTCTTTGTAAGAACACTCAAGTGCCTCAGAACAAAATATTTTTTATTTTAAATAATGACTAATAACCAATTTTTTTATTGCTCTATTGTTTCTTTTACATTGCCTTTTCTAACCTCTATAGCCGCCAACAACTCTCTTTTCTCTTTTTACGATGTTGTCTAGTTTTTTTTTAAGGAAAATATGAAAGGATATCTTAAAGAATCTTTTACCATATATATATATATAAATAATAGTATATTGGGTTTGAAAAAAATTATAACTTGTATTTGTTATGCAGATCTTATATGTATATTTATTTTTTAATATTTTGTATATATGAGTTGGAACATCTTAATATCTGGTTCTTTAATTTCATTTTAGTAATTACAAAAATAAAAGAAATGGACAATAATTAAGAATAGAAACTTGTAGTCTCTTGCGTATCAATGGCTTTCACTCATCACCACCTTTTGCTATAGTAATTACTATGGCAGTTACCTCTCTAGAAGCTGCTAATATAATGAACTTAACAATTAATATGGCAGTTACCTGTCTAAAAGGATGTATGAGAGTTTTCAAGGTTCAACAATTTTTAGGTCAAAAGTGCATGTAGAGTTACTAAATAGCTCTTCAATCAAGGTGTGTACCATGCGTTTGAACGTGTATATATATGCAAGCTAGCTAATGGTTGGAAAGCTTAAAAGTTTACGAAACGTGTGTGTTCTAACTCATTACACATCTAGATCTCAGAGAACAGAGAACCAATGATCCGAAGAAATAGAATTAATAAGAGAAAAAGAGTTATAGTTTTAAGCGTTTTTCTCGAAAAGGACTTTTTAGGTGCTTAAGGATTTGAAAAATTCTTTTCGGTCTAATTTCAGCCATTACGGAATCAATCAATAATAAATTCAAAATCTCAAACACGTAACACTTTTCGTGGCATATTACTATAATTCCATAATTGAGTGTGTTGAGACATCATTTTTTTTCTTATCTTTGATAAGAGAGAATTTGTTTGGATTTCAATGGTGATGTTGAAATCAATTTTTAATTGTCATTGAATTGAATATGGTGTGAAATGATGTTTTACTTAAAACAAAAAACACACTATATATGTTATGTTGGTCAAATTCATGGTTGGTCAAATTTGCTTGCAACTTTTTCGGCGAGAATATGTGAAGAAAATGTTTACCTTTCATTGCTACAATCACAATGATCGGAGCAGTTTCCCTAGCGTACAATTGTCTTTTGTCAACCACACTTATCGTCATAATAATAATAATAATAATAATAATAATAATAATAATAATAATAATATATTATTATTATTATTATTATTATTATTATTATTATTATTATAAATTGAGAACATTTAAGGAAAATATTACTATCATCTCAAGCAACCTTATAAAAGAATAATGAAAATATGTCATGAAAAAATAAGACTCACCAACAAAAATAATTATTCTATCGTATTGAAAGTTGTGAGGTTAGAAGGTAGAAACCCTAACGTAATATGAGTAAAGTATTAGTATTTATGAATCGTGTTTTTCTTTTTTCCTCCTTGAGTACGGTTAACCCTAGATTTTGACGTGAGATATTTCGTATAGAAAGGTATCCATTGCAATGTCACTTTCAAGGGAATCAAACAAAAGAATAGCTCTCCCATGCAAGGGCTACCATAAAACCTTCAACTAATATGGACCCCACGCACCATTTTCTGAGCACATAATTTATTATTTTTGTATCATATGCTACGAAAATGAATTTTCATCATAACGAATATTTTGACAGGTAGATTGAATCAAAAGGAAGAACACTCACCCCACCTTGTTCCTTCACATCTACCATTTCCATATTTAATTTCCACACAAACACGCATAATATGAAAAGGGTGCACGAGATAAATAAATAAATAAATAAAAAGTAAAAGAAAACATAAATAGACACATGATTCCTTCATACACCTCCCAACAATAACATCTTCGTCTCTAAATATACCTTGGAAGATACAAAGGTATCTTAAACAATGAAAGAAACTCGATAGAAAAACAAAAGCATAAAATAGATCATGTACTCATACAACTAGGCATGGTAAAGTAGATTACTTGTACATGTATAATTAATTAAATAATTAATTAATGACTCATATATACCAAGACTTGGTATTTTATTTTATTTGGAAATCTCGTGGATCTACATATGTGATTCACCCAAGGTAAGCCAATCTTGGTGTGCTGGATATGTGAAGATAAGAACAATAATTATAAAAAAAAAAAAAAAACTTATGTAGAATTTTCAAATAGTGGGGTTGAAACAAAACGTGTGTGATGATTGAGATGCGTTTAGTAGCTGAAGATGACATTGTCCTTCACAACGAAAGGTCCAAAACCTAACTATGGAGGCAAAGTTTGGTTGCATTTGATTATTACATGTGGTCGTGAAAACTCATACATGGATACGACACAAGAACCCAAGTGTCTTCAAATTAATATAAATGTACTTTACTTGCTATGTCATTCTTATCGAGGAAATATCACACACAACTTTTTTCAATTTGCCATAAAATGTATGGAGGATTTTCCATTTAGCTTCTAGCAACACTTGTGACTACAAATAGTGAAGCTTTTTTCATGTGTTTGGTTAGTCTCAATTAGTAATAAAGTTTTGTTTTTTTTTTTTTAATGTTAAAAGTAAGAAAAATGATATGGTTTTATTTGATAAAAACCCACCCAATTGGAATTTTCACCAATAATGTGATCTTAATTTTGGAGTGGATTTTGAGTGGGTGGCTAAATGATAGCTAAATGGAAGCCATCGAAAAAGTTACCTCACTTTTGTAGCTAAAGGAGAGAAAGGGTCTCAAAAAACATCAAAGATATAGACTTTTGATTAATTAATTAAGTGATTAATTAGGGTGATTATTGACCAAGTCGAAAAGGAAACTGATCTTATTAGTTTAATTGGGATACTAATCAAGATTAACTGATTTGACCCCATTGTGTCTTATTCATTGACGCTGCCTCATACAGCATAGATAGATATATTAGTTTAATGTAAATAAAGGTAATGCTATAATAGTGCAAATCGATGTTTAGGTACCTAAATCTTCGTTGCTTTCACATGATCGAACCTCACCATGTTAACTTTTTCTATGGCATCACAACCAATTAAGCTGTTCACGATTGGATGTTAATTTTAAAAACAGAAATAAACAAACTCCAATGGATGTTCTTTTCCACCTAGAATAATAATAATTATTATAAATAAGACAATGACAAGATCAATAGGTTAAGGATCTAATTCGAGAGATGAGAGACGCAAATTCGGATTGATATTTTAATTGAAAATGTTGAACTAAAAATAAGTGAGCTTATGAGTTGATTTAATTTGAATGAACTAGAAACAATAAAAAGAATGTGAATGAACTTAAGATTTGAAAGATCACCAAAACAATCATACAATCATTTTGGTACTTCTTTTTATGAAAGATGTTTGATTTTTAAAGTAAATGTTTAAGTAAAATTCATGCCTTGTAAGAAAAATATTCGAGCAAATGGATATAAAAGAGAATTGCCATGAAAAATAAATAATGAAGAAAATCAATAATTAAAACTTGAATGATTTAAGTGAAACCGACGAATAAAAGGTTAAATATATTTTTTATTTTTAAATTATTATAAAAAAATGTGTTTTGTTTCTAAATTAAATTATAAACTATTTCATCTTTTGAATTTTATGAAAGTTATATGGAACAAACATATTGTATAGTGTAGGGCTTAATACATCTCAGTCAAGTCACTAGTGCATTTTACACTTTCTAACTCGGACTTTATGCCTCGGTCATAGTGGAATCGAGGCATATAAATACGCGATGACAGTTTTGTAATTTATGCAACATTTTATGCCTCGGTTACTAGTTGATTTGAAGCATAAACTAGTCTTATGCCTCGATTCTGAGAGACCCGAGGCCTAAAACCTCTCCAAAATTTCCCCTTTCCCGCCACTTGAATTTTTAAATTTAAAACAAAAGCTTTATGCACCAGTTGATACTGACCTGAAGCAATAAGGCCTTATAGGCATCAGTTGTTTGAACCCAAGGCAATACAACCAGTTAAAATGGCTAGCTTTAGGCCCAAATTCCTTTCTTCAATCCTGTGCAGAAACCCTAAAGCCGCAGGGCCAAATTCCTTTTTTCTTCATCCTTCATGCGGGAATATGCAAGAAGGGCAATGAACCAAGCCATTCTCATTACACTTGGGACACCTCTATTTCTCAACCCCATCCACACAATCTTGCAACTCCCACCACAATCCAAAAAATTCTCGTTCAGCTCCATCAACTCCTCCAAACCCCCAAGTACCTCCCCTTCACGAACACCCGCGGTAACGCCAATGAGCTAAAGAGCCATGGAGAGATCATCCTAGTTGCACCAATGAGCTAAAGAGCCAAAACACTCACGTTTCAGCCCATTACACGCCATTGAATGTGAACAAAGCCAATATTTTGGAAGAAGCTTTGAGTGCTGATTATAAGACTCAAGAAATTTAATTAATTAAATAATTAATTAATTAATAAATGCGGATAGTGGGAACCTTTATGACATTTAATGCTGGGAATTATGATGTGGAGCAGTATTAACTCAAATGGTTGAGAGTATTGATTGTGTTGAGAGGACTTTTAGTTCAAGTCTTATAAGTATGTCATTTGTGTGTTAAATTAATTATTTTATTCTTTTATTCTTTCAAAACGCTAAAGAGAAAGGTGAGGAGAGTGTTATAAGGCCGAGAGAAGGTCTCAAGGGAAGGACGATTAGGTTTTGGAACATGTTTTCTTACTACTTTAATATTAATTTTAATTAATTTTTATAAAATAATAGTAAAGGAAACATAATATTATCAAATATTCAATATTAGGAGCAAAATTGTTTCTTCCATATCAAATACTTTGAAATAAATTATAATTATTTAATTTTATATTAGAATACCAAATAAAATTTCATGAGAATCAAAATATTTATTAAATTTGCAAACATTAATGAAACCTAATTGATAAAATTTGAAAATATTTTTAAAAAAATATAAAAGGAAAACAAATATTCAAATTCAAATATATTTTAAATATCTGTTTACTTCAATTTTTTAATTTCTAATGAATCTATTTTTTATAAACTAATAAAAGTTATAATACATCACTTGATCAAAATGATGCAAAGAACAAATAATAAACATAATAACATTTTTGACATAAATCTGGTATCTTTTGAACTCCAATATATATTGACAATTATTTTCAATTTTTATATTGTAGTAAATAAAAGTTATTTATACAATTATAGTGAATAAATTTCAGTATGATTGATAATGAGTTAGAAAATAAAAAATAATTAGTTAAAATATATTGAAATAGTATTCTACATGATGAAAATAAACAACAAATAAAAATATTAAAAAATTAACAAATGTGTGTCTTAGAAACAATTTGAGAGATTAGTGAAAGAAATCACAAAAAGAAAAACAAATGTATAATTGAGGGTGTGATAAGATGAAAAATACCTTAGAGATCTAAACAAACTTTTCAAATATCAACATATATACTCAATGGTTAATAAATAACGAAAATTATTTTAGCAAAACAAGAAAGTTCTTCAAATGAAACAAAAATGAATAATAATAAATAAATAAATAATATTGTTTTTATATTACATAGTAAATAAAAGATTTATGCTATAAAACACTTAAATTGAGAGTATTAAATATTCTCATGTTAAAGAAAAATATATAATAAATAAAAATATGAAAAAATAATAGAAATATTCAAATGTGAGACATAAATTTTTTTAATTGACATACATCATTTTAACATAATTACATAAAGGTTATGATAAGATGAAAAATATATTGGAGATGAAGATGATTTTCATGACAAACCAAATAATTATAAGAAATAAAAAAAAAGTATATATATATATATGGTTAATTAATTAATTAATTGTGAATATTTTAATAATTTAAATAGGGGCGGAGATATGGTGGGGATGGGTATTATGGTGGGGGTAGGGTTGGAAAAAATACCCGCATCCGCGGATAAAATCCGCAACGGATAGTTACTACCTGCGGATATTTATTACCCGCGGATATCTATTACCCGTGGGTAGTGGGTATTTTAATACCCGCTTATAAACAGGTCGGGTACGGGTATCATACTATCCGTACCCGCAGGTACCCGTTACCCGCAAAAAATTAAAATTAAAATTTAATTTATATTTTATTAATTTAAATTTAATTAAAATTAAAATTAACAATATATTTTATTATGTCAAATTTAATTATAACTAAAATTTAATTTAATTTATATTTATTTTTATAATTTTATATTAAAAAATTTATAAAATATATATATTTTTTTAAATATTTGCGGGTATCGGGTATCCACGGGTACCCGTGAGTTTTAAAAATATCTGCGGGTATTTTTTAAGCAGATACCCGACGGATAAACGGGCGAGTAACTGGCGAATTTTTTTTTGGCGGGTCGGGTTGCGGGTAGGCACTATCCGTGCCCGACCCAACCCGTTGCCATCCCTAGGCGGGGATATGTACATCCCTATACCCATCCCCATACCCAATTGAAAAAGTCGTGGATTCCTCATACCCATACCCATACCCAGTCAATACGGGGATTCTCCATGAAAATGGGGACGAGTTCGGACAATACTCACGGGGGAGGGTTTATTTGCCATCTCTACACTGTCTATTATAACTTTAAATATATAATCTAAAAAGAACCCATCCTATATTATAATTTCTATTTATTTCAATTAATAATTATTTTTAATAATTTTTCATCATAAAAAAATAAAAAATAATTACAACTCATCTAAATATCATTTTATTATACTTTTTTAACACCAATGACAATTAGGACATTGTACATTTTCATTTATTAAATTTAATTTTTTTAGTCACATCAGTCAAATCCTTCGGAAACTTTCACAAAAATTAATCTCAAATCCACTCCACTATCACCCCCAAATCCATACAAAAGAACAACATAAATATCACATTCTAATCAACCTAAATAAATCCTCTCCCTCTCCCTCAAATCATCACCCACGTAAGAACACACCCTTAACCTCTTGGTGTTTATTGAATGTGATTTTAATTAGAGTATGCGTGTACTTGTGATTTCCGTTGTATTGTTCTCTTTGTGATCTCATCACTGCTATGATTATTATGATTCTTCTTTTTTGCTTAATGTGATGTTTAGAGTTTTTCTTCTAAATACGACACACTTATTATTATTATTATTACTATTATTATTATTATTATTATTATTATTATTATTATTTATTATTATTATTTTATTTTCCTATTATTATTATTACTATTACTATTATTATTATTATTTATTATTATTAATTTTATTATTATTATTTTACTATTATTATTATCATTATTTATTATTATTTTTACTATTATTATTATAATTATTCTTATTCTTATTAATTTTATTTTATTTTAGTATTATTATTATATTATTTCTTTTTATTATTTTTATTTTTTACTTTTATTATTTTATTATAATTATAATCATAATTATAATTATAATAATAATAATTATTATTATTCTATTATTATTATTATTTGTATTGTTATTATTATTTTTATTATTATTCTTATTATTCTTATTATATTTTACTATTATTATTACTATTATCATTATTTTTATTTTTATTTTTACTTTTATTATTATTATTATTATTATTATTTTATTATTACTATTATTATTATTATTTTATTATTATTATGATTATTTTATTTTATTTTACTATTATTTTATTATTATCATTGTTTTATTTTATTTGTGATATCATTATTATTTTTTATTATTATTGCTTTATTTTACTACTTTTATTATTATTATTTTGTATTTATTAGTATTATTGTTTTATTATTATTGATTCATTTTATTTTATTATTATTTTCATTATTATTATTTATTTATTTATTTTTTCGTTTTATTATTATTATTATTATTATTGTTGTTGTTGTTGTCGTTGTCGTTGTTGTTATTGTTATTATTATTATTTTTTATTATTATTACTATTATTATTATTATTAAAGATATTTAAAGTACCAACATAATATATTTTTAATGCTCAACAGAGGACAACGTCCAACAACCAAATAGAGAATCTGGACTTGTTGGGTATAACACTTTGTTTTGATGGTTTTATGTGAATTTATTGTGATTCTCCGGGATGTATGAAAGCAATGACATGATTATGTTTTTATGTATGATATTGTGTACTTGAGTTCAACTTAAAGATATGAAAGTGTATTTACTTGTCATGGATGCATGTTTTGCATGAATTGAGTGTCTTGTGTAAATAGGTGCATTGGAACTTATTCTAGAGTTCCAAAAACCAATAAATTACCAGTTACTGGAACCAATTTTCGCCAGGCGATGCAAACAAGGTGCCAAGTGGTTCCAGGTGCTGAATTGGACTGCGAGGAGGATTCTACACAGCTTTGGATAGAGGTTTTGATGCGACACTTTGTTGGGGGCCCAATTTTGAGTGTAACTTGTATTGGGGTAACACGTGGCCACTCAAGGTTGTAGTCTGCTAGTTTTGGAAGTCCAGTGGAGTGTGCGGGCTCGTAAGGATGGATTCCGGAAAATTGCCCTCCTTAGTGTCATCTAATGAGTTTGGTAGTCTTGGGACAAATACAGACTGTGATTCGTATTGGGAAACTCCACTTGGTGTTGCGGATTGTGACCGTGACAAGATCATTCCCATGTGTGGACTATAGGTGGTGGCCAGTAGTCGGAGGGGCGAGTAGACACTCGTGACAGTAAGGATCGATCAAAGTAATTATCAAAGGGTGTAGAATCAAGAGGCGTATAGAGCAAGTGATGAAGTTTGGGGTGTGAGACTTAAGGGTTATTAGAAGTGTTTGAATTATTGAATGGTTATTTATTATATTGTGTAGTGCACTTTTATTTTGTTAAGTTCACCCTATCTATTTGTGATTGACGATGATCATGTAACTCGTTACATGGGAGCAGTTGATGTTATAGGAGATGCTGGTGAGACTTAGCATCGGAGCGGGGCAACTTGGGGATTTTATTTCTACAGTTATTTTTATGACGTTGTAATCTGGATTTGAACTTGGATTTGAATTTGGATTTGAATTTGGATATGTAAGGTTGAATTAAATTTTATGTTTTAAACATTTTGGCAATTATAATAAAGTTTTTATTTCCTGCGTTTTGGGAAAGGTGTTGAATAAATGTTATATTTTCAATTATTTATTAATAAATTTATTTGAATCAGTAATATCAAGTCAGGATGTTACATTGACCTCATCTCTACCCCCAAATAATCAACTTGGACCTTTTATGGTGGATACTCTAAGTTTGAGTAAGGAAGCTTCATCGATCGAAATGATCCCTCTCATAACTTCATTTCTTATTGAAGGTGGAGTAAAGAAGGTTCATCGACCGAGATAATCCCTACCATAATTTCATTTCTTATTTAATTTTGGGTAAGCAAGCTTCATCGTCCGAGATATTCCTTTCCACTTAATCTGAGATTATCTCTCTCTTGGACAAGGAAGCTTCCTCGACTGAGATGATCCATCCCATAATTTTTTTTATTATCTAAGTTTGGGTAAGGAAGCTTCATTGACCAAGATTATCCCTCCCATAACTTCATTTCTTATTTAAGTTTAGGTAAAGAAGCTTCATCGTCCGAGATGATCCCTCCCTCTTGGTCTGAGATGATCTCTTCTTTAGGCTAGGAAGCTTCATCTACCGAGATAATCCTTTCTATAACTTCATTTATTATCTAAGTTTGGGTAAGGAAGCTTTATCAACCGAGGTTATACCTCCATAACTTCATTTATTATCTAAGTTTGGGTAAGGAAGTTTCATTTATCGGGATGATCTCTCCCATAACTTCATTTCTTATTTAATTTAGGTAAGGAAGCGTTATTGACCAAGATGATCACTATCATAACTTCATTTCTTATTTAAGTTTAGGTAAGGAAGCTTTACCGTCAAAGAATTATCCCTCCCGCTTAGTCTGAGATGATCTCTTCGTTGGGGGAAGGAAGCTTTATCATTCAAGATGATTCCTCCCACTTATTTATGTTGATTGGGTAATGAAGCGATTTGTCAGCCTTTAAAGTTGTGAGTCTAGAAATATGAAGATTTATGTGTCAACGTCAAGCGACAAATCATTCAAGATGATTCCTCCTTCGACAAGACAATTATTTTCCCCTTTTACATTACGAAAAATACACAAGGGTATTCATTAGCATTTACAAAGGGTTTCAAACGTCCCTAAAGGTAATTAATGAGGGTCAGATATATAAAGGTGTCTCAATTTTAGGTAAAAGATATCTTAACCTTGTTATCATTACTAAAGTGATCATATATTCCTCACCACTGACTTGAGTGTTAGAGTACTTGCTGGTACCCTCTCACCCGTGGTTCATATCATACTTGACGAGGACATCCCAATCTTGAAGACAAAGTACATTTCGACAAGCAGTAGGATAACAATACCTTATCTTGTAGGACAAATCGTTTCCATACAAGAACACATATCCTTCCCGAAAAAATAACATCTGGAAGTTATATAATATTCCATGTGGAACTCGGTTTGTCATATGAAAAACACTCCACATGTCATTTGTTGGAAAGATGTTTTACATTACTTTTTTACATTACTTTCATAAAGTTTAAGGATGAAATAGTTTATAATTTACTTTAAAGATGAACACACTTTTTTATAATAATTTTAAGAGAAAACATATTTAATAAAACAAAATTAGACATACATCATAATAATAAATAATATAAGAAAATCACTAAATAATAATCAAATTTAGTGACAAAAAATAATTAGTCATTATATTGACTAAGTTAATTAGACACTATTTTATAAATTAAAACATTGATAGTTAATGTAGGACACCAATTTATATTCCAATTTATAAACCAATTACAATTTTTTTTATTAATAATACAAAATATTTTAGATACCAACAATTTTTAGTTCATAAAATGACTCTACTTAGTTAATACAATGGTTAAGTATAATAGTGAAGTGGCCTATAAGTCAAACAATATTTTGAAAAGTTTTAGTAAAAAGCAGCACAAAAGCACTAAGTCTTGACAAAGTTTTGTTTGTGACACTTCTAAATAGAAGTCTACAATGCATATAACAACTTTATAAAACATTTACACAAACTTTTATGTGCTTAAGTTCACAATATTTTTCCTCATTTTTTAAATCTTTTAACGCTTAAGAAATCTCTTCTATTAGGTAATCTCTCAGAGAGTCGTATATTCTTCACATTTATGTAAAGTTAGATTCTAGGAAAGGAGCATATCGTATTTTATATTTGATCAACCAAGTGTGAAGTCTTTTACAAAAACAACTTTAGTATTAGGCTCGAGAGGATTTGAGTACATACCGGACAAATATTATGTACATATTACTAAACTTACTAAACACATGGATAATTTAGTGGACAACATTTGTACATTCGTGTAAGTCATAAATAACAATGAAAATATTTGTAAATATTTGATTATTTAGTATAACCTAATAAATATGACTTAATAGTTGGTATCTATGGAACTAAAATACGCGTGTCTAGGGTATCCACGAATAAAATTTGTGGCAGATAGTTGGTACCTATGGATATCTTCAACTCATGACCAATTAAGTTGCAGCGTTCCCATCGTCACTACGATCACCAGGAGTTTCCATATCTGCTCAAACCAAGGAATTGATGATCATTGCAAAAAGGAAAACCACACAAGAAGACAAACATAAGCAAAAGGGTAAGCTAGAGTAAAAAGATTTTTATCATACAATTGAGTAAGCAATTTAAAACCAAGAACACATTAGTCATCCAAGCATGTGATAGCAATCAACAAGACTCTAAGACTCAATTTATCGAGATACATATAATAGATCGAATTCACTAGATGCTTGCACTTGTGGTGGCCTTTATTGCTCTGCAGAGTCATTGCCAATGGATTTCACCCTACCACACACAAGGTTAGCCTTCAAACATCTAAGACTATTCTCCTGCCAAAAACTAGAGCCTCCCGTACTCTCATCACTTGAATCAGTCTGCTCTACGTGAGACTAACTGATTCTTTAGAGTTTTAGGATGCAATCCTTACTTGAATCCTTATCTAATTATATACACTAAATACCACCATGAAAACTCACCAAGAGTTTCATGGAATTACGTCTATCTCATTCCATAACCATGTTTCTCATACCAAACCACATTGTATCTCACACATTATTACATCATACCAAGGCCCATCCAACCAGTCAAGATCCATATTTTATTCATTCCAAACTCAACATGTAACAATCTCATTTAATCACCTTAAGCATATGCATATCATACTTCATACTTTTAAAACAATAAACCAACCAAACATGGGAGCATAAAAGCCTTTAAACACTCTGCTGTCAATCTCGCTCAAGCTTACAACTCTCGCCTGGGCGAGATTTCAAATAGAGGGCACTTCGAGTTCTCGCTCAAGCCAGCCCATCTCGCGAGATTACTCTCGCTTAGGCGAGAGGCCTTCGCCTAGGCGATAACTCGAGACAGAGAAGGGGGCGAGTTACTGCTATTCTCGCTTAGGTGAAAGCTCCTCACTTGGGCGAGAGCTTCTCATTTGGGTGAAAAACACACTCGCCTAGGCGAGCTTAGTAGGTCTCGTCTGTTCTCACGCGAGCAAAAACAAGAAATACAGTTCAAGGCAACATCCAACTCAATTTCATGCAAGCACAACATCAATCTGGCATTTGAAACACGAATCACAAACAAAAACAAGCAACATACTAAAAAACTTGAAAACCATATCTTCCCTTACCTTGATAAAAGCTAGCGAAATGCAACAGGGCCCCAAGGAAGAGCACCACAGCTCCAGGAACATATTAAGGAGCTAAAAAGTGCATACAAAACGAAGATAGGGTTATAAGGATAAACCTTATACAGAACTGACGCACTCACGATGAAAAAGGAAGAAAACCTTAAGGTTGGGTGTTTAATTTGGAGAAGACTTCTGACTAGCCCGTAGGGGAAACTGGCTCAATTCCTAGTAGACCTTTGTTGGAGAAAAGAGAGAAGGGTTCCTGCTTTTGGGAATGGGGCAGAGTGAGAGGGTTAGGGCATGGAAAAGGGGTTTTGGGACACCCTATGGGCTGACCTTAGGCCCAACAGATAAGGCTAGGTGCTTAAACATTAGGAACAGAAAAAAGTAGGCCTTACAATTATTTTATACTTTTTGAAGAATTACAACTGGGATTTAAATGTTAAATTTGAAAATAGATGAAAGAAAAATAAAGATGATTCAGATTTTGAGAAATAAAAAAAATGAAGGTTGATACATTAGGACGATGAGAGAGTGTAAATTAAAAAATATGAATGATCCAGATAGAAAAAATGTTTCTTTATAGAACTATTTCTCTTATCTTATAAGGATATGCATCTCTTGGGTTTATGTCTATCGTTGTGCATGAAAAGATGGAATTAGGTAGCAACAACATCTAAATATTTTCTTATGTGCTTTAATTATCTAATATGTCTATCGCATATGTGTGTTTACATTTTTTAATTTTCATAAAAATTTAAGTTAAGAACAATAATAAATATATAATTGATTTTTAAAATAGTTGTTAATGTAAAATTAAAAAATAAAATATGTAAAAAAAGTTTTTAAAATAATGATTTAAGATATAAGAGATTTTTTGAATAACGGTTAAAAGTAAATTATTTATAAAAAATAATTTTTAAAATAATTAAGGATAAAACTAGAATAGTAAAATAAGAATACAAAATAGGTATCTCTTTACTATTGTTATAGATTTCTTCTGTCTTTTTCAAATTGTGAGCACCTATGACTTAAATATGTTTCCTTTCCATTCATCTACAAAACAAAAGTGTGTGAAAACAACCTATTAGACAGAGTGGAGTTATAACTCCTTCTTGACAAAAAATATAGTAAAATAAGGTGAGCTAACTTTTATTACTTAGTAAAAGATTTATAATGTTGAATGTTAAAAAGTTTTCACAATAAATAATAGAAAAATATAAACAATTAAAAAATTGTTAATAATAAAAATTACATTTCAGTTTTTATTAATTATATATTTTTCTTAAAATAATTATTTGACCAAATGCAATTGTGATTATTCACACATTTTTTGAAAAAGTAAATATCATTTCGTTTGAAGTTGTAAGTATACTGAACTTTATTTCCCTGTACTTAATAGTCTCCATAAGGAATATTTTCTTATATATCAATTTCTTATATTTCAGACTCTAAAATGTGCAATAGCTCAAATACGATAATTGATTTTAACAATATTATCTTATCAAAATTGAAACGAAACAAACCAATTAGACAAACTAAGAAGGTGATTGCATTTAAGTTTCCTATTTACATGGAAAACCTCTTGCATAGGCATTTATAAAACAGATACGAAGAAGAAAAAAACTAATGCTTCATAAAATTAAATTACTTTACACGTACACAAATTATAAAAATAATATTTTAATATTTTTAAAGTTCAATTTTTAATTCCTATTTTAGTTTATGAAAACATTATTTTTTATTTCTAAGAATTTTGTTTTTAAATCCCATGAAACCCAATACCACCTTACAATTCATTTATGTAAAAAACGCAATTTCTTGTGTTGATATAGACATAATGAATAAACTTGTGTTGTTGAAGCATTTGTCTAGATCGACAATGATGAAAAGCATTATTAAATTCCTGTAGGCTTCTCGCAAACATGGCCTTAGTCATCAATCAAGCAATTAAATTCCAACTTAGTGGCACTACAAGAACAAGAATGACTAGACATTTGAAACCCAATTTGTTGATTATCATCTTTCGATCCATCTTTTCAACCACAACCAACAACATTTCTCCATCACCAATATGCATAGCCATAGCTACAAATTCAAAATATATACTCACATAATTGCATTACAAATATTTATAAAAAAAATAATAAAAAATACAAGGAACACAATTCCACCTCTCAACTCTGTCATCATATATTTACTGTTTTTTACTTTTTTTTAAATAAAAATATGTTAGAGTTTATATTGTGTATTATAATTATTTATCAATTGTTTTCTAGAAATTAAATTCGTGACATGGATTCTGATACTAATTGTTAGAATAGAGCACTTATCATTGGTCTAAAACTTATAGTCATTAAATTTGGTGTAACTCTTTTTACTTAAGAGTATAACATTCAAGCATCACGATTCGATTGAGATCCGGTCCACTTGATCTTTGATGTCACCTGTAACAATATTTTTCTGAACAATTGTCCTGTTAAAAATCTTATTCTTAACCTGTGACCTGACCTATTTGACCTGTGTCACTAAACAATTATGCGATATGTAACAAATATAAAGTAATATTTGGTGTTATGAAGAGTGATTATGTTGGAGGCGAGAAGGAAGAGGGTGAGGAGGAATCTGAAGATGAATCTGTTGCAGTGACGTAGGTAAGGGATGATTGTTTTGTTTGTCTTCATTGTGAGTTTGAATAAATTTGTAAATTGATGGCAGAGTACTTGGTTGGTTTTTAGTGAGCAAATTGATATGATAAGACATGCGTTTTGTTTGTTTAACACAAGTGGAATGCTCCACGCCCTCATTTTTCTAACATTTGGCGGAATACAACTATTATAGGTCTTTTTCATGCACTAATCACATGGCCTATGCTAACTCTTTTAAATAATCTATCATTTATTTATTTTTTAATATGTATTTAAGAATGACAAACTTGCCGTGATGTTTCAAACCGTTTCAATCTTTTACAACAAGTACTTCTATAGATAAGATACGAGGATAAATATAGATACATCATTTAATATGTTTTTTTTTTAAATTAATAAGATGTATGTATTTGTTCATCATGTTCTCTTTTTCATTATATTTTCGATTTAAATTATTAAAACATTTTTAACTTATTAGATAATTTAAAAACTTATTTTTAGTAATATATTTGGTTATACATTTTATTTTATTTTAACAACAATTTTTTATATAATTTTCATTATTATTTTCAAGTGTTAGATTCATTTAATATCTATGAAATTTATTCATATTTTCAAGATATTTTTCTTCTAATCAAAACGTTTTACACAATTTTCTTTTAGCGGGTTTGTACAAAGAATAACATTTTAAGAAATGTAAATCTTAATTTCATCAAATTAAATTATTTTTAGGACGCATGCTTCATCATTTGTATTCTTTTTTAATATTTTTATTTATTGTTTATTTTTTGTCACATAAAAATATTTGGTCATTAATTTTTGAGTATTCAATCAAGTAAGCTTCATTTTTAGGTAACCTAGAAAACTTGTCATCTTTTTTTCTTTTATTCTTAGTTTCATTTCATTTCAAGAATCTTTATTATCTCTCTCAACTTTCATTATCTCTCTTAATGACTCAAATCTATCAATATTCACCAAGTTTGTCTAAATCTTGAAAGTATTTTTCCTTTTAACATTTGAAAAATATTATAGCTGTCATAGTTGTCATGAAATATCAATTTTTTTTGTAATTGTTTACTATTTTATAATTATTTGACATTTATGCAATTGTTTTTTAGTATTCTATTTTAAGATTTAAACGATATAATTTCTTCCTTAATATTTGACCAATGTGTATCTTTTTTATACTGAATCCTTGATCATAATATGTTTCCTTAGTATTTGTAAAAAAGAATATTTAATTACAAGGGCTACAACCATAGGTACAACATACTCACTACCCGATAGGGAAATGAAACACAAATTTCTTACTCGACGGAGACGAGAAGTTTTATTAATTTTTCCTTCAAAAATGGTGACATACATAATCAAACATGCACATGTACATCATATTGTCATCCTTACTGGTATGCCTCGGTACATAATCAAACATGTCCAAAAATCCACCCTTTTTACCTCGCTCTGATATGCCTTGATACATAAACTAAAGTAGATTATCCAAAACAACCAGTGCTAAATGATTTCCCTGTACTAGTGTTCAACATGTGAAGCGTTGTATAAAGGGGAATAAGATTCACACAAAAACATTTTTGGTTTAAGGTTTAGAAGATAAAGGTTCAACCTAAAGTAATTTCTATTAATTGGACATCTTTTAAAAACAGAGGTTACTAACTAAAGATAATCTTTTAAAGAGAAATATTCTTCGGTCATTCAAAATGTTTTATATGTGAGGTTGAAGAGAAAATAATAGTTCATATTTATTTCACCTATCACAACATGGATAAAATGTGTGATAAGTTTTATGGATTGGTCTTTGATGAAGTTGAAGATCAATTCCTTTTAACTTACCTTTTCTTTTATGAAAAGTCAATCCATGGTTATGCCTTACAATAGGGTGTAGGGGTAAGGAAGGGGAGGTTAATGGAGAGGGGACATTTTTAAGTTGGTTTTAGGTTGTGGTAAATGTGGTCTATGTGCTAAATTGGTTTGAAATGATGATGAAATACTTATAGTGCTACACATATCTATTTATTAGTATAGAGAAGAGAAGGTTGAAGGTGAATTTGGATTGTGGAGTAAATCAAGAACCCATTCTCCTAATAATATGATTTATGTAGGGTATATGTAATGTCAATCAAGACTTAAAAAAAGAAGTTTATTTCTTTGGATGTTGGATGAGAGATTATATTAGTTCCTCTAAATACTCTCCTTCAAGCTTGAAATTATGAGAGTAATGACCTTTGTAGGTACATTGATATGTAGTGTAAGGTAAAAAACCAAATGTTGTTTTATCAATTTTGGATGTATTTACTCAACTCTAAATCGAAGTTGATTGTAAGTTCAAATACGAGGTAACATTCAATAGATGAGCACATTCAAACGTAATGTAGCATATTACTATTGAAGTATAGGTGGGAAAACATCACAATGTAGTGGGAAGAAGATAAGGCATATAAGCATGCACACCACACAAAAGTTAGTGTAAATGTGTAGTGTACGATTGACTTTTCACTTATGTTCTTCCTCCACTATTTGGTTAGGCTTTGGATTTTCTAGAATGTTACTTGTGCTTTAAGTTATATAGTGTGTTCTGAAAGTAGGAAAGGATGAAAGGGGTTGACAGGACATTGAAATTAGAAAGCACATAGTGTAAATAAACTAGTAATTTATTTGTCTAAGAGTAGAATTGGTTTATTTAAATAAAACTTGAATATTTTATTAGTTAGGTGAAAAAAGGTTATAAATAGAAAAATGTGAATATTTAGACTTCATTTACATAAAACCACCATCAATCTAAATTTAAAAATCACTTATTTTACCCCTTATTCATATTTTCATAGATTTGAGCCCACCCTAAAGATCTTGGTAGAGAGTATGACACCTTGTTTTCTTTATTAAAAGTTGTAAAGATATAACTTTTTTGACTCAGAGACGTTACCTAATTTTGTTTAAGACAATTGTTTTTCTAAGTTAGTAACCGAGACCTCCCCATTCACTCCAAACATCCATCGATGTTGGATCGTGCCTTCGTCACAGCAACATGGCAACTTGGCCTTCATCCACGCAACAACTCACATTGACCTTTATCTACCCACACAAACTAACTTCGTCGGCAATAACATGACTAATTTTTGGGTAGCAAAGGGTCCCATTGAGGTTGAGGTTCATCGACATACTAACACGACCCAACTCCAGCCAAAATGAGGTTCATGCTCGTGAAACAAAACCCACTTCACAAACCATAAATTTGTGCATAGGAAAGGAATCAGAAACCCTTCGCGAATTGGGAAAAAAACATAAGTGATGGGTTTATGGTTTTTCATTTTGGGATGTCGTAGCTTCTATGTATGTTGACGGCTAAATCGTTGTTCTAAGTGAATGAAGGAATGGATTTCTTGGAGGTGTTGGCATTGTACGATTGCACTGTGGCAATCTCGTTCGGGAACGCGGCGTGCCAGAGCAACACGTAGTGGCATTACGATGTTTGGGAGGCTCTAGGAGGCCGTCACGGAATGCCACGCAGTCGTGATTGGACTCCCGATCGGAATCGAAATCGCCATGGATAAGTTTAATTGAAAAAAAAATGATTTAGGGTTATGATTTTTGTTTTGAAACCCTCTAATTGAAAACAATCACAAAATCAGAATTGATGGAGGGAAAATCCAATGGTGGGAAGTAGCGACAAGGTGGAGTTGGAGAGTAATTTTGGCCATATTATGCGATAAGGGCTTGTGCTTATATAGTTGGAGCAACGTCAAAGCATTGGGGTTTTATGCAAGTATCTAAAGCGAGGTAGTTCGCATGACTCAAATATTGTGGTGTGTATTTAGGATTAAAATTAAAATTGTTACGTTGTTTGGTTTCCTTCGTTGTGAATATATGCATGTAGCTTCTGCAAGACATTGAGTGACATTTCATTGGGCACTTAAAGAAGCCCTCCCTATTTGCTCTGTCATTGCCTCTATTGGTTCTTGTTCCTTCTTCTGTTCATTGCAATGCACATATCATCAATATTTAGTATGTGGTGATTCTGTATTGATCTTGATTAGATTTTGGAAAGTGGATCTCATTGTGGTATTTGATATTGATTTATATTTAGTAATATTTTAGATTTAGATGCTTTTGGATGCTTCTTGTGATATGTGTTTGAAATTAATCCTTATTCTCAAGTTAAGAACTTTGGTCGGCATAAGCAGATAAAGTGCATTGAAGGGGTTTCAAGCACTGATATTGTTGGTTAGATTTATATCGCTGTAATTCTTTATTTGGTTATCATGCAACTGCTCATACTAGTTAATAAAAATTACTAGCAATTCTTTGAGTGTGTGTGTTTTCACATGTTAGTACTTGGTATTTTTAGTTCTTGATATTTTTATAATCTTATATTGCTTACAGGGACCTATGCTTAAACATGTTAACTGATCCACTCCAGATTCAATACAAAATTTGGATAAGCTAGATTACATGTAAGTGAAGATTTGATTTCCTCACCAAAAGATTAGATAAAAAGTATCTCATAACTTATACTCCACTACTAATATCTGCAAAATTGGTTGCTTTTTATTTATTGATTTAATGTAGGTTTCTAACATAATTCTGAGTGGAGGAATTCAGGGCTGGGACACGAAAATTTGATTAATTTCATTTGCAGGTATAAAGACATGCTTCTGCCTTTCTGGAACATTGTCAGATATTGCTAGTGTTGTCATTAACAGGCCAATATGTAACTCTTTTCAAATGGTATTGTTTGTAAATTTTTTGCTGAAATTTCCACATGGGCATTTTTAGACAATATTATTTATCAATCTTGAAAATTGATTATTATTCCAAGTCTTCAAGGAAAAGATAAAACAATTAGGACAAAGTGTTAAACAATTAAGACTTATAATAACGTATGAGCATTATGACAGGTTGCTCAAAAAAAGTCTAATGAGTCCAGACAAAAAAAAAGTCAATGGAAAGTCTATATTCAAAGTCTAATTGTTTTTAAGATCATAGATCTTAGCTGAAACATTCATTGCATACGACTCTTCTTTTAGTGATGGAATAATTGTATTGTATTTATGAGACTTTTGTAAATTTATATAATAATATGTTTCTAACATTATTATTGACATGATATACATTTCTTGCTTTTGTAGGTTTTTGTGGAAATCTCTATGGTGGCCCTTTTTATCGAGGCTCCAATAGGTTTCTCATTTGTTTTTTTTTACGCAAGGGGCCTTCAATATTGTATCAATGAATATATATATTTTTTTTTGTATTTTATTTTAGTGGAACACAAAATGAAATGATTTTTTTTCTAATTTAATTACTATTTATAGCTGTGTTTTTTTATTTAACTAGTTAGATGTATGTATTTTGTGTATATGTAATGTTACAATTTAATAAAGAATTTTAGATCTTTTGTCTTGACCAATTGTTAGCAATGTAGAATTTTATTTAATAAGAATTAGAGTTGCTATTTTCCTGAACCATATAACCCATTATAAGAAATATGTAGAATTATTTATAAATGTAGAATTATTTAATATTGTGATGATGAGATAAAAACTGGTGATCTTTAAAAATATTTAATAATGTTGTAGAGATTCGAGTAATCTTGGGCTTTTAAATTTTTTTTTTAATATTTATTGTTATCTATGAAATATTTTGTAGGTAAGTTATCTGCGTATGTATTCGTAGATAACTACAAAATGTTTCGTAGATAATTTACCTATGAAATATTTCGTAGATAATTATGGACGCTCCAATTTCGTAGATAACTGTCGTAGGTAAGTTACCTACGAAGCATATTTTTGTAGATAAAGTTACCTACCAGGGTATTACCTATGAAATTTACTTCGTAGATAATTCGTTGATAAATTCGTATTACCAGGGTATTTCTTGTAGTACCATTTTTTGTTGGTGTCGTTCGAAATTCAGCTGAAAATCATTCAACAGATTAAAAAACATATCAAAGACCAAATACATCAAATTAATGCTACAAGGTCTACAATATGAATTACAAACATCAAATACTCTTTCTTAATGATTTATCCATGTGGAGACACGTTGTAGACTTGATCAACATGAATACCATCAAATCTCCTTATCTACATCAATGTAGGCTTGATTCCAATGGTAATGACTTCTAAGTAGTTCAAAAAGCTTCATCAAATCTTCATGAGACACACCACCTTGGCTTCACATGTCAACAAACTCGACAAACTCGACCAAATTTGGTCAGGACCGACTTGATAAAAAATTATCTAGGACTAATTGGGCTGAATTCAGCCGAAGCTAATTTGGTCGAGTACAACCAATTTTGGCCATTGTCGTCCAAAATTCAGCTAAATTCACTGCAGACGAAATTTGGCAAAATTTAGACGAGTCGACCTCGACTGAATTTAATCCAAGTTGTAAAGGTAAGGGGAGTTAGTTAATCTTTTAGTACATTAGGACATATGATTTAGCCTATAAGAATGACTTGGTCAAAATATTTTGAGTTTTGTGCACAAAATGTGTTCTTTTGAAAATATTCAGTTTTTTTTTTTTAGTTTTGATATGGATAACATATGTAGTGATAATTTTTAAGAGATTTTTAAGATTGGTTATATATTTAGAATTAAATTGATGTTCTTTATAGTAATTATTAGTTAGTAATATGTTGCATGAATGAGATTGAATTGTTGCGATGATGGAAATAGTGAATTTGTGCAGTTTATATGTGTGAAGTTCTAAATGGTTTGTAATATGACATAATATGTTAGTATAGAGATGAAATTGATGATGATTATCTTTGTTATTTCGAATGAGACTATAACAATACTTGCACAAAAAACATGCACTACTAGGATATCTTTAATAATATTAATTAAAGTTGAATTAAGTTAGATGTGATATATTGCGTGTTTTGGTAGTTAAATATGGACCAATTTAGTTCAATATGGTATTATTTAGAAACAAGTACTCAAATAAATTGGAACATTGTCAAACCAAATTGACACAATCTGTGTAATATAGTAGAATTGAAGCTTTTTAATAGTTGTTTGGTGACCATTCTTTCACTAAGCAAAATTCATATATTCAAAAACGCAAGAGATTTGATTGTTAGATTAAATTCATTTCAGTGAAAACATGAAAGTTTTGTTCTTTAAGTGAAAAAAAGTCCTTGTGCAAGCATAATTGTTGGTTGAGCAAAGATAGTATTTTCTATACTTTAAATAACATGTTTTTAAATGTTTCTAAATACTAAAATTGTTAGTATCATTATAGTTAATGGTGAATTTAAATGTTTTTAGTGTTTATTTTTATGTTGGAATGTTTAGTTTTAAATGATACATTTTATATGTGAAATGTATGAGTTATTTTGTAATTGATGAAGCACATGATGAGATGTAGAATCTTAAATGCGTGATGTAAATTATGTATAATATGGAATCAAAATATAAATAGAGTTAAAATGCATATGACAAAGAATATATGATGATTATATTATGATATGGCATGTGATGTTTTGTAGACATAATCATTTCCTACGAAGGAATATGATGTTGAAATTTGTATGCATTGAATTTAGGATTCTAGAACAGATGTCCAACTTTAGTAACTCACATAAAGAAAAGTATTAAGTGATGAGAGTCAAAGAATGTTTCATAGCCTAGCATGCAATGCGAAAAAAAATTGTATCGAATAGGTAATATGGATTCACCCTCTCACATAAGGGGCTTCATTCCAATTACATAGCATAATTGTTAGACAAATTCGTGAATGTAGTGTGACAAGTGCAAATCTCTCAATTTAATTCAAATCTTGGTCATTCATAAGCATAATTAAGTTTTGTAATGTTAATATTAGTATGATGATATGAGATGTGATTGGGAAATTGATCGTTTGATACTTGATTTGATATATGTTTAGTAAATAAATTGAATATGTGTCTATAATAATGCATAAATGAATTATATAAATTGTGAAAGTGTATGTGATTTTTATATATGCATGAATACGAGATTACACTAACTTACCTTGTTTTGTGTGATATTGTGTGTCGCTTTCAACTCTGATGATCATGTGTTACACATGAGAATATAAAATTTCAAGAAAAAAAATCTCAACAAAGATATAATGAGAGATATGAAAAGAGCTTATTTGTTTTTGTTTAGTTTTTCATTGAAATGTATATATATGTAGTTTCCTTATGAAAAGGAAACTACATACACACATAGAAGCAATGAAAATTTTCAGAATAAGCTCTCTTCCTAAAAATAAGAAATCAATTTTTGCACCCTATCTATGATGAAAGTCCTAATTAAAGTAATTGATTCACAGAATTTCAAAATAAAGTTTTTATACATTTTTTTTTTCAGCAAAGTTTGTAAATAACGTTAAGTTTATTAAGTTTGAGCTATTAAGATTGAGTAACTACTTTTGAAACCTTTGTTTTTTTTTTCGTTGTTTTAATCTTAACTTTTTAGATTAATGAAAAGGTTTTGATAATGTATAATTATATTAATATTGTGTAAAGTGAAACATATGACATATGCATATTGGCGCATGTTTCACATGAGAGACATTTTATTTTCTAAAGGGGCAAAGGATCATAGTGTAAAATGAATTAATTTTCAGTTGTCCAAGTAATTACACAATAGAGATAAAAAAAGAAGAAGAAAAGATTTATAATTGAGTGGAGGATGCAACTATTAAGATTGTGCTTGCTATTTTATAATGCATATAACATTACCTTAATATGAAAGTGAGAATTAACCGTTCAAAGATTATAAACATTTGTTTCTCTTAATTTGTAATTTTTATTCCTTTCAGAAATATTGTTTTATTTAATCATTTTCATGATTTATTTTTATAATTCCCTATTCAATTTTAAATCTGTACTCTTTAATATGTTCCAATTTAAATAATATTGATATTTATTTTTATCAAAGTGTCCGAAGAGGATCAACATTCGAATAGCTAATTTATAGAGACAATAACTGATGACAAATCAGATTAAAATCAAAGCAGGAATATTGAACACTGAAAAAAAAAAAAAGAGTTTGAATATTTTATAATAATATTATTATGGTCGTTGTTAATTTGTGTGAGTCAACTTTGCTCCAAGAATTCACCTTTCATGTGATAAGTTATGGTCCATCCTCATTAAACCAAAGACAAATGTCATAATTACGTTGTTAATGGACCACTCATTTCGGGAAAACAATGACCACACAAACATTTCCAATAAGACCAAGACATATATTGGGATCAAAATGTCTCATTTTATCCTCACTCCTCAGCTCAATAACTGTACTAGAGGTTGATTGTTGGTTTTAAATTCCACGTCAATTTTTTTAAAACCATCTTTAAGTAGTTTCAAATTTAAATTTATAAATTAAGATCTTGTTTTTAATGATTAGTCTTTTGAAGGAATAATTGAGATACATAAAGTGAGTTTTTTCTAAGAGGATTTATCGGAGAAATATACCACCAATAAAAATTTGATATCATAATCTAAAACTCTAAAATAATAGATTTAAGAGTTTTTATTTTTATTCTATAAAAATTTTAATTTTTTTCTTATTTTTATTTAATATGAGACTTAAAACACACTTATATTCTTAATACTTTTTAATACTTATGAATGCCTATTAGTCATAATAAGTACTATAATAATAAAATTTTATCTGCATGATGCCAACTTAAGGTAGAAAACATTAATTTACCTTACCTTGTTCAACAAGATCCGATGAGTATAAAAAATTGAAAAAAAATGTTATGTATTGTTTTTATACTTTTATATATAAATAACCTTAAGCTTACTACTAAAAGGAAAAAAAATAGTTTGAAGTTTTGTGGCTTTTAAGATATTCAACTTCTTTGGTTAGAAAATAAATGATAGGAGACTTTTAGGTATATTATATAAATAAAGCTGTTTTTCTTCCATATTCCTAACCCTCTCGCAATTTGTGATTATATAAACGTGGTTTTCATCTATAACACGTTGAATCTAACTTCAGATACAAGGAATGAAGATGGCATTGGATTAAATCCATTGTTAGGTGAAACATGAACGTTACAAATAATTAATCATTTCTATATCCATCTAATCCAATGTCATATAAAATGCCGACTAAATTGATGCTTTTATTTTTAATTTAATTAAGCACTGTGATCGGATAACTAATTAATTAATAATTGTATTATTTGCTGCTACCGTATGTTGGTGACGATTCTTAATTTTTAATGTTTTTCTTTCTTTCTTGGCCTAACTTGACTAGGGATCATATTGACTTCTCAAAGCCCTTTTAATTTTCTTAAGCATGATTTCATAAATAAAGATAACATTGAATAATATATATATATATATTATCTTTTTGCCTCGATGTTTATAGATATAGAGGTCCATGCATCATGTAATGGTCAATACTTCTAACGGGAAGCCCTAAATGAATTACTTTTTACACCACCAAGTGAAAGAGATATTTTTAGGACATAAATTCTGAAAAAACATTTAAAGAATTACTTAAAAGGAGAGATATAAGATGCAGATATAATCGTATTACAAAAATACGTTTTTGTTGTTTTTTCTGACGTAAAATGAAAAATCAAACAAAAATGCTCAATAAGAATACAGATGCGTATTTCTTTTAGCACCTCCCCGCCATCTTCTTACATCTCTATGGAAAAGTCTAAAATTATGCTCGAAATATTGTAGATTATATAATTTAGAAATATATTTTATATTATGCAATATGGAACTCAAAAGGGTATTTCGGATGGCATAATATGAAAATTATTGAGTTCCATAATTTAGAAATATATTATAGATTGTGTAATTTAAAAATATATTATAAACTATAAATTATACAATGTATTATATATTTTTAATTAAAAAATGTATTCTAAATTATACAATTTAAAATTTATTTTGAATTATAAAGTTACATAATTTTAAAAATACATTTTAGATTATTCAATATAAAATATATGTTTATATTATATAATTTAGAAATACATTAGGATTTAAACTCAAAATACATTTTTATATTACAAAATTTGAAAATACAAGTCGAATTATGTAATTTAGATTATACAATTCAAAATGTATTTTTAAATTATGTAAATGCGTACCAAATTATACAAGATGGAAATCTATATATTCTTCGTTACGTAATTCGATATATACTTATGAATTATACCATCTAGAACATATTTGTATATTTAAAAATACATCTTAAATTCTATAATCATGTTTTCAAATTTTACAATCTAAAAATTTAAAGGACTAACATCCCATGAGATGCAGGAAGAAACCATGGTCGCAAAGAGTAAGGGTAATATTGTCATATACAAGATAAAGAAAAAATACATACAAATATCAAAATGATTGTTGGACTTTATGGGTCCAAATTGTGAATGTAAACTAACACAAATTGTTAGAAATAAGCTTTAAACCTATCTCAACCCATAAAATCAGTTAGGTGAAGTTTACATCTTACTTATATACTATAAAATTGTCTTATTTCTAACTGGTGTGAGATTTCCAACACAAATATTTTACAAACTACCGATTTATGATACAGGTGTTATTTACACCTACTAATTTCACTACTATACTTTTATTTTTTTTTTCAGAATCCCCCTTTCCAGGAAAATACATTCAAAAAATTTAAATTTTCAAAACAAAATGGCGAAAATTACTTTATAAAATATTAATTTTTTTAACACTTTTGGAAAGTACTATTTAAAATGTGAAATTTCTAATTCCTTTTAAAAGGCACTTTGCAAAATATTAACCTTTTTTACACTTTTAAAAGGTGCTTTCCAGGGTATTACATGTTTTAGTTCAGTACATAATATTAAAATTTTCAATTCAAAATGTACTACTTGGAAACCAAGTTTTAGGAAAAATTGTCTTTCAGGAGATAACCTTTACACTGTTTAGATAGCCACATTACTGGTACTGGCTTCTTGTCATAACAAAGCTTTTAGTTACACGTCACTCACCATCTCCATTTGTTTCTTCCTTCGTTTCAACACACGATTCCATCCATCTCCATCTTATTTCATCTTCAATCTCTTCGTCACCACTATTCTTAACACCTCCATTACCACCCACAAACACCATCATCTTAAAATAGACTAATATTTGATTCAATTCAAAACTTGCATTTATAAGTGAATCCACAAATAAATAATCAAAGTAAGTTCATTGCGACCTATGTCACACATATACCGATGTTGCATTGTGTAAAAACTTTTCCTTCAACTTTTCGCCACCTAATGTCTTAGTTTGTGATTTAAATCATTAGTGAAACAATAAGATATCTGTTACAACATGGGTATTAATATACAAACTAAACAACAATTTTCACATACTATGTCATATATGTGATCACAAATTGATATAAGTTTCATCATTCTTAAGACTCATTTCGATTCAACAAAAATCGCTTAAACAAAATTAGAAATCAATAAATATATAAACTAATATTAATTTTAAATTTATAATAAATATTCAAATATAATCAATTAAATAATCAAGAAAATAAAAGGAAAGAAAAAAATCTATTACTTAAGCAAAATTACGGCATAAGTATGGTTGTTTTCAACTATATTTTTGTTTGAGCGAAAAATTTTTTGTTTTGAGAAAAAATAGGATTGAAAGCAAGGTTTAGATCTCTTTTCTATTTGTTTCTCATGCGAAAATCCTATGCTTAAGTGAAGATATCAGAAAATCAACCTCAAACGAAACTAGATTTGAAAGACAATTCCAAAAGCATTTTTGTACTACACTTAGGTGAACTAATAAAACCGACGACCAAGCCCGCTTACACATAACCCAACAAATGAAATTATCAAGTGAATAACCGATCAAGCGAAAGCACCTAGCGGCCTAGGCCGCCTGCTTCAGAAAACAGAACGACATCTATTGACCACTCCAGACTTAGAGTATTACAAACAGGGCCCCTAGTACCAACACACACAAGTCAAGAAAGCGATTGAAAGGAAAGTGAAGAAGTATCAATAATTAGGCAACAAGGGAAGGAAGGAATTCCTTTTCAAGGAAGGGGATTGGGTATGGGTTCATTTGAGGAAGGAAAGATTTCCTACCCAAAGAAAGTCCAAAACTTCTTCCAAGAGGGGATGGACCTTTCCAAATCCTCAAGAGGATCAACAATAATGCCTATGAGTTGGATTTGCCTTCAAGTTACAATGTAAGCAACTCTTTCAATGTAAGTGACCTCTCTCCTTTTGATATAGGGCTTAAGAATTTGTGGTCAAATTCTCTCCAAGAGGGGGAGGATGATGAAGATGTGACCACCTCATCAAGTTCCAAAGAGGCCAACCTTAGGAGGATCACTAGGAGCATGACAAAAGGGAAGGCATTATCCTCTCTATCTTTATTTTGCATTTCTTTAGTTTCAATTTCTTGAAGTTGGTTGTGGTTGACTATTTTGAGTTGACTTGTTGACCTTGACTTAAGGGTGGACTTGTTGACCAAGATTAGCTTAACCTTAAACCAACATGCTAATAAATTCCTTAATTTGCTTTTTGTAGGAATAAGAAAGGAGGAGGACCACATGGGAGACACTTGGCGTCATAAGGAAGAGAGAGAAGGAATAAGACTTTCTAGAAGCATCTAGAAAGGGGAGGCCCACATGCCTTGGACACCAAGTCTTCTAGAATGTTCTAGAACCCTCCTTTGGGAGCCTTGGCCATGAAGACTTGCCACCTAGGAGGCTTGGATGAAATTTCACCCATGTGCACCCTATGTTGACCTACTTTCTCGAACATGCTAGGTTTCTTTTGTAACCTTCTACTTTGTTGTTTTGCTAAGGGACCCCTAGACTTGTCTATTTAAGGGGACCTCTAACACTTATACAAGGGTTGAACATTTTGGAGAAATTATACACTTTGTGTTTCAACCTTTTGTGAGAGCATTCCTCCTTAGGGAGTGAAGTTCTTTCAAGCCTTATCTTGCCTTGGCAAGAGGCGGCATACACCACTTATCTTCAAGGTTGTCATGGCTTCTTCTAGCCTAGCCTTGTAGTGGCGTGAATCCTCCATTCCTCCCCTTTCCCTTGATTTTCATTTTATGTTTCTTTACTCTTCTTGGTTTATATTGTTTCTATTATATGTTTTTCCTTTTGGTTTCTTACTCACCATCAATCCATTCTTCTCCTCTCTAGAATCTTGGAAAGGAACCTTCACATCTAGATAGCTTGCTATCTTATTGTATAGTGGGGATTTCCTTGGTTTTCTTAATCAATCATCACCATATTCATTAATCTTCTAAAAGGAACAAGATAATCCTACATCATTTGGTGTATAGAGCTTTGGTTGTCCTTGAATATGGTGTTTTCATGTTGTAACCTTGTGTTTTGTAGCTATCTTTGAATGGTCCACATAAAAACAGTGTTGGCAGTAACGTGTGCGTTTTTGAAAAAAAATACTACAGCTAGCTCAGTGGTCCAAAAGTAATGTTTTTTATATTAAAAGAAAGATCTATGAGTCTAATTTCCAACAAAAAAAGAATGAACGCATTTGGAGTGGGGAGAGAGTTATGATCAAATGAGTGAGCAAAGGTCAGAGCTGCCAAGAATATGAAAACAAAGTTTTCAGGTTATGTTGTGACAATTTTGTCTTCGGTTTTGTGACTCTTTTTGCTCCTAAATGTGGTTGGATAACATGTCTTTGGATGCTTAGTCATTGAACTTCAAATCCATGAGTTTAAATGCATCATAGCTACATGTTTGTATCTTTGTGTATGTCAAGTTGAGTCTTTAAATGTGCCTAACATTTCCTTGAGTCATATGTCATATGCTAGTTGAAGTTTTCTCTTGTTGTATTCAAAGTGCTTAAACTTTTGCATGAACCATATATCTTACTTGGTGTATGTACCTTGAAATGGATTTTGACCTACAAAGAAAGGACTAAGTGTTCAAGACACCACAATCTCTTGCCTTAAAACCTTTGGGAACTAGTTTGAAGAAGAAAGAAAACAAAATTAATTTGAACATTTGGCTTCCTAAAGCCGAGACCGAACTTTCTATTTGGTGAAGCATAGTGCAGTTTTCTTTAAAGGGTTATGCTACTAGTTTCTTGATTTGAATGTGGGTGAAATTGGCTTATTAGCCCAAATTCGTTTTAAATGTTATTTTCTTTCTTGGTATATGATTGAGTGAGAAATGGTGATGCATAGTTCAAGTATTTTTCCAATAGAGTCTTTTCATGTGTTTTTTCTTGCTTGTTTTGATTTAAAGTTTTGTCACCTTGATATCCTTTCCTTAGAGTTTAGCTTTCTTTGCTTTAAGTACTTTTATTGCTTGTCTTTAGGTTCTTTGTTTTGTCTTAGTAGTTTTCTTCCTTTACTTTCCTTTGAGTGTAGTGGCCGAGCCACTTGAACTTGTCTTGAAAAGGTTTCCAAAAACTTTGAAAGTATTTCACTCCTTTTTAGTGGAATTTGAGTGCTACCTTGCCGTGTGGGGGTGGGAGTGTGACCAAAACACTTGGGTTGTTTATTTTGACCACACTTGGTCACAAGTTTCTTATCATTTGCTAACCAACTTCTTTACTTGTCTCGAATTTTTGGAGTTGTTTTGTAGGAAAGCATGGATTTGAGTCCAGTTTTGGAGGATGCAAGAGAGGGAGAAGGTTCGACTTCTCCATACTCACCTCAAGTGGTGACTCTTGTGGCACATCAAGGGACCATCATTGATGTCACTAGTCTCCTCCAACAAATGAAACTTAAAAGGCAAGAAGATAGGGAACAACAAGAGAGAGCCTTTCAAATGTACATGCAACAACAAATGCAACAAATACAACAAGTGCAACAACAAATTCAACAAGTGCAACAACATCAACAAATCCAACCAAGAGAGGAAAGAAGGGCAAAAAGGCGATCTCTTTCCGGTGGACTCCTATGGAAGTGAGGAAAGAAGAAGAAGGCCCGAAGGGGGCGGAGAAAGAAGGCACCAAGTGCAACATCAAAGACAACCTCCCCCCATCAAAATCCCAAAGTTTAAAGGAGAACATGAACCCAATGCTTACATGGTGTGGGAAAAAAAAGTAGATCAAATTTTTAGCATTCATAAAGTTAGTGATCAAGAGCTGTAGACTTGGTAGTTTTAGAGTTTGAAGAGTATGCCATGACTTGGTGGCATCAAATTTGTATGGACAATTATACCCAAGAGCCACCTGCGGCTTCTTGGATGAACATTAAAGTTAAAATGCATGAACATTTTATACCTTCCTATCATAGGAGGGAGACTCTTTTGAAGCTCCAAAGGCTTCAACAAGGATCTATGTGTTGAAGAATATTTCAAATTGATGGAGTCCATGCTCTTAAAGGTAGGACTCCATGATGAGCATGAAGAAGAGAAAGTCACTAGGTTTGTGAGTGGTCTAAGGAGGGAAATTCAAGATGTAGTTGACTTGTATGAGTACTCCACTCTTAGCAAAGTTTTGCATTTGACCTTGAAAGTTGAAAACCAATTGAAAAGAAAACAAGAGGCCAAGAAGAGTTCTTCATACAATGACTACTATTCTAAACCTTGGAAAGGTAAGGAGAAAAAGGATTTTAAAACACCTTCCAAACCCTCCCAAGACCCCACACCTAAACCCAATTCGACTAGGACTATGCATGATAAACCAACTTCTTCTCAAGAGCCAAGAACTAGTTATATCAAATGTTTAAAATGCTTAGGCTTTGGACACATAGCCTCCAATTGTCCTTCAAAGAGGAACATGTTCTTGAACTCTAAAGGAGAAGTTGAAAGTGAACATTCCCCTCCCTCTTTGTAAGACTCGTTAAAATTAAATAATTAAATAATTAAATAATTAATAAATGTGTGAGAGGACTTGAGTTCGAGTCCTATGTATGCCTCTTGTGTGTTATTTGATTTATTAGTATTTTTTATAATATATTTGTGAATAGCGAGTGATATTATAATTATAGAATTATAATAGTTATCAATAAATATAAATTGAAATAATGGTTGCGCTTGGCCTTATGGGTGGGTGGAGGTCACGGGTTCAAACCTTGTTAGATATGAAATAGACTTTATTTGTTTGATAAGTGTAGTTTTGGAGGGAATGTGAAAGGGCAAATGTAAACCTAGAAGGGGCAACCAAGAGGGGCTGGAAAACATCCTATAATGATCTTTAAATGAGAATTAAACATACCATAAAGCCCAATTTCGTTTCGGCTCTTTAACCCAACCTTAAGACACATATAAAAGGCAAATTTTAGGTGGAAAGAAGGGTTTCTACAATTGTTTTGTTTTGGCTTGAGAGGAGAGCGAAAATTGGAGAGTGAGAGGCTGAATTGGGTGTGCAAAGGGTTGAAGCAAAGTATTGGTGAACCAGGAACTTTCTCCTTTTTCTCAATCTCATTCCAGAATTACAGGTTAGGGGAGTTGTTCCTTGTGTGTGTAAATTTGATGATTTATGTATGATTCTGTGGCATTGTATTTTTAGTTGAATTCTGTATTGTATGGATTTTGGTAAAATGTGCATTGTGTGGGAGAATTGGTTGGTTTGATGGTGTGCACAAAGCTTTTTAAAGTCTTATATAAACATGAGGAGGGTTTTTGTACTGTATTGATTAATTATGGCCAAACCTTTAGTTTTGGGTAATTCAAATGTAGTGATACCATGTTCATATGATGTGCTTGTGAATATAATTGTTTGGTATTGTTTTATGCTGTGAGTGGGCATGGTTTGGTTGTTTTCGTGTGTAGACAAAGGAGAACCTCTGCAATTTTCGCCCAAGCGAGCCCATCTCTCCTAAGCAAGAGTTGCAGAATCTTGTGTTTGGGTGTTGGTTCGCATTTCTCGCCTAGGCGACCTGGGGTTAGGGTTGAGTGACTTGTCTCTCGCTCAAGCGATAGACACTCGCCTAAACGAGGTCGCGACGTGACCTGTGTGTTTTGAGCGCGAAACCTCGTCCAGGTGAGGAGTTGTGTGGGTTTGAGCGAACCAGGGTCTCGCTCAGGCGAGACGGCGAAAAGGTCTCTCCTAAGCGAGATATCGTGATAAATATTGTTGTGTGCTTGCATGGTAGCTCAGGCGAGAAAGAATTGTGAGTTTGGGCGAGAGATGACCTCGCCTAGGCGAACAGACCTCGCCTAAGTGAGATATTGTGGTGAGGCCACTGTTTCATACTCGCTCAGGCGAGGTGATTCAGCTTGGGCGAGACAAATGCACTCGCTTGGGTGAACAAGCATGGCTTAAGCGAGAATGGCAAGGAGCCAGGTTCTTATGCACTGTTTGGACTGTTTGCTTGGTATTTCCTAACTTATAGAAAGTATATGAATGCGTTTGTGGTGATGTTTGGGCTTGAAGGACTAAGTCCATAGGATTTTGGGATGTGCTTGGAATGAGTCGCGAACGAGGAGTTCGTGATGGGTGGACTGCATGCGGAACGTGAACAATTAGTTCACTGGAGGTACCCTTGTTGGGATGAATGAGCGAGGGAGTTCATTTCATGCTCAACTTGGGAATGCTACGAGCGAGAGAGTTCATAGTAGGAAAGGTGGGTATGCGTGTCCGGGTCCGAGCGTGGAGTTCAGCTAAACGGGCGTAAGAGTCCGTGAAGCAGGACTAAAAGCGGGATAGGCTTGTAGGTTGGACCACGAGCGAGGAGGGTCGTGGAAGCACATGAAATCCAAGATTTAGAGTACATGCATGAACTCATGTTGGTTATGAGTGTGGGAAAATGCGTATTTTTTTTTATAAATAATTATGAAGGGGCTGGGGGTTATTTCATATTTATTTATGTCTATGTGCATAGCTCACCCTATCTGTGTGTGTGGCGATGATCGGGTAACTTATTATCCGAGAGCAGATGATGTTTCAGGTGGGCCAAGAGACGCCTAGGAGCGGAGAGTGGGAACAAAGATCATGGGATTGTTTATAAAGCCTTTTTAAATAATTTTTTGTAATTTCATTATGGTTTTGGATTTCAAATTTGTAATAGGAGGATTTGAGTATTTTATTAATACTTTATTTACTTATGTTGGAAATTAAATTTAAAGGTTTTGAATTTTCCCGTGTTTTTGGGAAATGCTTTATTTAATAAATGATGTATTTATTTCTGCTTGTTTATTTTATTTTATTTTATTTTAAGTAATATTCTACCGGGATGTTACACTCTTCCCCCAAGAGTAGTTCATCACACACTTCTTCCCCGTCAAGTGAAGATGAGATCAAACCTCATGAAGGAGGTCTTTTACTTGTGAGGCACATGTTGGGCCAAGTCCCAAAGGAATTTGAATCTCAAAGGGAAAATATTTTTCATACAAGATGCCTCATCAACAGAAAGACTTTCTCCCTCATTATTGATGGTGGAAGTTGTGTCAATGTGGCTAGCACAAGAGTAGTGGACAAGCTTGGCTTGAACACCATCCCTCATGCCAAGCCCTATAAACTATATTGGTTAAGTGAAAATGGTGAAATAAATGTGGATAAACAAGTTCTCATCACTTTCTCCATTAGGAATTACAAGGATGATGTTTTGTGTGACTTAATGCCCATGGAAGCAACTCACATACTTCTTGGAAGGCCGTGGCAATTTGACAAAAAAGATTTCCATGATGGCCTTTCCAATAAATTTTCTTTTAACTTCCAAGGCAAAAGGATCACATTACTACCTTTATCCCCCAAAGAAGTAAGTGGTGACCAAAAACAAATGTTTGAGAAAAGAAAGGAAGAGAAGACGCAACTAATGGCGCACACCAAAGAAGCAAGGAAGAGCTTGATCTCCTTCAAAGGAGCTAAAAGGATAATACTTTCTCAAAAACAAGTTTTTCCTGCTTATCCAAGTGAGCCTTCTCATTCCTTTCAAAACCCTCCTCCTAAGTGTCCTCAAGACTTGTCTATAGTCTTAGATGAATTTAAGGATGTGTTCCAAGATCCCCCAAAGGGACTTCCACCTCTAAGAGGTATAGAACATCAAATTGACTTCATCCAAGGATCATCTTTGCCCAATAGGCCAGGCTATAGGACCAATCCCAAGGAGGCCAAACGAATTCAAAGCCAAGTCAATGATTTGTTAGAAAAGGGATGGGTGCAACATAGTATGAGTCCTTCTGCTATGCCCATGATCCTAGTTCCAAAGAAGGATAGAACATGGAGAATGTGTATAGATTGTAGGGCCATTAATAATATCACCATCAAATATAGGCATCCAATCCCTAGGTTAGATGACTTGCTTGATGAGCTTCATGGTGCAACCATCTTTTCAAAGATAGATTTGAAGAGTGGATACAACCAAATAAGAATCAAGGAAGGAGATGAGTGGAAAACCTCCTTCAAAACCAAGTTTGGATTGTATGAATGGCTAGTCATGCCCTTTGGGTTGACTAATGCACCAAGTACTTTCATGAGGCTGATGCATCATGTGCTTAGACCATACTTGGGAAAATTTGTTGTGGTCTATTTTGATGAAATACTCATCTATAGTATGTTTAGAGAAGACTATCTTCAACAGTTAAGGGATGTGCTAAGTACCCTAAGGAAACAATCTTTATTTGCCAACATGGAGAAATGCGTTTTTGGCATGGATCACGTGATCTTCCTTGGGTTCAAAATTAGCAAACATGGGGTCCATGTGGATTAAGAGAAAGTCATGGCCATCAAAAATTGGCCCATACCTAGGAATGTTAGTGAACTAAGGTCCTTTCATGGGTTGGCTAGCTTTTATAGGAGATTTGTGCCTAATTTTAGCACCATAGTCGCACCCTTGAATGAGTTGGTAAAGAAGGGAGTTGACTTCAAGTGGGGTATTGATCAAACAAAGGCCTTTGAAACATTAAAATAGAAATTGATCAAAGCACCACTCCTAGTTGATGTGACTCCACAAAGCCCAATTGCACCTTCAAGTCCAAGCCCAAGCCCAAGCCCATTAAAAGGCCCAATAATAAGAAGTATGATGAAGAAGATTCAAATGGGTCTCCCAATAGAAGGACACAAATCTAATGGGCTTGTCACATTATTTTCATGGGCCAAAGAAATCAACAAGACTTGAAGAAGTGCATCAAAGCGCAGTAGAATAGATTTTAAATTGGGCCAATATTTGGGCTTTGCTTTTAATAATGGTGTAAGACATAAAAATAGGTGTTACATGTACAAATGGGCTCGACCCACTAAGAGTCTCCCTTAGGCCATGACTAGGGATGGCAACGGGGCGGGGCGGGGACGGGTTTCGCTATCCCATACCCATCCCCGCATAAAAAACTCATCCCCATCCCCATACCCAAATCCAACGGGTATCAAACTTTTTTCCCATCCCCATCCCCACCGGGTAACGGGTATAATCTCGTACCCATATCCGTACCCGCGTTCTAACTACTTCAATATTAATTTTTATAAAAGAAAAAAAATTACGG
>Ga0214545_1000812_pt1 | contig 54184 bp, 18 predicted proteins | sample CNSS4metaG_FD_160064 | JGI IMG/M metagenome (GOLD analysis project Ga0214545, IMG submission 160064) | Root nodule microbial communities from cowpea collected in UCLA plant growth center, Los Angeles, California, USA - CNSS4 | ecosystem: Host-associated > Plants > Roots > Nodule | place: USA... | reverse complement strand
ATGGGGATGGGTCAAAAGTTGTATACCCGTTGGGTTTGGGGATGGGGATGGGGATGAATTTTTATTATGGGGATGGGGATGGGATCATGATACCCGTACCCGCCCCGCCCCGTTGCCATCCCTACTCATGACAATAGAATCTAAACTATAACAATAATATATATGAAAGAGTAACATAAATTTTATCATCAACAATAATATATAAAAAAAAAAACAAAAGTTACTTTTATTCAGAGTGCTCCTTTACACTCTTTCAATGACTTAAAATCTTCAATAATTGAATCAAAGCTAAAGTTAGTTGCAATATCCTTTCAATATAGATTATCATAGTATCATAGTGTTTGCTAAAAATTCAGCCTCCATCTTATTTCTCAACTTGTTCTTGATTATTTTCTTCAATATTTGGATTCTCATGAAGTTTCTCAATTTTAGATGACGTAGATGCATTTTTTTCATCTTCATCACAAGCCTTCCTCTTGGAAAAAGAATAAATTATTTTACTCTTTATCATAATTTTTCTAATATAAATTTTTCACCTCTCACCTATTTACAAAAAGATAAAATTATGAATATCCGAAATTAAATCTTAAAAGCAAGACTCAATATTTTAAGAAAACTAATAACTTTTAAATGATTAGCTTCCCTTACCTTAAAGTAGATTACTAATCTTGTTCTTTCCTTACACAACTTCAAAGCCTAAAATAGCTCTATCTACACAAAGAAGAGTTTGATCAACAATTAAAGTATGATTTTATGATCTCTAACAGATAGAGATATGCCTAGAGCGTAGAAAAGTCACATACAAGATGGAAACATATTCCTTCAAAAATAAAAAGGAAAAGATGAACTTACTCAAAAGAAGAAATTGTTCGGTCCAAAATGTTCCTTAACTCTTCAATTTTGCCGTAGTGCAATTTAATTTTGAAAATAATAAGGAATTGATGGTAAAAATTGATATGAAAATAAAACGGGAGAAAGAGATGAGACACGGAAGAGAGAAACCAAATAAAAAAGTATAAGAAATTATAATAGAGAAAAAAAAAACGTGATTTTTAAATTTAAAAAAATCAAACAAAATTAATATAAATAAGATAATAATATATAAATAAAATAATAATATATAAATAAAGTAATAATATAAAAATAAAGTGATAATATATAAATAAAATAGTGTATAAATATTTTTTAAAAATATATAGAAAATAAAATAAAAATTAATAAATATAAATAAAATAATAATTTATAAATATTATTTTTTAAATATATAAAAAAAGTTAAAAGAAAAATGGTTGGGGAGCCGTGTTCCTTCATTCTTCCGCCACTGACTCTTTTTGATTTTGAAAAAAAAAAAATGCAAATTCATTATTTCAGTTCTTAATTTAGTTATTCTATTCTATTTTTGAACAAACAAAAGTTTGCCCCCATTTGATATAGTATAAGAAGTTTTTTATATTATAACTTTTTGTATGATATTCTTTTAGGAACATAAAAGGGAAAATTGACCGCTACCATAATGTAATTATAATTTTAACTATGACTTAATTAAGATAAATTTTCTTTTTACTAAGTACCTTTCAATTTTAATTATGACTTAATTAAAATGAATTTTCTTTTTAACTGTGATCGTGTCTTCAAAGAAATCGATGGGCTTTTTAGTAGGCCCGTTCATTAATAAAAAGAATTCCACGCTATACACATGTTTGGGTAATCTTAAAAATCCCAATCAGAAGTAATAAAATGCTATAAATTTGGTGTCAAGCAAAAAAAAAATGCATATTGCTAATCTTTTCTGGGGCTAGGTAACAAAATCTGACACCCATTGCTCTATGAATCTTCTTTCAAACTTTCTTTTCAGTGCTATGTTTGTTTTTCTTATTATTATTTAGTTGTTGAAACAGTTGTATATGACTAACAATGGCAATTAATATTAAGATCTGTTTGTTTGTTTTCAATACAGAAAAATGTTTTTTCCAGTTAATTGTTTGTATGGCTTCCGTGTTTCGTTCTTGTTGATCTAATGTTATATAGATTGAAAGATTAAAAGAATATAAACATGTTTTAGATGATTGAAAGACTAAATTAATATTTCCTTTTCAAAAAAAAAAGGGGTAATTGATAAATAATTGGATATGTAGAACTAGAGCTAAAAATTCTTATTATAAGAATGGGTCAGAATTTCAGAAAAATGTAGAAAGTATAAAAAAATATTTTAGATATAACGGTTTTTATTGGATGAAACTAGAACATTTTTTTTATCATGTTATTTTTTAATAATAAAATAATTGAGTGTTATTTATTTAAAATATTATTTTATTTTTAAATTATTTTGGTTTAATTAGTAATTGTGTTTCTATATTTAGATTTATAATACACTTTGATTTTTTCTTTTTACATATGTTTTGTAGTCCTTGAACTTAAATATGAACTTAAATATGAAACTGAAATTTATTCATGTTCTAAAATGAGATTCATTTTGATTTCAAATTTTAAAAATTAACAGATATATTTCTGTTAACATAATTGTGTTAATTTACAAGTTTAAGAGTGTTTAGACTAGTGACATTAGAGTAACACGTGTTAAATGTTTAAATGTTAGATTGAAACGCCATTTGACACGTCTATGTCGATCAAATTGAATGTAATTGGGTTGGAGAACTATATTATTCAATTTTAAAGTTTGCAGATCAAAGTATCTAAAAATATAGGAAAGAAACGAAATCTAATTTTTAATCAAAATTTAAGGACTAAAAATATTTTAACTTTTAACTTTTTTGTTTACTTAATTGAGTTACAAATTTTTTTTTTTCAATTGAGTGTCAATTGATTAAATAGAATGAATGTAGTTTATTAGACTAAATTGACTTTAATTTGAAAGGTGTGTCAAGTGTCCAAAATAAAAAATGTTTTAAATTTTGATAAGTTACTGATCCAAATTTTAACTTATGTTATTTTTCAAATTGAATTTATCTCAATTTAACGGATAACCCGAGTTTTATAAAAAAAGAATATGAATTGAATTTTCTGTAAAAAAAGAAAAACTACGGAACATAACTAATCAAAATTTTAATATAAGAATCAAATTAAATACCTATCTATTATTTTAATCTTAAAACATCTTTATTTAAAAGGGTTATGGATCTTCATTATATTTGTAATGGATCTTTTCTTTTTTAATAAAATTGACTAACTAACCTTTTATTTTTTAAGAATTTATTTGGAAGGTTGACAATAATTCAGTGAACCTGAAAATAATAAACAACATGATTTACTTTTAAAATTATTGAAACTTTATAAAAGTTGATTTAACATATATTGTCGAATATGATTCTTGATGGCAGGGTGTTTAAATATGCATGTGAATCCTGTGAAGACTTCCAATGTATCAATCAAATTACCTGTGAAAACATTGTATATAATCTGAAGAAAGAAAAATTGAATTTATTTGGAAGGTTGACAATAGTTCAGTGAACCTGAAAACAATAACATGATTTACTGTTAAAATTATTGAAACTTTATAAAAGTTGATTTAACATATATTGTTAAATATGATTCGTGATGATAGTGTGTTTAAATATGCATGTGAATCTTAGGACGTTGTTTTTTATCTTTTATTAGTGTTAATTTTTGTGAATAAAATTAATTTTTCTATAATTTTTATTTTGTTTAATTTTTAAGTTTTGTTGTTTTCATATTTTTTTATATTTTAATTTTTTTATGTTTTTTATTTATAATTTTTATTATTATGAGTGTGTGAAACAGGTCAATAATAAGTAATTCTAGTGGAGTAAAATAAATTGAAAATCAAGGAAGCATGGAAAACAATCACAGAACTACAATATTTTTGTTTATGGACAAAAATATGACTTGTCCAAGAGTTACAAGTATGGGAGCAACGATTTTAGGCCTCGTTGGTCAAGAATGAAGCCCGTTGGACAAGATTACCGACCTCGATACGCAAATATAGTTATTTAATTATGTTTTTACAAAGAGTTTTGGGACATTTCTCATTTTGCATGAATAGAAACACCTTTGATGTTTGGAAAAAGCTATTGGAGGCTGCTAGGGATATTGGGAAACTCTCCATTCTCCTTCTTGGGTCTCCTTCTTCATCCATGAAGGTTTTATCCCTCTTGGGTTGGAGAGGATGGTGGGCTATGGAGGCAGACATGCGAATGAGGGACACAATTGGAGCATAAAGCAGTTGTGAAGAACCTTGTGAGGGATTACTTCTACTTCATGGTTCTAATTTCTTCTCTATTATTCAATTTTGTAAAATTTTAGGTTTTCCACCATGAAGAGCAATTATATTTGTTGAGATTAGATGTAAAACATTGAATTTTTATGTAAAATTGTGTTGTTAAAATATATGTTTTTCCAATTTAAGTGATTTGTTCCCCTGCTTTATTTATGATTCTTTAGGTGTTAGGAAATATCTCTAGAATTTAGACTTTAAATTAAATATTTAATGAATACTTATATTTAGAAATAGAACTTGGTTCATTAGTAATTTGAGACTGTGTTCTTTTAGCACAAATTACTATTAAAAGGGATTGTGTAAGATAAATTTACAAGTAAATAATACGTTCGAATTCAATGATTTGTGTAAAAAAAAAAAGAGCGTTGATTTACAAGATTAGCATATTAATCCATCCCGTTGAAGAGAGGAGATTTGAAGTTAAAAAATGTGATTTCAAGCTACAATCCCAATTTTGTAATTGGTTATGAATGAATTTGCATACGACTAGATTCGATTATAAAAATATTCGAACATATATCCTTCTTCATACACTTAAATACATATATTAGATAAAATAAAGAAGCTGCATCACATCATATAGAACAACGTTTTTTTATTTTACGCATTCCATTTTCTAATTCTAATGGTATATTTCAAGAGAAAAATTAATTTGTATTTTTGGGTTACTAAAGAATACATAAACTTAGCTGATAATATCTTTACTCATGTTTACTTTGTAAGTGTACACAAAGTACATTGTATTTTCTTATTTATTGCACCTATTACATTTTTATTTAACAACTATTCATCAACATTTTTTTTTAAATTAATTTAAAGTCATCAAATTTTAATTTATATTATTTTTAATTATATGGACAAATTTGTAATTTGTATTTATTAAAACTTTTTTTTATCTATCACATCTATCAAATCACTCATCAACTTTTACAAATTTTACATTCAAATTTACTCATTTTCACCTTCAAATCTATTAAAAGAAACACAAAACTTTTACTCCCAAATTCATTCAAATTCATCCACTCACGATATCTAAATTCATCTTTTCAAGTAAACAGAACCTTAGACTCTCGAAATTAATGCATGATTCCACTTGTTAAGAATTTAAGGAATTGAAACTTGATAAATAATTATAGGCTCAAAGTCACTATGGATAGGAGATAGAATTTTAGTATATTTTTGTGAGTTGATTTTAACATAAATATGAAATTAAGATGATTGATGATGCATCAAAATAAAGTGGATAAAGTCTAATATTGACAAATTATAATTCAATAAAAAATACAAACAGAATATCATGTGTTATAAAAATCTTTAAAAAAATGATAAAATACTTATTACTTAATTAAAAAAATGATAAAATACTTATTACTTACTACGATCTATTATTTTTACGTGCGAGCAATATATTTACCTTAATTGTTCACTAACAGACTTCCTATGTATCAATCAAACTACCTGTGAAAACATTGGATATAATCTAATGAAAGAAAAATTGAATCAATGATTTTTTTCATTTGTGGACGTGAACAATGGCTTTTTGATGATGAGATTTGATCACGAAGAAGATAGCCAGAGTCTAGAATTCGTCTTTTTCCCTATGTAGAGTAGACAAAAGGTATGGGAGGATTCGCTTTCACAATCAGAAAATTCAAATAATTTATAACCATTTTGGCATATACATCCATTTTAGTTGACCTTTTAGTTAACATCACATCACCCATCATTATTAGGTTATACTCCTCCACCAAAACACGCCATCCATTTCCAATTCGGTTTAATTCTTTTTTATTTCATTTTTGTTTTCCTAAAATAAGATTTACTTTTCCTTTTTCTACATATTTAATTTTTAAAATAAATCATTTTTCCCTATATTATATATCATCTACAATATTTTTTTTAACAGTAACAGATGATAATTATTGATATAACATGTTATTAGTGAATCAGAGTTATCTTTTTAAGATTGGGTGATTAAACACACAGTTAATATTTTATAGGGAACAGGATCTCCTATTTCCAAAATTGGGGGAGAATAAGATATTATTGTCTTCCAAAATAAATGCTTTAAGTTTGATGTCGTTTTCAGTCTGAAAGCTTAAACTCGATAGGTGGTTTTTGCCTCATATCTTAAGATTTAAATATCCACACTTTATGTAATTTTAATTTTATATATATATATATATATATATATATATATATATATATTAATTATTTCTTATCCAATTGAATCATGTCATACATATTCATTTAAGACTTTGTTAAAAAATAAAATAAATATTTATTTTTATAATAATTATTGAGGGAGAAATATTTTTGTAACTGATTTTTAGTATACATATATTTTGTCACTTTTACTGTCAATGTTTTGATAATTATCATAATAACTGAATATTTTAATTGTATTAATTAATTTATATATATTGTTATTAACTAATATATATTACCATAAAAAATATAAACACATAAGTGTAACTGCATTTCCACAATAGTTAATAAAAGGCATTACATTTTTATAATGGTATGATATTTTGACCACATTTATTACTCTATTCAATCGTTATATATATATATATATATATATATATATATCATTGTTTTATTTTAAAATTGTATTTATATTTATTATTATCATCACCTAAATATAATATTTTATTATTAAAAATTTAAAAGTTGTTCAAGAAAAAAAAAGTGGTTATCAACATTTTTTTTTTCATTTTTACAACGGTTCTTTTTAATATATTATCTTATTCTATAAGTAAAAATAGTAAAAACCAGAACACAAATCAGGAATTAAATACTTTCTAAAATTGTAAGTGAACACATTTTAACCAAACAATTTAATTATTGAATATTATTAATATACCATGTTTTTAATTCTAATGGTAAATATTTACTAAACGTCACATTTTTTCAAAATCTTTCTTTAATTAAATTATTTGGTACACGTAATTTAATACACATTTTTAATTATTTTATGAACAGAATCATAACAAAAAATAAAACTGATCGAATGAAGAGAATATTCTTTACTATAAATTTTTTGCCACCAGACACCAGACTTTTTCGTTTCTACCTACAAAGTTGTAATTCGGTTCAAGAGGCGTATCAGGTTTTTCCCAACTGTGAACATTGTTTCTCTTTTCTTTATTGTTTTTTTTTTCTTTATGTTTTCTTTTTCTCAATGACAAACCTTATAACTGGTCATTAACAAGTCTATTGTTAGGATAACTTGGTTGAAGCAGATTCTTGGAGCCATGACTCTTTCTATTCACAATGAAGCACCAAGAAGGTTAGAGGTATGTTGTTGTTATTATGATATTTTCTTTGTATTCACCCTCCATTGTTGCAATGCTTGTCTATAATAGTTTGATTAATTTGTTTCAAGCAGGGAAAATTCCAAGCCATGGTGGTCTGTTTCATTCTTGGATTGGGATCTTTGGTTGCTTGGAACAGTATGTTGACAGTAGGAGATTATTACTACACTCTGTTCCCTGTGAGTATCTCATGAACCCAAAATTCTTCATTCTTCTTTCTGTGTTGTGTACTTGAATTGAAATTGAGTGAATAAATTACGAGGTTTTTTGGTCTGTCTAACAACTTTTTGCCATAGAGATACCATCCATTGCGTGTACTCACCCTTGTTTATCAACCCTTTGCACTTGGTACTATGGCAATACTGGCGTACAATGAATCAAGGATCAACACAAGATTGCGGAACTTAATTGGCTACTCTCTATTCTCCGTCAGTACTTTGTTAGTGCTTGTTGTGAGTACAACTCTGTTTTTCATTTTTTGTTTTTCTAGTTTGGTTTTAGAAAAGATAAAATCTATTGTCTTATACCACTTCAACTCTGCTACGACTGGCTTATGTGATTGTTAATTTCATTTTTTCTGCTTTTTGTATAATAGCTACTGAATATTTTGTGTAACAGTTAGACCTAGCAACATCAGGAAAAGGGGGAATGGGACCTTACATTGGTGTATGTGTCCTTTCTGCTTGTTTTGGAATTGCAGATGCTCATGTCCAGGGTGGCATGGTCGGAGACTTATCTTTTATGTGTCCTGAGTTCATCCAGGTTCGTTATCCTCATAATTTCTTTGTCGCTCCTATTTTTTGATTTTTGAGAAATTCTCATCTCAACCCCAACCCTTATTTGAAGAAGAATGAAGAAAAAACAGTAAAACTAAATTTAATAATTTGTTTTCCCCAAAATAGAAGATAAGCGATGAAAGCTACAGGGAAATGATTATAGAATACCAAAGGAAGAGAACCATTTAGTCGTTGTTATTTGCCGGAGAAATACATTATTTTATTAAGTCTAGTATTTGTACGAGGTTGAACGTGATACAGACAAAACCACATATACTATCTTTTAAAATAGTAGTCTTGTTTTTACTAGTTAGACTAATTCTACAATTGAATGCTTTACAGTCTTTCCTTGCTGGTTTGGCTGCCTCGGGAGCTCTAGCTTCTGGTTTGAGACTTCTCACGAAAGTGGGTTTTGAGAATTCAAAGAATGGTCTTCGGAAAGGAACTAGTATGTTACTCTTATTCACTAATGGACACTGACACCGATCACTTTTACTCACTTGTTTTTCCATTATGGCAGTTTTATACGGCATGGTAGATTTGTCAGTCATCCATTAACTCTAAAGATTGCTGTTCTTTGACACAAGATTGATTATTTCCTCATTTTGCAGTTCTATTTTTTGCAATCTCTACCCTTTTTGAGTTTTTCTGCATAATTCTATACGCGTTTTACTTCCCTAAGTTGTCCATTGTAAAATATTACCGTTCAAAGGCTGCTTCAGAAGGATCTAAAACTGTATCAGCTGACCTTGCAGCTGCCGGCATTCATAACGAGACCAACCACCAAGTAATGTAACTGCTGTTAAAATTATTAATAAACTAAGCTCCAGGAAGTATATTGCAGTAGGCTGAAAGACTCGGAACTATTGCAGGTTGGATTTGATGCTAAAATTCAAGACAGGCTGAGCAATAAACAACTAGTTCTACAGAACATTGATCTCGCAGCTGCTTTGTTTCTAATATACGTGTTAACACTATCAATTTTCCCTGGATTTTTGTATGAAAATACTGGATCTCACCAGCTAGGAACATGGTAAGCGTGTATTAATTCCCAATGTTTTGGTGTTCTAAATGCGTTTTCACACGGCTCATCATCTGAGGTTGTTTTAGGTACCCTCTTGTTCTGATCGCAATGTACAACGTGCTTGATCTAATATCCAGATATATTCCCCTTATCAAATGCCTGACGTTGGAATCCAGAAAGGGTATACTCATTGCAGTGCTTTCTAGATTCCTGTTGATTCCAGCATTTTACTTCACAGCAAAATATGGTGACCAGGGATGGATGATCATGCTTGTGTCTTTCTTGGGACTAACCAATGGTTATCTCACTGTATGTGTATTTACCATCGCACCAGAAGGTTACAAGGTCAGTATCTATCTAAAATTCTAGGTTAAACTAACCGTTTCGTAATTAAAATTTAAAAAAAATGGCTGCCAAGTCACCTTTATCAAATATTTGTCAAAAAAAATATTATTATCCTTTTAAAAAAATGGGTGGTTTGACTTATCTATTATAAAAATGCGTCAGTTTTCTAATTACACGCAGAATCAGTTTTGTTAATAATTTGACTAGTTTTTTCAGATATTTTTTATTTATTTATTATAAAGATTGATCAGTTTAATAATTAATTTGACTAAGGATTTGATTTTTCTCTTTTTTTTACTTTTATAATAATTTCTAAAGTTTTATATATATTTTTAAATAAATTTTAATAATTTAATTACAAATATTTTAAATAAAATTTTATTATTGTAAATTTTATAATAAAATGAAACAATAAAATTTAAAATATAAGTTTTAAAATATCAAAATTTTATTTAAAATATTTTTAATCAAATTTTATTTTTGTAAATTTTATAATAAAATGTAATAATAAAATCTAAAATATTAAGTTTTAAAATATCAAAATTTTAATAATTTTTTTAAAATATTTTTAATCAAATTTTATAATAACATGTAATAATAAAATTTAAAATATTAAGATTTAAAATATCAAAATTTTAATAAAATTTTGTTTTGAATTTTTTAATCAAATTATTAAAATATTATTTTAAAAGAATATATTAAGCTTTATAAAAATTATAAAAGTTAAAAATAAATAGAGATAAGTCATTAGTAAACTGATTCTGTCATGTAAATAATTAGTAAACTGATCCATTTTTGTAATAAATGGGTCAAAATGACTCATTTTTTAAAAAAATCAAAATTCTATTATTATACTCATTTCTGTGTTTAAGTGTTTACATACATTTTCCTGTATATTTATACCCATAAAATTAAAATATATATATATAAAATAGGATTTACAAATCAAAATAATATACTATAATGTATTCTTAATTATAAAAGTTCAAGATTAAATATGTTTTTCATTTTCAAACAATTATAAAATATTTTTATTTTATTTCTAAACTAAACTATAAAATATTTCATCTCTACATTTTATGATAATTATGTAAAACATTCTCCTCAACAAACTACATGTGAGTATTATGTTATGGTCTACCGTAATACGCCATTTGTTACATAAAAACAATTCAATGTTATTTGTTATAAGAGATGATGTTTCAGAATAAAATAAAAGTAAAAGCAAGAAACTAAACTAAAGAAAATTATAAAACTTACCTTATTCAAGAGTTCGATGGGTGCAAAATTTTTATTTCAACCCATTTTTGAAAAATTGAACTAGAATTAAAGTTCAATTTTCACATGGTATCAAAAATATTAAAAGTTTTATTTACAAAACTTTAAAACTATTTGTGATCTCTTTTTAAACGATACTTTTGTTTTCTATTTTATATAATTTTTTGAATTCTAATAAACTGGTTCTTAAAAAAAACATTAATTTTTAAATATAGATATTTAAAGATAAATTTTGATAAGGGATAAAGTATATGAGTTGGTAATGATGGGTTCTTGATTTTGCAGGGCCCTGAACAAAATGCACTGGGTAATTTGCTCGTGCTGTTTCTTTTAGGTGGCATATTTTCTGGGGTTGCTCTTGATTGGTTGTGGCTCATGGGAAAATCAGGCTTTTAAAATAACTCAGTAGTGTATGTAAAGACCCAAAATTCAGACAGTTTTTCTTTGATGAAAAGCATGTATATAAAATAACATGAGAAGCTAGTAAGTTATGTGCTTCGAGCATGTGAAATTATTGAATACATTTTATTATTTACCCTATATTTGGGGAAATTAAATTCAAAAGTTCGAGCTCTTTTTATCATAAGAAAATTGTCTGTATGTTTTAATAGTTAAAGTTGTAGAGTTTTTATTTGAAAAGATAAATTGAATATGAAATTTTGTAGTTTATAATTATTTTCATATAAATTTATTTTTCTTTTAACTTCATACAGACTCTTTTGTTATATTAAACCTTAATTTTTGGTTGCAACCAAACAATTAATTATTTTATTTTTCTTAAAAAGTTATCTAAATAACATTTTATTTTAATTATGGTATGTTATTGTTTTACTATTACTATTAATTGTATACTCCATTATCTAAACATGTCTTATTGTATTATGTATATATGATATATAGCCTCTTATTTTTGGGACTTTAGTGTCAATAGTGTGTTACAATTTCAACTATAAATTCTGAAGTAGAGATGATAAATATATTTTCTATTGTTTAAACCCATCTCAATGTTAGTGAAAATGTATGGACCAAATATAAATATAATTAATATTTAATTATTTTAAATAGATATTGAAATATAAATATTTACATATTTATGTTATTTTTGTTTTTATATCTATTTCACTTTTTATACTCATTTATTTACTAAAATACTGATAGTTCATTAGTTAATCTAAACAAATTATTTCACTATTCCTCTTGATTCTTAGTTTATTTTTTTTTTTAAAGAATAAATTTTTTTTTTTTTTGTATTACACAACTCTACTTTTTTTCTTTCAATTGTTTAACTTTTTCAATTCAATAACTTCAAAATTTATCTAGATCTCCAACGTAATTTTTATTTTATCATAATGTTAAATATATTCTTTTTGTGATTTCATTCAAATCGTATATTATAATTTAGGAAACGAAATATTCGATCTCATTACATAAAATATTTTGTAGGGTATAAATATTTTGTTTTTCTACTTTTTCTGATATATTTATTTATGATTTATTTTGTTCACAAGAAAATTCTCAATATAAAATTAATTAGGATAAATATTCTTTTCTACTTTGGATCTAATAAATTTTCCTTTAAGAATCTGCTCGCTTAATCTTTACTAAAGATGTTGGATTATTTTTATATTTTCTGAGTAAATAATTAAAAAATAGAAAGGCAATACAATTTGAAATACATATATAATTTTGTAAAAATATTAATAAAAAAATATGTATATGCTATTTTAAAAAATATAAGTTATTTAGTTATTTTGAAAAAAAACATAAGTTATTCTATTATTTATTGTATTAAATAAATAAATGGAAAATTTGTATTTAATAAATAATTAGTTTAATTGACTATAATAGATAGTCATATTTTATTTTTAATAAATAAAAAAATTAAATATATTTTAACTCCTAAAATTGTAGGTGAAATTGAAATTCATTTCTATTTTAGACTTTATATATTTTGGTCATTAAACTTTTAAAGATAATTGATAGTTTTATTTACGTAACTATAACAATGTTGATTTATTTTTATGTTAAAGAACAAGTTGAGAATTAAGTTGTTTATGTGCTAACTTAAAATGTCGTTCAACACGTGACAAAATTTAACAAAATAAAGATAAAATTTAATTCACATCTATGTATAAGAATTATAAACATATTTAATAGTCTTATTAAAAAACTTTAATTCCATTAATTTTGTCAATTTCAACCCAATGATTAAGATAATTGAACTAAACACTTGATATTTAGTAATTATCAGAGTATTTATTAAAATAAAAACTAATGTTAATTAAGAGATGAATAACATGCTAATGTTAATTTTTTAATAAACTCGTGTTGAATTATCTTAAATATTAATAAAACTAATGAAATTCAAAAAAAATTAACATAATTAAATTTTTTATTCAAATTCTATTTTTTATTGTTCTAAAAATAAAATTTAGTAATTCTTGTTATATTAAATCAACTATTTATTTTTTTATTTAGTAAAAGATAAAATTACCCGATTAAAAAAAATACATCGTGTGTGTATTTTTTTTATAAATAATAACGTGGATAATATTGGTCATTTTGTTTGAGATAGAAAGCATCCTGTTTTCAGTGGAGCTAATAGGAAATATATTAATCGTACATTGACATTCTTTTCTTTAAAAAATTTTTATTGTCAATATTTGTCGAATAAACTTAATATAGAAACTATTGAATAAAGAACTAAAATATTCTAAATATATTTAATAAATTGTTTAATTAAAGGTAAAGTAAATCATTTTATTAAAGCCTCCATCATATTGACATGAGTAAATTGTTTTACATGGAAATTAATGTAATTATTTGTTTAATATTTAAACAATAATAAATATTAAGTTGACCCAAGTGAGATTCTTATTTAAAATGTGCAGATCTCGAGCACACACCACCGCTCAAGGCATAAAAAAGGAGTTGAGCGCGTATGCAGAAGAGGAAAGGGTAAGGAGAAGAACCAAACTCTGCCATTGATTTGTTTTCATCTTCACAACAACAATTCTGCTTCTGGTAAATACCAAAACCCTATCACTCTATTCTTTTCTTTTCACTGCATAATGGATTCCTGCTTTTGTGAATGGATTACTCTCGTCGTCCCAAACGTCATCTTCTGATTACGCGTTTTTGTGATGATTGCACTCAGTTTTTCATTTATTTTTCTTCACATTTGCGTTGCAATTACTTACTGTTAACAATAATTTAATATTTGACTATTTAGATATATGAATAAGGAAACTGGAACTAGAATTATCTGTATTTAGAAACCAACGGCCAGATCTTTTTAATCATCTGTTCAGGGTTAATTTTATTATATTATATTTTATTATTTGATGTATGAAAATGATTTTTCACAGTTAGGAGTTGATGGAATCATTTCTATGAATGCATACACCCCAAGCATAAATTTGTGTTTTGAAGTTGAAAATCTCTATTTATTGGGTTCAAAAGTAGCCATGAATGTGGCTGTAAGAAGTTCAAAGGGTACGCGATTTGTTTTGGAGAATTTTTTAATAGAATAGAATTGAATTTTAGGCAAGGGAATTACGAAATATATGTACATGTGTAGTTTAAATTGATTTTTAACTTATTATCTACATAAAAAATGGTCTAAAACTATTTGAAAATATTTTTAAATACAAAATAGTTTCTCTTATTTTTTTTTTACAAAATAGTTCAAATATTATGTTGTCATTTGCAATAATTTATTGTTACTTTTGTTTTTTACTACCTCAAAGTGATAGAGATACAATATTTGTCTTGTTCAAGTGTCCTCTTGTTGATTCTATAAGCTTCATATCTTCTCTTACTGCTGAAGCATTACATGGATATAACGTAATAAGTTCTAGAAACACACATCAACCCTTAAGATTCAATCAATCACTTTCACTGCTTATAATTTCCTAAGCGACTCTCACATCGTCTAAACAATATCAATGCAAGTAACCATTACTTCGACTTATACATCCAAGCGTCGAACATATTTTGAAAAACAAATTTTGATAAAATTTTATTTTTAATTCATATTAAAGTTTTCTCTTTTGTTTTCAAATTATATTAAATCTTTCTTTTATCTAATAAAATGTTACCACATCGTTAAAAAATTTATTAAAAAATTTTGTTAAAAAATAATTTTTCATGTTGTTCGAGTGATAATTCACTACTTAAGTTATATCAATATAGAATCACAATATTTAAAGTTCTAATATTTATAAAATTTTAAAATAATTAGAGTTACAAAGAGATGGTAATAAAATTAAAAAATAACTATTATAATTTATTTATAAAATTTTAATTATTTATCTATTTTAAAATTAGATCTCTAAAGACAATTTCAGATCTAGATTAGCTTTTTAGTCATTTTTGTTAAAAGAATTAGCAAGAATCTCAAAAAAATAAGTTTTTCTTTTTGTAAATATTAAAATACCTTTTTTCTAAATTGATGTCAACAACAGAAAGAAACACATTAAAAGTTAAATATTAATTAATTACAATAATATTATTTATATGAGTAGAAAATAGTTAAAATTTACAAATTGATTTAATTGTTTTTTCTACTATTATAGTGATTTTTTTTTTTAAATTCGTAACTTTATTTGAATCTTCTTAACTTAGTTATATTTTTAAAAAGAATGAGTTAATGTAATCCTTGTTTTCAAAATATAATAATAATAATAATAATAATAATAATAATAATAAATATAATCATAATAGTTAATGTTGATTTCACTTGTTATCACTGAAGGAATTAAATTAATTTATTTTAAAAGAGTAGAATTAAATTGGAAACATTTAAAGTGGTGATATGAAATCAGAAAATAACTATAATGATAAAATAAAAGCCATTGAACTTTTAACCCCGTCAAACTTGTTCTTTTTCTTCTTATAATTGATTCCCAATTGATTACCTTTCAGACTAAAATAAAATAAAATCCACTTTAATACTTATAAAGTTAATTTGTAAATAAAGGAGCCTATTTTATGAGTGTGTTATTGTGGGTGGTAGGTTGGATCTTATGATTGTTTATTAATGCTTTTTCTGGTCGTCCTTTATAAAAAGAAATTAACTTCAGGAATATTAAAAAGAATAGACTATATTAAATTTTATTAATCTTTTTAAGATGTTTTTTTTTTCTTGTACTAAAAACTGAGGCACAGTAGTAGAACACAAATCTACGATTAATTACATGTAGTTTATAGAAAATACGATGATTGTTGAAGAAAGAAGATCTGACCAGCCTTAAGCACGTTAGGAAGTTTGGGTCAGTGAAAGGGTGCAATAGAAATCCATCTCCGACCGCATCAAAATACAGTTCCGAATGGAAATGAAACGTCAAATAATTTCTGCAAACCTTATTTGCGTTCAATATTTCTAATTAAATCCGAATCAGCTTCTGTGGCATCAAATAGGCGAGTCACCCAAGTGAATGTTATTCATTTCTCGTTAATTATTCGTCTTCTTGACTTTTAAATCTCAGTTCACTTTTTCATTTTTAATAGCAAGCCACTGATAAGAAATGGATCAAACCAATCACTGAAGAAGGAGTTGTTCATTCGTGTATTTTCTTAACTAATCGAAGTGTGTACCCCACAGCACCTCTGCATAGAGCTCAATCTACATAAAGCGTACAATATATTCTTCAGATAACGCCAATGCTGCTTTTCTCTAAGTAAAATTTGGTTGTTGCGTTAACGAGCTTCAACACCATAACACCATCTTGCTTGGGTCTAGTTCAACATAGCGTGTTCTGGAATTTTTGTTGTGGATCCATCAATTCCCACAGTAGGCACCAGTAATTCAATACCTTAAAAAAGAACACAATTGCAGGTGCAGTGAAATTAATAGGGTGAACCGTATAATTTGAAGTTCTTCGTGCTTGAAGATTTGAACTGCGCCAATATAGTATTGTTCATCTATATTTGTTCTCTCTCTCTCCCTGTCTAATTTATTCACAGAATTTTATTCATGTATTAATCAAAACGTACTTTCTTATCCAAGGACTCAGATATCCGTGGACTAGCAGTTATTGTCGATAAATATTAATTATCCTCAGCGTTAATTTTTGAAGAGGAGAGCCATGGATGCCAGTGATTACGGTGGAGCACCAAACAAACCCAAGGTCAGAGCAATTTTCACTAAAGAACTTACTGCTATGTGTAGCGGTAATATTTCTCTAGAATAAAATTTGTTATCTTGTCGCTTTGTTTTCAATGCAACCAGGGAAAATATGAAGCAATGACAATTTGTTTCATTCTTGGAATTGGGTCCCTTGTTTCCTGGAACAGCATGTTGACTATAGGAGATTACTATTACACACTGTTTCCCGTAAGTAATGCCTGGTTCTTTCAGTTTCTGATAGGAGTTGACATAACTGTACAATGTCTTTATTCACAACAATAAATGTTTCTCCTATAAAAGATGGGAAATAGAAAATTTCTAATTGTGATTGATCGATACTTCTTGAAATATGAGTTGCCTAATTCATTCTAAAGAATCTTTGGTTCGACTCTGGAGAAATACCATCCTGCAAGGGTACTTACCTTGGTCTATCAACCATTTGCAATTGGAACAATGATAATACTGGCCTACTATGAGTCGAAGATCAATACTAGAAGGCGGAATTTGGCTGGATTCACTCTTTTCTTCTTTAGCGCTTTCTTTGTTCTTGTTGTAAGTATACCATTTCCAGTTCTATAATTTGCAGCGTCTGATATGTGTAATTTCCGTAGTGAATCAGTGACTTATTTTCCTATAAAGCTTCAACGATCTGTTGTGACAGGTGGATCTAGCAACATCAGGGAAAGGTGGAATTGGACCTTATATTGGTATATGTGTGCTTGCTGCTTGTTTTGGAATAGCAGATGCTCTAGTCGAAGGTGGCATGGTAGGAGACCTATGTTTTATGTGCCCTGAGTTTATCCAGGTCTGTCTTTCGTATAGTTTATTCAGTATCTTTCAGTGATAACCTTTCTAGTTACAATTCCTATATATTGGAGGTACGGTTTACAAACTCGTAAGTTGCGGTCTTCTGCTATCTTTTTTTACTTAAACAATACACGTTGTTATGCAGTCCTACCTTGCTGGTTTGGCAGCATCAGGGGCTCTAACTTCTATTCTGAGAATGCTTACCAAGGCAGCTTTCGAGAAATCTAATCATGGACTTCGCAAAGGAGCAAGTATGTTTTTATTCTTATTTTACAATGATCATCTATACTGGTATCTTATATTGTCTTGATTGGTTGATTTTGATATAGTATTATTTTGTCATGTATAAAGCTCCTGTCAATTCAAACAGCATGACATGATGACGATTCTTAGTGCAGTAGAAGTTGTTTCTTTAAAATAAAGGTGATGGTTTCTTATCTTGCATTGCAGTACTATTCTTGGCAGTTTCCTCATTCATTGAATTGGTTTGTATCTTCCTCTATGCAATCTACTTCACCAAATTGCCCATAGTGAAATATTACCGTTCAAAAGCAGCATTAGAGGGATCAAAAACTGTTGCAGCTGATCTTGCTGCTGCTGGAATTAGTACAAAGACTAAAGATCAAGTAATATAATTATGCTAAAACAACAATAATACTTTACTCACGTGGAAATCATTTTTTATCATCTCCTAAAATGATTTGGAACTTGTGCAGGGTGGATATGATGATAAGCAACAAGAGCGGTTGAGCAACAAACAATTATTTCATGAGAATCTTGATTATGCAGTTGATTTATTTTTTATATATGCGGTAACACTGTCAATCTTCCCTGGATTTTTGTATGAAAATACGGGAACACATCGGTTAGGCACATGGTAAGTGTTTTATGCTTAAGTCTTATTTAATCCAATTGCCTTTGACATGACTTCATGGAGCACAAACTCCTCTCCAATCCAGTGGAAGAGAAAAAAAAAACACTAAATAGATGAGACCCACTTTTTTCACTTTATGCAAATGTAGATATGAAGTTTCTTGAAATTATTAGGTGATCTTATATCACATAGTTAGGATCGGTTAGACGTGTGTAATTATAATTAGATTCTGATTCTGTTTTTCTCTGTTTTGTCCTTTGATGACAGATGAAACTGACAGAAAAAAGTTAAAATAACTTTATTTGAAAACTGGTGTGTAATTATAGTTAGACTCTGATTCTGTTTTTTTCTGTTTTGTCCTTTGATGACCGATGAAACTGATCCAAAAAAGTTAAAATAACTTTATTTGAGCACTGGTGTGTAATTATACTTAGACTCTGATTCTGTTTTTCTCTGTTTTGTCCTTTGGTGACTGATGAAACTGATAGGAAAAAGTTAAAGTAACTTTATTTGAGCACTGGATATGTTTACAGGTACCCAATTGTTTTGATAGCTATGTATAATATAGTGGATCTGATATCAAGATATATTCCCCTTGTGCCATGGCTGAAGTTGGAATCCAGAAAGGCTCTACTGATAGCAGTGTTTTCTCGATTCTTGTTGATTCCAGCATTCTACTTTACAGCAAAATATGGTGACCAAGGATGGATGATTTTACTCACCTCCTTTCTGGGACTTACCAATGGCTATCTCACTGTGTGTGTTCTTACTGTGGCACCAAGAGGTTACAAGGCAAGTTCACCAATGGCTATCATAATTTAATTTAAAAAAATAAATGAATTAAAGTATATATATTTTTTTATTTTATATGACAGAGACAAGTGTAACTTTGGAGTTTGTGGTGTTGCATTACAGGGTCCAGAGCAGAATGCTTTGGGTAATTTGCTTGTCTTATGTCTTTTAAGTGGCATATGTGCTGGAGCTGTTCTTGACTGGTTATGGATCATTGGTAATGGAACATTTTGAAGATATCCTAAATCTATATTTATTGTCATTAATCAACCTTATGGTTTAAGTCTTTCTAGATATATTAATATAGGTTACTGTCTCTGAATGAATGAATGAACGCTGTTATTTAGTTAACATTTGAATGTTTTAATAGTACATATAGTCTCAAAGCCAATCTTCAACATGTTTATGTTGGTGCTGTTTAGAAGTATCTATCTCCATTAACAATGCAACCATCCATTTGCTTCCATTTTAAACTACATTTCTAAGTAATGATTTTCTCTTTTGTTCACTCTTTTGGGAATCAGTGTGCACATTGGTTGGCCAAGCAGGTTGGACTAAAACAAACTATAAAACAAGATAAATTATTAGTTGGTCTCTGAGAGGGCAATGCAGTGTTATATCAATCAACAGAATTAAAATATTTAAAATAAATATTTGATATTTGTAATTCTTTCATGATTTTTTTTAAATTTAATCACTTGTTATATTTTTTTATACAAGTTTTCATATTATTATTTAAGTATTTTTAAAAATTTTAAACTAATACATTTAATGAATTGTACTCATTTAATTTTATTTGAATTTCAAAGACCAATCTGACAACATTATACACTTTGGTGGATTAAAAAATTGATTTGCTTTTCTATAAAACCTATTTGACCTAGATTGTTAGTTACAAAATAGTTTTAATGTAAATATCCCGCCTAAATGAGATAAAACTTAAATAATTGAAAACCTACTGGTATCAATCGATGACAAAAAATAATATATGTAAATAGTGAAGGATAATTTTATGCTATTCTTCCATTTAAAATTAGTGTGTTGGTAAGTTTATTAACTTTTAAAACAGTTACTATAAAAATCATACATTTCAAATTATATTTGTTATAATTGTTTTTCAGTAATATTACATATCATCAAGGGTCAAACTTTTTGCACCTTAAAAATCGCTCCTTACTTTTGAGGTATTTTAACAAAAAATTATTTTTACTTTTAATTTCTGAATACTTATTTTAAAATACTCATTCCAATATAAGTGTTAAAATTATATTTTAAGTTTAATTCAATTCTAATAAAATTTTAAATTAATCTTATTATTATTAGTTAATATAAAACTTTCAACGCATCTTCTCAAATATATATCTTCTCAAGTTGAGATATATATTTTGTAAGTGAAACTTGACAACAATAATGATTTGATAACAATTTTGATATCGAATGAAATAATATATTTAACAAATAATAAATTTCACTAAAATAAACAAGACTTTTAATAATTACATGTAACATGTATTTTCTTCTCTCTATCTTCTTCAATTTTAGAAATAGTCATTTCGTTAAAAAGTCTTAAAAATAATTTCTTCTCCCACTCTTAATTTTTTACTGAAATATTACTACTTAGATGAACAGAAAAAAAAAATCCATCATTGGCATCGTTGGAATAAAAAGGCATGTGATAGAAATGTATAAAAAATGGTAATATTTGTTTTGTACGGATGACAAATTGCGGAAGCAAGTGCTTGGCATGAAGCACTAATTAGTAATTAGCATCCGACATCAAAATATATTTAACCACACGACACTAATGATCCATTTGTCCACGTCAACCAGTTCTGGTCAACGGATCATCCAAACCAAAGCCCAATAATTTCGTTTCAGATAAGCCCAATGTGTTGATTATTTTATGCTGTTTTATTTTTGTGAAAAATAGTCTCATTGATATTAACAAGCATAACCTTTTATGCTAGAAATAATGATTAATTGAAATATTTTCATTTTTGTTATCCATCTGACCAAGTCAGCCAACTTAGTCAAATTCTTACCTTCAAAAAATTAATTATAGATTTTTTTTATTATGATTTATGCGTGAAGTATTCATAAATGTTTTTTTTTCTTGTAAAATATTCTCTAACTTTGTTGATATTATAACAGAATTTGACTAAGCTTCTAACTTCAATCATATGCTCTCTATTTATGTGTTCAAACTCTAATTTTTCATTCAAAATTTTGAACTAATTTCACTTAGATCAACTTTATGTTGGTTGATTAATTATAGAATTTTTAACTGAAAAAAAAATGATCTTAGGTATAGCAGTCTAAATCTTCACGACAAATTATAACTAAATAGAAAAAATCTTTAGTCAATTTTATTATGATTAAATTTCTGATTATATCGCAGCCGACAAAAAAAGCAGTTTCTGTTTGCATGTGTGACAGTTGTTGTGCGTGCAGTTATCACTGAAGGAAGTTGTTTTTTAAGGAGCACTAAAACCGATATCTTCTTATTGACATGTATTATTACACATAAATTATTCTACAGTGATTTTTTTGTTCAAGTTATTTAACGTACGCACGTTGTTTTTGTTCTATGGTGGTTGGTGGTGCAGACAAATATAGCCGTAATAGAGTTTCCCATATTTGGATGATGAATGCGTTTTTTAGGTTTTGTTTATAATAGTTGTAGTTACTAAAATACAATTCAATGGTTAACGTTAACGTTAGGGAAAAAGAACGTGCAGTCTTGTTTATTCTCCTGCAATCTTTATATGGTACTTCATGCACGTAATCTTCTTTAGCATCAGAATATGCTTAGTTGAGAGAGTTCCTGGAGAAGAAACCTCTCCCATTTCTCATTATTTTGAATCTTCTTTCCCTTTTCTTCACTCCAACTTCTTTTAATGCGAACTTCCGTGAAGCAAGAACCATTATTTTACTTTCATAATAAGTAGCACTACCCCATTCATCAACCCTTCATTACCATTATTCTCGTCTTTCATGTTTCAAGGTTTCTGTGTTTTTCTTCTAGGCACGCATCATACCTTACATCTTCGTTCTTTTTCAAACCTTAGTCTCAAAATTGGTACGTCTTAATTTTAGTCTTCCCTGTTATTTTTTTCTTTGGTGGAAATTGAAGAGAAAAACAAAGATTTCTCCTATAAATGGTGGTGATATATTGAACTTCTCCTTCCCTCCAAATTCAATTACTTATCTCGAATTCCAATATTCCAGAGATCCCAGTCATTTGCTTCAGCTTGAGTGGTTACTATAGGAAAACAAATAATACACATAATGTTGGGTCTGATAAACATTTTTAGGTGCCAAAAACCAGTGCAAAGTCCTGTTTGTGGGTTGATTAGGTATTTCCACAAGGAAGCAATCCCAGTGGAATGGAAGAAACCAAGCATTGGATGGACAAAACTGAACTTTGATGGGTCCTGCAAAAGTTTAACTGGAAAAGCAAGCATTGGTGGGCTTGTTCGAAATAACAAAGCAGAATTTTTACTCGGTTATGCAGAACCCATTGGACAAGCCAACAGCACCATTGCTGAACTCACTGCACTTAGAAGAGGCCTTGAACTGGCTCGTGAAAATGGTTGGAATGATATTTGGCTTGAAGGAGATGCGAAAACATTGCTTGAGATAATAGAGAAAGGGAGAAAAGTTAGATGCATGGAGGTAGAAAGACATATCAGTGACATAAAATCTATGCTACCAGACTTTAACAAGTGCTTGGTGAGTCACATATACAGGGAAGGCAATGGAGCTGCTCATAAATTTGCTCAAATGGGTCATCACTTGGACCATCCTACAATTTGGAGACTCATTCCTCCTGAAGAAGTCGTCACTCAATTGCTTCAAGATGCTCAAGGTACAATTGTTTTTAGAATAAAGGGATAAATCACACTCATTTTCTTCTTGTTAATTAGTATATATGCAAATATATGATTTTGTTTTCAAATAATGTATGTGATATAAACTATCACATTGGGTGTAGAATTGACGTGTAAATATTGTAATTTATTGTACATATGTATTTATGTAAATGAAAAGCTAAGTTGGGAGAAGCAATGTTCAATTTTCAAATACTAACTAATGTGTATAACTTCTTTTCTTGATCATGTTAATGATTAATGTGGATAAATATTCTGACCAAGTTTTACTCACACAAACCCACATGTAGCCTGAATGAATGGCGTCAACATGCTATTTTATTATGGAGGTCAATTACCGAAGAAATTAACTAATGAGATGACATAATAATAAAACAATAAAGGAAATTATTATGTGTATTCACTTTATAATGAGTGACATGAAAGTGACTTGAGTTGGAAGTAAGATGCATATGGATTCTTAATGGATAATTTCTAACTTTAATCGAATTTACACTCTGTCTCATGATCCTTCTGTAGCGTGTATTTTGAACAATATAATTTAAAACTGAAAGTGTAAGTCTTGCGCATATATAATTATGGCATGGTTTTTTATCTTTAATTTTTGGATATCTATTAGGTTGGTTATTCAATTAATCTTGAATTTTATTTATAAATAGATTAAATATGATTTTTTTTAGTAAGTTGAATAATTGTGTAAATCCTGCAAAATTGTAAAATAAAATGAAGTGTATGTGCCAAAAATAAAAATGCTTTTGAAGAGGCGAATTTTCCATTTGTAAGCCCACATTCGATAACCGTTCTATCCAAAAAAAATTCCTCTCTATATAACATATATTAATCTTGTTTATAATACTGCAATTAATTAATGAATTTCCGTATACTGGTAGAGAGGTTCAATACAAAATTAGTTATTACAAATGTTACACTTTTTAAGGTAATATAGAACAGATTTTCAAATACACGTACCTACGATATGTGAGCTTTTTCAACTTTTGAAGTTGCATCTGCCAACTGCATATGCCACAAATAATCAGTGAAGAGTATGTTTTTCTATTCACATGAATCAGCTAAACAAAGGGTCTTTAAATTAATAAGTCTTTAATTATTGTAAAAAAAAAATAACATGCAAATACCGAAACCAGAAAAAAGATATAATATGTACATGTCATAGATGAATACAATTAACTACAGAGAAATAGAATGAGATAAAACAAAGTAATAAATAAATAAAGAAAATACTGTACCATATATGAAAATTTTTGGATGAGAAAAAATTTAAAGTTAAAATGAATAATATAATTCTGGACCTAATTATAAATAGATTGAACAGCAGTACAAGATTTCATTCCTGTAGAATTCTGAGAAAGATATTAGCATAATGCATATAAACGTGAAATCATATGAAATATTAATCTGAATCTTACATAGTGTTCTAGATAGATTCAATCACGATTTTCACAATGTAATACATAGTCGTTGTTGGAAGATTTTCACCATAAGTTATTGCATGCTCGTATTCTATATGAAACTGGTAGTAAGTACTATTCTGGAACAATAATAAATAAACGTCACATTCATAACCAACAAGATTATGCATATTTAAATTCCTTGCTGATTTGAAGATTTTATTGATAAATATATGTGAATACATCTGGAAGCTTTATTTGAACCTTATAAACAAATGGAAACATGATTTTTCTCTCTTGTCTCTCTCTCTTAGAATTTTGTGTGCATGCATGCACAATATCAACTATATCTGTTTAAAAGCAAATATAAGTGCTTATCTCTTTATATCTCTGAAAAAAGGAGCTGATCTTTAACATTATTGGAGTGACAACAACCAATATGCAGAAGTGCTTATTCGTGATAAAGTTGACACATTACTTACCAAACCAAAAAACCTTTAGAAAATGCTGATATACTTATTCAGAATTTTCTATAAAGATAAAACTCTCATGATCATTTCTCATTTCACAAAAATAAACAAAGCAATTTCAGCTTTCAAGACTGTAACAAAGTATTAGAGATGCTAAAACAGATTGCAGTTTTAAGAAAACAGAACAATCCAAGTTATTTAATGATAAAAGAATGTTTTTTTTTATCAAATATATGCAGTTATCTCTCGACATCTAATTTTAAGCCCAACCTTTCAACACAGAAAACTGGACTTCATCAAACAATTTCTCGGCCCATAATAAAGTACATTTGGTACTCTAATAACTTATGCATCTCAACTGCAAAGAAGAAAAAAACTAATATCCTGCTTAAGGAAACATCTCATGTACGTTGCACCATTTTAAAGTATCTATCTATATACACTTCATGTGATTAATTAGTATGAAATTATCTCAGTTTAAGTGATAACACTTTAAATTTTGAAGATTTAACTATATTAAATACTTGAAAAGTAGTTTTTTAATTGATTCAGATATATGAATATCCAAATTTACAGCACAGATCATTAAAATGTAAACTTCAGAGAACCAAAAACATCCAAACAAACTTAACTTAATCATATGACCTTTCATGTGATACCTTATACGTAACGAACTTTTCACCAAAACATGTGTCTATACATATATGAACCTGTGATCGATATAAGTTCAAGTTTCACAAACCAAGCAGGTTTAATCAAGTTTTATATATTTGTAGATTTCTATCATCTAAAACCAGAAATCAACAGGAAAATAAAAAACATCTCATAAATCGGTACTTGAAAGCTTGTCAAGTTTATCACTTTCAAACAAGTAATTTTAGAGTAGAATTTATAATGCAAACGTGTTTGGCATACTGTTACAATCAGACACCAGTTTTTGTGTACATGAGATTGCACAGAATGAGCACATAAAAAAACATTGACTTTGATCTAAGATGGCATGAGAAGCAAAAGCGCACACATACTAATATCATAGACATGAAAAATAGGTATCTAATTCTAACCACCAATCATGTGTTTTGTTTTATTTACAAAATCTCTCAAATGGTAATTCACAACGCTGCATTCATCTCAGCGCTGGCATTTCCACAACAAGGAACCTGAAATTTGCAGTGACACGATTCACAAGCATCCAAAATCAGAGCACCACCAAAAAGGCAAGAAAAAAGAGAGAGAGAGAGAGATTAAAAAGCATTGTTTTTAACAGAAAAGTTTGCAGCTTATGAGGTGAGTTAGCGAAAGATAAGGATTTTGGTTTTTGAAAGATTAGCGATCAAATCAAATGAGGATTCCAATAATAACGCGAATATGCCACGCGCACCCATGTTATGAGAATTGGACTATTAGTATTTTCTTTTCCTGCTATATAAATAAATACACACACACACAAAATCACACACTCTTTTAGTTTTAGGCGTTAACCTGATTCCCTTTCTCTTATTTTATTCTGTTCCTGTTCTCTTCTCCCTCCTTCACTCCCACTTTTACCACAAAATATCCCAATTCCGCCAGAAAAAGAAATAATAAAAATTCAACTCTTATTACTATTTTATGGGGAAAAAATCGACGCCGGAGGAGGAAGGAAAAGCGGTACCGGAGCATCTGCGGTGCAACCGGTCGGACGGGCGGCAATGGCGGTGCCGGCGGAGAGTGATGGAAAACCTAAAGCTCTGCGAGATTCACTACCTGCAAGGTCAGCATCGGCAGCACAAGGAAAAGGTTCCGGAGTCTCTGAAGCTTCAGAGAAAGAGCCAAAACGACGCCGTTGAGACTCAGATTGGGGCGAAGCGGAAGGGCAACTCGAGAGAGGCATTGGTCAATAGGAGGAACCAATTGGAACTCATAAGGATGGTTCTGCAGAGAGAGGTTGAAAAAAAGAAGAAGAAGGAATCGCAATTGAATTTGCCTGTGAATTTGAATTTGCATTCCAATCACGACTTGAGGAGGGAGTTGCCGAACGGGGTTATGGCTATTGCTTCCGCTTCGACGCCCAATGTGGCTTCTTTTTCTCGTTACTTCAGGTCCAAGAATGTTGAGAGGGGTTCTGGTGGCAAGTTGCAGGTGGGTTTTGACTTTTGACTTTTTCGTTTTCTTGTTTTTCTTTCTAGTGATCGGTGTGTTTGTTTGATTCTTTTAAGGTTGTGCAGTGTGGACGAAATTTGAAGAAGGGGAGGAGGAAGAAGTGTCATTGGTGTCAGAGAAGTGATTCTTGCAGTCTTATAAGGTGCTCAAACTGCCAGAGAGAGTTTTTCTGCATGGATTGCATTAAACAAAGGTTGGAACTTGGACTTGTTTCGTTATTTCGCTACCATTTACAAATGTTCTTTTTTTTTTCACTGTGAATTTATAGCTTCATTGTTGTCCTTGCCTATGAAGTGTTTCTTTAAGTATCGTCAATGTTATAGATTATGGTACATTTTGGACAGTGCTGTCACGTGTTGCTTGATCAGAGTTTATTACCTAGCTGTAGTCTGTACATTACTTCTGGTGCAGTTCTAGAACTTCTTAGATGCCCCTTTTGAAGCAATGCCCTTAAATAACCGAGAAGCGCCGCTATAGCAACATGGCATTGCGTTTTGTAAAGGGAGGTCCGCCATGGCGGCACTCTAGACTGCAATGGCTTGTTTATATGGTGGAATTTCGGCGTTCTGCTATAACCACCATCTTCCATTGATAACGTTGGTTCATAGAGATGTGTGGAATGATTATCAATGTCAACAGAGGTTGATAAGAATAAAAGATTAAGTGAAAAAGAAAAGGACTTCATGTCTTGTACATCCAATTCCATTCCACTTTCCTGTTCCCTGTTATTTTTGTGCCGCTTCTAGAATCAGTTCTACTACACAAGGCTATTGAACCGAGATTCAAATTGTAAACTGCCGCCCTATTCCGTGAATCGTAATTTTGTATCAAATAGTAACTTTCAGGTATGAAAAGTTACCTCAAATGTGTGTGTGTGTGTGTGTGTAAAATATAATGTAATCAATTTAAACTGGAAGAAGATAAAACAACACAAACAAAAGGCATACAAAAACAAATCTACTAGTTATATCTAAGCCTATGAAATCTTTATTTTAGAAGAATGGAAGCAGACCAATGAAATAGCTAAACAGAGTACACACATTGAGTGAAGGAGTAACAAATAAATTTGGAATAATCAAATAGGATAAGTTCACAAGTGTTCTTTGAAATTCCTTTTCGTAAGATTTGGTGAAAATTAAAAACATAAGAATTATTTGGGTGATACAAAATTACATTTGTTCATTCATGTATCATGGGATTTAAAGTCATTTAAGATTCATCTTGTAATACGAATTGGTAGATAGACAAAAATGTATCAAATCCCAAATGCTACTGCATAACCACATTGATCAATAATGGCTAGAACTAGGTGTTGCCAGCATCTTTTATGCTTATGATCAAAATATGAGATATTTGGCAATTTATCTGTTGAAAAAACTGTAGGTATTTTGACACTCAAAATGAGGTTAAGATGGCATGTCCAGTTTGCCGAGGAACTTGCACCTGTAAAGATTGCTTGGCAATTAAATATGAAGACAGTGAAAGTAAGGTCTGACATCAAAGATAAATGCTTTTTACAGCTACTACAGTTTTTTCTTAGCAGCACTTGCTGACAGATTGGTTTTGTGCCTTATGTTTTCAGGAACATTTAGCTAGTAAAAACAGAGTTGATAGGATATTGCATTTTCATTATTTGGTCTGTATGCTCCTTCCTGTACTGAAACAAATAAAAGAAGATCACCACGTGGGTGTAGAAACAAAAGCGAAAATTAAAGGTGGTAACTATTTTTCTTCTAATATGATGGATTGTAAATTAGTCTTTTTGATTTCAACCTGGTTATCTTACATTGTGCATGGCAGGGAAGAGAATGAATGATACTATCATCAAACCAGTCAAGTTTGGCTGCAATGGGAAAAATTACTGGTAAGTTCTCTTTTGTTGATATTATTGAGAAAATTAAAATGGTTCTCTAGTTGCTTGCTGACAATTATAAGTATCTATTGAAACCTTGTCTCAGCAATCACTGCAAAACACCCATTTTGGATCTTCATAAAAGCTGCCTTAGTTGTTCATACAGTCTTTGCTTAAGTTGTTCTCACGCATTAAGTCAAGGAAGAATCTCTGAGCAAAACAACTCTTGTATATCCAAGCAATCTGACAGGATAAGTGCTTGCATTTCTAGCGAAAGGTACCTATTGGATGAGAAGGCCATTTCTAATGGCAACTTAACTGATACCTCAATGTTGACTGGGTGGACAAGTTGTAATGGTGCTTCTATGGTATCATGCCCACCTACAAAGCTTGGTGATTGTGGTAATAGCCACCTTGATCTGAGCTACGTTTTTCCCTTAAGTTGGATCAAAGAAATGGAAGCAAAGGCAGAAGAAATAATTTGCAGCTATGACTTTCCTGAAACTCTGGATAAAACTTCAAGTTGCCCAATGTGTGTCGACAAAGATCATAAAACTAGCAGAAACAAGCAGCTACCGGAAGCAGCTCAGAGGGAAGATTCTAATGATAATTACTTATTTTATCCTACAGTTTTGGACATCGGTAGCAATCATTTTGAACACTTTCAGAAACATTGGGGAAGAGGCCATCCTGTAGTAGTGAGAGATGTGCTGCAAAGTACACCAAACCTTAGTTGGGATCCACTGTTCATGTTTTGCACTTATCTTGAGAGGAGCATGACAAGATATGAGAATAACAAGGACTTACTTGAAGCTTGTTTGGATTGGTTTGAGGTCAGTTTATCAATATGTTCTTTATGCTAAACACATTTTAAGTTGATACTATTATGTTGTTTGAGATAAAAGGATAAGCACCATCTTAGAAAACTATTTATTGCAATTAATCTACTTGGTAGTATAAAATGCATTTTAATGTTCGAAGTTTTTGCTATTTGTAACTTGCAATATCATGCAGCATAAAGACATCATATGCTCAGATCAGTGAAACATGAAGAAATGATGGATCCTTCTGTTCAGTCTTGAACAGAGCGACCATTGTTGAAAGTATAATATTAAATACGGAATTTCTTACTTTGGCAGGTGGAGACAAACGTTAGGCAGTATTTTACTGGGTCTCTTAAATGTGAACCAAAGAAAAATACTTGGCATGAGATGCTGAAACTTAAAGGGTGGTTGTCTTCCCAACTATTCGAAGAACAGTTTCCAGCTCATTTTGCCGAAGTAATTGATGCTCTTCCAATTCAAGAATACATGAATCCCTCGTCAGGTCTTCTGAATTTAGCTGCAAATTTGCCCCTGGGGAGTACAAAGCATGACATAGGACCATATGTTTATATTTCATATGGCTGTGCTGATGATGAAGCCGAGTCCGTGACAAATCTCTGTTATGACTCATATGACATGGTGTGTAGTATTTCTTGAATTAGTTTATTTAATTAAAACTTACCATGGAAAGACAATATCTCATCTTATGGAATATGCTCCGTCTTTTGATATTTCCTTTTGGTTGCAAAATTTCCACGTTCCTCTTTTATGCATGTAACCGGTTGATAACTTAGATAATCTCGCCTTTTGAAGTAAAAAGCACCATCTTGAAATGCTGCCTGTTCAGGAAGCCTTGTGTCCTTGTATGCTTTGGAAACCCTGTTCCTTGTATGTATGCTTGTTTTCAGGTGTTGAGTGAAAACATGAAAAGTTTTCCAGTACAAATATGGCTGTACCTAATACATTCTTGTAATTGTTTAAATTTTGCCATTTTTTTTTTATTTTAATAGCCATGGCTTTCATATTTATATTGAATAGTTACTCAACTATGCCCGAAAGTATATATTCCAACCAAAACAGCCAAATATGCCACTTACTATGGTTGATGTGTAATTCCAGGTTAACGTTATGGCACATTCCATGGAGATTCCTCTGTCCACTGATCAGCTATCTAGAATAAGCAAGTTATTGAAAAAGCACAAAGTTCTATGTAAAAAGGTGTCATCTAAAACCACTACTGAGCATGCAGAAGACTGGGAACAAAATGAAATGCGAAGTTTGGTTAGAGAAGGAACTGAATTTTTAAGGAGAGTTAGTAGAACATCATGCATCTCTAGTGAAGCCAAAACAATATGCAATCAGAATTTAGACACCAACATTTCTGGTGATAAAGAATGCCGTTCCTATTCTGAAACTCAAAAAGCACAACGCTCTTTATCTTTCCACAGCATAGTTCTAAGTTCTGAAATGTCTCCGGATCATAATCCTAGAAATTCCTTTGAAAATTTAGACAATGATAAAAGGGCGAAGCCTGCAGAGAATGCTGGTGCTCAATGGGATGTCTTTCGAAGACAAGACGTGCCAAAGCTCTTAGAATATCTTAAAATACACTCTGATGAATTTTCTTATACTAGTGAACAGCACGAGAAGGTATGTTTACAAGAAGATAATTCGTAACATGATGTTGTCGAAGTTGGTGATGATTAATTTTATATCTCGTATGCAGATGGTTCATCCACTTCTAGATCAGAGCTTTTTTCTTGACAATACTCACAAGATGAGACTTAAGGAGGAATTTAGTAAGTATACCCGTGTTTTATCATGTATTGTAATTGTGCATAACTAAAATTGACTCAGCTGTTTCTGTTGTCAGAAATTGAACCATGGACTTTTGAGCAACATGTTGGAGAAGCTGTCATCATTCCTTCTGGATGTCCATACCAGATTAGGAATCCTAAGGTCTGTTGCGTTTGTATCAAAGATTCTTACCCTGTCTGTCTCTTTTGTAGTCAAGTTAAACAACAGAAATTTTAAACTGTTCTTGAACTTGATGTACATCCTTGTTGAATGTGATTTTCACATTTGGAAATTTACTTACAACGCCAAATTTGAAGTGAATTTCAAGCAATATGAAGTTATCAAAGCATACATTGTACCCATACATTTAAAAGGAAACAAAAATATTAGCACACCATCGATGCCCTTGCATTCCACGTAATTGCTGATTGAGAATATGATATTATCTAGGCACTGAGTTTTGTTTCACTTATCTTCTGTTTTTTAGTGTATGACATTTTTTTTATTATTGATCTGCAGTGTTGTGTTCGTGTGGAATTGGAATTTGTGTCCCCTGAGAATGTTGCTGAGTCTATCCAATTGATTGATGAGGTCCGGCTGCTTCCAGAAGACCACCCCGCAAAAGTAGAAAAACTGGAGGTAGCCTTCGTAATAATACTTTTATTTAGCAATTTAGCCTTTGTCCTGTTAGATGTTTGCCCTGAATTCACAAGGCCTGTTTCTTTTTTGGGTTTATGAATACAGGTGAAAAAAATGGCCCTTCATAGCATGAGTACAGCAATAAAAGAAATACATGAACTTACATGCAGAACATGATTGCACGAGCTAAAGTATAATTTGAGATGCCTCTGTACCTCTCATGTCTAAGCTCCATATCATGTATTCTTTTGTGTACAGATTAATTCTCAAACTTTGGTTGCTGCCTGTTTCTATTCTTTAATTTGCGTTGACATCTATGCTTTAGCTGAGAATCTGAAATAAAAATTACATGCTCTGTATATATTTCTCTAAGGCTGTGCGAAAATTCCAATTAGCCAATACTATTCAAATCTATTTTCATGGAGTGGATTTAATCCAAATCTGTTTTTAGGTTCTAATTAATTAGATTTGGATTCCGCATTTTCAAACGTTGTTTAATGGGTGTCTCGTTGTGGTTATCAAGTTCATATCACTTCGTAACTAGCTTTCGCATGGTGGGGGTGCTGTTCTAGACAATTGCTAGACAATTGCCTGTTCCAAACAGATTTTTCCGTAAGGTTTAAATTTAAAAGCATTACAAATTTTTAATTTTTTTTTTCATATCTTTTAAATAATTGAGATTTAGTAGTCACTATATTAGGATTCTTCACTCTTTCTTTCTAATGTGATTTGCGGGCACCAGAATCATTCTTCCTAGTCAAAATTTTCTATATATTTTTATTGAATATGAAGTATGATTTAGATAATTTAGCAATCTTATATAAATTGTACTATATAGTAAGAATATGTTAGTATTATTCTCTCTTTCCCATACGATTTGAAGGCAATAACTTTAAAGGGTGCGATAGTTGATTTATGTTTATCGGTGTAATTTAATAGTCGTTAACCATTTTTTATACATTTTTATTATTAATTTAACCGGAATGTGTACTAGTGTAAAATTTTTTACACTGTCATAACTAAAAACTATCAACTTTAATAATAATTGTTTTAAAAGATGACAGATATGAAATTCTTGTACTGATGACATGAAAAATTTATTATTTATTATATGGTAAAATTTATCCTTTTAAACAATCGTGAAAATTACCCAGTTGTAAAAAGTATATTGAAAAAGCATGTTGAAAAGATTTCCCAATAATTAAAATGCCTCCGATGGTGTATCATCAGTGTTTTCCTTTTTTCGTTAAGTTTGATCGCCATATTTGTCTTAGTTATAGCTGCAGCAAGTAAATGAAAATCGTGTATTTACACTTTCCAGTAAATAAATAAAGTTGCGATGCTCTGTTACATAGTTGAGGGTTTAGAAAGAAAATTAAAATAAACCAGGATTTAGTACAAGAGAAAACTTGTAATACATAGCAATCATGATTTCGGAAAATAAACTACGTATTTTTTTTTTATAAATGTTATTTTCTAATATATGAATTAAACAAAAAGAAATTATACTTTTCTCAAACCACCGATTCCCTTATAAAGGAGATATTGTCATTGCATCATATGTTTCTCTACTAATAAAATAAAATCGCAACAAAAATGCGAAGAATTAAAAAAATGACTGTACTTGCTAAAAGAAAGTTTACATAGAACTACTACTAAGAAAATAAGAAATTAGTTATTTGAGTATCAACTCGCCATTTAAGACCAGCTTTTTGTTCATTTCACTTTAATAAGAAATATGCAGAGGGCATTAAACGTATATTCACCGTTTTATTACTTCTACTTCCACTCTTCTGGTAAACTATGATGCTCACAACAAAAATAACTTGGTAATTAACCAAGATGAATACAGGGGATAAACTTTCAAAAATTAAAATAAAACAAAAAAATGTGGGAGAGCCATCAAGACAGATGTGTTTGTTTAGGGTTTTATGTTAGTCAAAATTGTTTCTCAAGAGCCTCAACAAAGAAAGAAACTTCCTCCTCAAGGGGCCATGAGTCCGTCAATTGTGTAAGAAAGAGATTTTGCCCAATCAGCTCTAAGTAACAGCGTCTGCAGTGTCTGCATCACATTGTAACCAGGATCAAGCTTTCGCTGCCAACCCTACAAATTAAAAAAGGTGAATCACATCAGCAAACAGAAATAGTATATGGGAAAGGAATAAGTATTATCTATCTTCTTCCTTGGCTGTATCAGTACATGTATATTTATCACACTATTTAGAGAACACAATAAAATGAAGAAAAGCAATTACCTCAAGAACCAAGGTTGTCACCATGACAGTACAAACATTGCCATCAATATTAACTCTGTGACGCCTAACTTTCTCAAGTAATTGCTCCATGCACTCCGCAGGATGAACCAGGTCACCTTCTGGGGTGCCCCAAAAAGTAAACGATTCTTCCACTTCCTGTTAGAAGACAAATTACAGACATCGTCTAACATGGTTCAAGAAAATAAAATCCATTTCTCTCCAGAAAATAAAGCAATCAAACAATAACCAATGTCAATCGTTCCATGCAAAACTATAGTAGAATAAATTATTTAACATTCGGAGTCAATAAACCAGAAAGCACAATCCATGTAACATATGCTTGGACAGTTGAAGACAAGAGTACCTCAATGAAGGCATCAGGATTTGGACAGTTTTGTTGCTTTGACAAGTTGAGGGCACATTCTGCAGCAGTCCGACCATCTCGGCGCGCAACAGCTTTAAAAAATTCCAGTAAATTTATTCTATCACTACCAGAGAGTTCGGCAGTCATGCCCACATCAAGGAAAACTACATGAGGCTTTGATTTGAAGAGCCGTTTTCGCGACTTGCTCTGACCCACTCGAACAAGGATATTTCCAGGATGCATGTCAGCATGAATGAAGTTGTCCACCTGAAAGAAGACATTGCAATGTCTTGGAAGCTAAAACTTTATGATCTTCAAGTTTAAAACTGTTACCAGAAGTCAAATTTCTTTTCGTTCAAACTAAGGATTAGAAGATGCATGATATGATTATTATTATCAACAGATCTAAGATGTTCATTCAAAAACCAAACTATTATTTTGGACAAAAGAAAATTCAGTATGACTGATAAGGCAAAGAAAACTCAATAAATAATTACAAAGTAGATCTAAACAACCAGGGCCATGTAAACATCACCATACTTTATGAATATCCAACAAAGAAACCCTCTAAAGCTAATCTGTAATGATCTGAAAAACCAGTTTATCACACAGTAAAAACAGTTTCTAGAAAGAGTAGATAATTATTAAAAGACATGGTTTGCGATTGTTATTATAAATGAAAACAAGCAATACATCAAGTCATGTGAAATTTGAGATCGTCAGTCGTGATGACTTATGCTTTATGGTGCAAAACAAATAAAGTATCCGCAAAATAAACAAATAAAGTATCCCTATATACAAGTAAGTAGTGGCACAAAAAACTGCAAATCAGAGATACTTTACCAGAAGCATTTTCAGAAGTGCGTGAGTCCCAATATGAGCAAGAGAAGATTTAAGCCGTTCATGTCCTTGAAGATCATCAACATAATACGCGACACTCTCACCCTTCTCATATGTTTCTACCAAAACAGCGGGGTGCACTAGTGGATAGACAGGCTTGGGGAAAGAAACATCCTTCCATCTACGGAAATTATAAATAAAGCGACTCAAATGGGCAGCTTCCCTCGCAAGGTCAACTTGAGACATCATGAAAACTGCAAATTGTTGTACACTCTCATCTAATCTTAACCAATTAAGGGCAGGAATGAATTTTGAAACTTTTGCCACCAAATTAATGATAGCAAAATCCCGCCTGATTGACTCTCCCACACCAGGATGTCTAACCTTTACCGCAACCACCAGTGGCTTTGCTTGCTGACCAGGATAACGATATTTTAAAGAAGCACGGTGCACTTGAGCGATGCTTCCAGATGCTACAGGAAGTTCTTCAAAATTGTCAAAAATTTCAGAAATTTTTCGACCGAATGCTTTTTCTATAGTTTTCTTTGTGTAGCTGAAACTATGCTCTGGAGCTTTAGTATGAAGTTCCGAAAGCTTAGTGCATAAATCTCGAGGAAAGAGATCAGGCCGCGTAGCTGCCCACTGACCCCATTTTATGAATGCTGGCCCTGATTTTTCTAGTGTGCGATGAACAACATGGAGCCACAGTTTCCTAAACTTTGGTCCAAAACTATCTGCAAATGGTGCCATCACAATGCTAGGAGAGAATAATATTGCTAGATAGAGTGCCCTCACTAATAAGATAAGTCCTTCAACTATTATGAATGTAAATGTAAACATGTAATTATACCCATCTTGTGCACGCATGTACAAAGCATTCTGTGATGGGTACCGTTCTGCATCTGCCCAATTTCGCTGTGCAAATGCAAGCTCTCCACTTGTAAATGCCAAAATACCAGGAACTAACAGATAAGAACGAGCTAAAGCCAAGCTCACTGCCTGCGCAATCATATTTACGGTAGGTGTAGCATCACCACTGGAACAATACTTTCTGTACAGCCTTTTCAAAGCAATCTGAGAATCATGTGTGACTGTATTGCTTGCTGAGGCTACAGAAAACTTCCTAAAAGAACAGCATTTATGAAAGGCTTCCCTTGTCCCATGCCACAAGAATGCACTGCGTGCTTCACCAGGAAACTTATATTGCACGTACAACCGGCAGTGGTGGATATTCGGTCCAACTGCGACAATTGGCCCATTTTTACTCGCTTCCAGGTATCTGCTATTGTGAGTACGAACAGATCGAAAAGCTCTCCTTATATTTCTAAGCATCAAATATCTGCAAAGTGAAAAACAATAACCATGTCAACTACAATAAAGCAATACTTTGATCACATGATTCAAGTATATTTCAGGTTATCCCATCCATAAATATTGTACACAAGTAAACCGTTACTTGGAAATGCTCCCTACAATGACTTATCTTCACTCATGATCATAATAGGTATAGACGTAGATGAGCACTAAAGTTTACATCCATCCCCCCGAGCGGCATAAAGGGGATGAAAAGGTTGATCCCGCATATAATATGTCCCACTATTTGTTCCTCACTTTTTGGAGTTCCAATTTATTCCTAGTTTGCCTGTATTACCTCTCCTTTCCACTCTGTTACAGCCCGCTTTAAAACAACTACACATTTTCTCACACCATCCAAGAAGGGAACTTAATTGAGTTAGACATTATAATTAGAAGGTAAGAACTGTCGTTTCTAACATTTTCCATTGATTAGATCTCTACCTTTTGAAGGCAATTACATATAAATACAGGTCAGAGATGAACCAATAGCCATGAAATAACAGCACCCAGATGGCTGGAGAATGAACGAATAGACCCTTACAATTTTTTTGGTGCAACAGAATGAAAGGATCAAGGATTCCTACTGAAACTCCAGATGCATTCCCCACATGAGAGATCCTGAGTCTAAAATTCAACCCGGAAAGAAAAACGACGAAGATTGTTTCGTTTAATCAAAGAAACAGAGCAGCGTGTAGAGAACGGCCATGAAATAAATATAGCAGGAAATAAAAAATTGAAATCACCTAAATGCAGAGGCGAAGGAAAACAGAGAGAGAAGATGAGGGAAGTAAAAAGTTGAAGAAAAAGGAACCTGCGAAGGAAGAGATCATGCTATGGTGGTTTGATGAAGATGATGAAACGGAACGGAAGGAATGAAAGAAGCGATGCTATTAAGGAGGTGTGTGAGGTGAGGCTGAGAACACAGAACACGTCTTTCCTTGACTGAGGCCGTCTCAACCAATGGAACAAACCCTAAACACCCATTAAATTCATTTCAATCCCAACATGGAAAACAAATCCATCTTTTCTCACAAATATTTCCTCAAATAATAACCATAATATCACACCAAATTCAAAACAATAATAAATTAATAAATTATTTCTATGCTATTAATTAATGATTTTAAATATTTTCAATAATCCGTTGTGTAATACCTTCGATAATATCAGTGGTCAGTTCTTTTGTGCGATCTGTGTAGAAAAAATCATGTTGAAATGTAGCTCAAATACTATTCTAGGAATAAACTAAACTTAACCCAAAAGATGAATAAACAAAATAGTCGTTTCCTTCCTTAACGAACCTTCTAGAATCAATTGTCTATTTTCTATGCCTATATTCCTGTTTATCAAATGTGGTAAAAAGATTTATGACTAACTTCTAGAAACAAACACGAGAAAATTTCTGACCAACTTAAGACGTATTAAAAATATTTTCAATCTGACTTAATATTTCCTTGTATTGTATGTAAATTTTTTTTATGAAAATATTTAGTATTTACTATAAATAAATTTCAACATATTTTATGTCAATTTTATTGTAGAATTTCTCCAGTGTATATAAATATATATACGAGAATTTTTCCTTACTCGGTTTATCTCTATCCCAGAGCTTTATGTATGACTCAAAAAATGTATTTATCAATAGGCATAAAATAATTAACTGAAAATATCAAAAACATAATGATTTTCTTAAATTAGACAAAATTAAAACCAAGGGATGATAAAAAAAAAACTCTTGAGATAATTTTTTTTTAAATGAAACAAGCATTAAAAGTGCATATTTAAAATAGAATAATTATAAATTTTAGAATATGCATTGAGTTAAGTATAGAATTTTATTTTATTATTTTGTCTAATATACTTAACTCGAAAATATTAGAATATCAGACGTTAAGGTTATTAATTAAGATCAAAATTATCTTATGTTTCCAAAATTACAATATTATATTGATAAAATATTTTTGAATATAAAAGATATTTATACATAATTATGAAAATATAATTATGTAATTTTTGAACATTTAAAAAAATATAATTACTGTTGCGAATTAAATTTATTTACTTAAGATGAATATGCAAAAACATTGCTATATAACTTTATTTCGATTTAATTTATTATTATTATTATTTATATCCTAGTATTAGCACAAGTTGTCATTATTTAATTTATGTTTACTTTTTTACGAAACCCACCTCATTCCACACACTTTCCAATTTCTCTTTAGTTTAAACAATTTTCATTTGAATAATTAATGACAGCAAGTGAGAACAATGTACCCACATTTAGCACCTTTGCTTGAAAGCAACACGAGTGTTGTGATGAAAGGGAACGTGTCAAATTTTAGGGCACAACAAAAAAGAGAAAAGTGCCTTAATTAGGGTGATTTAACATAAAAACATTTATTAATATTATTATGGCGGTGTGATTTTATAGGATTATGTAATTATAAAATATTTTTCATCCAAGTCCATTTTTAGAAAAATTATGAAAATAAGAATTTCACGGTAAATATGTTTCTCACAGGATTGCTGGATTCAAAGTGCTAGCTGTATATATGAAATTGTTGATTTCTCATTAAAATTCGAGTTCACTTGGAGTGCTGATTTTTGGATTTACTTATTTAGAGTAGGAAAAGTTAAAATAAGATTCTTTTATTATTGTTGAAATTAGGTTTTTATGGGTAATATTTATTAGGAGACCATTTTTAATCTTTATTTCAGAAAGTTTTTTGCCAAATAATTACTGATTTTGTATAAAATAATATTATTGAAATACTATATAAAAAAAGCTGTGAAGAATTGTGTTTATTATTCATGGAATTACATGAGAACTCAGCATTGTCTCTATTGGTTGAAAACATAGAAGAATAAATAACCTAAGGAAGACATATTGAGGAAACTAGTATTAATGCATTTTTAATACTTTAGAGTGGTAATGACTCAATCCCAAAAAATGTGAATGTTTGATTTTACACTGTATCAAGCACACCAAAAATTCACAATGAATATTTAAATTGAAATTATTTTAAATATCTTTTTTTTCACTTAAAAATTGATAAAAAAAAAATCAGATTTGAAAAACTAAAGCAAAGACTTGTGTGGTTAAAGAGCCATGCACGTCACCATTCACACCAGTTCACTTCTGCTGCCACCCTCATTAATATACATCAATAATTCATGCTCTTCATAAATACTTTTATTAAAATATCTACAATGTTTTCTTCTCAATTACGTCATGATATATAAGTAACTCTCACAAACGATTCATTATTACAAAATTAACTTACGTTCACACATCTTAATAAAGCATTATTATTTTTAAATGTTTCTTAGAATTGATAATAGGGTTATTTTAAAAACAAATTAATGAATCATTAATCACCAATCTTTGTTGTTTTTGTCGCTTCATTTTCTAATTTCCTTATAAGGAGTAGAGGAAGTTCTATAAGGAAGAGTAAAAGTGTTTTTCGCAAAAAAAATCACGTCACACGTAATTGAATAACAGGCATGGATGAGGATTAATGTATATTCTCATAAATGGGAACAACAGTCTTATAGTTAGAATTGTCAAAATGGGTTGAAATTCGTGAGCTAACCTGGTTTATGGGTTTGGACCAAGTTGAGTTGAAATTTTTTTACAAATTTCCGGCTATTTAGAATCTGGCTCATCCGGGTTGAACCCGTAGTGAGCCGGGTTGGCTCACCAACCCGCAGATAAAAGAGTCACACAAGTGTTTTTATCTTTTTTTATTAAGTTGGACTTTATATTTGGGTCATGTTAAGTTATTTTTTTATCCAACACATAAATAATTTGTATTTTTTTTATTTTGGTTTGTATTTGGATTGTATTAAAGTTTATTTAGACTTTAATTAGAATTACAATTTAGTTTTGACTGAACAAAAAAATAAAAAATAATATATATTTTTTAATTAATTGAACTCGTGAGCTAACCCATTTAACCCGCTAACCCGTGGTGGGCCGGACCGGATTCAAATTTTTTTGGCTCGCTAAAAAGTGAGACGAGTTGGATTGTCTCACTAAATCATCAATCCATGATGGGTCAAGTCGGGTCGAACCGAGTTACCCGTTTTGACAGCTCTACCTATCGTTAAAGCTTTTATTTCTTAAAGAATTTTAAGCTACTAACACTGTTATCCAAACACAGTATTATCACAGACTAGGTGCAACTTATGGATCATACACGGCCAAAATAGCCCAGCCCAATAAATGGGTTGCAACGTATAATCCAATTTTAAATTCGTTGCCTCTTCAATACTATATTCAATACACATTTTTAATTTAAGATTTTGATTTGAGTACGTAACTACTAGAGAGGTGAATAAGTCAGCCCGTCTTGAGCCCACATTTCTGTATGTAGGCCCATAGATATAAATGGGCCATTTAGTTTGAGCCCACCTTTTATATTGATTTTTGTTAAAAAATAAAGATGAACACAACAATTAAATAACTAAAAAGTAAGGTAAAAAAGAGGATGGTTGGAATGGGAGAAACATTTGTTTATTAAATGAGAGAAAAGTTAATGAATACGTACGGATAAAAATATTAAGAACGTGTAATAGACATAGCAGAAAGAATGAGGCCATTATCCATTGGATTTTTTTTTAATCTATAATTATAACATATAAGTTAATCTTATGCACTTTAATTTTGCCAGTGCGCTATTTTAAATTAAAAACCCTGGTCTCAAGAAGAGAGAAAAATATTAGAAGAGAAAAGAAGAGAAAAATACGATATATAGAAAACACAAAGTGAGTACGTATTGGAATGAAAGTAAAAAAATTAGAGTCAAACGATTGCAGTGGACCTTAACAGTGATGAAAGTCTTTTTCTAATAATTTAGGAAGCATTGAACCCATTTTTGTTTTAAGTTTGATAATGATTAGTGGTAGAGAAATTACGTGACACTTGTAGTTATGTGGAGACTACAGACCTAATTACAGCCATCTTAACCTAATATTATGGACAAATTTTATGAGTGGAATCACATCACTGAGCTATTTATTGACTAATCAAACACTGCATTCTCTAATTTCTGCTGACCTTCTTGCTCTGAGGAGAGTTGGTCCATCCAATAGCCAATTCATTCAACTTCTTTTCTCCGCCCACAGTTTTTCAATATATCTTCTGATCGGTCACTGCCATTAACATCCATGGCGTTGAAAACTGCACTTCAACCTTCAATTATATTTTTCCAGAAGCTTTTCATTTTCTAATGGGTCACATCTCACGGGAATAAATCACCTATATATAAGTTTCTTTTCGTCTTTAATTTGTTGGGCAGAAATAAATATATACCGGGACTTCAATGTTCATATATTATTACACTTTAATGTCATTGTTGAAATATTAAGTGAGAGAAAGATTGCCACTATCCACAGTAGAGACACGTTTTATTGATAAGCATCTTACAAATCATGTTTAATCTATTTCACACCATTTTCAATGCAGTATAAAAAAAATCAACGAGGAATTTGCGTTAAATAAAGCTACGCTGTAGATCAAAGTAAGCGTTGTTTTTGGACGCCGACATTAAAAGATGTCTGAATATGTCAAGGAAATGGATAGACGTTGCAAATAATTATTCTGAGTAATTTAAAAGGTAGAGATAAGATAAAAAGAAGAAAATGGAAGTGAAGCGAAGCGATGACAATAAGACATGGATCCACTTTAAGTGTTTACTTATTCAAAATCTTTGAAGTTGGAAACAGTTTTTCTTTGGTCGGTCGAGAGAGAAAGCGAGAGTCGCAGTGGCAAATACATAGGCGCGAGTCAAAGACTAGGCCATAATAACCAATATCCTTTCCTTAATAATCTAAAACAGATGGACATACATGTCTCTATTGTAGGACACGTTCTGAACCCTTTTGCTTAACGACAAATGCGACTTCGTGTGCACACACACCTAGTTGTCTACAAAGTCAATCATTTTTGTGTGACGTAAACGTGACGAACATGTTACATGCGTACGGGAAAACAAGGGTAATCAGTAACCCAAACTTATGAACCTTCATTATTAACGAGTGAGACAAAGAAAGCTATCATCTTAGATAAACAACTTAAGATGGTGACTTAGCAGCTTACCATACCTATTTAATGCAGAATTATGCTTCAAAGATAGTGTGTGGTCGAAAGCTTGGCGTTGACCAAAAAATGTCCAACTTTCCTGCTTCCATAGTCATCCCAGCCACCCAATATGATGTGATGAATAATAATGCATCTGTTCTTACACAATGCCTTCAAATGATTCGTGATTGTAGCAGGTCTAAATGATTGAGTGTTCCATATTAATTATATTACCAAGTAGTTTCAATTTTTCCATGTTAGTTTTGTGTGTTTAAAAGACAAAAAATTGTGGGAAGACAGAAATTTAGGACTTGGTGGTGAGTATTATGAAGGATTATTAGAGCATGTGGCAGAAAGCATGTAGAGGCAATTCCCAGTTATATAGAGACGGGTCAATGTTGAGGAGTAGGACCAGGTTTTTGTTTGCTTCTGATTCTGAGTAGTTCTGTTAATATGCTTTGATGAAAAAGGCACATGCAGTTCAAATATATATATGGATCGTACTTTCTACATAAACGATAATTGTGGAATACACGTAATTTAGAAATTCTACATAAACGTACCTAACACCTGTACAACCCTCATTTGCTTCCAACACCTCAATTCTGGATCAGTAGACTTTAGTAATAACTTCCATCTCTTATGATAATGAAGATAGAGACTTTATGTTTTTTGGAGTTTTCATGCAATTTTGCTCTATCATTTTCTCAATTTACTTCTTATTTCTCTGTCTTAATTTTTATTTATTTAGATCGTCACTTCCGCTGAAAGCAAATTTTATTTATCTTTTTAGCTGTTATTTTGTATTGGGTGCTTTTAATTTATTTAATAATAATCGTAGTTATTATTAGTATTAAGATTTGGAAATACTTATACGTTATTGATGAGATTCTTTCTTTAAATTTAAATTTAAAAATATCAATTCAACAATAGCATTACTTCTTGTCTCTCTTTTTTTTTTCCGTTAAATTGATTTCCTTAGTTAGTTTGTTATTTTAATTTATTTTAGACAGTATAAAGCTTTGAGCTTGAATTGCTTAAGTTAATATTTAATTTAAATATAAATATAAATATTTACAGTCAAACAAAATTACATGTATTTGGTATCTTATCTACGTTGGTTGATATAGCAGATAATAATAGGTGAGTACGTAATTTAACTGTGTAAAATTGTTTTAATTTGTAATTTATGTTGAATTATTATTCAGTATGAATGTAGTAAATTTAATAATTTAAAATTTAAGATCATGCATTTTGAGAGTTTATCTCCCTTTCTTTCTCTATCGTATTTGTTGCGGATTGCACAATTGTCCTGAGGTCACGAATTTGATTTCTGATGGATAATTGTTAAGGAAGAGATTGTTACGAGTTGTACAATTGTCCTGTGATTGAGACCTTGCGACCTTGTTGTGGGAGGAGATTGTTGTATATGACATCAATTATTCTGTGGCGGTAGGTCGGATTATAATCAGATCGTGACGTTTAGACGGTTACATTTCTAAGTAAATAGAATTACACCCTGACTAATAATTATAACTTTTGACCTAATGAAAAGCGTATAAATCCCCAAAGATCGGTAAGAACTTTAAAGATTGTTTTTCAGAATTTTCTTTTCAGTTTTGATTAAAATTTTGAAATATCCGATTTCAACATTTTATTTATATTATGTCAAATTTTTTAATCTATTAAACTTTAGATTGATTCGTTCTGCCATGCCAATCTGCAACAGCAGCGTACCTTTTCAACTCAATCATCACCACATTATTGCACGCAACCCACTTCGGTTTAGTAACGGCGTTCCGGGTTCAAACGAAATAACCGGTTCAGCGAAACCTGAACCGCTGCCCTCCTTCATAATTGAACCCACGTGTCCCAAATGCTGACGCAATTAATAGTAGTGAACAGTAAACCAATAATTATTAATGGTAGCGCTCTCATAAAATAATAATACAAAAATAAAAAAGACACAGCACAAGAGGCACGGCTTGTGATTTCAAACGAAAAAAGCAACATCGTGGGCCCGCATGTTGCGGTGTCACCGACGTTGCACGAACACGTGCCCCATTTGTCTGTATAAGTCAATGCTTCTCTAAGATCCAATTACCCATAATCCCCATGCAAATCGTACTATTACTTATCCATTACAGGTGTTCAGGACACGTGTCATTCGCACGTGTTCCGGCGTGCCGTCTCCGGTCACCTCGCCAGAATCTTGGACTCACTGTCGGGATATCTGAAACCTAATTTTCCCTTCCTCCTCGGTCTTTCCTTCCCAAAGATTTCCTCATCTCACTGCATTTTTTTTTATTTAATTATTTCTATTTGTGGGTATAATTTCTAATTGGAGAAAGCCCCATCCAAGCATCACAAACACTCAGCGTACGATTGCAAAGGGAAGTTTATATATAAAATGTGATAGTGCTAATATTTTGTATTCAAGTAGTTGTTCTACCCAAACAATATTGAATATTATGTTAAGCATGCAGCTGACAAAAGACATGTACACTCCTTAGATTTGGCTTTTCTGGCTATTGTACAGTATCTGCTTGCTGAAGTGTTGGAGTGATATAGTTGTTTTTAATTAAGCACTTTTTTCTTGAAGTAACGTCTAATCTATAGAGGGAAAGCAGACATGCATACATAGCAATAATAGAAACTCGTATAACTTAAAAAATAGATATGACGTTGGTACTTGCTAATAAAGTCAAAGCTAGCTCAATTAAGAAATTTAAACTGTCAATCAATAATAAAAATTAGGAAAATGTTACAGGAATCAACACCACGGATCCGTATCAAGGTTCCCAGAAAAACAATTTGGGGGACATGTGATAAAATCAATCGACGTTTTAGTTGATTTAATTAATCGTTGATGATCTGTGTATCTGATCACATTACATGAACTCATTCACATCTAAAATATCTGGGATTTCAAATTTCAACATGCTGCTACTGTCATAGCTCTGGTCTCTCTCGTCTTCTGTGTTGCTCCCGTTGATTATCGTGGAGTTTGAATTCAACGGTGTGGGGCTTGGCGAAGAAGCGAAGCTGAACTTCTGATTGCTGTTATTGGAAAGGAAAGTGGAAGGTTCGGACAAGGGGGGATACACGAGATTTTGAGCATCAGAAGTACTATAATAATTATAGCTTGATAACTGAGGGACATAGTCATCTGTTAAAGTGCTTAAAGCAACCCCATCTTTGTGCCAATCACTTATAATTTGATCATCATGAGAATGTTGTTGGTAAGTGAAGTCTGTGAAACTTGATGATGGGTATGGGTCCACATTATGGGGCTCAACCAACTGTGGTTGAGAGAGAGGCAATGAAACACAAGGGGTGCCGAACACGGTGGTGCTGCATGCAGGCACCTCTTGAACTGGATCTTGAAATTGTGCCAGGTGTGGAACATGATTCTGAACTTGTGGATCGCAGAGCTGGTTCTGTTGACCCTTGGGAGCACACATTTCAAGGTGTTTGTGTTGCTGTGAGGAGGAGAAGAGCGAAGAAGCCAACCTTAAAAGCTCGGGGTTCACCATAGACTGCTGCATGCCAAGGAGCATTTGTGATGAACCGTAGAAAGATGCGTTTAGAATGGAAGAGATGTCCAATAGATCAAGTCGAGGACTGTGTGTGACAGGGTCAATTCCCATCCTCAGAAGCCTTTTTCTAATGTGTGTGTTCCAATAGTTCTTGATTTCATTGTCTGTTCTTCCTGGTAAGCGAGAAGCAATAGCAGACCACCTACATAATCCAGTAAGAATACTGATATGAGTCTACGCAGCTAGCTATGTTTCAGAAGAAACGTTAAAAATATTTAAGGAACTCACTTGTTGCCGAGAATGCTGTGTAGCTGAATTATTGTCTCTTCCTCTTCAAACGAAAACCGACCTCGCTTTATATCTGGTCGGAGATAGTTTGTCCAACGAAGACGGCAACTCTTTCCACATCTCTGCAACCCTATTCAATAAATAACACAAAACTCATCGGTTAAATAAAAAAACAAAACCATTTATTTAAATGCAGTTATTTCATTTTGTTTAATTTGGTAACATACCAGCATTCTTTGGGAGTGTCCTCCAGTTGCCATATCCATGTTTCTGAATGTAATCAATGAGTTTCTGATCCTCCTCGGTGGTCCATGGTCCTTTCTTGAGGCCATTCTTTTCACAACAAGGTGCTCTCCCCATTAGGTTGTGTGTAAGGTGAATGGTTGAAGGTGACGAGAGAGAGAGAGAAAGAAAAAAATGGAGTTATGATAGTAGGGTCCGTAGTGGAGGTAGTAGTAGTTTTGTGGTATAAATAGGAAGAAAGTGAAGATTAAGAAAGAAGGGAAGTCAAATTGATTCGGTGCCGTCCTCCTGTTATCCCTCTGGGCATTGGCTACGTGTCTCATCTAATCTATGAATTTTTCTTAATCTATTTTTACGTACGTTTGATGTTGAAGTTTGAGTTTAATTACATAAACTTGTAACACTATTGCATTAACTGGATTATGATTTGAAAAGTAAATAGATCTGTGTTTGTGAATGTAAAATTGTATTAAAAAAGTGATTAAGATTAGGATGGAGTGAAGTGTGAAGGCATGATTTTGCGGGGGTGTGATCCCTGAAACTTTCTGGATTGATATTAGCTGTAACGAAAAGGAGACGCCACGTGGGCGTGTGTGTTTGTATTACAGGGAATACACGGCGTTGGTTTTCTTCTTTTATCCATGCATACATATAACTTTTCTTTTCTTCCTTTTCCCTAAAGCAAGCCTTTTATGTTGAATGCTATTAGCTTATCTGGAATACACATACATACATATACATCTTTCTCATTAATTGGTCTTCTTCTATTCACCACTTTCATCTCTAGCTGCAAACCATCACCTGCATCACACTCTCATTGGATAAAGTACTTATTTGTTTTCAACTTCTTCACTGTATAAAAAGTGTAATTCATCTTATTTCTACACACATGCTTTTTTTTTTTATCACATAATATGGGTCGGTTTATTTGTCTTTATTTTAAAAAAACGTGTTTTAATAAAATAAGCTAATTTTATTTTTGTGTTTATCAAATTAAAAAAATGGTAAAATATTATTGTGAAGTGGACGTTAATATAAATACGAGAAATACGCATATACCTCCCTCTCTTTCATTTTGATCATATCCTTCATTGCATCGTGCCTTTCATGAATAGCTTATAAAAATGATTGAAAGTGTTATATTTATATTTCTTAGACAACAATATCTGAAGAAACTTATTAAAAATGTAAAAAAAGGACAAATAAAAATGAAAGTCATTTGATGAAGCAAGTACTGTTATAGTCAGCATCTTAAATAAATGTGTGTACATAATAAATGCAAAGAAGGTTGAGGATGAGCATTTAATATACACCGTGGCAATAATAGAGTTCGGTGTTGCCTTAATTTAAAATACTATATACTGCTCCCAAACATTTATTAGGCATGATATGGGATAAGATCTATTTTATTATTTTAATTTTTTCTGAAAAAGTACCTTTCTTTTCTTATTTTCTTCCGTTTTTACTCTATATATGTTGCACCTCTTATCACCCACCCTCCGCAATACGTCATCGTTCTGATACTGTTTTCTCTGAAAATCGATATTTTATTTATTTATTTATTTACAAGTGATCATTTATAATATTATTAATTTGCTTATTTTCTCCTTTGTTGTCAAAGTGAAGTTTGAAAAGTTTATTGACTTGTGCTTATGATAGTGGCACAGTTTCTAATCCAAACTACTAATTTCAATTCATTTCAGTTTCTCAGCTGCTGAAGCTATTCAAGTCACATGCAAAGCTTACTTTTTTATGAAAAGAGAAGCCATCTTTGACGGTAGAATGCTGCGTTTTTCATCCCAACAACACCATAATTATTATAACTCAATTATTGATTAATTTAAAAAAAAACGTAATAAAAGCATCATTATTCGTTAATATATTTTATAGTTTAAGTGGGGACAGAAAAAAAATTTAAAGAGAGTTATTATCTCTGTCGAATTTATGTGTGTGGGACGTAAACCTATGATTGGCTAAAGTTTAATATATTTTTTTGTTATTATTGTAGTGAATCTCATTGACAAGAGACATTCACCAACAAAGAGTTTAAGATCGTTCCCTATGTTGAAACATACAATAAAACTCTGCAAGTGAAAAAGAAAATACCTTAACCTTTTAAAAAATACAAGTCTTTTAACAGATTTAACAAGAGAGATTATGAAATGGTAAACATTAATGCATGTGTTTTTAAATAGAGTTTTGAGTCCCTCAAAAGATTATTTAATTTCAATCTTAACATTTATGTGTACATCCTGGTCTTGATTTTTTAATATATAAAAAAAACTTACATTTTTATTATTCCAAAGAAATAATAAAAAAATTAAAAGACACTGTGTATTATAAGTTTAGTAATGGCATTAAAAAAAATTGGGATGATGATGGTAAAATAACTCCAAATTACTCACTCGGTGGCTTAAAACAACAATTTTGATAACAGGCGTTAGCAAAAGTTGTTTATCTAATGATCGAGGCAAAGTGACGTAAGATTTGGTAACAGTGTCGTCAAAAAATTATGAGATCAAATATTCGTTGAATTTTAAGAGATATATTCGTTGCACAAAAATTAATCTTCACCTGAACGAGGATTTACATTCCACGAATTTTAAGATATAAGGTTAAATTATCCTATAAATATATAAGTTTTATGTTATAAGTGCGAGGTATGATGTAATATATATATTTTACATGAAAAGTATAAAATTAAATAAATACACATTAAAGATTTAAAGTGATTATTATATATTTATGAATATTAAAAAAAAATAGAACATGTGAGAAAATTTCAAAGTATTTTTTCAAAAAAATATTACAAACGCTTTTATTATATACAATTGTATCTAAGATTCTATAATCAAAAGAATATATTTATTGAGTTGATGATAACACTCATATTAACTTTTTATTTTTATAATATTTAACGTTGGATTTTAGTCTTAATATTTTTATAACTAAGTCGAATTAAAAGTTTATTTAAGACAATATCAAAATATGTTTTAATTAAGTTAGTTGGTTTACTATATTAGTAGCTACTTAAATGTTATAAACTTTCCACAAATATTCAGTTTTCTATCTTAGATATTCAGTCACCTATTTAAAGAATATATTAAATTGATTGAAAATAAATTTAAATTACGACTTATTATGTAGTTGTAAGTTTTTACCTAGTTACCTTTTTTTATGATTGCATTATTCTTAAACTGTTATACGCATGTTGAAATATTATTTTTAAATTATAATTTTTTTTCTCACAAACATTATACGGAAATCTCCAATATGATAATTAATTTTAGTGACAAAAATAATTAGTTGCTAGTAATCAATTTAGATACTAATTTATAAAACTAATTAGTTACCATAAATTTTCATATGTATGGAATTTTTCTTGCAAATTTGTTAAAAGAATTTACAAGAAAATACCTTTTTATGTTTATTTTTCTAAAATTTTTGATTGGTTGGTAATTCTTTCGTGGGTAATTATTTTTTAAAAAAATAAAAAATTTGTAAATATTTCTTACCAAATTTATTGCGAAAAGTGTTTTATACAAAATATTTTGCAAGAAAATTAGTAGCAATTTTTTGTAATTTTTTTCACAACAAAATTTGTAAGTATTTTCTATAAAAAAGATTTCAAAAGAAAATTGGTAGCAAATATGAATTTTTTTAGTAGTGATACTAAAATAGTTACGATTATGAATAAAGAAATTATAATTGATTTATAAATTGGTCTCTAACATTAGATACCAAAACATATACTACCAAAGAAATTAATTAGTGACAAAATTAGAAACTAATTATTTTGGTAGCTAAATCCCAAATAATTAATTCTAGAAACCAATTTACAAATTAATATAAATTTCTATTGACTATTTTTATAATCAATAATTTTTAATTTTATAAATTAATATCTAAATTAATTATTAATAATAACTAATTATTTTTAAGTAATAAAATTGGTTACGTACCGAAATATCACTATCTTAAAATGAGAGCGATAGAGGAGGGAAAAATGAAAGAAAAGAAAAAGAGAGATGAAATGGTTTTCAAAAAACCAACAAATTTCAAGTCAACGAACCTACAGGAGTTTATGCACGATCAAAAATAAAGTATAATAGAGGAGTTCCATAATTGAAATATAATTATTTTTTATCAAAACTTTTATAACAAATAAATAAGTAAAAAAAGGCCAGTAATAATAAAATTAATTAATTAGATTTATTTTCTTTTAAAGTTTGAAAACCGTATCTTGAGATAGAGAAAATATAATTCACGTAAAAATTTAAACATTAAAAACATTTTAATCCTAAATAAAATAATATCATTATAATAAGTTTCTCATGTTATGTCTCTTTAATTAAACAATTTTCATATGAAAAATCATACATTGATTTTATATATTTTATACAATCTTTTGACCGAATAATATAATATTATTTTATTCTAAAACACAATTGTAACCGAAATAAGTTATTATTATTATTTTTAACACGGTAGTTGTTAAAAGTACAATTTTATTGTGTTTTTTTTTTTTCCATTTCAGTCTTAATACTACAAAATTATTAAAAATCTAAAACCTAAATATAAGTCGAAAATCTCACATTAAATCAAAATAGAAAATTTATTAGTAATATAGAAAAAACAAAGCTCACGACCTACATTTTATAGTACTTGTCTTTCTCTTAAAAAATTATATGATATTCCACAATAGTTACTTTTTTTTTTTCATATCCCCACATAAAACAATCTTCTGAATATAATCCAGGAGATTATCCAGTAATAATTAAGATTATTTGAATTCAATCATAGTTTAACAATATTTTAAATACGGGCAGCATTTACCCTTTTCATCACATTCTCCTCTTTCACCTAATACACGTAAAATATATATAAAAGTGATGTTGTTCGTACATGTTTGCTGGAAAGAAAAAAATGATGATGAACAAAATGGTTTGATGGATATTGATAGTTTTGTTTTTAGCCATAGTTTTCAAGATGCATGAATGGAAAACATGGTAAGGTGTGAAATTACCATTGGTTTCTAAGAATACTTTGTCTTCAAATGGTCTCACCCAACTCTGCCTAATGCCAACAAAGCTACAAAGTCAAACGTTAATTTAATCTTCCACTCAGATTTCTTTCCCGTTATGTTTTCTTTAACATTTCTCCAATCACACAGCCACCATTTTTTTAAACCTAACTCTTCTCTTTTTGGAAACAGTTTATCTCCCTCGAGAAAATGTTCAAGCTTTCGTATTAAACTATTCTTAAACATCTCACAGTGTGGGAGCCATTGCTAAATTATGCATACGTTTATTAATTCAAACCTAACTTCTCTGCAATCTACAAAAGATTATGATACGTTGATCAAGTTTTCGTGCTTCATGACATGCAACGAAATCATCACATACTTTATTCAAAAATTTATTAAACGCATCAACTGTGTCCAATTTATTCGGTTCCCTTTTTGTGGCATGCATAGACATATATGGTTGTTTAATAATTTGCATCCACAAGAAGGTGTCCACGTGTAGAGAAGATGCATTCGTGTACAGAAATTTGGTGACTGCTGTCTGAGAATTTGCTAATTATTTGTTATGAGCTGTTCAATAGCTTCAACAAACTTTGAAAATTATTTTTTGGTTTGAAGGCATTATTTTTGCAGATACGAGATCCGAAGCTTGCGCAGATAAAGAGGTAATGAATAAGAATTTTTAATTAGCATAGGAAGCTAAGAGGTTTATTATCCAGTGTAAATAATTGATTAGGATGAGATATGATTGGCAGAAGATAAGCAGTAGTGAGAAAATGGTAGTATGCTATAAATAACACCTGCCCTTTCATGGAGCTCGAGAACTTTCTTCCATGGATTAGGGTTTTTAATATATAAAACCTTCTATAAATTATTATAATCAAATAGGTACGTAGTAGCAGTGAATGGTTGAAGATAAACTAATTGTTCAAAGTCGTCGACTATATATTAAATCAATTTATAATATATATAAATGGATATAAATTTTACTTCTCATATCATATAATTTTGTAAGGAAGGTTAAATTAGATATCATAGTTAGTATATTATTTCATCACTATTAAAATCTAATTTATATATCTATATATCTGAAAAATAAAATGAGATCAAACTTTAATTCAACGTCTACAGAGTACGATTTTGAATGAAAATTGTACGTACCACAATTTGTAATGAGGTACATACCTAAAAGAACCCTTCTGGTCAAACATATACCTAGGTAGTTAGGTGTATATAAAGCATTGCAAGGTAATAATTTTTCCTCTCAAATAAACGGTTTGTCATCTATATTACAGTTACATTTACTGTTTTCTGTTATACTCGTTTGTTATTCCGTTAAGCATACTCTTTTTGTCTTATAAAAGACTCTTCTCTGTATTTTTACGTTGTGTTGATCAATAATATCAGAGTTATGCAAGCTTGTCTTAGTCAATACCATAAACACTAGGGATGGCAACGGGGCGGGGCGGGTACGGGTATCATGATCCCATCCCCATCCCCATAATAAAAATTCATCCCCATCCCCATCCCCAAACCCAACGGGTATACAACTTTTGACCCATCCCCA
>Ga0214545_1000810_pt1 | contig 54263 bp, 43 predicted proteins | sample CNSS4metaG_FD_160064 | JGI IMG/M metagenome (GOLD analysis project Ga0214545, IMG submission 160064) | Root nodule microbial communities from cowpea collected in UCLA plant growth center, Los Angeles, California, USA - CNSS4 | ecosystem: Host-associated > Plants > Roots > Nodule | place: USA... | reverse complement strand
AAGTAATTAATTATTATAATGACTAATTTAAATACAAATTTATAAACTATAAATCATTGATATGTATAAAAATTTATAATTGATTTGTAAATTAGTTATTAATATTTTGACTACCAAAAAATTTAGTGTCTAAATTGATTTCTAATTAATGATCAATTTATACACTAATTTTTTTAATAACCTAAATTTTCGTAATTATTATTAAAGACTAATCACCAGTACAATAAGGGTCTTTGGTCCCGGTTGTTTTTTATATTCTGTCCCGGTTCCAGAACCGAAGCATATTGGGGCGAGACCAAAAAGGGATGGCTTTTGGCCTCGGGTGTGGACCGAAGCCGTAAAGCGTTTTTCTGCCTCGGGTCACGCTTGAACCGAGGCCTGTTCTACGCAGTGCTGCAACGCGTTCTTGGAGATCCTCAAACCTTTCTTCTGAATGGGATTGCAGCAGATTCATGGCACCCAACTTATCCTAGTCCAACAAAACCCTTAACGGTGCAAGAGGTTCAATGCATGGTGCTTTCAGCCGTCGGAAACTCCTACTTCGACGATTATGTTTTATCAGAATCGAACCTCCCTTAGCATGTGTGAGGCCAAGACTCTAACTTTGCCACTAAACTCACAAGTGATTCCATCTGGGTATCTCCCAAGACCACCCAACAAGCTACGATTCAACCACAATGTTAGCCTCACAATTATATGCTTCGGTTCCTGGCCAACCGAGGCATATAAGGCGAGGTAAAATGAGAATTCTACACTAGTGAATTTAATTACCAATTTATAAATTAATTATAATTTTTTATTTATAATAAAAACTATTTCATATATTAATAATATTTAGTTTATAAATTAATCATTATAATAACTAAATTTGGTTTTTCCTAAAATTGATTACTATTTATTCATTTTCCTATAATGTAATCGGTTAAGTTTTATACTTTTAGAAATATTTAAGAAAAAAAGGTAAAGGGTTGTAATAGGATTAGAAAATATAACATCTCACATGTTTGAGAATATATAAAAATAAAAATTTTATGAAGACCTAATAAAATAAGTTAAAGACTAACCCCTTTATATTTTAAATTTAAAATCCAAATTAAAATAAACTCACCTTTAATTTCATTTAACTAATCCGAAGAATTTTGAAAAAAAAAACTCTTACAAAGTTGAACTTTATTTAGAGATTTGAATTAAATATGTTCTTTTACCAATTCCATATTAACCCATATTAAGGTCTTCCCTGCAGAAAAAAAAAAAATCCTTTAGAAGAACAATTATTCAATTAAACTACAGATTCTATTACTGACCTGGAGGAAGTGATTGCTTCAAATCTATTAGCTTTCTTTGCGCCAAACACACAAAGTATGCAAGTAATAGCCATGCTCGTGAACCATAAGGACTTCCACCTTTCACTTCCTCCATATTTTCAAACTCATGGTTGTATGTAAATCTTATTCCGAATGGAACAAATACCATTCCACGGTGAACTAGAGGGATGATACCATCACAATCAGTAAATAATGTACTAAAAATTTAAGAAAATAAACTCTTTCATTCAAATCAAGGAATTGGGAATTATAAGAAATTACAATCAGAAAGAGGGTGTTATTACATTGTAGTCTCTTCTTGACCACCTTGGTATCGAGTGCTGGAGATAATTCCAGCAGGTTTGCCGGCAAGCTTTTGTGTTTTATGGAGACACTCAGTAGCATCAAGAAAAGCCTAAAATTGAGAAGCCATCATTTCACATGTTATCTACAATTATGAGGAGCATCAGACAAAGCAGAGGTAGGAATAAAGGTGGAATTTAGTTTGGGAAGCATTGAGATACTCGCTCACTCTTTTAACCCTTAGGAGAGAAATCTACCCTGATACACTTTTGTTTCTTCAAATCTGGTGACTATTTCTGAATTGGAGAGAAGACAAGAAAATTCTAAGAGGCTACATAAAAAAGAGGGTCGAAGAAGAAGAGTAACTACTTATTAAATATAACACCAATAACATAGGAAATAATGAAAAAACTAATGATGGATATAACCCTTATATATTACCTAAGCAGCAACAGAAATAAATTTAGAACTTACTATGACCTGGTCTCCATTCCAAATACAAGGAATGTTGGTGCAGAACATGCAATAAATATATTACCCTTATCTTAACTATGTAAACTTCAATTCTCATACTATCACTCTCATTTACCAAGACATCTAGGTAATCACAATCTCTCAAAGAAGCATTTTATTCTGCACTAACAATAGAAGTGTCTTTAACATTTTACTGACTTAGAATCATAGTAATATCACATCAATATTAACCTCAACAACTTGTTCTAAACAACCAAATGAAAAAGTGATTGTAAAAGAAAGAAAGAGATAAAGAGAAAGTGAGAGGGAACTTAGTGATGGGACCATGAGGCTTGACTTTAACAACTCCTCTTATCTGGAACTATCAACATTATTTATCTGTATTATGAATTTGGTAAAACCTTTTCATTCTGAAGCTCCTGTAGATGCGACTTGAGTTCCCCCAATTTCTTTGATGTCAAATCACTTTGATTAACATCTGAGTCTGTGACACTTGTGTATTGTCCACAACCTGCTATTTCATCACATATTTGAGAAATTTGGGACTTTATCTTTAAAAATTCCTTTATTCTTTCATCCTTCTTTGACCTCAAATCCTCTAAGACAAGTTTAATGGTATCTAATTGCTGCTTCAAGGATCCTTTTCCCTATCGAATGCAGAAAATTAGTTGAACAAGTACTTTGTCAATTCAATAGTGTGACGCTAACTCTAAAGAGGGAAACACAAGATCTTATAAATAACAATCAGAAATGGCAATAAACAGTAAAAAAATGAGAAGAAATAATCAACTATTGAATATTTAATGACTCCAGTAAACATAGCGTTCAAAATTTAATGAAACTTAATTTTAGAAAAAAATTAGAAAAATATAACATATTTGTGGAAATTCACTTCGAAAAATTAATTTACGAACAGGAACACCCATCCTCCTCTAGTATAGCCATTATTAAGAGTTAAGACTACATACTCTTCCTATCTCAACAACATGGGAGAGCCAATATTTGATCTTCAATTTATGCCAAGGTTACATTTTCAATTACCAGTGTTCATAAAAGATAACAGAGGACATCATATAGCACATTCTAGTTCTTGTTCACATCACAACTAATACAAATTACAAGTTACAATGACAAAAAATGAACTAGCAACGTAACCAAACCTACTTGTGGGAGCATTGTAGATTCCCCAAGGGAAGAAACAATATTAGTTGCTTGAGCTTCAACATCTGCCAACCACTAATACATGTCAGCCTTGTGCTTCCTCGTCTCCTCAACTCTCCTGTGATAAATGTCCAGGCATTCTTGCTCTAGTTGAAGAAGCATGTTGTCTTTATCATTGTCACTCTCCCCAATCTCATCCCAGAAAGAAAGAGATAAATAGCCTGCTACTGTAACAGATTATATGTTTCAGATGTCATAGTTTTCACCTAAAAGTTTAAGGTTTTGGAATTATAATTTATCTATGACATTGTGACAAACACTTACCACTACCATAGCGCCATGACCTAGCCTTTCTGCTTCTTAATGCAGTGAGGAGAAGGCCAAATGAAAGGATTAGAGCAAACATCCCGTTAGCAAACCCCTATGAAGGTATGAACTGAATTGATTTTTGGATTTTCTCTTTGTGGTATGGGAAACTCATCCATGAGTCCCTGAACAATTATGACAGCAAGGTGTTAAATTAATTTATCCAAACTGCATTTCTAATTCAGGTACTAATATATGATTTGAAATCAAATAAAAGAGTTTGAGACTATGTAAGCGAGCCAATGCTCTAAACATCTCTCTGCATATCAAAGAGGGTTAAAAAATTAGGGTCAAACCCACACTCACTAAGAGACGATCACTAAGAGACGAGCAACGGCCAACGAGCACTGATCGACGACCACTGGCCGATGAGCGATGACGGAGACGACGAGCAATGGCGGACGAGCGAGGACGAAGATGAACACCGGTTTGATGGATCCAAATCAAACTTCCAGAACGAGCTTTCAGAACGCCAATTTGATGACGAACCTTTCTGAACAAAAACGAAAATGCTAGTGTTTGGAAATTTAGGAAAAAATTTAGGAGAGTGGGTGTAAAACCTTGGACGGAGATGAGAAGATGAACGCTGATTCGATGAATCCAAATCGAGCTTGACGGAGCATTCTGAACAAAAACGAGAATGTGGGTTTGGAAATGTGTGGAAACCCTTGAGTAGAGCGAGAATGTAAAACTCTGGAGGGAAAGGTTAAAAAAATTAGGAGAGTGAAAAGGTGTAGAAATCTACGGAGTTTATAAAACTTTTCAAAAAACAATTAAAATCCCCACTAATCTTAACACTTAGACAACTTAACACAACCATTTTAAATATTTTTGTTTTGTGGAAGGTTTTTATAACCTCCATAAATTAAGTCCTACTAAATAGTAATTTTTTTTAGTGTATGTTAACAAGATCTTTTGGTGTGGCAAAAGTTAAACATAGCTACACATTTATTTTGTCTAATCATAAGATAATGTTAAATGTACATTTTTTTAAGTTATTCTACAATTTTACTTAAAATAATTAATAAAGTAAGCTAATAGGTTACTCATTATTTAAACATACTTATGGTACATATCATGAGGAGGTCATTTATAAGAACCATGATCATGTTATCCTAACAGGACTCTAGTGTGAAACAAGTGGAACATGGGTATTCACTTATTTAATGTTCAATCATTAGATTATTGATAAATGTTTTCCCTCATTTAGATTGAATAATTGTTTTTCAATTGTTGGAGGATTTTTAATGATGTTAATCATCTTTAGAGCATGTGAGCACAAAGTATTGGTGTAGTGAGCAATCACATACCAAAGATTGTTACTGTGTGCAAAAACTAATACTCATATCAACACTTAATATATCAAGGGTCAGCAATTAATAGTTTCAGAGTTATGATGTATGTCATGTGGGAGTTGACCAATTATCCCATACCAGATTTCATTATGTAGAATATAGCTTCCATAAACCTCAGTGAGGTGTTTTAATTCCCTGAAATCGGTTTACATGTTGAGTGTTTTACCATAGACCACAAATTGTTACTGTGTGCAAAAAGAACTGCTAAGGTCAACACTTAATATAATAGTGGTTAGCAAACAATAGTTCCAAAGTTATGATGTTTATAATGTGGGAGTAGTGGACCAATTATCTCACACCAAATTTCATCATGTTTAATATAACTTCTATACACCTTAGTGAAGTGTTTTAATTCACTGAAAATGGTTTATATGTTGAGTGGCTTACTACAGCCCACATATTGTTATTGTGTGCAAAAAGTAATGCGCAGGTCAACACTTAATATATCAAGGGTCAACAATTAATTGTTCCAAAGTTATGATGTTTGGCATGTGAGATTTATGGGCCAATTATCCCACACCAGATTTCATTATGTTTTGAATATAGCTTCTATAAATCTTAGTGAGGTGTTTTAATTCCCTGAAACTGGTTTACATGTTTAATGTCTTACCACAGACCACATATTGTTATTGTGTGCAAAAAGTAATACGCAGGTCAACACTTAATACATCAAGGGTCAGCAATTAATTGTTCCAAAGTTATGATGTTTGGCATATGGAATTTATGGGCCAATTATCCCACACCAGATTTCATTATGTTTTGAATATAGCTTCCATAAACCTTAGTGAGGTGTTTTAATTCCCTGAAACTGATTTACATGTTGAATGTCTTACCACATACCACATATTCTTATTGTGTGCAAAAAGTAATGCGCAGGTCAACACTTAATATATCAATGGTCAGCAATTAATTGTTCCAAAGTTATGATGTTTGACATGTGGGATTTATGGGCCAATTATCTCACACCAGTTTTCATTATGTTTTGAATATAGCTTCCATAAACCTTAGTGAGGTGTTTTAATTCCCTCAAACCGATTTACATGTTGAGTGTCTTACCACATATCACATATTATTATTGTGTGCAAAAAGTAATGGACAAGTCAACACTTAATATATCAATGGTCAGCAATTAATTGTTCCAAAGTTATGATGTTTGGCATGTGGGATTTATGGGCCAATTATCTCACACCAAATTTCATTATGTTCTGAATATAGCTTCAATAAACCTTAGTGAGGTGTTTTAATCTCCTGAAACCGGTTTACATGTTGAGTGTCTTACCACATACCACAAAATGTTACCGTGTGCAAAAATAATTGTTAAGGTCAACACTTAATATATCAATGGTTAGCAGCTAATAGTTCTAGAGTTATAATGTCTATAATGTAGGAGTTGTGGACCAATTATCCCACACCAAATTTCATCATGTTCAATATAACTTCCATGTACCTTTGTGAAATGTTTTAATTCACTTAAACATGTTTAAATATTGAGTGGCTTACGACAGACCCTGGATTGTTATTGTGTACAAAAAATACTGCGTAGGTCAACACCTAATATATCAATAGTCATCAGTTAATAGTTATAGAATTATGATATTCTTAATCTTTGTGAAAAAAAATGTAAGTGATCAAGGGTTGAGTATGTGCTTCCTCCTGAATGCACATTACTACAACTGCTAGTTTCCTCTACAAGAAATTCCATGATTCCTTTGTATCCATTCCTGTTAAGTTTGTTCACAATAACCTGCATCAAAGTAACACAACAACAACCTGCATCAAAGCTACTTCTAATATTACTACTTTATTACTAGGATTAAAAATTGATACCTAAGTTACCTAAATAGCAAACTCACATTCTAAACAACTTCTAAATGCTAAAAGAATGCTAAAAGCTAATCTATCTACAACCAAAAAATAAGAAATGCAAAATTTCACTATTAAGACCTATAAATGCATCTTAGAGTAGGCTAAAGCTAGAACTTCACTAAATTAGAGAAGGAAAACGTAAAACATCTATTTAAACAAGTTTAGAATGCATATCTTAGCTTTTATTGCAGCAAAACAACAATTATTGCAACAACAAAACAAGTGTAGAAACCTTGGGAAAAACAAGCGAAAGGCCAAGACTTTATCGAGAAAATGGAATGCTTGGAAGAACACCCCACCTCATTTGATTTTGAATCTCGCATTCCAAAAAGTGAACAGTGAGGAAAGGGAATCAAGAGCTCTAAACAATATGGTTAAAGATAAAATTCAAAGCCTACATATGTTGCCAATTCCCAATTTAGTTCCTTTACATAAAAACTTGCAAAATCGTTCTCTGCAAACATTATCAGTGTATTTGAAATTTCTTCCTACCTATAAGGAACTAAATTAAGAATCAATACATAAAGAAAATTAACTTTGACAAAGGACCAAATCGATAACCTTTACACCATTATATCTAATTTAGTAAGATTTTTTAAAAGGATCAAAGAGAAAAATCTTAACAGAAATAGGGACTGAATTATATTTTTAACATAAAAAGATTATTTAAAACATTAGAATAACCAAGTAAAGGGATTATCAAGTCCTTGAAATTGCATCCATTAACACCAAGAAAAAGGAAGACAAGGGATTAGCAGTACCATGGTTACCCAATGGTCATGAAATTTAGAAATAAGAAATTTAAAAAGAACATATTTAGTGAGCATGGATTAAAGTACATGAACCCTGAAATGATTAGATACAAGAAATAAAACGAGGGTTTAAGAGAATACATTTCGTATGAACTTGCTGAGGTTGCGGGGATTGTTGGCGAAAGTAAGAATGGTTAGCATAGTCACATAATCACCCAACTTGCCAATTTCTACAATTCCTTTGGAAGTGCCCAGAGACCACGTCGTACCTTTACCATCACCAACAAATATGAACACCAACTACAACAAATTCAAGTACTATGTTGGTGTTTTCCTTGAAATATAGAAACTTCTTATAAAAAGGAATATGATATTAAAAAACGAAATAGAGAGGGAGAAGCAGGACCTTGCCCTAGTAGCGACAGAGGAAATGGTCTTCATCGACACAGCGACGAGAAGACGCGAGATTTGATGTTGGTCCAGTATGACAGTTTGACGATTTGTGTTTCTGTGTGTATGGAGATAGAAGATGACTGTGAGCGGAAAGGGAGAGCGATTTACTCCGAGCAAGAGAGACGAAGCAAACCCAAAACTCATTTTCTTTCGAACGAAACCCTAGTCCCTTCTTTTTCTCCCTGTCTCGGTTCCAATTGTGTGGACATAAACAGAAGATGACAGTGAGAGGGAGGAACCATAAAATCAACCTAAACCCTTCTTTTTCTCCCAATTTAAGTTCTAACGCGTATTCAATGCCACGTCAACCATTAAAATAATAAATCAAAATTCTTTTTAAAATTCCACCTGCCAAGGACACGTAAGGGAGTAAAAGAAGTAGTAACTTTTAGGGAGTCAGTTTATCATTTTCCTTTTTTTTATGGGACCACTTATAAACTTACTTTTATTTTTGTGTGAGGTTTTGGTTGCATACGTAAATGCATGGTTCTATTTTGGTGTACAACTTTTAATTTCATTAACATTTCATACCACATGCTTATTTCTCTCTCATCATATGTGCTTGGAATAAAATCAGGGGACCCAGATATGCATGCCTTTTATTTCTATTCTTGATGTTTGTAGACTTCACGTAAAAGCTAAGTGCATATATTAGCGTTCTATTTATTGCAATTTTGATTTTCCAACCATGACCACATTGACTTAATAATGTTTTTTAATTTCTTAGATATGTGGGACCCACTTGTGGTTTTTATAAATTCATATTGTATGGTCAAAATTATGTATGACAACTTTTTATTGGGTTTTATTAATTGTCTTATATTTTAGTGTGTTGGTGACCATTGATGAGACGAGTCTGTTGTTGGCTTTATTTTTTGGCTTATATAATGTGATGGTTATTTTGTTAAATGCGAGTTATATAGTCATAATTGCAATATCAATATTAATTCTTTTGCTTGGTTATATGTAAAGTTGCTTGTTAGAGAATTAAAATGGTGGCTTAGTGCTTTAGTTGTTTGTTGCTTCTTTTGGTTTGGAAACCACTTGTAGAGTTCATTGTAACACCCCATTTAATTAAGTACGTGAAATTAAAGGAATGTCACGATAAAGATAACATAAAACGCGGTCTGGGATCAACCCCATACAACCCATGGCACACCACGATGCCCAAAAGAAACTAGAGAAAGTTAACCAGAGTGCATAAAACTAATGACGAACAGATATATAGGTCGCAACCCTAAATGAACTCATGCAGGAATAACAACTAGTCCACGCGGACTATGCAGCAGAATCTCCACTTCCTTGCTGACTTCTAGAACCTCGCCCATCTGCTCCCATCAATCAAATTGATGATCATCGCAACAGAAAAAGCCACACCACAGAACATACAACAAACCACAGAAAGGGTAAGCTAGAGCAAATAACATATTCGTCATACAGTCAATTATATTTTCACCATCCCATACTCATACAACAACCAAGCATGTAATGACTCTCCATTCAATACACTACGACTCGACTCGACTCATCCGGATACGTATAACTTGGTCGGATTCAGCGGATGCTTGCACTTGTGGTGGATACCTCTGCTCAACCCCGAGCTGCTCGATCCTGAGCTATGTAATACAAGTGTTACGATGAATCAAATTTCCCTCACCACAAGGTTAGCCCTTAATGGATTTCAGGCCTCTTGCTACTCTCACCACAAGAGTCAGTCCGCTCTAGGTGAGATTAACTGGCTCCTCAGAGTGTCAGGATGCAACCTTACCTTGAATCCTTACCTAGTTATACAGATGGGGCACCACCATGGACACCTACTAATAGGGTCCATGGAATTACATCCCGACCACTGAAGCGCGCCCCTGAAAGTCTCACCTAGAGACCCCAAGGAATTATGCACTGACACAAATCAACCACATTCACATAGTCAACATAATAATTACCACGCGTAGATATACATCACTCATACCAACCTTTTAAGCCAACGCCTTTCATGACCTAGGCCCAACTCATTTCAACACATCATAGTTTATCCATGTACCAAGAACCTCCAATCATATCGTTATCATGCCTCTTTCATACCAAACATTTCATTTCAATCTCATGCAAAACTCATGTCAATTCATTATACATAATTCAAGACTTGCATTACTATATCGTACTCATTCATATCAAACCTTTAGCACAATACCCAAAACCAAGCAAGTATTATCCATACAAAACCAAGAAAACCATCCTACCTCGCACTGTCTCGCCCAGCACCTCGCTCAGGCTAGAAGGCCTCGCTCAGGCGAGATGGTCTCGCCCAGACGAGCTCCCCCTTCGCCTAGGCGAGGGCTCGAGAAGGGAGCATAAGCACTTGCGCGATCTCGCTTAGGCGAGACCCCTCTCGCCTGGGCGAGATGCTCGCTCGCTCAAAAATCATAGTGGGTCGCTTGGGCGACCATTCGTGGGGAAAAGGCTTAGGCGAGCCTCTGTTATTCTCGCCTAGGCGAGACTAGCTCGCTTGGGCGAATTTAGCAGAGCCCACCACTGTTTTCACCTGCCACAGATGCGAATACATACCACAAGCAATAATCCCACCGTATCATACATCCATATCAACAGGCAACCACAAAGAAATCACCAACCACATAAAACAGCAAACTCAAACCAAACAAACCGGAGGGTTCTAGCTTCCCTTACTTGGAAATGGGTTTGCACGGGACTTCTGCACTGAAACAAGGGGCATAGTGGCTCTAGAACCCGACTCGCAAACTGGAACAGCGAGTCAAATGAATCAATACAAAGTTTCCCACTGTGACTACAAAACTATACTAGATAGAGGCGATAAGGTGAAAGAGTACTTACGTGAGCAAAACTATGGCTAAGATGAATCGTGAATCGGAAGAACGTTGGAACCCTAGCAGAAGTAAAAGGCGGTTGCGGCTCAAGGCAAGGACAACAACTTTTCTGAAATGGTAAGGAATGTTAGGTTTAGGGCAGACTTAAAGACTTTATATGTTGGGCCGGCCTTAGGCCCACTTACAAGGGCAATCATGCTTGAATGTATTATTTGATAAGTTGACGAGTTTATGTTATATTTTCAAGCATGATGTGGTAGTATGTATTTGTTATGGAACTATTGTTATGCATGATGTGCTAGTGTGTTGTTGGCAATCGGTAATTCTTATGTTTTGTATGTTGGAGCTGTTTGCCTTGCTTGAATAGCTCTTGGTGGAATTAAATGTTGTGAGGTTTTTCGTACCTAGGAGCCCAGTGGAGACTCTTTCGCCTGTGTGAAGCAGTGGAAAGGGGTCCTCTTCGCTTGTGTGAAACAGTGGTAGAGGATTGGTTTGAGTGTTGTACCCTCTCGCCTGTGTGAAGCAGTGGGGAAGGGAAAGATGTTTTTACCTTATTTCGGCTCGTTGCGAGTATAGTGCCTGATGTGCGATGCATCGACGTTTTTACTCATAATTCCTTGAGGGATAAGGGAGACAGTTTGGTTGCATTAAGCAGGACACATCAAACCATCTGTTCTAGGAAACTAGATGTTGTTGTGGGGTGAGAGGCTGCGGAAAACCAAAGCTTGTTTATGATTACTATATGTGAAGAGGAATTGAGATGAATGTGATGTTATGCTTGGTTTGGCATGATTGATTTCAGTTTGGTTAATTGTTTCTTGAATGCGACATTGAGTATTATTAGATATATTTTATTTATGAATCTCTTTTATGAATATCATTGTTTATGGTTAGCTTACCCCTATTTGTTTGTTTGTATGTTTGTTGCATGTGCGATGATCGTATAACGTGTGTGTTATACGGGAGCAGATGATAATGTAGATGCTTTTGGCATTGAGGAGATCGACGAGATGTTGGGGTGAACTTGGAAGTTTTTATAATTTGTTTAGTTGTTTTAAATCAGATACTAAAGTATATGTAATTTTATTTTGATCGCAAATGTTATTGGAATTTTTTGACAAAGTGACGGATTGAATTATGTAATTTAAATTAAATTAAAAGTTTTTATTAAGTACATTTTCAATGTTTATTCCTTTTCTGCTAAACGCAAAAATATTCTAACGTTCCGTGATATCCCAAAATTGGGGTGTTACAATAACTACATTATTTATTATTATTATTATGGGTTGGTTGACGGTTGATATTGCTTTAAATGATAAGGCAGTTTTCTTCTGCTAGAAGTATATTATAGAATTTGTAACATAATGTTATCAATGAATGGAGAATAAAAAAGAAGATTGATGGTATGTTTTTCATGAGTTTTGATATTCTGTAATTTGCATTTCGATTTGTGTTATTTTGTAACCTCTTTCAGTTACAATTTTACAATCAATTATCCTTGAATTTTTTCGGTTTTTATGGTTCATTTGAATATTTAGTCCTTAGGTATGGTTTTTCAAATCTTCCTTTGTATATCTGTTTAGTTCAGTCTAATTTGTATAATGTTATATACTGGACTGGTTGCATTAGCTTGTCAAAAAGCTAATTTAGATAGCTTAAACACTTTGTTAGGTTTATGGTAATTATAAGAAAATTTTCGAATAATAATCAATTTTAGTAACAAAAAATAATTAGTCAATAACTAATTTAAATACTAATTTGTAAACTAAAAATTATTGATAATTAAAATAATTTCAAAAAATTATAATTGGTCTTCAAATGGGTAACTAAAATAGTTTCTATTATGAACTAATCCCTAAATTTGTTACTAATAATAGCTACTAAGGTTTTAGCTACCAAAAGAATTGGTTTTCAAATTGGTATCTAATTAGGAAATTGGTTTCTAAATATAACAAATATGTTCTTTAATTTTAAATGGTCTACTATGCTCTATTATTAATGCAAAATGATAATAAACATTTTGAAAATAAATATTATATAAGATGTTCTTACATAGGCAAATGTATATTCTATAAAGGCTCCTAGAGCACTTCCAACACTTCAAGTCTTCAACTTCAAGGGTGCTCGTCTTCCTTAAGTGATATGATCCTGACCAGAAAGAAGACAATCTTTTCTGATGATGGATTTCTTCTGTAAAATAAACAATAAAATAAAGAATAAAGAACGCAAAATTAGACAGAAATACAAGGCGCCACAATATAGCAGATTGATAAAAAAGGAAGATTCACCACAAAGAGAACTCTCTTTGATAAGAAACAAAGTGTAAACGCCACAATCAAAGACAAATAAGTCAAGAGGCCACAATCAAATCCAAGATTGATAAGTGAAGACACCACGATGAAGATTGATAAGTCTAAGAAAGATTTGTCACAGGTTGTTAATCCTCGATAAGAATATAGAGTTCTAATCCAAGAACCAAAAAAACTTTTCTTAAAGAAAAAATTTCATTAATGACCAAAGTGAATACAAAGTTCTGAAAATGTGAATAAATAGAGTTTCATATGACTCTAAAGATAGACCCAACAGTAAAGGTCGGACAACCAACTTAAGAAAATAAAAAATAAAATAAAATTTTGAAAAATGTGTCTTGTCGCCCAACCAGTCTTTGCCTAGCAGGCTAAGTCGCCCAACAATAAGTTCAATTTGTAAAAATGTTCACCTTTCGACATGTTTTTGGCCACCGAACGTGCAATTCACAATTTTATTCTAAAAGTGAACTATAAGTTATGATCTTCATGTTTTGGGGTCTTTCAACTTCTTATATCATGATGAGTCTTGAAGATATTTTTTGTTCCTCTATCCTTTGACTTCTTAACCTTGTCATAGGCCCCTTGAATTGTCATATCCTCCTTCTTGAATTGAAGTTGTCCCTAACTTTATAACTACATCAAATGGAGATAAGTCATTGATATTGAAACTAGAACTCACCCCATAAGAACTTGAAATGGTTTGCCTCCTCTAGGTAGATGTTTAGATTTTCTTGTAGAAAGAAATCTTTCCTCCCTTAAGTGTATCCATACCCAATCTCTAGGTGAAAATGCGATCTTCTTTCTCCCTTTGTTAACTTTAGTAGCTAACTTTTCCATCTTCATTTTTATTTGAGCCTTTACATCTTTACGTAGATTCTTGACAAAAGTAGCTTTGGCAAGACCATCTTTATTAGTCATAGCATCATTAGTAGGCAAAGGTAAAAAATCTAGAGTTAAAGAATTAAAACCACATACTACCTCAAAAGGAGTCATTTGAGTAGTATAATTAGTTATCCTATTATAAGCAAATTTCACATGGGTTAACCGTTCCTCCCAAGTTTTCAAATTCTTATTCACAAAACATCTGAGTTGAGATAGAGTTCTATTTAACACTTTAGCTAGTCCATTCATTTGAGGATGATAAGTTGTAGAGAAAAGTATTTTTGTACCTAACTTAACCCACAATACTTCCAAAAAATGGCTAACAAACTTGACACCTCTATCTGACACAATGCTTCTCGGAATGCCATGAAGTCTTACCACTTCCTTGAAGAACTGATTGGCTACATGATCGACATTGTTAGTCTTGTGACAAGGAATGAAGTGAGCCATCTTTGGGTGTTGGGAGACCCAAAACAAAATCTATAGATATGTTAGTCCAAGGAGTCTTAAGAATACGTAATGGCATAAATATTCAATGATGTTGAGATTTAGATTTAGCACGCTTACAAGTAAGACATTTATCACAAAAAGTTTGCACGTCACATTTCATACGAGGCCAAAAGAAATGATCATTCAACATATCTAATGTCTTTTGAATTGCAAAATTTTCCATTAACCCCCTCATGAGATTCCTTAACAAATAATTTTGTCATGGAACTTTTAGGTACACACAGTCTATGACTTTTGAAAAGAAAACTAGCATGTTTATAAAAATCCTTGAAAGCTCCATTTTCACATTCCTTATAAATATTTCCAAAGTTACTGTCATCAGCATACAATTCCTTTAACTGTTCAAACCCAAGCATTTTTTAGTTTCAACCATGGATAACAATGCATGTCTCCTAGATAATGCATCAACTACTACATTGGATTTGCCCTGTTTAATAACATAAGGAAATTGTTCAATAAATTTCACCCACTTGACATGTCTTTTGTTAATTTTTCATTGACTTTTAATGTATTTAAGGGATTCATGATCACTATGAATTACAAATTGCTTATGTAACATATAATGTTGCTAAGTATGCAAAGTTTTCACTAGAGCATATAACTCTTTATCATAAGTAGAATAACTTTTTGTTGCTCTTTTTCGTTTTTCACTAAATTAAGCTATAAGATATCCTTCTTGTAAGAGAAAGCCTCTTATACCCATATTCGAAGCATCACACTCTATATCAAAAGACTTTTCAAAATTTGGTAAAGCTAAGATAGGTGCATGTGTAAGCTTATATTTTAGATTATCAAAAAACCTCTTATTGTTCTTTTTCCTATTTAAACTCCATTTCTTTCTTAACAATATCGTTTAATTGTGAAGCTATTGTACTAAAATCTTTCACAAATCGCCTATAGAAATTAGCCAAACCATGAAAACGTCTTACTTCACTAACACTTTTAGGAGTAGAAATATCCCTTATAGGTTTAACTTTTTTTCATTAACCTGTACTCTTTTAGAACTAACTACAAACCTAAGGAAAACAACTTCATGTATACAAAAATTACATTTTCCTTGTTAGCATATGTTTTTCATTTTGAAATACTTCCATGACTTTCCTTACATGACTCATGTATGCATCAAGTGTTTTCCTGTAAATCAACATATCATCAAAATACAACTACGAATTTACGGATGAAATTTGGCAACACATGATTCGTCAGTCTTATAAAAGTACTAGGTGCATTAATTAGCCCAAAAGGCATAACCATCCATTCATACAAACCAAATTTAATAGAAATACTAGTAATAAAATAAAAATTTTGAGGTCTTCTTTTTCTAGAAGCCTAAAATGAATGTTTACTTGCTTTACCATTGAGTCGATCCTGCTCTTATTGGATCGCTATCAAATCATCCAAAAACATCTAGTCTAATATACAAGATGTCAATATCTCAACGTGTAGAATATGTTAAAAATCTCACATCAATTAAAGATAAAATCAATAAGACTTAAACTCAATTTTTACAAGATGATTTTATAAAAATAATAAGACTTAAACTCAATTTTTAATAAATAAGAAAATACATTTTGACATTTTCAGTAATCTGTTTCAAACCTAGGAAAATATGAATCAATTAGTAGTTTTTTTTTTCTTTAGGGAGAAACTAAATATTGTCCTTTACTTTGAAATAGCAGGAGAGTATTCATCCATTATATTAAAAATTCTCAAGTAGACAAGAGAACCTGCAGATATTAATAAAAAGCGTAAAATATTTATCTCGTTTGAATTCAACTTTCAAATATTGACTTTGAATTCTTGTTTATTGCTGTGTTGTGGAGGATCTAACAGTTTATATGAATTTAATTTAACAATTAGTGAACGTAATTACTGTTTGAGTGGTTCTAAATATTATTTTGATATTTTGGAAAGTAACGAATTTAGCTCAAACTTTGTGCGGGCGAGGACTTTGGTAAACTCCGGATGAATAAAGACCGAGTCTGCTTTGGACAGAAATTCCACAAGTCCAAAAAAAGAGTATCTTAGCATAACATAATTTAAAGCTGTCATTCTTGATAAACTTCTATCGATCACATTTTTATTTATTTTATTTATCTTTTAATTAAATGTCAGGATCTTCAGATTCTTCATCCCCATAAAACAAAAATAGTATTAGTCGTAAAGAGATTTTTCTAAAAGTATTCATAGACAAAGTAATTAATTAATTCGTGATGATATTTTGGTTATTGTAAAACTTTAATACCAATTTTAACCTTGAATTTTAAAGTTAAACAATTTGAATCTAATATTCAAATGTTTTCCAATTACTGAAAAAACTACTAATATTCTTTTAACAAATATCAGTTTACACTATTTTTATATAAATATTTGCGTTTTTTGTTGAAAGATCGAGTTAAAGTAATTTTTATGAATCGTTTGCGCTGATAAAAAGTAATGTTATTTTTACTAATTTGCTTTATAAAAAAATTACACATAAACTGTTTTTTTTATAATATTTCATAATTAATAAAAGGATTAAATATGTTTTTGTCTTTAATTTTTATTAAAAATTGAAATTAGTCCCTCTTTCAAACCTTGGTTCAATTTCATCTTCTAACTTTATAAATGCGTGAATTTAATCTTTTAAGTAAATTTTGTTAAATTTATTTGATATTTCAAACCCGTGATAGTATTTGAGTTGTTTACATCATTTAATATTTCCCGCTTCAATGTTAGCTGAAAAACGCGTTTGAAACATTAAATAAACTTAACAAAATTTGGTTAAAATAATTAAATCCAAATATTTTCTAAAGTTAGAGAACTAAATTGCACTAATATTTCGAAGAGGGACTAATTCCAATTTTTACTAAAAGTTAAGGCACCAAAAACATATTTAACCCTTAACCCTTAATGAAATATATTTTATGACTTTGAACCAAATTAATAACGGCAATCAAATCTATTTGATCTATTTTAAAGTTCTATTAGCATTAAACTCTAAGCTTCAATAGATATAACAATCTGATTAAATATGTCACATAAACCTAACAACTTGTTCATCCCAAGGGCTTTGCACTAGTGCATTTAAGAGTTTTTACATCGTAGTATATGCCTCGGTTTCTACGCACCCGCTACATATAAACACGCAGTGACATTTTTGTAATTAAAGTCAACTTTTATGCCTCGGTTGCTATTCTAACCGAGGCATATAACGTAAAAAATTTTGACAATTCCCGCTTTTCCAAAATTTGAAATTTTTTACATCCTTTTATGCCTCAGTTCTTTTATAACCGAGGCAGTAGATGACTTATGCATCGGTCCTCCTGCCAACAGAGGCATATGAGCAAGCCAATATGCCTCGGTTTCGAATTAACCGAGGCAATATCGTTTCTTAGGGTTAAAAAAACCCAAATGTTTTCACACTGCAGCACCACACATTCTGCACTTCTTCTTCTTCTCTGAGCGTCGCACACCTGGTCCAATCTTCCACTACGTACCAGCCCTTTGTGCTGCCTGCACCGTCGCTGCACCGTCAAGGAGGTTTCCGGCACCACCGCATCTTCTTCTTCTTCGACCAACCATCATCGTTGTTCCGTTGGGGCGTTCTTCCTGCATCGTTGTTCCGTTCAATCCGCCTGCACCGTCGTTGCACCACCGCTGCACCGTACCGTCGAGGAGGTTGTTCCGATGCCACTACTGCTAGCATTGCCTTTGTTTAATCCCGTTCCTTTGTATATTTATTTTTACGTTTTGGGGTGTTTTTGGATTCTCCTTGATTTAATTTTCTGCATCGTTTGTGTGCTCTTGTATTTTCAATCTTGAATTTAAGATTATTAAGATATATGGTAGAAATTGGATTTGTAATTTGATGGAGATTGAGTTTGTAAATAATTTTTTGCTTGTGTACTATTTCTACAAATTATGCAGGTGTGGGTACTGTGAGAAATGAGTGTGTGTGTGTGTGTGTGTGTTGGGTTTTAGTGAGGTGTGAGTGTTGGGTCGTGGGTGCAGTGAGATGAGAGTGTGAGTGGTGCATTAAAGTGAGTGAAGTGAGGGTTTTGTGTGAGTTAGTGGGGTGTATGGTGCGGGTTCTGTGAGAGAGTGTGTGATTGTGAGAGAAGAGGAGTGTGTGATGGGTGGGTTATGTGAATGAGAAAAAGAGAGTGGTGCAGTGAGGCCCTGGAAGAGAGAAGAGAAATAGTGTAGAAGTTAATAGTGTGTGTTTTATGAGTGAGGTGAGAGAGTGTTACGTAACAGAAAAAATGTGTGGGGTGTGGGTCCCATGTGTGTGAGAGAAAAGAAATTGAATGAGTTGTGGGTTTTATAACAATTTTTTTTTTAATAATTAATATGCCTCGGTTGAATTATAATCGAGGCAATAACGATTCAAATATGCCTCGGGTTAATAACCGAGGCATAAAGTAGTGTCTTTTTACCTCGGTAGTATATGCCTCGGGTACCCACCCGAAACCAAAAGTTAAAAATAACCGCTGTCGTTTTGCTTTCCTGCACTGGTGTTGGGTTTACACACAAATTTAAGCTTAATAACTTAAAGTAAGCTCATTGTTCAAATGTGATTTCTACTACTATGATCATAGGAAAAAAATTGGACAAAAGATATTTAAACCAATAATGAATTTAATGCCTTCTAGTTATGGATTGTCTTCTAAATTTTAAAAAAGATAATTATCAATATCACTTTGTTTTGTAATGACAATTAATAAGAGTTATTAAGGACAATCTCTTACAAGAGTTGATTTATATCAGTAACGTCCAAAATTCACACATTGACAACACTATGTTGTTGTTTCTAAAGTCAAAACATAGAAAGGATTGAAAATCATAAGTCTGGACGAAGATGGAAACATAAGTACCAAAATTAAAAATACTGTCTACAAAGAAATCTTCAAAACTCTTTAAAAAAAATGAGTACAACATTTGTAATACATTTAAGGTATACACATTCTTCTTATTTTAAGTTTCATTTCAATTATAAGGTATGTTTATCAAAATTAAGTTTCGAGTTCCTTCGTGGATTAATGGCAAATGAAAAATATTAATATAAACTTTCATTATCCATAAAAACCTTCTTATATCAATCTAAAAGTTGAGGTAATGCAAATTTTTTTAGACTTACTTTAACCTTTATGGACTTTGATATTTGAAACCTCTTATATGTATTTTAATTTGGACATATAATATCATGTATGATTTTCTTATTGAAACGTAGTATTATTGATATGATCTTATCCAAGAAAGAGTATGATCGTTTCTGAATTTGAATCTTCCAAAGGCAAACAAAAATTAATTAGAGAAGAACTCAGAATAAGATAAGGATGGAGAACGCCACAATCTAGCAGATTGATAAGTCAAGTGAAGATTTGCCACAAAGATGTTAATCGTTGATAAGAATCAGAGTTCTAATCCAAGAACTAAGAGAACCCTCAAATAATGCAAATGCATATAATATGACTCAAAAGTGTCTACATTAGTTTTTGGTACCTCTATATATAGGCACATAAGTTTAAGAAAACCTGAGAACCCTACAAGAAAGCTTGAGCCCAAAAACATAAAAACATAAAATAATTTATAAAAGAAAGCCCAAAGCCCAAAAACATAGAAATATAACTAATTCCTTCAAATGTGCTCCAAGCCATGATCTTCATATCCTTTAAATTTCCAGTGGCTTGTAGCATCAGGAGCCTTGAATAAATTTGATTTTCCAATCTCTTGCTCCTTGCTCTTGTCATGGCTCCTTTGAATTGTAAAGGTTCATCTTCAAGTTCTTCTTATATGAAATCTAGGGATAGTCCTCTATCATTCTCTCCTTCTTAAAGAAAATTTGTCCTTAAATTCGTACCACTTGAAGATTCCTTATCAATTGTATTTTTATTGGTCATGCTTATAAGTTACCCTTACGGATCACAAATAATTTACTACAAAGCTAATATAGTATAAAATACAAATGCTTCTACTTATGAAGCCTAAAATGTTAATCACCACTATTAACCATACTTTTCACTAGGTTTATCATGTGTTTACAATGTTCAATACACTCACGAACTTCAATCGGTGTAGGAAATGAATCTATCATTCCTTCAAGCCTTCGAAACTAGAATTAGGCATCATTAAGCATTTGTTTTATTTGAAGAACCCAATTCATAAATGTTTGTGCCTAAAGTATTTGTTCTTCTTGGTAGCTTTCAATCATTTTATTAAGGCTTTATGCATGATATTTTAGTTCCTCAATGTAAAGCTTTTTGTTGGCAACATCAAAACAACTTTTCCTTTTGTGTTTATTCTCTTCTTTTATTCTGTCATTTTTTTACCATCTTCAAGGAGTTGCCTGTTTTGAACATCTTTTGTGTGTTTCATGATGAGTTTTAACCAATTCTCTCTTATTTCTTCTCTTTCTTCTTTAACTTTATTATGTCCTTCTTCAAACTTTTTTTATGTTTTCAATGTTAGATTATGAAAACATAAAAGAGAAGTAAACCCTAGAGCAGTTCCCAATACAATAAAGAATTGAATGCGGAAGCCAACCAAGATTGGGATTAGCCAATGGGAACAATATGTGATACTGATATACGGTCTTCCAACTATAGAGCACCTAGAGTTTCCCTTTTGACTTTCTCTTCTGATGGGGGGAAGAGAAAGGAACAAAATAAATTTGTACGTTCTCTCAAATGGAGACCATAATGCTTTTGTAACCTTTGTAGGTTTCTTTTTTTGAGAGTCAATATTCCTAATTTGGCCCTTTAATAAATTATAATATTATAGGAATCTACATAGTTAATATTTTTATGACATTTATATACTATGAACCATAGATATAATTAATTAGATCACTATAATAAATTGACTAATAAAATATAATGATCCTAATACATTTAATTATTTATCATATATATATATATATATATATATATATATATATATATATATATATATTGGTTGTAACTTTTATATGTACCACAACTCTCAAATTTTCCTTTTTCCACTATTTGGTTCCAAGCTTTCATAATCTTAGACAACATTTCTAGATCTCATTCAAACCATAAGTAATAAGGGGTTATTGATTCAACTGTCTCAAAACCATAATAAGATTGTATTTTACACACCCTCTGGTTTCTGTGAGTGGTAAATTCAAACATAGTATCACTTCAATTCTTTCTTAATATGGGCAATACCACCAAACTATATTCTCATAAAGATTAGAACTATTGTGAGCCTATTCATTGTTGTTACCTGAAGTTAAAAACTTAGCAACCTATATAATTACTCATTACATTCTTTTGTCTAATCACAATATTAATTATTTTTATTTATGCAGTTATATGCTATTGAGAACATTTGTATCAGTTAGCAATGTAGTTAAAATTAAGATCATGTTTAATGTTTCAAGTGTAGGGACTGGGCGTCTACTTAAAACACTTTGTCTAATCTTCAAGTCTTCGCACAAGATCTTTGTTCGATGCTCCGCTCGATTGGGGTACCTGTCGATAAGGCTCTGATGCTTAAGTTAGTAGTCGTTTGTTTGGAATAAGGTATTAATACTGAAATAAATGCGTGGTAAAAAGTCCTTACCAAATTACCTTTGAATCCTATTTCTAGTTTTTTATAAAGGCCTTTGATTAGTGTTGGCCTAATCGAGGCCCAATTGCTTTTTAAACTTGATTACTGACTTGTTTATCTTTAATTACAATGGCACTTACTAAATTGTCTCTACCGACAGGTGATGGGCACCGAGCGGCCTCACTCCTTATCTTTGTGATAAGTGTCAAGATTAAGTAAATTTTCCATTTGAAATTGACCCTTATCATGTATCAAATGATGCTATTTGTGTACAAAAGAAACCTCCTTAGCTTAAGATACAAAATGATACAAAATGAGATATTGAGAAATAGAGTTTTATGAATTATAATGATATTTTATTGTTTTGCAGTAAAAATAAAAGAAAATATCAAGTATGCATTTGAGTCACATTATTGGAGCTAAGCCATGGAAGTAGAAAAGATAGGACAACATATTTGGACTTTCTAGCTGAGCACAAGAAATGGAACTGAGCCTCATGAGGAAACCCTCTTCGCAAGGAAACCTGGAGCCCAAATCCATGAGGCTGAGCAACCAAGAAAACCTTTCCAAGAAGGAAAGGTCACGTGTTAAGCATAAGGACAATGGGTTGAGCTGAGAAGGAAACCCACTTGTGAAGTATCCCTTATGGTTAAGCACCAAAAGTTTGGCCAAGCACTGCCCAAAAAGTTTTACAAATAAAGACCTTGGGTCTTCATTACAGGCATTGAGTGAAGGCTCCAAAATGTAGTAGTAAGATAGAACAGGGTTTGTGAGGCACGAGGGATGTGCTCTTATTGTAGATCTTATGTGTAGACGTTGTTTAAATTGCATTACAATATTCTATAAGTAGTTGAACTCCCTCGTGTCCAGGTTTGATGTAATCAATTTTGATTCTATTCACTTCTACTCCTTGGGTATTTACATGTCCTTTCATTCAATTGTTTGTGGTTTGATTTATGCTTAATGATGACTTGATCACTCAATCTATGTAACTAGTTTGGATTGAGTTGGAAATTCGATCTCAAACTATGGTCCAATCAAATAATCATACATGTACTGGATACTCCATGGAATACTAGAGTGGATGTTGGAGGAGTGAGTCTTACACATTAAAGCAAGGAATCATTCTACCAGGAGTTGAGGAATCACACTAGGTTTGGAGTCCTTAGGTTCTAGTGTATTAAGGATGAACCTAGATCTACATAGAAAGAGTGCTCTCAAGACATTGAATGATTTGCATAGTAAGTAAACAAGATGGTAGTGATTTAGTATAAGAAGATGAGATGAAATCAATTCATAGCCCCTACTCCATTCAATCTATCTAATTACTACTATTTTTATTTACTTGCACTCTCTATCAATCAAAAACCCAAAAATAAAACTACAAATATACTTGCTAAATCCCTATGGATGACACTTGTTAATAGTAATACGTACTAGTAGTACACTTGTTGGGAAATGGTTGTTGTAAAACAATCCTTAGTTTGCTCGCTCGGCATTGTTGATTCATAGATTTATACCTCTAGACTCAAAACTTTAAAGACTAACGGATCGCTCGATGTTGACGCATAAATGATATGATATATAGGTTGAGTTCTACGAACGAGGTTATCATTTGACATGACTCTCAAATGAGAATGGCAAGTCATGACCAGTGTTGATCAATTCCACATCGAATAATGATCGTGATTATTTAAGAAGTGGATGGTTTGCTTTCAATAAGGGTTCCAATGTAATTTTTAGTTTGTTGTTGGCAAAGCAAATGTGGCCATAGAACTACTTATGCGCGTGTGGTCGAAGATAAAGAACAAATAATTTAGTACATGACTTATAAACCAAATGGGTCTGCCATTCGATTGTTGACTACCAATTTCATTTCGAAGTGACTACCACATCAACCGTTCACGAATTCAAACCCCAATCGTTGGTTCGTAAGACAACCAATGATGTGCAACTGGTGACACGGTTGGAGCCAATCCACGTTGTGCAAATTTCTTTGAGCGAGGTTAGAAGCTAAAGCTAAAAGGGTTTGAGATAAAGCTAGCCGTTAGGACTCAGGATGTGACATTTCGTGGGGTTGTGACACTTCGTGTTTCATGCTTGTCAGTTGGGATATGAAGCGCCTCGCCTTCTAAGTCATTGATTGCTCCTTGATCCGTTGGTCCAGGTGTTGCCATATGTCCTAATTTTTGCCTATAAATAGTAATGTGTGGTCTGGTCAGTTTCTTCTCTTTCTACTTCGTGTACCGGTCGATTTCTTAACTTCAGGAAACAATGGCTGCTACTGTTGTTTCATTGTATCTAGTTTGGATGAGTATTCTGGTTGAAATGGCAAGGATTGGTGAGATGATAAGTCATCTTCGTCACTATCAGTGACATCTTGTTAGACCCAGGGCTCGCTCGGCAAGGAAATGTCGTCGAGCAATAGCTCCACACGTGTACATATTAATAAGGGGACGAACGATTCATCGAAGGAGAATGGTGGGGATTTCGAGAGGCTATGGAATGAGGCCAACTATGATTGGAGAGAAAGGATAGGGTTCATGTAAAGATTGACTTTGCTGATGAGGGTGATAAGTTGAACCTTCCTCTCATTCCAGGCTATGAATGGTTTCTTCAAAGGCGTCGTTGAAGATGGTTCGCTTTGCATGAAGGTTTGCGTCAGTAACGAAAGGGTGTGCCATGGTCAAGAGGGGGCGAAGTTAGACTTATTTATGTTTACGCTTACTTCTTTCATGACCTGTACCTAACTATGCCATTTGAGGACTAGCAAACGAATGTTCTGAGGAAGATTAACTATGATCCAACTCAGATTCACCCAATGGGTGTCTATGCAAGCATTCAACCTGTTGTGCCAAGCAGAAGGACTAGTTCCAACCATGCCGTTCTTTTTTTTATTTCTATAAACTTTGTCCCACCATTTCTAAGGGATTGATCTCCTTCATAACTGCACCAGAAGTCCAATCGGTCATAACCGCACCAAAAGTCCAATCGGTCTATACCTTGCTTCCTATAAGGGTTTTAATAGAGACCGATTTTTTCAAGTTCTCTATTACCCCTCTAGGATGCAAGTGGTTTTTTGACGAGGTTGACTGTCCAAAGTTTCCCTTCATTAGACGCGCATGCCTCAAAAGGTCGACCCTTGGCTTGAGGAGCAAATGACCCCCACTGAGGAAGTTGACCTTACCATCCTTAAAAAGCTCCCTGATAAGCTCTCGGCCAGGGTTTTAATTTGATGCTTGCTTTCCAAGGATTTATCCAGAGTAGTCTGGGGTTAGTGGTTTTTGGAGCCGAACGGTTATTTTTTGGATAATATTAATTTATCTAAATTTGCTTTCTGTTTGTAAACACAAAGGCTTTATTGCTTTCTCAAGATTCTGATTACATGAAAAGGGCGGTCATTGGGAAGAAGGCGGCGACTTCTTTTAGCGTTCCTCCGCGTCCGGTAACACAGTCTGTGGGCTCAATAACTGACCCTACTCCTAGCGTGGAGGCTCTGACCATCGCGTCACGAGTTGGGACTCGTGATTTCCAAGTGCTCAATATCCCTCCTATCTCTATTATCCCTTCCTCGAACACTACTGCGATCAAGAAAAAGAAAGGTAGGGTTGATGCCAGCTCTTCCGAGCAGTCTCCTAAGAGGAGTCACCATAATGACGCATTGGGGTCTCTAGTTGGTGTGTTGCTCAGTGAGGATCTCTGCCTAGGTGATAAGGTTTCTTATCACTTAAGTTTGGATGTGAAAGAATTTATCAAGGAATTCTCTGGGGTGGAGGCTCTCCCAATGACCCATGAGTTAATTTTGCGCCTGACCGTCCTGACCTCCCGATTTCCAATGAGTGATCAATCTCAAGTGGAAGCATTGCAAAAGGAACTGACTACCGCCTGGAAGGAACAGGAGGAATTGAAGACTTCGGCAACCAATATGTCGAAACAGTTCCAACAACTTGCTCTGATCAAGTATGAGCATGTCAGGTGCATGAAAAGGGAAAGGGGCGGCCGAGGAGCTACGCAAGTTGCAACATCGCTTCGATGATCTATTGACTAAGCGGTCAGATGAGACTTGGGCCAAAAAATGCCAAGATTTAGAATCCGAGCTTCTCATTACCGACGAGCAAGTATTCACGCAACACGAGATCAAATTTCAAATGACGCTGAATCGGGCGGCATACTTTGTTCATATCCCGCTCAATCGACCTAATGCCTTTGATATTAAGTTTGATGTGGTCAACGGGCAGCTCGTTAACATCTACGACGCCCCTGAGGACCCCGGGCCTACTATTGTTAATACTCATTCGTCCCTTGTCAATATTCCGGATGATATAAAAAAGATCTTGACTGTTTTCACCCCAAGCCTATTTGACTTTTGTTTAGTTTATTTTTAATTTTCAATGTATTTTGGACGAGGTTGATCAGTCTTGATCGGCTATTTTGTTGTCGATCGATATCGATCGCCCCAATATTTTGTAACCTGTCTGGATATTAATGGAAATATTTTGCTTTCTATTTTGTCGTTCTCCGTTAATGCTTTATTCGCTTCTTAATCTATTCGCGGTCAGGATTTTAACTTGTTTAAGATAATTTAACTTAATAAGTGGTCGAATAGATGAGATACGACTCTAGTCAAGCTCTTTTAAAGTTAACCAATTGTTCTTCATGATCGATCGAGGCTACATGGGAGCGTGTCCTTCAATTTATATATTTTTTGTTGGATGGAGTCCCGCGGGGACTTCGTCGTTCGACTGCTTAGGTCATTGGAAGGGAATTTGTAGTTCCCTGGATCAAGTATGATAACATTTTTTGCCGATCGAGACTTCGAAGGAGCGCGTCCTTTAATCATACAACTTTTGGTTCGAAAAAGTCTCGTGGGGACTCGTAATTTGACCGCTTCGGTCCTTGGTAAGGAACTTGTAATTCTCTAGACCAAGTTGAGGATTTCCTAATCGATCAGGGCCTTATGGTGGCACGTCCTTTAATCGATTAGGTATGTTTTTCAATCGAACGGGGTTTCGTAGGAACTCACCCTTTGACCACATGATTTTATTGATACGGCCAATCGGTTACATCTTAACTAAAATATATTTTTAAATGAGTCGCGTTGGAAGTGATGGGTATTTCTTTGCTGCTTAGGTACTTCAATCGATATGCTCCATTATCTAGATCATTCACCACTCGATTAGGGCCTTCCAAGTTTTGTGTGAGCTTTCCATGAGCGGATTTCTTTCGGGCATCATTAGTCTTTCGTCATACGAGATCTCCCTTGTGTTGGCACAAGCAAGCTTAAAGCGAAGAATTGATAAAGTCATGTGCATGAAGATCATATGAGTTTGATGAAGATTGATGAAGATCCACTTGAAGATTAAGTTTTTAGTGTGTTAAATCTGGAAATAATATGTTAACACCAAGATGTCCTTTGCTGCCACAAGCCACAACTCCTAGTTCCACCATCTACAAGCAAATACTCATAGAAACACGTGCGTGAATATCTTGTTATGAACCACACTCTGTGACGCTAGATGGAGTTTCCAATACAAACCACAATTCGTACTCTCAACACAAGATTAACACATCATTGGCCACAACCTCTGATTGTTGAATCAAATGGAGAACATCTATACGAGCCACAACTCGCACACTCACACTAATACCACTCACCAGGCCACAGCCTAGGATCACCACGTGTTTACCCTCCATTCCAAAACACAATTCAAAGAATGTCATTCCGAGCCACAACTCAAGGAATTCTCCAACAAAATCTTTCTGTCGCCAGGCGCCAAGCACCTCAAAAATCACTATCTCTGCAAGTATCGTCTAGCGGGACGAACCTCACCCGTGGGAGCCTTTATGGCATTTAATTCTGACATGTATAACATGGAAAAGTACTAGTTCAAATGGTTAAGAGTACTTTATTTTGCAAAAGAACTTGGGTTCAAGTCCTATATATGCCAATTGTATGTTATTTAATTTCTCGGTATTTTAATAGTATGCTAGATCATGATGAGTGACAACATAATTATAGAATTATGTTAATTATCACGAAACATGAATTGGTTAAATAGTTGTGCATTGAATTGAACATTGGCATGGTTATGGGTTTGAACCTTGGTAGAACCAAATTAGGCTTTATTTTTTTGTCAATTTTACTTTTGGCATGAATATGAAAGGGTAGAGAAAACCCTAGCTGAATGGGCAGCCAAGGAAGGTTGGAAAAACAACCCATAAGTGACTTTGAATGGCAATTAACTTCAGCCTTAATGTATTTTCGTTTTCCCCTTCATAATTTCTAATTAAGACACCTTTAAAAGACAAATTGTGAGAGAATAGAGGGGTTTAGAGGCTGGTTTTTTCAGAGCTCTGTGAGGTACACGAATTTAAGGTAAAGTAGTGATTAGAGAGTGAATTAGAAGAATGGAATTGAAGTGGTGCTAAGGAGACCATTGGTGATAAAGAAAAGGGAGCTATAACATTGTTTTTGAAGCAAGGAAACCAGGTTAGGGGAGTTGGCCACGTTCTATTTATGTTTATTCGTAAATGCATGAATTATAGCATGTATATGTATGATCAGTTTTCAATTGCATTGAAATTCGTGTCTTCTAGAATTTTTCCAGAAACCGCCTGGCAGGCAAAGAACTGCCGCCAGGCGACACATATGGTTTGTGTCATTTCTGGGTTGCAAAGATGGAACCGCTTGGCGGTACGAGTCTAGCTGCCAGGCAACGGTTGGCTGCTACCCAGTTTCTGGGATTTTGTTTGGACTGTCTGGCGGTGATGAACATCCGCCAGGCGACGTGAGTCAATTTGACTCAATTTTGATGATTTTGGGGTTCTAGGCTGATTCGAAGTGGGGGAAACTAAAGTCACAAATGTTTGTGAGTGATTAGGCGTCATATTTCTTTGGATTATATGTAATTAGAGGCTAATTTGGATGAGAAATTGTATGAATACATTTTAGGGTTAAGAATTTGGGGCTGAGATTCTGGATCTGATTAGGCAGAGAAGGTTAAAACAATTATGTATGTTGGAATCAGTATAAAAGGATTATAAACCTTAAATCGTTGGAGTGGTTGATTAATTGAAAAGCTCGTGAGAAAACTGAGGTTGAGGACTCATGTAGGTGCAGCAGCAGTTTTGGGAATTCCAGAAACTGCTGCACTACCTAGCAGGACATATCGTGCCACCAGGCGATAGGCGCAGAACAGTGAGGGTGAACCTAAGCTTGGCAGTGAGACTGAAATTCAGAATAGGGTTAGTTTTGGTACGCAAAAGCAAGGCTGAGAAATGTTGGATATGATATTAGGGAAGGTGATTGATGCATGAGTTAAACTAGAAAGAATTGGAATGGCTTAGTTGTGTTAAAAGAAGTATGGAATATCACAGTGGTTGGCATAGGTTCCGCATAATTATCCGGGTTGAGCAGTGGCGGATCTTGACTAAAAATGTTGGAGGGACCAAAATAATATAATTTTTTGTTCATTAAATTAGATTATTAGTATAATGTTTCAAAAAATAATTCCTTAAACTCAACAATTGGATTATTAGATTAGACCATTAGTATAATGTTTCAAAATATATGAAGAAGTAGAATGTATTTATTCTCATCTTCACGAATAACTTCTCTTTTATTATTTTAAAAAAATAAATCTATTATTTTATTTTCCATCTGTATAAATATATTTTTTCAAAATAATATTAGAATACAATTTTTTTTTTCTTGTATATTCATAAAAATGAATTTGTAAAAGGTTTGTAAGATAAAAAATCATGTTAATAACTCTTAAACTAATATTTTATTATCAGGTAAGACGATAGAGAGTTACTTTTTTTTTTCAAATGAGAAATAAAAATAATAATAATGAGTTTGTGTCTAATTTTTTTCTTCAAAAACAAAAAAGAAAACACACGAGAATGAGAGATGAATACAATTTGTGAAAAATTAGAAAGATAATAAGAAAGAAATAAAAATATCTTAATAAATATTTTGTTTAATTATTATTTTTTGTTTCTTTATTTGTCCAAAAATGTCTAGTTGATTGTATAATGTTTTTTTAGTCTCAATTTGTTGAAAATTGAAACGGTTAATAGGAATGTTTTGCTTTGTTGGTGCAATTAACATAATCCTAGTGTTAATTTTGATGAAAAATCTTTTGATCCGCTTCAAAAAATTTAATAAAAATAACCAAATTGCATCAACTTTTCAAAAAATCGAAACCAAATTGAGACTAAAAAAACTAAATGACCAACTTTATTAAGATTAAAGGTTGTATTTTATAAAAGAAATAAAAAGTCACACAATTTAATTTCCATTAATTTCTAAAATATACTAAATATAATTTAAAAAAAAATTAAAAATTTAAAAATATATAATTTAAAATAATTTCAAAAATATAAATATAATTAAAAAAATAAAAAATATACATAAAATTTTAAAAAAATATCAAAAATATTGGGGGGGGGGGGGGGGGGGGGGGCATGGCCCCTCCCTGCCCTTTAAAGTAGGGGAATAATGGTAGTGGTGTTGTCATGGAGGGAATATTTAGAATCCTGTCAATAAATGATACGTGTGAATGCTTGGGATTATCTAAATGTCTATATTTAGATGATGAATTCACATAGGAGGTGCTATGAGGTCTGGAACATTATAGATAGCAATGTATTAGTGAGGGGTACTCTGAAATAGGGGCAAGTGAGTGTGGCCTGCGCAAGTGTGCCTGAACCTGAACTAAAACCAATATTGCACAAGTACTGGTGTGGCGCTTGGCGGTGGTGACTGACTCGCCAGGCGACAAGCATAAAACAGTGGGCTTTGGGTTAGCGTGGCGCCTGGCGGTAAGGATGGTTGCGCCAGGTGGAGTCTACAACGTCAGTGGGTTTTTGGGCGCTTGGCGCCTGGCGGTACGCATCCCCCACCAGGCGATCTGGAAGCGGGCAGCGCTTAGCGCTACATGAACTGCGTCAGGTGATTTTTGTAACGTCCCTACTGGAAATTACTTAATTAAAATAAATAAATAAGAAATGAAGATCAAACGAAAAAAATTTATTATTCCCAAACACGGGAAAATTTAAAATATTATTCAATGCTCCAAAATACAATTAAAGCTAAAGTAATAATCTTAATACAATTTCCAAATCTAACAAAACAGAAGAAAATATAATTTATTTCCTAGCTTAATTCCCCAAGCTACTTGTAACACCCCGGTGGGATATTACTTAAAATAAATAATTAAACAAAACATAAATAAATACCTCATTTATTTATTTAGTCTATTTCCCAAAAATACGGGAAATTTCAAAACTTTAAACATTAAAAATAAACTATTAATAGCCAAAATATTCTAAAATTCACCTTTACAATTTAAAGATCAAGAAAATAGTAAAATTTCGACAATCCAATTACATGAAAATTAAATAACATGCTTTATAAAATTCCCATGTCACTGGTTCCCACTCTCCGCCACTACGTAGCTCCTGGCTCACCTGTAACATCATCTGCTCCCAGATAACAAGTTACCCAATCATCGCCACACACAAACAAATAGGATGAGGTATGCACAAAGATATAAATAAATATGAAATACTCACACTCGACAATTCATGATAATTCATTCCTTTAGAAACTAAGATTTTCCCATTTCTCCACTCATAACCTTTATGAGTCCATGCATGCACTCTAAACCTTGGGATTTCATGTGCTCCCATGACCCTTCTCGCTCGTGGTCCAACCTACGAGCCTATCCCGCTCGTAGTCCTACTTCACGGGCTCTCACACCCGTGATCCGAACTCCTAGCTCGGACTCGGACACACATACCTGCCTTTCCTACTATGAACTCCCTCGCTCATAGCATTCCCAAGTTGAGCATGAGATGAACTCCCTCACTCACTCATCCTAATGAGAGTACCTCCGGTGAACAAATATGTTCACATTCCGTATGTGGTCCACCCGTCACGAACTATGTAACATCCCGTCAAGATATTACGAATTTAATAAAATAAATCAAGGGAAAATAATTGCACTGCATTTATTAATACCTCATTTCCCAAAAACACGGGAAATTTAAAACTTTAAATATACGAGTTATAAAACCAGGAGTCCATAATTCCTAAAACTGAAATAAAAGTCATTGGCTCCTGCCAAGTTTACATAATTTTCACAAGGATAAAATAATAAACATAATACATAGGTATCTACATAATATCCCATGCTAGCCCTCGCTCCGAGTCTAAGCATCTCCTGGCCCACCTGTCACATCATCTGCTCTCGGATAATAAGTTACCCGATCATCGCCACACACACACAAAAAGGGTGAGTTATGCACAACATATATATAAAGAAACATGAGTATAAATATGTTTCCCAACCCAAAATAACATAATTAATTTCATATTTCACAATCACCCAACCATGACCTCATAGTCCTTCATGAGTCATATGCATGAACTAGGTCTTGGAACTTCCTTGTGCTCCCACGAAACTAACTCATTCGTGGTCCAACCCTATGAGCCTATCCCGCTCATAGTCCTGCCCCACAGACTCCTCGTCTGTAGTATAAACATCCAAGTCTCTCACTTGCACCCTGGCACGCACGCAATCACCATACTATGGACTCCTCGTCCAATAGTAGCCGACGGGAACCTCACAATTCCTTGCCCATCGTGCTCCTGACACATGCAATCCCCATACTAAGGATTCCTCGCCCATTAGTAGCCGACGGGAACTCAACCAGTTCCATGCCCATCATGTGTCCAACCACCAAGCACATCCCTGACCCCTATTGGACTTAGTCCTTCAAGCCCAAACACCAACCACATGCAAATATGTCCTATCCTTAGCATACAACGGCTAAACGCAGTCACAAAGACATGTAAAGCATAGCAACTTGCACCAACTCGCTTAAGCCAGGGACACTCGCCCAAGCTAAGCCTTTAGCCTCGTTTAGGCTAGCTTACCTCGCTTGAGCGAGCTTAAAACAGTGACCACAGCACGTTATCTCGCTTAGGCGGGATCCCCTCGCCTAGGCGAGATCATCTCTCGCCCAAACATCCAAAACAGTCTCGCCTGAGCTACGAATCACCCAAAAACATCACACATGACCTCGATATCTCGCTTAGGCGAGGTCGTCTCGCCTGGGCGAGACCAGACTCGCTCAACACAATAAACTCCTCGCCTGAACGAGAAGTCGCGCTCAACATGAGCACCATCCTTGCGATCTCGCTTAGGCGAGCCACTCTCACCTAAGCGAGAGTGTCTATCGCTCAAAACCAGAACTCGTTCGCCTAGGCGAGAAGCGCGATGCAAGGCCAAAAACGAGGTTTTGCAACTCTTGCTTAGACGAGATAACCTCGCTTGGGCGAGACTTGCAGAGTTTCCCTCTGTTTACGCACACTAGCCATCCCAAAATCATGCCAAACCACACTCCAATTCATACCAACAAATGGAAAATCATACACCCAAACATGTGCACATAATACAACCCGAAATAATCCCAATAATCTAGTTAAAGCACAATCAACATTTTTCATTACCCAAAACCCTTGTTTTCTTGGCACCCAACACGCAAAGCATAAAAGTTCCATTAACCCATAACCATTCTACCCATTCAATATTCAGATTATACATGCATAATTTCACCACAATCATACTCCAATCGAGACAACAATAACACAAAACCACACTTCACATCATAAAATTCACACACTTAAAATACAACTCCCCTAACCTGGAGTGTGTGATTAAAATTGTGCAGATAGGATCCCTTGATTCAACAATCTCCTCTTGCTTCAGCTCTTGCCCTCAAACTCAGTTCACTCTCTCAAACTCGTGCTCCTCTCGAAAGCAAATTCCCAGCACTGCGAAAACCCTTCCCTTTACCTAATTTTTGGCTTTTATAGGTGCCTTTAAGGTGGGTATTAAAAATAAAACGAGTTTGGGCTTTTAATTCCTCTTCAATGTTACTTAATTGGTAAATTCCCAGCCCCTTGGCTGCCCCATTCTGCTAGGCTTTTCTTTACCCCTTCACATTCATACCACAACTATTAGTTAGCAAAAATAAAGCTTATTCTTTGCCCACCAAGGTTTGAACCCATGACCTTCCACTCATAAGGCCATATCATAACAATTATGCCAAATCACATTTGATGATACTCACAAATCAACAATATCTTACAATACTAATCACATACTCATACATATCCTTAAAAATCAATAACAAAACAATCACACATAATTGGCATACCTAGGACACGAACCCAAGTCCTCTCACACAAGAAAAGTACTCTCAACCACTTGAGCTAGTACTTTTCCACGTCACATTAAACAACAATTAATGTCATAAAGGCGGCTTCTACCCGCATTTATTAATTAATTAATTATTTAATTAATTAATTTTCCCGGGTCTTACAAACTCCTCGTTCACGACTCAACCAAGCACATCCCAAAGTCCTATGGACTTGGTCCTTCAACTCCAAACATCTCAAACACACGCATATAGTGCCTATAATTGAAGAAATAACAATCTAACCATCCCAAACAACACACACAAGCATAGAATACATAGCATACTCGCTTAAGCCAAGGGTCTTCGCCCAAGCTAGTCCATCAGCCTCGCTTAAGCTAAATCACCTCGCCTGAGCGAGTATGAAATAGTGGTTTCACCACGAACTCTCGCTTAGGCGAGTCCTTCTCGCTTGAGCGAGACTCTCCTTCGCTCAAGCACATCACCCCACGTCTGAACGAGGATTTAACGTAAACCCCCCTCCCGTTTCGTCGCGACCTCGCTTGGACGAACCATTCTCGCCTGAGCGAGAGAACAGGTCGCTTGGGCGAGATGCTCGACCCCTAAACCATTAACGAATTTTTGCAACTATCACTTAGGCGAGAGTGGCTCGCTTGGGCGAGAATTGCAGTATTTCTCCCTTGTTCAAGCGTGAAAACAACTAACCAGACCATACCAACACAATGTAATTCGTACTAAACAACCATATAAGCACCAATAACCCAAATAGACATACTATAATCACATTTGAACCACAATCTTGGGACTCATCCATGATCCCTGATTCTGAACCAAAACCTTTACCCCTTTCATCCCAAAAACAAAAAAATAACCTTAGCATAGTAAACCAATAACCACAATTATTCATACACATCAAGTATATCACAATTCCAGAACATACAAGAAATCAATTTGATAAGAGAAATGCAGAACCACCAGCATAATTTATACACATACAAAGCAACTTCCCCTAACTTGGAATTCTTGATTAAAAGGGCAAAAAATGAAGGTTCCTTATCCAACTATGCCTTGCGTCAACCTTACTCCCAATTCAGTCTCTTGTGCACCCAATACTCACCACTCCCTCTCAAATTTTTGTTCTCCTCTTAAAGCCAAAAACAACAACTGCAGAAACCCTTCTTCCCACTTAAAATTGACCTTTTATATGTGTCTTGGTAATGGGTTTAAAAAGCTGAACGAAAATGGGCTTAATTATGGGTTTAATGCCTATTCAATGATAATTACATAGTGGTTTTTCAGACCCTCTTGGCCGCCCCTTCTGCTAGGGTTCCCTCTACCTTTTCACATTCACTCCAAGCTAAATTTAGCAAAAATAAAGCCATGTCCATCAAGGTTTGAACTTGTGACCATACTAACACCAATTCAATACACAACCATCCAACCAACTCATCTTAAATGATAATTATCAAAATACTATGATTATACTATCACTCACTAGGCACAAATATATTACCAAAATAATATTAAATCAAATAACACACAAATGGCATACATAGGACTCGAACCCAAGTCCTCTCACATAATCAAAGTACTCTCAACCACTTGAGCTAGTATTTTTCCACGTCATACCAAATATGTTTAATGTCATTAAAGTTTCGCCACTCCCGCATTTATTAATTAATTTCCACGGGTCTTACAATTTTGCTGTAGCAGTATTTGTGTTTCTTACTCTTGATGTGCGTGATCTACAATGCTTTAGTGATGCCTTAAAGGTTGGTTTGTTGGTGTTCCTTGAGTTGTGGCTCAGAACGTATCCCTTGATTTGTGGCTCGGGATAGGGGTTAAGCATGTGGTATTCCTTGAGTTGTGGATCGGAATAGCATCTCTTGAGTTGTGGCTCAGGATGACAGATTAACACGAGGAACTCTTAAGTTGTGGCTCGGGTTGGCAAGTGTTGCCGGTGGGAGTGTGCATGTAGCGGCATGTACAGATTGGGTCGAGTAGATTGCCCTCCTCAATATTAAGCTGGCGAGTTTGGTAGTCTTGGGACATTACGAATATTATTCGTATTGGGAACTCTACCTGTCATTACGATGTGTGATCCGTAGCATGGTTTCTCGCACACGCTCTATCGGTTGTGGTCGGTAGGTGTGGCAGCAATACATCTTGAGGTATTCATTAGGAGACGTAGAACACGAGTAACATGGTGGTGGCCATGCAGTGTGAAATCAAAGGATGAAAATTCCTTTGGTGTACTTGTATGATTTATCTGATGAAAATATATGGTTTATATATATGTTTGTTTAACAGTTAGCTCACCCTATCTGTGGTTGGCGATGATCGTGTACGCGGTACACGTGAGCAGGAAATGTTACAGGTGGATTTGGTGATGCATAGAGTCAGAGCTAGGCTAGCTTGGGAGAAGAATATTTTATCAGAATTTTTTTTATGTTTTATGACTTTATAATAATTTTGTAAACTCTTATTACTAGACTTTGACATTTGTAATGGAGTTAATATTATGGTTTTGAATCAGTTTACGTTATGAGATTTTTGGTATTGTAATTAAGTCAAACTTTTGGATTTTTGATATACCTTATGAGTTAATAAATGTTTTAAATTTCCCGCGTTTTTGGGAAATGATATTTCAATAAATGAAGTTAATTATTGTTTCTTTATTTTATTATTTTAAATCCGTAATATCCAGTCGGGATGTTACACCTAGCGGGACGTCCACATCGCTAGGCGTTAAGAGTTCCAAACCTCATTGTCTTTGTAGCTAGCGCCTGGGGTTCAACCTTCAACGCCAGGCGCTACACTAGTAACTCGCATAGTACTGGGTTAGGCACTCCAAAAAGGTTTAGGCATCTCGATCCTACTATTCCACACTTCATAATACCCAATTTTCTTAAGTGAAACCCATCATAACACACATACCCATTACCCTTTCAAGTTCGCCCCTGGATATACATAATCATAGCTCTATTTTGTTAACTAATTTCATACCAATCTCGTTTCCACTTATGCATAACACCTATTTATAGCAGTCATAACCCCATATCAGTTTGCAAACTTACACCAGATTCTAATACCAATAGGAATCAATCTCTCACTTCCTCTTAAGAATGCCTTTACTAACATATCACATTTCCTCAATTTTCTAACTTTTAGGGACCACTCCAACTCATACATACCTTACTTGCTATTTCATTATCCTTGCCTAAAATCAATCATTCACTAACAAAGTTCCAATTTCGCAGCCCTAATATTGCAAAATCACACACTGTAGTTTTCCCTACGATGTCGCCTAGTGGTAGATTGGGTACCGCTAGGCGGAGCATCCCCTGTTAGGAATTTTCCTAAAACTTCACAACACCCGTTCTAACCCTAAACCTCAATTATCATCCCTTTTTCCAATTTTTATCTAATCTGCATTTGAATCATGCTTCCATTGTCTTTATATAATCCAATTTCACTCAATTTCATAACATATCATACCAATACATAATTTAGAATCACCATTTATCACGATCACACTGCTGCCACCCATTTTCCCCAAATCAACACTAACCTTTATACTCATTTAATTACAAATTCATCCAATTACCTCCAACCAAGACACAACCTAACGATTATATGCATCCAATGCTTAACGAGTAGATCAATTCCCTTTTTCCCCCGATCAAAATCACCCAACAACTCCAGAACACCAAAATCGAGATAACTTTGCTTGCGTCGTCAAGTGGGTGTTCATCGCCGCCAAGCGGATCATAACATGAATTGGCCGCTAGGTGATTCCTAGCAGGAACCTAGAAATGTAGTGTAATTCGCATTAGTTGTCTGGCGGACCTTCAAAGCCACCCCGCAGTTTCTGGGAAATTTCCAGAAATACGAAACAGTCCAGAAAATTGCAAGAATCAAAGATTGACATACTATTCATGCAACAAGAATCCAGAAACAATAGATTAACACACAAAACTACAACTCCCCTATCCTAGTTTTTCCTTACTCAAGTTTGCACAATCCTTACTCAAGTTTCCTCCGAGGATCCTTCTCAGCTCTCACTTATCTCTCTTTTCACGGTCCCAAAACAATGTTCAAACCTCACCTTTCAATCTCTCTGTAATTTCTCTAGAACCCGAATCTAAGTTCCACTCTAATCCTTTAATTAATTGAAATAATAAGAAAAACGAAAATCAATTAATAATGGTTGTAATTTCCATTCAAAGGCCATTAGTAGATGGTTTGCTAACCCTTCCATCTGCTCCTTAAGACGACTAGGGTTTTCTGATCCCTCTCATTCATACCAAAGTTTGAACACACAACCATATAATTGCCAAGTAAATGCACAAACATTCAACCAATTCATGTTTAATGATAATTATTATATATCTAGGATTATATTATCACTTATCATGATCAAGCATATTATTAAAAGTCATACAATTAAATTAACACTATAGTGGTATACAGAAGACTCGAACCCAAGTATTCTCAACCACTTGAACTAGTACTTTTCATTATCATAACCCCTCGCATTAAATTTCATAAAGGTTCCAATACCCGCATTTATTAAATAATTATTTATTTAATTATTTAATTTTCTCGGGTCTTACATCTTACACTAGGGCTGCACTGATTGCCTCGTCTAAGATTGATAGATAGAGCTTGAGGGGTATATCGGGGACTGATCGACACATGATCGGGGGACTGGCTATCATACCCTTGATATCTTGGAAGGTCGCCACGTAGTGTTACTTGTTCAACATTTGCTTCTTCATCATTTTCAAGATCAGCTTGATCCGCTCGGTAAGCCTTGGTAAAAATCCTTTCAGGGAAGTGAATCGCCCTACTATTTTCTATATCTCTTATAAGTTCTTGGGACTCATCATGTTGAGAATGGCGACATACTTGTCATGGTTAACTTCGATACCACAAGTCGTGAGCATGAATCCCAAGAACTTGCCGGTCGTGACTCTGAATACAAACTTTTTCAGCTTCAATCGCATGTTGTATTTACGGAATTGGTGAAAGATTTCCTCAAGGTCTCGGGCATGTTCTTCAACCGGTATGGGATATTACCACCATATCATCGACATACACTTCCATACTTCAGCCAATTTGATGGTGGAAAATCTTTTCCATCAAGCGTTAGTATGTGGTCCCCACATTCTTCAATATGAACGACATCACTTCATAGTAGTAATTGGCTATCTTTCACCTATCCGGTGCATACATAGGAATATGATTATATCCTGAGTATCCAACGAGGAAGCTCAGAATGTTGTGATCGGACAAATCATCCACTAGTCGGTCGGTGCTAAGTAACGGGTACGCGTCCATAAGGCATGCTTTATTCAGGTTGATGAAGGAGATGCACATTCTGATGTGACCCCAACAAGCCCAAGTGCACCTTCAAGCCTCATTTCAAATACAAGCCCACTTAAAGGCCCAATTACAAGATCAATGATGAAGAAGATTCAAAAGGGCCTCCCATTAGATGATCACAAATTCAATGGGCTTCTCACATTATTTAAATGGGCCAAAGAGATCACAAAGACTTGAAGAAGTGCATGTAAATCTAGTAGTGTAGATTTAAGTTGGGCCATTGTTTGGGCTTTGCTTTCCAATAATACATAAGACATAAAAGGAACATAGGATGGAGTTCAAATTGGACTCGGCCCATTTCTCTTCATACATGGCCGAGACTATCAAGGCAAGGCAAGGAGGCTCCTTTGCTTCATGGTTTGACTAAGGTTGGTCATCACATCTGAAGGCTAAGAATCCTTCTTGTTCTTCAAGCCAAGATCCAAGGGGCGTGACCTTGCCTCCTTCTCCAAGCTTTCATCAACGTCCAAGATCAAGACCCACTCCATCCAATGGCTCTCCTTTCTCATGTGTAAATGGATTCATATAAAAGCCAAAAATTCACTCATTTGTATTCATTCTTGAAATTTTATGCAATAGATGCTAATTGAGTTGAGAGCACTCCTCCCTCTATTGCCTTTGAGAGTCACTCTTTCTAGAGATTTCCTCTCTCCACCTCTAGCCACCTTTCTTAGGCTAGCATAGATTAGGAAATCCTATCACCTCCTTCATTTTCCATAGCTTGCAAGTGCCTTCAAAACTTGCCTCCATTCCTTCATCCAATTTCCGCTGGCCATGGACTTCTTCATGCACCTTTGGAGCTCCACCATAATGGTATCAAAAGCCATCAAACCATGGTCTATTTTGTTTTTCTCTTTCACATTTACCATTTATTTGCCATTTCATTGTGTTTCTATTATGTTTCTCCATTGATTCCATGCAACTATGAGACTACAAGAGTGTTCTACACTCTGTTTGTAGATTTCCATGCTTGCTATGGTTCACATCATTTACTAGCTTTCCTTTAAATTTCAACACCATTTTCTTGCTTCCATAGTGTTTTTTGTCATTTTCATTCGGTGATTCTTCTTTTTTTTACATTTCCACCGTTCAAGTTGTGTTCTAAGTATTGTTCATGCTTTCTTTTATATGTTTCTTCAATTTTCCACCATTTACAATAAATTTCTGCACTTGATTGAGTGAAATCGTGCCAAACTCCACTCAAAAACGCAATGAAGCTTCATGTTATGCGTGTGGATGTTTGAGTCAGCTTTCCTCACTATTTTAATGCCATTTCATCGATTGGTTTGTGCCTTAGAGTGTCCTATATGTTCCTCTTCATTTATGCTTGATTCTAGATCAAAATCAAGCTCCAAATCGAATTGATTTGTTTATTGAACATCTTCCACTTTCACTCTGCTTTTGCTTCAGTTTTCAACCTTTTTCCACTGCACACCTTCTATTTGAGAAGTGTCACGAGTGAATCAGTGCACCAAATTTTAAGTTGATTGTTGCTTCGAAAAGCTAAGTCATAGACGAAAATTCTTCAACAAGAATCATTGAATTATGTTGAGAATTGAATTCTATACAAATTTTTGAAGTAGAGGCAACTTTCAGTGTTTTTTAGTGCCAATTTGCTACTATTTTCACTTGTGTCCTGACGCACACTTTTCTTGTTTGATTTAACTGGAACAATTCATAGCACTGAATCATCTTCTTATTTTTGCCTAATTTTTTTAACATCTGGACGAAAAATTAGCAAAAAGAATCATTCAAATATGTCCAGTACAAAAAATATGATAAATCGTCAAAATTAAGGCATCTGTCAGCGTTTTCTGGTGCTGTGTTTTCGGGAAAATCACTGTTTAGTGCATTTTTGGTGTGTTTTGCTTCAGAATTTTAGTGTTCTTGCTCTATACATTTGCTTGTTTATGTGTGTATTCCTTATTGCCCTCAATTGCTTTCATTTGGAGTGGATTACTTCCCTCACATTGGCACATATGCAATGAATACCATAAGCATTATGAGCACTGCAGTTTCTGTTTTCAATTTTTAATCCATTCTAGTTCCATTCTAGGATTCCTTTTGATGTGCTTTCCTTTATTTCAAGCCTTAATTTCTTGGTTGTCCTTTTTTTATTGGCTATTCAACTCAGTCTTGTCAAATCATATTCAATGTGGTTTAGCTTTCTTAATTAGCTTTTCTTGTGTTATACATTTCAATTGGCAAGTAATGTTGGCTTCAATGCTCATGATTGTGAATTAAGTGATTTTGTTTTCCAAATTGGTTGCTAGTCTAAGGTAGCATTTTAAGTGGTGGTTGAGAAGTAAAACTCTAGAGAGTGTGCTTGATTTCTTCCACTCACCTTCCAAACTTTTGTGGAAAGTTTTGAGCCTTCAATTTCTTGCTTGAGTGAGAGCTAACCAATGCTTTTGGCATAGTTTGTTTGTTGTTTTTATTCATTATTTTGGCCAGGATGTGTTTCTGTTTGGTGTTGCATTTTGCGTCCACAAGGGGTCCAAATATCCCTCCAATTGGTGTATACTTCAAAGCCATCAACTAAGGCTTCATTTGGCACCATAGTGCTCTTCGGAGTGCATCACTTTGTTGTCCAAAATTGTGGTGTTTAAGTTGGCCTCGGGAGTAGCTTCCAACACCAATTTCAAGCATTTTTGTTGGCCATTGTGCCTTGTAATTGTTGCATCTTTTTAAGTTTACTAGTTTTTCTACAATTTGGTCACTTATTTTGGTCAATTTGGAGCATCCTTTGTGCCTCATTTTCTACCCAAAGTTCACTAAAAGTTGGTGCTCTCGGGTTGCTCCTTTTTGCCTAATCTTTGTGTACTAATTTTAATTCTCTTTGAACTTGTAATTTTGGCCTACTTAGGTGTCTTGGGGAACCACAAGGTGTTCAATCCCATCTCCTAAGTAGAACCTTTATCCTCCATTAGTAATTCACTTTTAATTGTAAGTGTGTTGAAAGTTCTAAGTGCTTTCTCACCTTACATTAGGCCGCATAGTTTATATTAAAGTTTTCACGTTGTTTAGTGGCTTAAAATTTTGAGACCAAAGTCTCTACATATTTTGGCCAATTAAGGGTTCGTCTTTAGTATTTTATAGATTTCTTTGTTCTTTGTTCTTTGTTGAGAACTAGTGTCTAGTGATTCTCATCATTTAGCACTTAGCCATTGTGTGAATTTTTTTCAAACTTGCCCAAGTGTGCCTTGGCTAGGATTGGCCTTGGTTATTAAGTGGTCTTTTTAGATTCACCTCCCCTACCTGAAGGTTCACTTGTGTTCTTAACTTTTATTCACACTTTGTCTCAAGTTCTAGATCATGTCAATCATGAGCACTAGAAGGGCTACACGTGCAAGGGTGCAAACCCAACAAAATTCATCACCACCCACACACCATAACACCAGTGCGGATGATGAGGGAGATGTTTCCCCTAGTATGCTTCACAAACTTACCAAAGAGGTGAGTGACATCAAGGATCAAATGGTTGCCATGCAAGCTAATTTGCACTTCATATCTGAGCAATTAAGGAATCCTCCACACACTCACCGTGCTTCTCCTAGATCTTCTCGCCCCCTCCCTCCCATCAAGACATCATCATGATCTTAGTGGCGAGGAGGAGGACTTACAACACCCTTTTCCAAGGCAATCTCCTCACACTAGGAGACAAAGACGTGTTCCTCCTCACCCCAAAGAAACAAGAATAGATTTGCCTCCATTCCATGGAAAAAACAATGTTGAGGCATATCTAGATTGGGTGGCAAAAGTTGAACAATTGTTTGACAGCCACGTGGTTGAGGAAGAAAGACGTGTCTCTCTTGTTGTCCTCAGCTTCCAAGGTCATGCCTTAAATTGGTGGACAACCCTTGTCCTACAAAATAGAAAAAAAAGGCCTTCCCGAGATTGAATATTGGTTTGATCTCAAAGAGGCCCTCCATGCTCGCCATGTTCCTTCATGCTACAAAAGAGAGCTTATGGATAAACTCAAAGGCTCCAACTAAGAACCATGTTTGTGGAGGAATATAGGCAAAATATGGAGTTGTACATCTTGCGGGCTAGGATAGATGAGGAAGAAGATCTAACCATTGCTAGGTTTTTGAGTGGTCTAAATTACAACATAAGAGATAGAGTTGAGTTGTTCCCATTTCAAAATTTAAATGAACTTGTTCAAATGTGCATCAAAGTGGAGCAACAACTCTTGAGGAAACCTATTTGCAAGGATTCTTCACTCTCTTTCAAAATTTGATTTTCAAAAGAAAGATTTTTCTCATGTCAAGGAGACCGCTCATAGACACCCAACAAGAGGTCAAGATAAGGGTGAGACCTCTGAACGAGGTAGTGAGATCAAGTGTTTTAAGTGTTTAGGTAGAGGTCATTTGGCATCCCAGTGTCCTACCAAGCGCACCATTGTGCTAAAGGGTCAAGACCTCTACAACAGTCAAGGGAGTCTTCTGAGGAATCTTCCTCCTCTAGTGACTCCCACAATGACAAGTCGTCTAAGGACAAACTTCATTCCTATCCTCAAGAATGGTCTCTCTTAATGATTAGGAGGCTTCTCAATAACCAACCAACCCTTCCTCTCAATGATCAAAGAGAAAACATTTTTCACACTCGCTGTGACGTTTTAAACAATACTTGTTCTTTGATCATTGATAGTGGGTCTTGTTGCAACTCTTGTAGCACAAGAATGGTTGAGAAGTTGAACTTGACTTTGTTACCCCATCCCAAACCTTACAAACTTCATTGGCTTAATGAAGATGGGGATTTCAAAGTCAAGCATCAAGTGTTGGTTAAGTTCTCTATTGGAAAGTACAAAGACAAAGTTTTATGTGATGTAATTCCAATGGAAGCTTGCCATATTCTCTTAGGTAGGCCATGGCAATTTGACCGTAAAACCACACACCATGGCCATACCAATGAGATCATCCTCCAACATCATTCTAAAACTTTTATGTTACATCCCCTCACTCCTACTCAAGTTGCTAGTGACCAAGCTCAAATGAGACCTAGGAGGGAGGAAGAGAGTTCCACCAATTCTACAAAATTATCCAAGGATTCTAAGACAAGGGTAGAGGAAGTCTCTCCTTCTAAGGATGTTCATCATGAAGTGATTCTCACTTATAAAACTCTTTTACAAACTCTTCATGTTGAACACCCTTCCTACCTTTTGCTTTGTCATGTTGTCCTTACATGTCTCCAACATCCTTCACTTAAGGATCTACCTCCTTCTATATGTGCTCTTCTCCATGAATTTGCGAATCTTTTCCCTAAGGATTGCCTCCAAGGACTCCCACCTTTTAGAGGAATAGAGCACAAGATTGATTTTATCCCAGGGGCCAGTCTACCTAATAGACCAGCCTATAGGACAAATCCAATTGAGACTAAAGAGATAGAGACTCAAGTGATCGAGTTGTTAGACAAAGGATGAGTTTAAAAGAGTATTAGTCCTTGTTTTGTTCCCGTGTTGTTGGTGCCCAAAAAGGATGGCAAATGGCACATGTGTTTTGATTGTAGGGCCATCAACAACATTACCATAAAGTATAGGCACCTCATCCCTAGACTAGATGATATGTTGGATGAATTGCATGGGGCCAAAATGTTTTAAAAAATGGACCTCAAGAGTGGTTATCACCAAATTCGAATTGCCAAAGGTGATGAGTGGAAAACCACTTTCAAAACTAAATTTGGTCTATATGAATGGTTATTCGTGCCTTTTGGCTTAACCAATGCTCCTAGCACATTCATGCGACTAATGAATCATGTCCTACGGGATTGTTTGGGGAAGTTTGTGGTTGTTTATTTTGATGACATTTTAATTTATAGCCATAGCTTCAAAGTTCATCTAGGACACCTTCGGGTAGTCCTGTCTCTCCTTCGAGACCATCAACTCTATGCAAACATAAACAAGTGAACTTTCTATGTAGAGAGTGTCATCTTTCTTGGGTTTGTGGTCAATAAAAGTGGGGTACATGTAGACCCCGACAAAATCAAAGCCATCCAAGAATGGCCTGTGCCAAAGAATGTTGGGGACATCCGTAGCTTTCATGGGCTAGCTAGCTTCTATAGACAGTTTGTACCCCACTTCTCCACAATTGCCTCACCCCTCAATGAACTTGTCAAGAAAGACACACATTTTGTGTGGGGTGATAAGCAACAACAAGCCTTTAAGGAGATCAAGGCTAAACTCACCCAAGCACCAGTTTTAGCTCTTCTACACTTTGAGAAAACTTTTGAGCTAGAATGTAATGCTTCTGGGGTTGGAGTGGGTGCGGTTTTATTACAAGAAGGTCATTCAATTGCTTACTTAAGTGAAAAACTCAATGGCCCTTCTCGTAATTACCCCACCTACGACAAAGAGTTATATGCCCTTGTGCGAGCTCTTCATACTTGGGAACACTATCTTGTGTCTAAAGAGTTTATAATTCACATTGATTGTGAAACTCTCAAGTATTTGAAAAGCCAGCACAAGCTTAACAAGAGGCATGAAAAGTGGGTTGAATTTCTCGAACAATTCCCTTATATCATCAAATACAAGAAAGGGAAATCCAATGTTGTGGCTGATGCACTTTCTAGAAGATATACTCTTTTAGCCAAAGTTGGATCTCAAATTCTTTGGTTTGACAATATATGTGAATTGTATAGTCAAGATCCCTTCTTTGCCCTTATCTATTCTAATTGTTTAAATAAGTCCCAAGGCGGCTTCTATGTCTCAAATGGATATCTTTTCAAATAAGCCCGCCTATGCATTCCTTGTGGTTCTCATCATAAACTCTTAATAATTGAGATGCATGAGGGGGGACTTGTGGGACATTTTGGGGTCGCCAAAATGTTGGCAATGCTTAAAGAAAAATTCTTTTGGCCCCACATGAAACGTGATATTCAAAAACATTGCGCTAGCTGTTAGACTTGTTTGCATGCTAAGTCTAGCGCAATGCTTGTTGGGATGTATACTCCTTTGCATGTGGCTTCCACCCCTTGGGAAGATATTAGCATGGACTTTGTCCTAGGGCTTCCAAGGACTTCTAAGGGTGTTGATTCGATTTTTGTTGTTGTGGATCGTTTTTCAAAAATGACACATTTTATTCCATGCCACAAAGTCGATGATACAAGCCACATTGCAAAACTGTTCTTTAGAGAAGTGGTTCGTCTTCATGGCCTACCCAAGACAATTGTGTTTGATATGGATACTAAGTTCCTTGGCCATTTTTGGAGGACCTTGTGGTCTAGGCTTGGACGTAAACTTTCTTTTTCTACTTCCTGTAACCCTCAAACTGATGGGCAAACAGAGGTAGTCAATAGATCCCTTTCCACATTGCTTAGGGTTGTGCTTAAGGGAAACCATAAATCTTGGGATGAGTATCTTCCCCACATTGAGTTTGCATACAATGGAGTGGTCCATAGCACCACCAAACTCTCACCTTTTGAGGTTGTCTATAGCATTAACCCTCTCACTCCTCTAAACTTGTTACCTCTTCCATTTTCTTTTGACTTTGTTCATAAAGAAGGGGTTTCTAAGTCCCAATTCATCAAAGATTTTCATGAGAAGGTTAAGAGTCAAATTCAAGCCCAAATGGAAAAAATTGCACATTCTAAAAATAAGGGCAAGAGAGTTCGGTCATTCAATGAGGGTGACTTAGTTTGGTTACATCTAAGGAAGGAAAGATTTCCTCAATTAAGAAATCCAAACTTAGTCTCTATGGTGATGGTCCATTCCAAATCATAAAGAAGATCAACAATAATGTTTATCAATTAGATCTTCCAACTGAATATGGTGTGCATCCTACTTTTCATATCACTGACTTAGTTCCTTTTACAGGTACTATAGTTGATGAGGATGACAACCAAGATTTGAGGGCAAATTCTCTTCGAGGGGGAGGCGATGATGTGACCCCAACAAGTCCAAGTGCACCTTCAAGCCTCATTTCAAATACCAGCCCACTTAAAGGCCCAATTACAAGATCAATGACGAAGAAGATTCAAAAGGGCCTCCAATTAGATGATCACAAATTCAATGGGCTTCTCACATTATTTAAATGGGCCAAAGAGATCACAAAGACTTGAAGAAGTGCATGTAAATCTAGTAGTGTAGATTTAAGTTGGGCCATTGTTTGGGCTTTGCTTTCCAATAATACATAAGACATAAAAGGAACATAGGATGGGGTTCAAATTGGGCTCGGCCCATTTCTCTTCATACATGGCCGAGACTATCAAGGCAAGGCAAGGAGGCTCCTTTGCTTCATGGTTTGACTAAGGTTGGTCATCACATCTAAAGGCTAAGAATCCTTCTTGTTCTTCAAGCCAAGATCCAAGGGACGTGACCTTGCCTCCTTCTCCAAGCTTTCATCAATGTCCAAGATCAAGACCCACTCCATCCAATGGTTCTCCTTTCTCATGTGTAAATGGTTTCATATAAAAGCCAAAAATTCACTCATTTGTATTCACTCTTCAAATTTTATGCAATAGATGCTAATTGAGTTGAGAGCACTCCTCCTTCTATTGCCTTTGAGAGTCACTCTTTCTAGAGATTTCCTCTTTCTACCTCTAGCCACCTTTCTTAGGCTAGCATAGATTAGGAAATCCTATCACCTCCTTCATTTTCATAGCTTGCAAATGCCTTCAAAACTTGCCTCCATTCCTTCATCCAATTTCCGCTGCTCATGGAGTTCTTCACGCACCTTTGGAGCTCCACCACATTCTCCACTTGTCGCTCTACTTCTTCATCATTACCACGTTGGCTAACCAAGTGGTGTATTTAATCTCTTGGAGGAATCCTGCCTCCAAAAGCTTCCTCACCTCTTGTTCCACAATTTTTCTGCGCTTTTACCCTATTTTCCTCTTCTTCTGGGCTACCGGGCGGGCTTCCTTAAAAGTTGACAACTTATGGGACATAACTTCTAGATGGATGCCAGACATATTTGTCTACGTCTGATAGAGGTCGTAGCCCACCAAATTAAAATAGTTAAATGCAGTATACGAAAGTTGAACCAAGTCGTCTCCCAATGACCAATATTTTCATCCAAAGCTTCAATTTCCTGATGTACACAACACTATAACACAGGGGGGTTTTGGTAGATTCAGTTTCACAAAATTAAATTCACAAAATTGTGGAGAAATTTAACAGTTATTTGAAAATGCAATGATTCCTTGATTCAATTGAAAAGTCCACCAATCACATATTATCAAATTAATTGTTCTATTCGAATTTGCTCTCATGAACCCTAAGTAATCAACTAAGCAAAAATTACCATGGATTCATTATGTCATTAAGCACAATAAGTTTCAAGCAGTTAACACCCACATATTTAAGCAAGTTGTGACAAAACCCATAAACATTAAGCATGAATACGAGCCCCTTAATGTGCACAAAACACGAATTTGAGATTAAGCATGCATCAAAAATGCATTTTATCATGAACACTCAACCTGAAACAAAATCAAATTCGAACACAACCCAGAAAGGACCAACAATCTCATGGTTTCATTTCAATTCCGTCAAGGAATCAATGCAAAACTTAGTTCCTCATGGAATCCGAATTAAGGTTCAACAGAATTTGCAATTCAACCATTCAAATGAGTATAAATTGGTGCAGAAAACTTAAATTGGTGCAGGAAACGAAAATGTGCAAGGAGAGAAAGAGGCAAGAACGAAAACAACCAAGAAAACCTTAAATGCTTTAATATAAATGTTACCCTAGGTGCAGAAAATGTGAATACAAACAATAGGTGTTGTCCATGACTTATAAAACGTTAAAAACGAGTGGAAAACGTGAAAATTCAGCTTGTGCCTCCATGGGTCACCTTCCAAAGCTTGAAAACATAAAAAATGGAGGTTGGAGAAGAGTGGAAAAGATGATTTGCGGCTGGTGCATGCCAAGAGACCTAATTCTTGTGGTCAAATCAACTCTGCCACCATTATTTACAAAATTGCCACTACTGGGTGTAGAATTACGAAAATGATACTATTGGGCCTCAAATTTGGCCCATTCACTTAGATGATGTGGAAATGACGTGAAAATGATGTGGAAATGATGTGGCAACTCTCTTCAACTGAATATTAATGTCCAAGCTCCAAAATTGCTTCACCCAAATACCTAAAAATAATTAAAAACGAAAATTAGGCCAAATAATGTGAAATTAACCCAAATTCGGAATAGTGGCTCAATAAAGTCTAACATATGAAAACACACTAAAGATAAACAATTAAGCATTGAACAACTATCAAATGGGTACACAAAGGCTAGTGGAATGGAGGAAAATAATGACTCACCAATGTCCAAGTGAAAATGTCTTTATTCTTAAGGAGCACGCTCGTAAGGGTTTTCTCTTCCGCTAGATTGAGGTTACTTTCGATCTTTGTCATTTGTCCCTTAGTCTTTCTAATTGTTAAGCCCTTGCTATCTCCTTGGGGCTCTATGCGATCATTAGTGTTTGTCCGTGAATCTAGGCCGACCATGGCTACTTCTGATCGTCAACTTTTCCTCGGCGGGTTGTAAGGAGTCATCTTCAAACCGGTGGTGTAGCATTCCCAAGCTGTTTGTTGATCGATGTGGATCGTGCATACACCTCCTTTGTTTGAGGGGAATTTCATGGCTAAGTGCAGTGTGGAGACAATCGCTCTGAAGGCGTTCAAGCAAGACGCCCTAGCAAAATGTTGTCTTATGTGTTAGCCTTAACCAACAGGTAACCTACTCTTACCTCTTGGCTGTCACACCTTGAGCCAATATGCATTCGGAGATCTAGATACCCTCGAGTGGCTACTCGCTCACCTGAAAAACCGATGATTTGCTCATTGCAGAGCACGATTAGGTCCTTCGAGATATCCATCTTTTTGAACTTCTTCCAATACAGGATGTTGACCGAGCTACCCTTGTCCATTAACACCTTGCCAATTTCATACTCTGCCAGCTTGATCAAAATGACCATTGGGTCGTCGTGATCAAGATCTAGCGCCTTCTTTTACTTTGCAAGTTCAAAATAACGAATGCTTTATCAATAAAACAATTATTGATTTTTAGTAGAAATATAAATTAATCCAATTTTAGCCTTTAAATTATAAATAATAAATAAAATTAAATGAAAATAGAATTCAAATGAAATTATAGAAACAAAATAAATGTTTTGTATCATCCAAAATTTGTTATTAAAAAATTTTAATTATATTAAATTTTAATTAAGTAATGTTGTGGTATTGTAACTTTATATTAATTTTTAATTAAAGAATACATTTTCATAATAAATGTATTAAATTTTAAATATATAAAATATAGTCATAACACACATAATAATAAAAATTTGTAGTTACATCACATTAACTTTTGTTCTGGTACATCCAACAAATCCCAAATCGCTTAGGAGTCGAGGTCAAGCGCAATTTAAATACTCTTATCTCCCTCCACCCTCCACCCTCTGAGGCGTCTTTTAAGGACAAAACCGTGACGGAACTCCGCTTTCCAAAGCGAACAATATCCTGGTTGTTCCTTAACGATGGCAGCCAGACGAACTTGGTCGAATCGGTACATTGGCGCCCATTGTGGGGATAACGACAACTCCCCTTCAACTCCCTTTGCCCTTGAGTGGGAGTCTTGTTCTGGTATACCCAATAAGTCCCACATTGCTTAGGAGTCGAGGTCAAACACAGTTTATATACTCCTTCCTCCCTCTATCCTTCGAGACACTTTTTAAGGACAAAACCGTGACAGAACTCTATGTTTCAATGCAGACCATATATCATAAACGTGGTGGTTGTTCGTAACGATGGAAATCGGACGAACTTTGATCGATCGGAACAACTTTTATTTAAATTTAGATTTAATTTAAATTAAATTTATTTACTCAACGCTAAAAAAGCGGAGGGAATCTATTAATAATACAATTCAAGGTAGCACAAAAGGCAACTTTTTAAATGACCCACAAAAAGCAAAACACACAAAATTATCCCAAAATAGCATATTGTAACACTATCTTTGGTTGACAAGTGGCATAGTCTCGCGACGAACGTGTCACTCATCTTCTAAACCCTAATTCCTTCACACTCCACTATTCTCTCACTCTCTTCCTGAAACACTCTTCTCTCACTTTCTCTCTCTACCCTAATCCTAACAACTCTTCTCTCACTCTCTGTCGTCAACACTCTTCTCTCACTCTCTCCCTCTGTCGTAACCCTAACAACTCTTCTCTCACTCTTTGTCGTCAACACTCTTCTCTCACTGTCTCTCTCTGTCGTCACGCTACTTTTCTACTTTCTTTCACGCTACTTTTTCCGATCATTTTGTGGTTTTGCCTTCACCTTTTCCTCTTCATTTTTTTTCTCTCATCTCCGATCATTTTTTCGTTTTGTATTTATGGTTTCTTTAGGTTTTATCCGATGACTTTTAGTTTTTGCCTTCACCGTTTACTCTTTATGTTTTTTCTCTCATCTCCGATCATTTTTTCGTTTTGTATCTATGGTTTCTTTAGGTTTTATCCGATGAGTTTTAGTTTTTGCCTTCACCGTTTACTGTTTATGTTTTTTCTCTCATCTCCAATCATTTTTTCGTTTTGTATTTATGGTTTCTTTAGGTTTTTTTCCGATGACTTTTTGTTTTTGCCTTCACTGTTTACTCTTTATGTTTTTTCTCTCATCTCCAATCATTTTTTCGTTTTGTATTTATGGTTTCTTTAGGTTTTTTTCCGATGAGTTTTTGTTTTTGCCTTCACTGTTTACTCTTTATGTTTTTTCTATCATCTTCGATCATGTTTTCGTTTTCTTTTTGTTGTTTTATTAGGTTTTTCCCGATTAGTTTTTCGTTTTGCCCTCACCGTTTACTCTTTCTGTTTTTTCTATCATCTCTGATCCTGTTTTTTCGTATTTGTTCCTGGTTGATTTCACATTTTTTATGGTTTCTTCGATCATCTCCGATCATTTTTGGCTTATTTTTTTAGGGTTTATTTGTATCTTTTTGTGTTTTTTGTGTTTTATTTTTCGATGCTAATTTTTTTGTTTTTACAAGCTGATTTCATATTTTTTAGGTTTTCTTCCACCAGGTATTGATTTTGCCTTCACTTTCTATTCAGATTTACAGGATTACCTATTTTGTAGGTTTTGTAGATTAATATACAGGATGTCTCAAATGACAGTCATGAGTTTATTTTGAATTTGGAAGTCATTGGAACTCATCTCAATTTATTCTGTTCATGTTTGATTATTAGTGGTTGTTGATTTGTTGGTTGTTGATGTTGTTCATAAATACTTTTTAATATTAATCTTGATTTTTTTCTTGATCTTTTTAAAATGAATTGCTCAGTTTTATTCATTGCAACCCAAGGTGGACCTGCTTTCTCATTCACTGTAAGAATTCAATGCAGAGTAAGTAATGTTTTTTATGCATATGATTTCTAACCTTATAATTTATTTCTAAGCTTATGATAATTTTTTTATGTAGGTTTAGCCATATTTTATGTTGGAGTCCTCAGTTAATTAACATCAGGTCTTTTCTTTCCTTTATCTTCAATGCAGCTACATGACTACATCATGTTACTTCTTTCCTTTTTCAGCTTTGTCATCTCTTCATACTTTTGTTTGTCTTCTTTCGTTTTTCTTGAAACCTTCAAACAATATCTTTATTTCCTTTTAAATGTCCTGCAGATTTTATTTTGCTTCTGTTGTCTGCCATATTTTCCTTTTATTCCACAATAGTGAGCGGTGTGAAAAAGAGCTTTTGTTTTTTTCTCTGTTCTTCATATGTTTGACCATTTGCTTTTCCCACATTTTACTCTTTTTGGGAAACCAAAAGTAGAGTATGCGTATGGTTTTGGTTTGAATGAACCATAGTATGCATTTCATAAAAGTTGTTTTTCTTTCTTCTGTCCCCTTTATATGTTTGACAGTTGCTTATCCCGATTTTTACTGAATTTGTGTAACCAACACCATAGCATGCGTACGGTTTTCCTTTTCATTTTTTATGTCTACAAATACATCAGACTATTGTTATGTTTTGATGTTCTATACAAACACATCTATCCACAACATCCTTTCTTCACTATTGCCTAATTTTCTGTTTTCTTTACACCATGTCTGCTTTGCAAAAACAAACCCAGTCATTACAAGAATTGAACCCGGAGAAGGAAAGCTGGAATATTGTTGCAAGAGTGGTAAGATTATGGTTTGTAGAAGATTACACAAAAGGAAAATCTCCATTTTCCATGGAGATTGTTCTTCAAGACAAAGAGGTACTATACCATACTATAAACATTCGTCATTTTTTTAGTTTTCTTAATTTTTTTAGTTACCATGTTATATTATAATATTTCATATGAAACTTTTTTGCAGGGTGTCCTAATCCATGCGTCTGTTAGATGCACACTGATATACAAATTCCAATCTGAAATCAAAGAGGATAAGGTTTACTCCATTCAGTCTTTTAGTGTTTCATGTAATGGTGGTTCTTATAGAACTACAAATCATGCCTATAAGATCAACTTCCAATTTGGAACCAAGGTCAATTTGGTAGAATCTACCTTAGTTCCCAATATTAGT
>Ga0214545_1000808_pt1 | contig 54295 bp, 46 predicted proteins | sample CNSS4metaG_FD_160064 | JGI IMG/M metagenome (GOLD analysis project Ga0214545, IMG submission 160064) | Root nodule microbial communities from cowpea collected in UCLA plant growth center, Los Angeles, California, USA - CNSS4 | ecosystem: Host-associated > Plants > Roots > Nodule | place: USA... | reverse complement strand
ATTCTTAAATTTATCTATAACCCAAAAGCAATTAAGGTGTAACCCACAAAGGAGTTTTTGCACAAAGTAAAATTGACAGATTTTGGAAGTGCATGAGAACACACAATTTTCTCCCTTACTAAAAGGGCGGACACCAGTTGTGCACACCAATACCAAACTCCATCCCACTTCTTCTAAATCATGTGTAAGTTCATTTAGGGAAAAACTAGCCTGCAACATTTTTAAACTTATGTTGCAATCCAAGAATAATTAAGGTGTAACCTACGAATCAATTTTTGCACAAAATAAAATTGACAGATTTTGAAAGTGCATGAGAACACATAATTTTTTTCCCTTACTAAAAGGGTGGACCCCAATTGTGCATACCAAGACTAGACCCCATTCCACTTCTTCTAAACCAAGTGTAAGTTCATTTAAGGAAAAACTAGTCTGCAACATTTTTAAACTTATTTGCAACCCAAGAGCAATTAAGGTGTAACCCACAAAGGAGTTTTTGCACAAAGTAAAATTGACAGATTTTGGAAGTGCATAAGAACACACAATTTTCTCCCTTACTAAAAGGCTGGACACCAATTATGCATACCAATATTAGACTCTATCCCACTTTTTCTAAACTAGGTGTAAGTTCATTTAGGGAAAAAAACTAGTCTGCAACATTTTTAAACTTATGTTGTAACCTAAGAGCAACTAAGGTGTAACCTACAAAGGAGTTTTTGCACAAAATAAAATTGACAAATTCTGGAAGTGCATGAGAACACACAATTCTCTCCCTTACTAAAAGGGTGGACCCGAGCTGTGCACACAAATGCCAGACCCCATCCCATTTCTTCAAAACTGGGTGTAAGTTCATTTGGGTAAAAACTAGCCTGCAACATTTTTAAATTTATCTTGCAACCCAAGAGCAATTAAGGTGTAACCCACGAAAGAGTTTTTGTACAAATTAAAATTGACAAATTTTAGAATTACATAAGAACACACAATTCTCCCCCTTACTAAAAGGTTGGACCCCAACTATGCACACCAATACCAGACCCCATCCCATCTGTTCTAAACCAAGTGTAAGTTCATTTGGGGAAAAATTAGCTTGTAACATTTTAAAACTTATCTTACAACCTAAGCTTAGGTGACGAAGTAAATCAATAACAACATTCATCTCCGCAAAACCCCCAATGTCCTGTGCATTGGACGGACAAAAGTTACGACCAAAACCCTTCGTTTAGGGCTTGCAAAATTCAGTCCAATGAAAAGAAGGGGAGAAAGGGCTAGAAAGGGTTATGGTTTGCAATGTAACGAGTACAACAAAAGGGGTTTCGTTCGCTAGCTTTATGGGTTGGAATGTGCGAAGGGGCTTTATTTTCTTACCTTATGGGTGACAATATTCAAAGAAGAAGGGAAAAATGGGTTCTCTGTGAAGCTTCTAGGAAACTTGGTGGGTGCAAAGAAATGGGTTTCGAAAATGGCAGTTTCTAAAAAGCCTAATAGAATGGAGATTTTCTATCCAAAAGATCACCCACACGCCGAATGCACTTTTTTATTTTCTCTGACACTTCAATAACTTAAAAGTATATTAAAATTAAAATTAAAATACACAAAATAAATCCACGTGATAAAAGAAGTGGTAAGAAAAAGTAATTAACTAATTATTTTCCTTTCTTAAACTGCCTTTATACGTTAGCATTGGCGCTACAACCTTTTCTTCACGTCTCTATTTTCGTGCTTGCTCTGTTCTTGTGCCCTTTCTTCGTTGCTTGCTGCACTATCCGTTTCTCATCCCCCATTCCATTGCCTCTACGTTTTCCAATCATAGGTATGACTTCTTCTTCCGCTTCGTCTTCTGGTCTTGTTTTTAGGCGTCACCATCAAGGTCCAACGGTGACGTGGGGGGTCCCCTTCTAGGTGAGGGCTCCTCCCTAAATACTCCTAGAGAGAGGGTCTGCACATAGCCTCTCTCCGTCGCGCCTCCTATGATGGCCTCTACTAGGGTTTTCATCGTAGTTCAGAAGAAAAAGAAATTGGTCAGAAGTAGGGCGGTTGCTCTTCTTGTAACTCAGCCTGAGTCAGCTGCTCTTGTGGCCCGGGGGAGGAGTCGCTTCCCCCATTCTCAACAAGGTGGCCTCTTACGCCTTTGAGTATCTTATCGAGGTACGGTTGTCCTAGTTGATGTCTACATTTAACTTCTGCCCTGAGAGGCTTATTGTCTTGCCTTCTTCTCTGGGTGAAAGGGTCTTTTCTCGTCCCGCTGAGGAGGACGAGGTCTTTACATACGTTTATCAGTATTTCCGTGATTTTGACATTTCCTTCCCTTTATTTGGATTTGAAGCTAATCTTCTATCAATAATGCTTGTAGCCCTGAGTTAGCTTCACCCCAATACTTAGGGCTTTGTAAAGGCTTTCAAGATCATCCGTGAGCATCTCAGCCTGACCCCCACACCCCGTATGTTCATATATTTTTATCAGATGTAACACAGGGATAAAGTTTGCTGGGTCTCCTTCAATGGCGCTCCCGGCCACGGATCGTTATTCACCGTGTACTCTTAATAGTTCAAGAACTTCAAAGACAAGTTCTTCAATTTGAAACTTGCTTCCACTGAGTCTGCGGTGCAGTACTTCCTGCATCCAGGGACTCACAAGCCCTCAGTGTTGAAGGGTGTCCTGAGTGCCGAGGAGGTAAGAGGGTTTAGCTCATTAGGCAGCTTCCTCGACTAATAAAATGCAGGGAGTTTTTGTGTGTCCTTCAGGATGAGGACCATGTCGCATACTGGATAAGGGTGATAGTTTTATTGTCTTGTAGTTTTGATTCTCGATGCTGAGCTTATTCGATTTTTATGCACAGGTTATGTCGTTCGGAGGTTTCGACTACCAGTCCTGGAAAGCTCTGCACTTGAAGAAATAGAAGGGAAAGATTGTCCAGTCTCCTAGTGCTACTTCTCATGCCGCAAAGAAACAGAAGATTGGTCTGCCTGCACCTACATGGGACCGCCAATTAGCCAAGGTGGTTCCTGCCTCTCCCTCAAAGATATCCACGAGCGGGCCAGTCGTGGAGACCGAGGTGGTGGACTTATCATCCGGCGACGCCTTTGGAAAACGTGTGGAGGGTGGTTGTGGGCCGATTGTCCAAGTTAGAACGTCGTCTGTTGGTCCCTTTACCATGCCGACCTTTTGCACGAGGTTCATCCCTGGCTTCGCTGGCAAGGGACCCATCTTTCGCTTAGAGCATGCCTCCGCCACAACACCAAATGTGGAATTGTTGTGACATCTGGGTATGCAGGGGAGCGATATGGAGAGCGAGCACCTGTCGAGCCCCTACTATCGATAGATGTTTAGGACCCTGGAACATACGGCAAGGTGATGTTGGAGTGGGTTCTATACATCGTGCGCGTAGCGAGGATTACATGGAAGAGCGACAAAGGTGGATGGGCCAACTAGAGGAAAAGGAGAAGGATAGGCTTGGGTAGGAGGTAGCTTTGAATGTTGCCAACCAAAAGCTGAAAGAGATGGATGCGGAGCTTGGCAAGCTGAAGGCATACGCAACCTGATCTGCAGAGAGTCTGCAAAGCGCTACGAGCTGAGGCGGGTGTGCTGAAAGCTACCAACGAGGTCCTTGCTAAGCAGGTGTTGGACAAGGACGAAAAGTTGACTAAGCACGCCAATCGCCTTGTTGGGCTGGCAATGGAGAAGTGTAGCCTGGAATAGGGTCTGGACAAGGCTAAGGCTGCCTCCAAGCTGCTAACCAGGGGAATCGCCGACCTTGAAGCCGACGTCTATCGGTTGAAGGAGGAGACTACGACACTTACGGCGGGAGGACTGGAGGCCTATGCAACAAGTTTTTAGAAGGCTAAGAGGCATACCGCCCTCCTTTTCCTTGGTCTTGACTTGAGGAAAATTGATATGGACAAAGAGATTGTGGATGGAGCCCATGTCGGAGAAGAGGCCGTTCAGGATCTCTCCCCAGTCCAGGTGCGCCTTGTTGAGGTCGATAGCGAGATTTGTAGTGTAGGGTAATTGATGTAAATGTTTGAATGCTTGTAATGTACTTGGGACTTGCGGCTTTGCTTTTGTGAATATAATATTTGTTTTTTCTGCTAATGGTTTTACCGCGTTATTTTTGTACACCTGAGACTTGGCGCTGTGTCTTTGATTTTGGTTGTTCAGCGGGTATTGCTGTGTTGCGAGTGTTGTCGTTAAACGTTTTTAGTGTTCCGACTATAGGGTGCCTCGCTGGGAGGGCTTAGTGTGCCTCGTTGGGAGGGCTTAAAGTGCCTCACAGGGAGGTCTTCATGCTGCCTCGCTGGGAAGGCTTAGGGTGCCTCGCGGAAAGGGCTTAAGTTGCCTTGCGGAGAGGTCTTCGTGGTGCCTTGTTGAAGAGGCTTGGTGCCTCACTAGAAGGCTTAGTTTGCCTCGTTGGGAGGGCCTAAAGTGCCTCGCGCGGAGGTCTTCGTGATGCCTTGTAGGGAGGGTTTAGGGTGTCTTATAGGGAGGGCTTAGGTGCCTTGCGGGGAGGTTTTCGTGGTGTTTCGCTGGGAGGATTTAGGGTGTGTTTGATTTTAAGGATAGATTTGAGGGAGAGTGAGTAAATTGATATGAGAGTATAAAGTGAAGAAATTGAAAGTAAAATTTCTGAAAGTTTGTGAATGATATAATGAATGTGATAGATATAAAATAACGTTTAATATATAAAAGTGTGATATTATAGATTTACCCTTTAGTTAAAATTAATATAAAATATAATAATTATTATTAATTTCAATAGTATTATTATTATTAGTTTAATTATTATTATTATTAATATTATTAGTTTTAATATTACTATTATATTAGTAATGTTATTATTATTATTATTATTAAAATTAGTATTACTATTATTGTTATTAATTATCCACAAGGTAAGGAAACACTTATTTAAAGGTTTTCAATTTGTGTATTTAATAAAATACAAAATTTTAATTGAAGTTTCAAAACAAGTATTTGTTTATTTTCTATCTTTATTTTAATATTGTTTTGTGAGTTGGTGTATGACATATTATTACATTTTTTATTAATTTTTCAACTTGAATTTTTATCATAATAATTAATATATCTTTTATTATTAGAAAAAAAATTACATATTACTCTTCAATAATTTATATTATATAATCACGGTTTCAAATTAATAAAAAAATTAAATATTTTATTATATGTTATTGTCTGTACTAAGTCCTGGTTGGATTCTAAACTCGTTCCTCACCCTATGTATCTGGCCACCTCAGCTCGGCTCCTCGGTTGGAGTAAAAACGAAATATGAATTAATGAGCCCGTTTATATAGGAAGTCCACCTTTGAGTGAAAAAGAAAGTCCGGCCCAGTTCAAAATGTGGCATAAGTAGACGTTAAAAATATCTAATAATAACTTAAAATATCTGAAATCCCTATCTTTAAGGGAACCTGAATTTTGTTAGTGGTCAGTTCTGAGTCCCTAAAAAAAAAGGGATCAGTTAACAAGTGAAAATACCTATATATGTAGAGGTAAAATTGATAGAAAGGCATCAATTTTTCTCCGGGAATTTCTGAACAATTAAAGTTTGGGAATTTTAGAATCAAAAGTGAAAACTTTCTTAAAGAATTGTTGTTTACTAGAGAGAAGAGAGTGATTTCGTTTTGGATCGAAATCTGTGAAAGTTCCGGGCCAAAACATTGGCGCCCACCGTAGGGCCATGGTAAAATCAGAAGCCTACCCCACCAAATATTAAGAGCACGTCTGTGAAATATGTTTGGAGATTCACTGACCATGGAGTAGGTCATGCAACATATAGAAAGTTTGAGGAAAGAAAATGAGGCAATACGAGAACAAGCATAGTGTGATCGGACTCGATGGTAGGAAGAGGAACAACGGCGCTGAGCTGAGATGGAAGCTGAGGGTGAAAGATTGCGAAAAGAGTCGGAGGAGTCGCGCTAGCGATTGGAAGAATCATTGAGCCAACAAGAGCTGCTACGAAAGAATAATGAAGAGTTTCACACTTGGATGAGAGACCAGGGTAATCCTCATGGTCAGAGGGAGATCAGAAGATGAAATTCGGACGAAGAGGAAGGACATCCCCTCGCAAGGGAAATCATGGAGGTGGTCATACCCCCGCACTTCATAATAGCTAAAGTTTCACCCTTCACTAGAGAAGGTGACCCGGAGGCTTATCTCAAGGCTTTCCACGCACAAATGTTGATCTCAAGAGGAAGTGACACAATTCGTTGCAAGATGTTCGTGGGGATACTTGCCAGGACCGCTCTGAAGTGGTTCAGCAAGATTTCTAGTTCATCCATCACGTCATTCACCATTTTTTCCCAAATCTTCTTAGAACGTTTTGCGGTCAATCGCCCAAAACAGCTACAGATCGTGGATATGTTCGACGACGTCAAACAACAACAAAATGAAACGTTGAAACACTTTCTTAATCGATTCAGTGACGTAAGTATGGGACTAACTAATCTCAGTGAAGAGATGTTGGTGGGGGCATTCGTCAAAGGCTTGCGACCACATTTGTTCAGCGAATCTCTAATCAGAACCCCTGCCACCACATTAGCTAAAGTGAGGAGCCGAGTTGCTATCCATATTGAAACCGAGGAGGCCATGCAACGGAAAAGGTCTGAAGAAAAATGACTGACTTCTGAGTACAAAGGCTGAGAAATCCGACGTCAGATACTAGAAATTTCATCACCTCACAAACGAGCAGGCCATAAGTTTGCTCCCTACATCACACTAAAAGAATCTGACAAGAAGACAATCAAACCCGTTTGTCCACCTCTTTCCGAATCCAAGGCCCGTATAATAAAAAAAATGATGAAATAGCAAGGTATCTCCGTTTTCCATTGGAAATTAATAGACCGCTAGGGAAGGACACCTCGGCTTGGTGCGAATTCCAAAGAACTCACGGTCATGACACGGAGAATTGTTTTCCCTTAAATGGACAACTGTCAAGCCTAGCACGCAGAGGCCTACTTAGTACGTATGTCAAATCAAACATTCGACAAGATGTTGTTCGATCATCCTCAATTGAAAGACCCCACGAAATTCCGATCCTGGGTGATTTCAATACCATAGTAGGAGGCTTTGCAGGAGGGGGCACAACTAGGTCAGCTCAGAAACATTATGCGAGGAACATTATGACAACAACCACTAGAAAGGTTGTAGGGACAATACCAAACCTAACCTTCTCGGGTGAAGACTTGAAAGATGTATACCCACATGAAGATGATCCAGTGGTTCTATCCGTCATCATGATGGGAAGAAACGTGCATCAGGTTCTGATAGACCAGGGAAGCTCAGCAGACGTAATGTTTTGGGATGCGTTCACAGGCATGCTAATTCCCAAAGATCAACTCCAACCATTTGATGGCGTACTTGTAGGATTTTCAGGGGAGCAAGTAGAGGTTCGTGGATACGTAGACCTTTAGACAACCTTCGTTGACGATAAAGCTGCAAAAACGATCGTGATTCGATACATCGTAGTAAATGCTCCATCCTCCTACAACCTTTTGCTAGGTAGGCCCTCACTCAACAAATTGGGAGCAGTCGTTTCCACAGTCCATATGAAAATAAAGTTCCCAGTAGAAGGCGGAGTTGTCACCATGAAAGTAGATAAGGAGGTCGCCCGCAAATGCTATGAGAATAGCCTCTGTACGCAGCGAAGAACCTATAATATTGCTAAAGTACAAGCCCCCACAAATGAATCACCAGAAACTAAGTTAGACCCTAGGATTCTCGAAGATAATCGCGGACCGAAACCTGTAGGAGAGGTAAAGGAAGTAGAAATCTACCCAGGAAAGAAGGTAAAAATCAGAGCCGACCTCGATGCTCGGATGGAGGCCGATCTCTATCAAGTACTTCGATCTAATCTGATATCTTTTGCATGGACTGCAAGCGACATGCCAGGAATAGATCCCAATCTCATTTGTCACCGCCTGAATCTTAATCCAAGAATTAAAGCAAAGGTTCAAAGGCGAAAAAGCAGAAGTAGCTACAATGAAAGTACGAAAACTACAAGAAGCAGGTCATATCAGGGAAATTCAATACCCCGAGTGGCTTGCTAATGTAGTAATGGTAAAGAAGGCTCACGGAAAATGGAGAATGTGTGTAGACTTCACAAATTTAAATATAGCCTGCTCGAAAGACTCATACCCTCTCCCAAACATAGATTCACTTGTAGACCAAGTTTCTAGATGTGGTTTGTTGAGCTTCATGGACGCCTATTCTGGATATAATCAGATTCGGATGCACCCTGAAGATAAAGATAAAACTGCCTTCATGGGAGTCAAGGCCAATTACTGCTATCAGGTAATGACATTTGGACTTAAAAATGCAGGAGCAACATACCAGAGAATGATGGAAAGAATCCTACAACTGATGTTAGGTAGGAACGTGGAGGCTTATGTGGACGGTATGATAGTTACATCGGCCAATGAAGTCGGTCATGCTGAAGATCTCAAAGAGTTGTTTGACACCATCAACAAGTATAAGTTAAGACTAAACCCGGAAAAATGTGCCTTTGGTGTTAAAGCTGGAAAATTCTTAGGCTTCATGTTGACCGAGAGAGGAATCGAGGCTAACCCAGACAAATGTGCAGCCATAATAAACATGAAAAGTCCTAGTTGCATACGAGAGGTACAACAACTAACAGGGAGAATGGCGTCTCTAGCGAGGTTCTTAGCAAAAAGCAGAGACAGAGGTCACCTCTACTTTCAGTGTTTAATGAAAAATGAGAAATTCCAATGGACTCCAGAATGCGAACAAGCCTTACTTGAATTAAAGGAGTACCTGGGCCGTCCGCCGGTGTTGAGCCGACCAAAAGCAGGTTTTCCTTTACAATTATATATAGTTGTTACACAATATGCAATAAGCTCGGTCCTAGTACAAGAAAGAGAAGAGATTCAACGACAAATTTACTTTGTCAGTAGATTGCTACACGGAGCAGAAGCCATAGTGGTCTCAGCCAGAAAGCTTAGGCCTTATTTCCACCGTTTCAGCGTCATTGTGAAGACGGACCTCCCAATAAAACAAGTTTTAAAGAAGATGGACATGACATGTCATCTTGTCAAATAGTCCATGGAATTAGCAGAAAATGAGATCGTCTGTGAACCTAGGGGTCCCATCAAAGCTCAAGCTTTGGCTGATTTTGTAGCTGAGTTAACCGTTCCCCAAGTGACGGATGAATCCGAGAGAATCGAGAAAAAACTTGACTCAACATGGCTTTTGTCAGTAGATGGGGCTTCGAATCTTAAAGGAAGTGGAGTAGGGGTTGTTTTAGAAGGACCTGGTGGTGTCCTCATCGAACAATCATTGAAATTCTCTTTTAAAGCCAGCAATAACCAGGCTGAATACGAGGCTTTAATAGCGGGCATGTTATTAGCTAAGGAAATGGGAGTTGCGCATCTATCAACAGGAAGTGACTCGTTATTGATTATAGGCCAAGTAAATGGCGAGTTCGCCACAAAAGATCCCCAACTAGCGCGCTACCTGGATTATGTAAAAGTATTATCCAAAGCTTTTATTACTTTCGATCTAATCCATGTACCACGGCAGGACAATAACCTAGCAGATTTATTATCAAAACTTTCCAGTTGTACAAAGCCTGGCCAACAAAGGTCTGTCATAAAAGAAACGTTAACTACTCCCATAGTAGATATACTAGGTCGGTCTAAGGTAATGGTTATAGGCAAAGCTCAAAGAGCGACAACATGGATGACTCCATTAAAGACCTACTTAGCTGATGGAACACTACCCGAAGATCCAATCCAAGCCTCCCAAATCAAGAGAAGCTCCTATGACTATACCCTTTTAGACGATCATCTATTCCGATTCAGTTTTTCACGACCTATATTAACCTGCATAGACCTGGATGAATCCAAACGAGTAATGTTCGAGCTTGATGAAGGTATATGTGGAAGTCATATCGAAGGACGAGCTCTGATGCTTAGGACACTTCGAGTTGGCTACTTTTGGCCCTCCATAAAAAAAATGTTTTGAACATGTCTAGAAGTGTGACCAATGTTAGAGGCATGCGAACCTGCACCTTGCCCTTCCTGAGGTCCTACATTCGATCAATACTCCCTGTCCATTCCACACCTGGGGAATAGATATCCCAGGACCATTTCCTTTGGCAGCTCGCCAGGTGAAGTTTCTCATAGTGGTTGTAGAATATATGACAAAATGGATAGAAGTAGAGCCTGTTGCATCCATTACGACAACAAGAGTCACTAGATTCGTAGGGCAAAATATAGTTTACCGTTTTGGTGTACCTAAACGACTGATCTCAGACAATGGAACCCAGTTTGCGAGCTCACAATTGAAAGGGTTATGCAATGAGCTCGGAATCAAGCAAAAATTCTCGTCGGTAGAACACCCCCAAACAAATGGATAAGCGGAGGCCGCAAATAAGGTTATTCTTAAAGCTCTCAAGCAAAGGATATTAAATGTCTATACATCTTGGACAGAAGAACTTCCCCGAATCATTGGGGCGTATCATACTACTCCACAATCAACGACACATGAAACCCCTTTTAGTTTGGTGTATGGAACCGACACACTCCTCCCAATTGAAATAAATCATTCCACGGATCGATCAGAAAACTACTCACCAGAAGATAATGAGCAGAGTATCAGAGCTAACTGGCGAGAATAACAAGTAAAGAAGCAAAGAGGGTGGAGCAACAATATAAGACCAAAGTCTGACCTCGGAATTTCAAAGAGCATGACATGATTTTGAGGAGAGATCACGCAGCGGAAATGGAGAATAAACTTTCACCAAAATGGGTTGGCCCCTTTAGAATTACAAAGGTGTTAGCAAGAGGATCGTATAAGCTGGAAACTCTACATGGAACAACCATTCCGAGAACATGGAACGCCGCCAATCTCTGCTTTTATTTTAGTTAGTATTTTTTTTACACTTCTTTACAAATTTCAGTATTTCCTTTCTTTTGTAAATAAGTACAAATACAAAGGTTTTATAAACCCCCACACTTTTTTTACCTTGGAACGTATCAGAGGGTTTTTTTTAATGAGGTGGGTTGTCTAAATTATCGCATTAGTTGTCTATTATATCGCATTTACGTTTGTATCGTGTATGGTCTCGCCTCTGAAAACCCAAAACGGTCTGACCTGCCTACGAGCTAAGCAAAAACCTCAGTACGTAGAGGGCTAAAACCAGTCTGACCTAGTTAGAAGCTAGGCAAAAACCTCAGTACGTTGAGGGCTGAAACCAGTCCGACCTACCTGTGAGCTAGGCAAAAACCTTAGTACGCTGAGGGCTAAAACTAGTCCGACCTGGCTACGAGCTAGGAGAAAACCTCAGTACGCTGAGGGCTCGATCAGACCGACTTGGCTACGAGCTAGGCAAAAACCTCAGTACGTTGAGGGCCAAAACCGGTCTGACCTGGCTACGAGCTAGGAAAAAACCTCAGTACGCTGAGGGCTCGATCGGACCGACCTGGCTACGAGCTAGGCAAAAAACCTCAGAACGCTGAGGGCTCAAACCGGTCTGACCTCGCTATGAGCTAGGAAAAAACCTCAGTATGCTGAGGGCTCGATCAGACCGACCTGGCTACGAGCTAGGCAAAAAACCTTAGTACGCTGAGGGCTCAAACCGGTCTGACCTAGCTACAAGCTAGGCAAAAAACCTCAGTACGCTGAGGGCTTGATCGGACCGACCTAGCTACGAGCTAGGCAAAAACCTCAGTACACTGAGGACTTAAACCGGTCCGACCTGGCTACGAGCTAGGAAAAATCTCAGCATGTTGAGAACTCACTCGAACCGAACTGGCTACGAGCTAAGTATAATCCTCAGTATGCTAAGAGCTTCGGTGCTACGATCTTTTTACATTTTTAACAAAAGATCTTAGTATATCGAAGTTTTCGTCAATCCGACAAAAACCTAAATACTATTTTATCGATCGTAATATGTGATCAAACCTTTTTGCTATTACACGATTTAACGCTTAAGCTAATTCAATAGGTTCTCCAGAATTTAATAAATCAAACTTTAGTGTACCACATACATGCGAGAATAAGAGAAATATTCAAATCTTTGGTTAAATCGAAGTACAAAACGAAAAACAAAAGTCCTATTCTTCATTAGCCACTTCCACCAATCTCTCGTTTACCACCTCCTTAGTAACACCCACCTCAGTAATATTCGCTTCAGCTTAAAGAACTTTCACTTGGTCCAAAGCTAGTTGGAAGCCTTGCTTTAGCATAGAGCACACCTGGTCTGCTAGTTCTTCCTTGTCATCTTCCAGGGTCTTACATTTTGCAGTCAAATCACTCACCTGAACCTCGAGAGTCTTCACCTGTGGCCTCAGCTCGTCGAACTTGGTATGAAGATCAATCAACTTGGAGTCTTTATCTTTCAAAGCATGTTTGAATTTTAAGAGTTCGGCTCGAAGATCCTCATTTTCCTTCTTAGCAGGATGAAGGTTAGTTGTAAGTTTAGATTCTTTTACTTCTGAGGTTCGCAGACGACCAATTACAAAGAGCGAAGAAGCTTCCGCCGGGTGCAAAAAGCGAAGCAAATCCTCTTGTGCCAGAGTCGGATCTCTCTTGGAAAGTATCTCTTCATCAATAGTAGAGTAATTGTTCACTTAGGCATGGGCTTCGTGTTTAAAATCGTTATCCCAAAAACTCCCTTTTAATCCGAGGGTAGCCCCCTCATCCATCTTATTGAAAGGTCGTTCGTTCGAAGCTGAAGCTTCTAGAGTAATCAGGTTGTCCTCTTTACTACTCATCTTTCTCTTCTTCAATTTTGAGTTACTTTGTGTAGTTTCGTTCTCACTACCAAGACCGACTTTCGAGGGAGAACCTCTAACTCTCGCGCTCTCCCCAGCCTTCGAGTTACCTTGTTGTTTGATACGATGAAGTAGATCTTTTTGAGACAAAGCCATGTGGTGCTCTGCCAAAGAAAATACAGGTCAACATAGTATAATAAAAGAATAATATTAAAATGAGCCAAGTTCAGGTAGATATCAATGAAGAGTTTTAAATCTACTTCACGATACTCAAGTTCTAAAACTTTACGTATGTTAAAGATGACCTCTAGACCCTTCAGTCTTTCACAACCCTTTTTTTCTATCGGAGTTAACTCTTCCATTTGCCGAGCTCCTTGTGGAGTATGGTGTTTAGTTCATTATAAAGGAAATCCCTCAAGTAAGGTCGGGTTGTGGACAGGTGCTAAGATTTTCAAGAAAGCCCCTTTGAACCCTTTATAAGATGACTGAAACAAGGTAAAAAGACCCAGACCATTAACTCCGCTCAGAGAATCCCACACCTGTTTAGACGAGCCGCTTTTTAGTTCAAAAAAATAAAGGAACATGGCAGGAGTTGCTTGGATTCCTAGGCCTCCACATAAGATATAGAATGCCCGTATGAAAGCCCAACTATTGGGATGCAGTTGAGCGGGAGCCACATTTAGGATGGTCAGTAAGCTTTTCTCGAAATCATTGAAAGGAAGTCAGAAATGGAGCCTCTTGAAAAGCATGGAATAAATAAAGGTGAAAGTCTGCAATGGTGGGAGAGTACCATCTCTACATACATGCTCGTCTAGCTCACAGATTCCGACAAGCACGTCTTTCTCATCGTCCTTACACAATGCCTGCTTACTTCTAAAAGTTCTTATCCTCTTCTCGGAACAAAAACCAGTACACTCCCTTTTTAGATTTAAAGAAGCCCAAGGATATTGTGAGTCATGAGAAGTCATGTCGATCCTAGTTTCTGTTTTTTCTACAAGAGCCCCAACACTCAAATACTGATAGCCTATCTGAAACAAAAAAAAAAGGGAAAAAACTAGAGAGAGAAAACATTCTGTCAAACCAAAATCAACTCCAGAGTTTACACTCATTCACAAGCATATCAAGACATCAACGTCACGATCACTAAAAAATCCAAATCCAACCCTAAAGAGGGAAATTCTAATATCTTTTGATAAAGAACTTAGTGAAACCCTAGTAAACATTCTTTCTTCTTTTTTACTAGAAGCGTCAAAATCTGAACCCAGGGATGATCAATCATGGTGTAGTATCTCCATTAGAATCATACGATAAGACTGTTATGTGAGATATCCTAACAACAAATAATCACACACAAATCTCAAACAAATAAATAAACATACCTGGAAAGGGATTGTGGGACGTCTTTGCGAAGCCTTCTCAGCGATTTTGAGAGCCAACAGTTACTAAGAAGTTCAAACAGTAGTTTTTTATATTTAGGCAATGCTCAAAGGGAACATAACGGTTACAACACTTTGAATCATGGCTATAGGATAATATAGGATGAAGGGTCCGATAGGGTACACGTGGAGCTAAGTAGGTAGGGTAATAAATAGGAAATCCAGGTGCGTCTGGTTACACACGTCAAATCACTTGGGAAATGTGCAAACCTTAGTCCATAACTGTAAGGCCCACTTTTCATTCTGCCCTTTTTTTTAAGGCTGCCCCAAACTGTTGGGCCTAAGGGCTAGCCCAAAGGGGGCAACAAACCCTAAGTTTGCCCTAATGCTCCATCCCCTTTCACTTTGCAGAAACTATCCCTCCATTCCTTCATAGAGCAACCACAAGACCTTTGCTAGGGTTTTGAAGTTCAGTCAGATCTGAGTTAGATTGGCCTCGTTTTACCACGTAAGTCGTTCACGAACCCTTAACCTTCATCCCTGGTTTAGTTCTTCGCGTTTCCTATTAGGGCTCTCTGTAATTAATCTTGTGCCTCATATATGTTAGGGTTCCTCAGATCTTAAATTTGCTCTGGGTGTGCTCGTACTCTTTCGCTTCAATGTCGGAATTGTTTGGCTAACCCTTTCCAGGTAAGGAAAGCTAGATCCTTTTGAATGTTCCATGAAATCTGCCTATTTTACGTCTATTTCGTGATTGAATGGATTGCATGTGAATATGTGTTGTTGGGATTGCATGTTTGAACTGTTTGGATCCTGTTGTGGGACTCTTGCACGAGAGACCAGTGGCAAGCACTAGTTTTCTCGCCTAAGCGAGCATGTCTCGCCTAGGCGAGATCAACAGAGGCTCGCCCAAGCTGCTTCACGCGAGCGGTCGCTCAGGCGACCCATGTTGCTCCTGAGCAAGAGAGCATCTCACCCAAGCGAGAGGGGTCTCGCCTAAGCGAGATCGCGCGTGAGGCTACTGTTCCCCTTTTCGAGCCCTCGCCTAGGCGAAGGAGGCTCGCCTAAGCAAGACCCTTCAGCCTTAGCGAGGAGCTAGGCGAGGCAGTGGGATGTCTGATTGTTTTCCTTGAATCTTGAATGGTTAATGCTTGCTTGGATATGAGTGTTGTGTTAAAAGCATAAAACAAATAAGTATGATTGAATGATGTGATTTATGAATTGTGAATAATGGGTTTGGCATGAACTTAACATGTGATCTAAATGAAAAGGTTGGTATTAAAGTGACATGGTAACAAGATGAGTTGGAATGGGATATTCATGGTTGGAATATGTGGAATTGGTATGGATTGGATCTGAAAAATGAAAGGGATTGGTAGTAAAGGTTTATGTAATATATGTATATGTATGATAAGTTCTTTTTGATTTATGGAGTATGATTGGTCCGTGTTTGTGCGTAATTCCTTGGGATCTCTAGGTAAGACTCTCAGGGTCGCTCTTCAGTGGTCGAGACGTAATTCCATGGCCCCTGTTAGTGGGTGCCCATGGTGGTGCCTCATCTATATGACTTGGTAAGGATTCAAGGTAAGGATTGCATTCTGACACTCTAAAGAGTCAGTTAGTCTCACTTAGAGCGAACTAACTCTTGTGGTGAGAGTAGCAGAAGGCTTGAAACTCATTAAGGGCTAACCTTGTGTGTGAGGGAATTGATTCATTATAACACTTGTAACACATATATCGGGAGTGAGCCGCTCGAGGGTGAGCAGAGGTATCCACCACAAGTGCAAGCATCCGCCAAATCCGACCAAATCATATGTATCTGGATGAGTCGAATCGAGTCCTAGTGTATTGATTGAAAGGTCATAACATGCTTGAATGATATATGTATTTTGGGGCTGTGAAGGTATCTTTGATTGCATGATAAAAATCTTGTTGGCTCTAGCTTACCCTACTATTTATTGTTTTATGTTCCATGGTGTGGTCTTTTCTTTTGCAATGATCATCAACTTGTTGATGGGAGCAGAGGTGAGAACTCCCCGACATAATTAGGGTGATGGAGGTTCCACTCCATAGTCTGCTTGGATTGGATTCGTATCTTCATGGGTTTTCTTTCTAGGCTATGACCCATGTATTAGTTTACAAATTCTATTTTCCTTTGGGGTTTTCAGTTGAATGTTGTAATTGGTTACTGTTGGCATCGTAGTGTGCCTAGGATTGTAAGGGTTGTGTTTAAGACCCCAGGACTGCACTGTTACACTATTTGTGCGTGACGTGTCTTTAATTACGCTTATTAATTAAATGGGACGTTACATTTATGGTATCAGAGCGGTCATTCCTTAGGTCTGTGGACTTGGATTGTTCGCTTAGCTTTCTCTATGTTTCTCTGAGTGTTTAGTTAAAACCCTATCTTATGAAGCCTAACCAAGTGATTTTCTGTGTGCCAATGAACAATGGCACCATCTCGTAGGACTCCACAATCCTCCCAGGGCGATGTGCCAGATATCGTTAGAACAATCGAGGCAATGGTAGCTGCTATGACACAGCAAAGTACGGCTATGATGCAACAGCATGAGGCATCAATGCAGTGACAAGCGGTGTCGCTTGAGCAACAGCAGTTAGTGATGCAGCAATTGGAGGCTGCACGAGTGGCTGCCGAGGATGCACATGGGCAGCATATGGAGGCACTCCGCCAGCTGGAGGAGACCAGGACAGCTGCACCTACTTTTGGTCCTGAGCCACGACCTGCAGCCAGGGAGTGGAGTTTAAAAGATTTCCTGAAGCACCACCTAGCGAAGTTTGATGGGAAGACTAGTCCTGATGCCGCAGATCAATGACTGAAGGACCTAGAGTGTATCTTTGATACGAAGATGTGCCTTGCAGAGAACAGGCTAGCATTCTCAGTGTATATGCTCACGGGGGAGGCGGAGCATTGGTGGATCAGCACCAAATCCATCATAGAGGAGAGAGATGAGCCGGTGACGTGGGAGGCATTCCTGGAGAAATTCCTCTCTGAGTATTTTCCATATAGTATCCGGTACGCCAAGGAGGTGGAATTCCTCCAGTTGACTCAAGGGAGAAGACCGTGACGGAGTATGCTGAGAGATTCAAGCACCTCAGCCGTTTCTACACTCTGCCACTTGATGAAGAGCGGCGATGCAGAAAGTTCGAGAATGGTCTCCGCGGTGATATCCGCTTGATGGTGGTTCCCTTGTCCATCAAGGATTTCGCTACTCTGGTGGAGAAGGCCAGAGTTATGGAGAAGATGAAGCGTGAAGTGGAAGGTCAGCGCCCACAGCAACCACAACAATCACAAAGAGTACGTGGACCATCTAGGTAAAAGCCCATACATGAGGAGCGGAGGAGACCATATGATAGACCTCACTTTCAGCCTCAGGGGTCTAGGAGCTTCCCACCTCAGCAGGGTCGGGTGCAGTGCTATATATGTGGAGGCCCTCACCTGAGGAGCGCCTGCCCGCGTATGGAGGGTTACCGCCGGTGCAACAACTGTGGCAAGCAAGGCCACTTTGGGAAGGACTGTCCCACCATTGCCAGGACAGCGACACGCCCTCCAGTTCAGACTTCCCACCACCATCAGCAGAGGGACAGAGGCAACAGGCTTTAGGCGACGGGCATAGTCTATGCTATGACAGGTGTGAGATCCAGGAAATTCATAAAAATTAATAATTAATAGAATATAAGAGATGAGGGGTTGAGACTACCTTAGGAGAGTTCTTTGATAAATCCTAGACAAGAAACAATGTGAACCTAAGTGGTTTAGAGCACTTAATTATGTTGAAAGGACTTGGGTTCAAGTCCCGAGCATGTCATTAGTAGATTTATTTAATTTTGTTTTATTTTGCTACTATATTGTGAATGTGAAAGCATGATTTAAGTTCATACGAATGGGTAAATTGACATGAATAATGTGATTGGTTTGTTGGTTTGCATGTGGTTGAGGAGTTGGAAGCATGTGGGTTCGAACCTTGGGTTGAAGGAAATGGACCCTCTATATTTTTATGTTTTGTTATGTGATGAAAAACCTAGAAATTGTAGAAATTTCCTGGGAAATCAGAGGGGCGTCAGTTAGGTGCAGTAACCAAGAGTAATGGCCATTAAACTTAAAAATATAAATTAATTTTGTTTTCCTTTTTATTTTTATTTAATTCGAGCTGAATGGGTGAGAGGGAAAGGAGTGTGTGAGAAAACAAAGGGTTAGAGAGTGTGACAGCCAGGAGAAACAAAGAGGGGACTGGAAATTTACGTGGTTCAGAGGGAGAGAGTGAGGGTGAAGGGAGTTGAAGAAGATACCCTTTAAGGAGGCTTTGGATAGCAAACACAAATCATTTAATTGCAATTGGAGCAAGGAAATCAGGTAAGGGGACCTGCACTATTTGTCTTAATTTTGAGATAATTATTTCTGTGCATGTATGAGATTGGTATGTGTTTTATTCCCTTTGCGAGCACAATTTCAGCAAGTTCTTACGTCGACCATATGCCGATGGTTTTAATCTTTTTTGGTAGGACTTTCAGGCTTGCGAAATAAAAAAAATTTACATATTCTTTCTTTATACAGATCATGCTTCAATAATAGAAAGTTGTTGTTTTGATTGTTTTATAAAAGGTTATTACTGGTGTCTTTGTGGTAGTATATATTTATTTATATACTCTATAATTTTTGTGTGCATTGATGCTATATGATATTAAGTACTATTACTTTATCTAGATCAAAAGAAAAAAATATACATGAACAGTGGCAAAACTATAAAATATATAAATGGAGGTTGGGTCATTCAGAACTTTGGTAATGTCCGTGAATTATTTTGGTGGTGGCATTCAAACTATGGCCTTGACATTATTATTGTAATTGTGTTTTAGTTCTTATGATAGTATGAAGAATAATAGCATTTGCGGGTTAGTGATTTTTGTATCATGTCTTGGTTTTGGGAATAAAGCAGAAGGTTATGGTTCAAAATTGTTTACTTGAAATTTTTTTTTCTTTTTTTTTTCTTCTGTGGTATAACGACTGTATTATTCATAGAAGATTATATGATTATAATTTCTTTTAATTAATTTATAGTGAGAGGTGTGTAGTCATGATATGATTAGTTACTCATGATGTATTAGGAAAGTGTAAATATATAATCTTCCGTCTGAGACAATTTCTTTCGTATGGATTATAGAAAAAGCATGAAATGTGGAATCAAAATCTTGGATGATAAAGATTGTTTAAATTTTTTTTTTAGGTGCAATTTAAGGAGAAATTTGTGGAGTGAATTAGAGCATATTTTGATAAAGACTCATTACCTTGCTTTTAGCGATCAACAATAATCAAATATATTAAAAGCTAGTGGAAGTATTTCGTTGGGATAGATAATATGATAATAATTATATTTGATGCAGTTTTATAGAGTTAAGAGCACGGGAAAATTTTAGTGGGTAAGCACATGTGTTTGGAGTTTAGGGTTGCATAAATTTTGTAGAGATGTATCAAATTTAAATGGTGCAATTCTTTTTTTTGGGTTGAATCATGAATTCTTTTGTTGACGGTTGGTTTGCATAAGTGTGATTAAATTGTAAAACATGAATGAGATATACGGTGAAGTGTGTAGGAAGTGGTGCAAGTTTATTTAAAAATAAATAAATAAATAAAATTAAAATTAAAAGGGATTTTTTTAATTATATAATTTGTTCTTAATAGGGATGAATTGATTACTAAAAATAGTGAGTGAAAATGTGTTGGCATGAGTTGTATGCAACTTTATTAGGCGAATGGAAAATGCTAAACTAGGAGTATTAAAAATAAAGATTCAGGTGGGAGTGTCCATTTATTTGGAAAATCTCGTTAAAGTTGAGGTTAGTTATGTATTGTGATGCGAACCCTTTTTTTTCCTTAACGGGGATTTTTGTTAAAGGTGGGATATGGTGGATTAGTTACGAGCGGGGAGGTTCGTAACGGAGATTTGAGATGCGTGATTGATGCAGGCGGGGAGGTCTGTATCTGTTGTACTCTTGTGTGGAGATACGAGCGGGGAGGTTCGTATGTTCCGTGCTCACAGTTGAGGCTACTATGAGCGGGGAGGTTCATAGTAGGTGTTCACGCATGTTGGACTACGAGCGGGCAAGTTCGTAGAGTTGGACTACGGGCGGGGAGGTCCGTAGAGTTGGACCACGAGCGGGTAGGTTTGTGGGAGCATGATAATCCCTAAGGACCAAGGCTGTGAATGAATCTTTCTCATATAGGTTATGAGATTGGGGGTATAATGTTATAAAAGATCACTAAACTAAAATTAACTAAGTTAGATTGGGTGAGGGTCAATTCTTATTATCTCATTGTTTATATTATTTTTCTTTTTCAGCTCACCCTTTCTTATTTGTGTGTTTGTGTTTGGCGATGATCACGTGACTTGTTACGTGGGAGCAGATGTGACTTCAGGTGAGAATGCTGAAGCATAGCGACGGAGCGGGGGCCTATGATGGGAGATTTTTCCTATATTTTCATTTCATGCATTTTGTAATAGATTTTATGACGTTTTTCTCTATTATGAACTTGTAATAAAGATGAAGTACTATGATTGGATTATCGCGATAAAAGTTTTTAACTTTCCCGCGCTTGGGAACTTTATATAATGTTTGGATTTCCAAAAGAAAATTCATGATTTATGTTGTATCTAGTAATATCCATCTGGGGTGTTACAACAAGAGCAGAGGCTGTAGGCTCATGTAACCTTGTTATGGGTTATTGTGTAATTTTTGGGATGAGGTGTTGTGTGTTGTATGATTCTGGAGCGACACCCTCCTTTGTGTCAAATGCTTGTGTGGAACGTCTGGGTTTGCCGGTGTGCGAGCTGCAGTGTGAGCTTGTGGTGTCTACTTCGGCGTCGGGTTTAGTCAAGACGTCTTCCTTGTGCGCTAGGTGTCCAATGGAGGTAGACGAACGCAGGTACAAAGTAAATTTGATCTGCCTACTTCTGCAGGAGTTAGAGGTGATCTTGGGGATGGATTGGCTCTCTACCAATCGCATTCTTATACATTTTGGGGATGTATTTCCGGAGGAAGTGCCAGGGTTGCCTCCCAATAGAGAGGTGGAGTTCTGTATTTATGTAGTATCAGGGACAGGTCCGGTATCGATGGCCCCTTATCGCATGGCTCCGGCAGAGTTAGTGGAACTCAATAAACAAATAGAGGAGCTGATGGAGAAGCAGTTTATTCGACCCAACACTTCGCCTTGGGGAGCACCAGTGCTGCTAGTGAAGAAGAAGGATGGGAGTTCACACTTGTGTGTGGACTACAGGCAGTTAAACAAGATGACAATCAAGAACAAATATATACTCCCAAGAATTGACGACTTGATGGATAACCTGCATGGGTCATTAGTGTTCTCGAAGAAAGATCTACGGTCTGGATACCATCAGATTTTGGTGAAGGCGGATGACGTACAGAAGACTGCCTTCCGGTCATGGTATGGACATTATGAGTACGTGGTTATGCCGTTTGGTGTGACTAACGCTCCAGCAGTGTTCATTGACTATATGAACAGGATCTTCAGACCTTTCCTAGATAAGTTTGTCGTGGTCTTCAATGATGACATCCTTATCTATTCCAAGACTCAAGAGGAACATGCAGAACACCTGAGGTTGGTGCTTGGTGTTTTGAGGGAGAAGCAGTTGTATGCCAAGTTGTCCAAGTGTGAATTCTGGATGGGAGAGGTTCAGTTTTTTGGGCACGTGATATCTGCACGAGGTATAGCGGTGGATCTGGCCAAAGTTGAGGCCGTGGTAAAATGGGAAAGTCCCAAGTCCGCAATAGAGATAAGAAGTTTTGTGGGTCTAGCTGGCTACTATAGGAGGTTTATAGAGGGATTCTCCAAAATAGTGGCGCCTCTGACACAACTCACACGAAAGGATTAGCCCTTCACATGGACGGACAAGTGTGAGGAGAGTTTTCAGGAGCTTAAATGGAGGTTGACTAGTGCTCCCATATTGGTAATTCTGGATGTTGGGAAACCATTTGAGGTCTACTATGACGCATCTCATCTTGGACTCGGCTGTGTTCTAATGCAAGAGAAAAAGGCAGTGACGTGTGCTTCTAGACAACTTAAGGTGCATGAGCGTAACTATCCCACTCATGACCTAGAGTTAGCAGCCATAGTGTTCGCTTTGAAGATCTGAAGGCATTATCTTTGTGGTGCTCAGTTCCGTGTGTTCAGCGATCATAAGAGTCTCAAGTATCTATTTGATCAGAAGGAGTTGAACATGTGACAGTGAAGATGGATGGAATTCTTGAAGGATTATGACTTCGAGCTCCTATATCACCCAGGGAAGGCAAATGTAGTGGCGGATGCATTGAGTAGGAAGACTGTACATGCTGCACACCTTATGATTAAGGAGGTGGAACTACTGGAGAAGTTCAGAGACCTGAGGCTACAGGTGGAGTTGGGGTTCGAGTCCATTAGGTGTAGTACTCTTACTATATCAAGTGATTTCTTGGACTCAATCAGAGTTAGAGAACAACTTGGGTCAGATGAGGCAAAGGATTTTGTTTTGGGTAAGGATGGCATACTGTGCTTCTAGAGTAGAGTATGTATACCTGATAATGCTGAGGTAAAACGGTTAATCCTTGAGGAAGGACACAAGAGTCGTCTTAGTCCGCATCCTGGCATGACTAAGATGTATCAGGATCTTAAGGAATCCTTCTGGTGGCAAGGAATGAAGAAGGATGTTGAACAATTTGTATCCGCTTGTCTAACCTGTCAGAAGCCAAAGGTGGAGCATCAAAGACCTGGTGGGATTCTACAGCCTTTGGAGATACCAGTATGGAAATGGGACAACATCTCGATGGACTTTGTGACCCATTTGCCACGAACCTTTAGAGGGCATGACACCATCTAGGTGATAGTGGATCGATTGACCAAGAGTGCCCATTTCTTGGCGATGAATTTGAGGATGTCCATGGCCAAGATTTCCCAGCTGTACATTAAGGAGATCGTGAGGTTGCATGGAGTACCTTCGAGCACAGTTTCTGACAGAGACCCACGGTTTACATCCCGGTTTTGGCAAACTTTACAAGAGCCTTTGGGGACCAAGTTGACTATGAGCTCAACCTACCATCCCCAGATCGATGGCCAGTCCGAAAGGACCATCCAGTCACTTGAGGACTTCTTACAGACATGTATATTGGATCACCTGGGAGCTTGGGATGAAGTGTTACCCTTGATTGAGTTTACCTACAATAACAGCTTTAATGCGAGCATTGGCATGGCGCCATACGAGGCTCTTTACGGTAGGAAGTGTAGGACTCCTCTATGTTGGTATCAGGATGGGGAAACAGTGCTAGTCAGAATGGTGAGAGATAGGATGCAAGCCTCTTAAAGTAGGCAGAAGGCTTATGCAAACCGTAGGAGGAGACCCTTGGAGTTTGCGGTGGGTGATCATGTGTTCTTGAGGGTGACCTGAACCAATGGTGTAGGAAGGGCTCTCCGCTCAAGGAAGCTCTCTCCTAAGTTCCTTGGCCCCTATCAGATCACGAGGAGGATTGGACCAGTAGCTAACGAGATAGCTTTACCCCTCAGTTGGCGAATCTTCATCCGGTATTTCATGTATCACAGCTGAGGAAATATGTTTTTGACCCGTCTCATGTACTGGAGGCTGAGGATATATAGATTAGAGAGGACCTCACCGTGGAAGTAGCACCCATCGCTTTGGAGGAGAGTCGAGTTGAGGAACATAGAGGAAAATCGGTCAATCTTGTCAAATTCATTTGGGATCGGAGTAGTGGTGACTCTACTTGGGAGTTGGAGGAGGACATGAGAAAATCACATCCGCATCTATTTGTCTGGTGAGTCTTTATTTTTGAGGTCGAAAATTTTCTTGTTGGGGAGAATATAAGGCCCACTTTTCATTCTCCCCCTTTTTTTTAAGGTTGCCCCAAACTGTTGGGCCTAAGGGCTGGCCCAAAGGGGGCAACATACCCTAAGTTTGCCCTAATGCTCCATTCCCTTTCACTTTGCAGAAACTATCCCTCCATTCCTTCATAGAGCAGCCGCAAGACCTCTGCTAGGGTTCTGAAGTTCAATCAGATTTGAGTCGGTTTGGCCTCGTTTTACCACGTAAGTTGTTCACGAACCCTTAACCTTCATCCCTGGTTTAGTTCTTCGCGTTTTCTATTAGGGCTCTCTGTAATTAATCTTGTGCCTCATATATGTTAGGGTTCCTCAGATCTTAAATCTTCTCTAGGGGTACTCGTACTCTTTCGCTTCAGTGTCAGAGTTGTTTCGCTAACCCTTTCCAGGTAAGGGAAGCTAGATCCTTCTCAATGTTCCATGAAATCTGCCTATTTTACGTCTATTTCGTGATTGAATGGATTGTGTGTGAATATGTGTTGTTATGATTGCATGTTTGAACTGTTTGGATCCTGTTGTGGGACTCTTGCACGAGAGACCAGTGGCAAGCACTGGTTTTCTCGCCCAAGCGAGCATGTCTCGCCTAGGCGAGATAAACAGAGGCTCGCCCAAGCTGCTTCACGCGAGCGGTCGCTCAGGCGACCCACGTTGCTCCTGAGCGAGAGAGAATCTCGCCCAAGCGAGAGGGGTCTCGCCTAAGCGAGATCCTGCGTGAGGCTACTGTTCCCCTTTCCGAGCCCTCGCCTAAGCGAAGGGGGCTCGCCTGAGCGAGAGCTTCTCGCCTGAGCTAGACCCTTCAGCCTGAGCGAGGAGTTGGGCGAAGCAGTGGGATGTGTGATTGTTTTCCTTGAATCTTGAATGGTTAATGCTTGCTTGGATTTGAGTGTTGTGTTAAAAGCATGAAACAAATAAGTATGCCTGAATGATGTGATTTATTAATTGTGAATAATGGGTTTGGCATGAACTTAACATGTGATCTAAATGAGGAGGTTAGTATTAAAGTGGCATGGTAACGAGATGAGTTGGAATGGGATATTCATGGCTGGAATATGTGGAATTGGTATGGATTGGATCTGAAACATGAAAGGGATTGGTAGTAAAGGTTGACGTAATATATGTATATGTATGATAAGTTCTTTTTGATTTATTGAGTATGATTGGTCCGTGTCTGTGCGTAATTCTTTGGGATCTCTAGGTGAGAGTCTCAAAGTCACGCTTTAGTGGTCGGGACGTAATTCCATGGCCCCTGTTAGTGGGTGCCCATGGTGGTGCCCCATCTATATGACTTGGTAAGGATTCAAGGTAAGGATTGCATCCTGACACTCTAAGGAGTCAGTTAGTCTCACTTAGAGCGGACTGACTCTTGTGGTGAGAGTAGTAGGAGGCCTGAAACTCATTAAGGGCTAACCTTGTGTGTGAGGGAAATGATTCATTGTAACACTTGTAACACATATCTTGGGGGTGAGCCGCTCGGGGGTGAGCAAAGGTATCCACCACAAGTGCAAGCATCCGTTGAATCCGACCAGGTCATATGTATCCAGATGAGTCGAGTCGAGTCCTAGTATATTGATTGAAAGGTTATAACATGCTTGGATGATATATGTATTTTGGGGTTGTGAAGGTATCTTTAATGCATGATAAAAATCATGTTGGCTCTAGTTTACCCTACTATTTGTTGTTGTAGGTTCCGTGGTGTGGTCTTTTCTTTTTCAATGATCATTAACTTGTTGATAGGAGCAGAGGTGAGAACTCCCCGGCATAATCAGGGTGATGGAGGTTCCACTGCATAGTCCGCTTGGACTGGATCCGTATCTTCATGGGTTTTCTTTCTAGGCTATGGCCCATGTATTAGTTTACAAATTCTATTTTCCTTTGGGGTTTTCAGTTGAATGTTGTAATTGGTTACTATCGGCATCGTGGTGTGCATAGGATTGTAGGGGTTGTCTTTAAGACCTCAGGACTGCGCTGTTATACTATTTGTGCGTGACGTGTCTTTAATTACACTTATTAATTAAATGGGAAGTTACAATAAGCAAAGTAGTCAATTTCGGGAAGAAACAAGGAATAGCAACTCTTAGTCATTGTTAACCCATGACGAAGAGTTGGAGGGCTTTGTACTGTACTGGGGTCCTGGTCGGATTCCGAACTCATTCCTCACCCTATGTATCTGGCCACCTCAGCTCAGCTCCTCGGTCGGAGTAAAGACCAAATATGAATTAATGGGCTCGTTTATATAGGAAGCCCACCTTTGAGTAAAAACGAAAGTCCGACCCAGTTCAAGATGCGGCATAGGTAGACGTTAAAAATATCTTATAATAACTTAAAATATTTAAAATCCCTATCTTTAAGGGAACCTGAATTTTGTTAGCGGTCAGTTCCAAGTCCCTGAAAAAAAGGGATCAGTTAACAAGTGAAAATACCTATATATGTAGAGGTAAAACTGATAGAAAGGCATCGCTTTTTCTCTGGGATTTTTTGAACAATTAAAGTTTGGGAATTTTAGAATCAAAAGTGAAAACTTTCTTAAAGAATTGTTTTTTACTAGAGAGAAGAGAGTGATTTCGTTTTGGATCAAAATCTGTGAAAGTTTCGGGCCAAAACAGTTATACATAACAAAAAGAGAATATATATATATATATATAGTGTAACAGGTATTTTAATTTTTTTTAATTAACAAAAACTACTGTTAATAAAAAATCTTTTTGAAGTCTGATAATGGTGTTGTGAAACGATTAAATTAATACTACTTACCTATAATAACTTCAATATTATTAAGAAAGTAGTCAACAAAATAGAAAGAGTAAAGTAACCCAAAGTCGTCTCCTAACGAACATAGAATTGGTTATTAACGAATTAGTTCTTATAAAAAATATATACAAGAGTTAGTCAAATTATAAGAGGATTAAGATAAATGAAAGAAATAAAATTGAAAAGATAAAAACATAAAAACAATATAGAGAAAACAAGTTGATTCCGCTACTTTTTCAAAATAAGATTCATCATTAGTTTTCTAAAGATTATTGTTACTGATTTCTTGTGTAAAATTTCAAATTAATCAATGTAACTTCTCAATTAATATGTTGTCATCCTCACTTTTAACCAAAGTAACATCTCGATCAAAAACAAGAACTTTATAGATTATCCGTAGTAAATTTAACCAAAGTAACTTCTCAATTAAATATCACTATATCAAATCATGTCTATTCTTTTACCTCTTATATCTACTAAAAAGGTAATTAACCAAAGTAACTTCTTGATTAATTCTAATCAAAGTTTTCACCTCTAATCAAAGTAACTTCTCAAATATTAGCAAAACCTCATTCAATCATATGAAAGTTTCTAGATTTAACCAAAGTAACTTTTCAATTAAAATTTAAAAACCCTTAGACTCATGATTGTTATGTTATGTAGATTAAACATCGTGCTCACTTGCTACAATGTAAAAATCATTGCTTTTACTAAATTAAGAACCAAAAGACATAAATGAAAATAAATCACAACAAGAATCAAAAGAACAAACAAGTTTATTGATCTAACCTCAGAATCCAATTAAGAAATTACAATGGAACTAACCCTTGAAGCTTAGTCCTCCATGGAATGCGAAAGGAGAGAGAGAGAGAGAGAAAAAAAACGAAATTAGGCCCCCCTAAGGGTTCCTAAACTTCAAAGGGTCAAGCTTATCCGTTCTGTTTCCTCCTTGGTCTCTTTATATAGCACTTAGATTGGGCTTTTCTGTTGCTAAAATCTCTCAAATATCTTTTTAAAATAAAGATCAAGATAAATATTATTTATCTTTATAGTCATTTTATCTGCTGGTGCAATATCTTCCAAATAATTAACAGATTTATCAATTTTAAAAATATTTAGAAGATATTCTTGGTTGATATTATCTGATTAATTATCTAAAAATTTCTAAATAATTAGCAACAACTAAATCTTGCCCAAAATTCCAATTTAGTCGTTACGCTCTTGCAATCCAAATTTGTAGGGAAATTCTAATATATCAATAATTGCATCTTAACTCCAGTTTATTTGACCAACATTGACTAGCTTTGACCAAACTTTGACCATCTTTGACTGTCCATTGAAAAGTTGACACGTGGTAGCATATGTTTGGCCAGATTTGAATGTGGTGGATTGATGACATGGTGTGATTTTGACTTGATTTTGTAACTTTGAACAACTCAATTTCGCACCTTTAATGAACCAAATTTAACTTCAGCTACATCAACAAACGTTAGAATATGGTTTAATGATTGGGATGGTACCCACTTTGGTAGAAATGTGTCAATCTGGTACCCGCTTTTAAAAAAGTGTCAATTGCAACCCAACTTTTAAAAAAGTGCTTGAATTAGGTCCCTTTCAGCCTGCGGTTTTTTTAATTTTTTTTTAATTTTTTTTAATTTTTTGAAAAAAAAATGCCACATGTCAGGTCCCTGTGTGACACGTGGCATTGTCAGTGTCAAATGGCATTGTAATGCCACCTGTCAGTGTCACTATCAGATGTCATTGTGTTGATTTCGATTTAGTCACCGTATATGTCTTTTGGTTTCAATTTAGTACCTACTTATGTGTATCTGATTCAATCTTGACCTAATTTTTTTTAATAATTAAAATCCATTTTTTATAAAATTAAAAGTAATTAAGTATAAAATTTTTATAAAAATTAAGTATTTGATATTTATATTAAAATTTAGTGGTAAAAGTAATTTTATTAGGTCATTTTTAATAAAAAAAAGTAGTATAACATTTAGAGAAATAGAAATTTTGGTTTAAAATTAGTAAGAGACAATATTATTGTATTTTGAAAAAAATAATAATAATTAACAAAACATGAGTACTTAATAAAAAGGTAATTAATAAAGTAATATGTTAAAAAGTCATTTTTAATAAAAAATATTAGTAAAACATTTATACAAATAACAAATTTGGTCTGAAATTGAGAGAAATAATATAAATATTAGTACTTAATTTTGTAAAAATATTTATACTTAATTAGTTTTAATCTTATAAAAAATGGATTACAAAAATATTTTACTTATTAAAAAAATTGGGACAAAATTGAATCAGATACACATAAGTAGATACTAAATTGAAACAAAAAGACATATATAGGGAACAAATCGAAATCAACACAATGGCATCTGATAGTGACATTAGCACGTGGCATTGCAATGCCACGTGGCCCTGACAATGCCACGTGTCACACACAAGGACCTGACACACGGCATTTATTTTTTTTTTCAAAAAATTTAAAAAAATTAAAAAACCACAGACTGACACGTGGCACGTTGACTAACGACATTATTCAACTCGTCGGAAAGGGACCTAATTGAAGCACTTTTTCAAAAGTTGGTTTGCAATTGATACTTTTTTAAAAACAGGTACCAGATTGACACACTTGTACCAAAGTGGGTATCATCTGAGTAATTAAACCTTAGAATATCAAAGAATATTTTAGCAACTAAAATCAATTTTTAAGACATTTTTATCGCACAAGTTCAATAAAACCAATTATTAGAATTGTCAATTAAGACATTCTTTTAAGTACAAAAATTCAATTAAATATCCAGAATTAAACATTAAATGAGGGCAAAAATTTGAACTCATCACAGTCATATGTAAATGTTATGGGCAAAAACGTCAAAGCTCATGTGATGACATGTCTTTCCTTCCTAATCTCTTCAAAATGAGAGGATGGGAATCTTGAGGCCTCCTTCAAATCCATCTTCCCAAATTAGCGCAGATCATATGAAGTAAAGAATAAGGTCACTCTCAAATCCATCCTTACAAACAGTACATCCCTTAAAGCACAGCCTTAGAGTGCCTTGCGAGAAGGTCTTAAAGTGCCTCACTAGGAGGTCTTTGTAGTTTCTTGCCAGGAGGGCTTAGTGTAACATCCCTAAGGAATATTACTTAAAAATAAATAATAAAAGTATTAAATTATATCAAAAGTCGCATTAATAATAATCCCAACATGGGAAAATTTAAATTTATTAAAAAGCGCGCCAGAACCCATAACTAAAACAATAAAGTGTTACAAGTTCTCAAAATACATGTTCATAAATAAAAGCATAAATAATACATGTGAGAAAAAAATCCTAGCTCTAATCCCAAAGCTAGCCCTCACTCCGTCGCCTGGACATCCTCAGCACCACCTGTATCAACATCTGCTCCCGTGTAACGAATCACACGATCATCGCCATACACAAACAGAAAGGGTGAGCTGAGAAAAATAAAATAACAGGTATATAAAACACAAGATAAATCATATACCCATCTTATTCATCTACATAGTTCTTGGCCAAGACCTTAACCTCAAGGCTTTGTAGCCTTCAAATCACACAACAGGTTAGCCTTGGACTCGGGAATACGATGCTCACACGAACATGCCCGCTCGTGGTCCTGCCTCTACGAACCTCCCCGCTCGTGGTCCTGCTCTACGGACCTGCCTGCCCGTAGTCCAACACATGTGATCCACCAGCCCCGTACCTCCCCGCACATGGCATCTCTCAATGTGAGCACGGAACATACGAACCTACTTCGCTCGTATCCCCACGTGAGAGCAACTGGATATGAACCTCCCCGCTCATATCATCACATGTTAAACACCATCCATGAACCTACCCGCTCATGGCACAACATCTCCCGATCCAAGTGTAGTATCAGTGCTCAAACAACACACAAGACCAACCAAAGACAGCAGCAATTTCCGCCTGGCCCGGCCCACACGCCGCTAGGCGAAATCGTCCCAAATCGCCTGGCGGTATCCACTCACCGCCAAGCGCCAACGTCCTGCCAGCGCCACTACTCTCTCGTCAACGCCTGGCGGAGCACATCGTGCCGCCAGGCGCCACTCAAGGCACAACTCTCTCATACTAAGGTTATTGCCTGGCATGATTCAGTGGACCGCCAGGCGCCATACCAGTAACTCCCTGCTACTGGATTTGGCACCCAAAATGGTTAATTCTGCAATTCCAGAATGCTTAGAATGTACTGCACACTTGGTTTATCAGAGTTATTAATTTCCAGCCCTATACCTTCCCACCTATAGCTCCTGTACCTAAACTAAAGACATTTAGGCACTCTATCTCATTCCTCTATCACTGTTAATCACCACTACAGGAATAAGACACTCCATTCTCTATCAAAATACCACAATTCTGAAACATTATCAAACCTCCTCTCATCATACTTATCTCGCGTTGTACTGCCATGCTTCTTGTTCCACACAATATTGCATAATCACATGACTTACATTTAAGCTTACAAGTCTCCAAAACACCTAAAGCCCATAATTAATAATCAAGGATATTTAACAACAATTATGTAGAATTCTAAGCTTTCAAATCTTGATCCATTAACTAATGTTATTCAATCTCTTCCTTTAGTTAACACAACAATCAATAACCCATCGCATAAACATACCATCAACCTCTTTCCATTCCCATGCTCACTTACCTAAGTATATTATTTATTACTGTGTCCTCCTTTAATTTCCAATATCCCTCTTAGCCTCTCCCCTCACGACCACTTGAAAACAACGTGCATTACACCACTGCCCCCGTCATCGCCTGGCGGTATATCAGAACCCAGAAAATCTCCAGGTTGTTGTACCCGCAATGAGCCAAGATGTCCAGAATTTAATCTATACTCCACAGACAATATCACACAATAAATCACACCTAATCTACTGACCCAATTTCCTTTGACATAATATCCTCAAATTCATACACACCATGAACCCTAGTAACTCAATTCGGATTTCTACCCATTCCAATAATCCAACTCTATCCAAGTTAGATTATAAAGGGTATTCTTAAGCACCACCAGACCCCAATTCTAACCAGTTCATACTATCAATACATAAAATCACAATCAGAAGTCCCAATGCCCCTGCACAAAACGCAAGCCAACAGAAAAACGCAACACTGTCGCGCCACCTGGTGGATATTCATCCTTGCCAGGCGGTTTAAGCAACCAGAAACCCAAAACTATGCACAGACAGATGAACCCCCTGGCGGCACATGCATGCCCGTCAGGAGGTTTCTGGGCAGAACCCATAAAACGCGAAAAACAGCACATACCAGTCAGAGAATTCATGCAGTTATGATCATACAAGGCACAATATGGTGAATACGATCAATAGCACGCAAAAACAACTCCCCTTACCTGGATTCCGTGCTAAATTCGGATTGGTATGCTTATCCCTTCAACAAAAACCTTCCTAGCTTTTGCCTTCCACTCATACCTTTGTGATTTTAGCCTCACCACTTCTCTCTATCAGCCCCAATACTCTAGAAAACCCTTGCTTATGATGAACACGAACCCACAATGCTCTTTTTTCTCCTCTTAGGACCTTCTCTCTCACAATCACTCTCACTTAATTACTCTTTTAGTGCCTTACACAAATTTTAATAAAAAATTACACTAAGGCTAGCCCAATGTTTAATTATCCCTCTGTTTTCCAACCCTTAGGTTACCTCTCCATTGGCTGCTAGGTTTCTAACTCTTTCACATTCATGCACAAATGAAAAATTGGCAAAAAGAAATTATTTAGTTCTCAACAAGGTTTGAACCCACACTCATGCACATACCAAACCAATGCCAAACCATTCAACCAATCCAGATTTCATGATAACTCCTACAATTCTAGGAATTTATCATCACACCACGCATTCAATATATAAATACACAAAAACGCATAATTTAAATAACATCCAAGTGGCACACATAAGACTCGAACCTAAGTCCTCTCATACAATCAAAGTACTCTCAACCACTTGAGCTAGTACTTTTCCACGTCATAGTTCCTCACATTAATTGCTTTAAATGTTTCTATTACCCGCCATAATTAAATAATTATTTAAATAACTATTTAATTTTCTCGAGTCTTACACTTAGGGTGCCTCGCGGGAAGGTCTTAAGGTGCCTCGCAGGGAGCTCTTCGTGGTGCCTCGCTGGGAGGGCTTGGTCAGTTAATTTTAAATAAAGGAAAAATTGACAAGTTAATAAAAAGAAAGAGGACTTTTATTTATAAGTTCAAAGTGTGCCTCATTAAAACCATGCCTGGCAAAACCCAACTTTGGGAAAAAATCTAAGCTAAGGAAAAATAGTGCACACATCCTTGAATGTCTCAACTATAATACATATTTAAGCGGGTAGCAGTCCATGTTCTGGGGATGAGCTTCCCACTAAGCTCTTCTAGCTTGTAGGCTCCGTTCTGGAGGGAGTTGGTCACACAGAAAGGCCCTTCCCAATTGGGGGTGAGATTAGCTCAGTTTTGTCTTTGCAGGCACAGTTGAGAATTCTCCAGACCAGGTTGCCTTACTTGAAAGATCTTCTCGAACGTGAGTAATGAAGCGTCGAGTTGCTCTCTATTTTGTTGTTGCTTCTCTTACGCGAGCTTCTTCTCTAACCTTGTAGATAAGATCCAAATCAACCTAGAGGTTATCATCGTTGTTCTCCTCGTCAAAGTGTTGTCGATCCTAGGAAGTTTCGTCGAGCTTGACACCATACGCCAACCGGAATGATGTCTCTTGAGTCAACGATTAAGGGTGTAATGGTAGCCCCAAAGTATTGCTGGGATTTCCTCGACCTAGAGGCCCTTCGCTTTTCCTAGCTTTTTCTTTAGCTCGTTTAGAATAACCTTGTTTGCTACCTCAGCTTGTTCATTCGCCTAGGGGTGCTCAACTGATGAGAGCTTATGTTTGACGTTGATGAGTTCATATTTTTGCCCTCATTTAATGTTTAATTCTGGATTTTTAATTGAATTTTGTTCTTAAAAGATTGATTTAATTGGGATTTCTTATAATTAGGTTTATTGAGCATGAGATACAAAAGACGTTAAAAATAACTTTTTAGTTCCATAATGTTCTTTGGATATTTTGAGGTGTGTTAATGCATCTACAACTTAGTTGAACTCATGAAAATGAATTGCTTAAAGCTTCATGACACCTTAAAGATAAATCAAAGAATAGGAAATTATCAAAATCACAAAAATCCAAGTCAAGCATTACATGAAGATGACAAGAAAAGCTTGAAAAAGTGAAGAAGTTTGGCTAAGCCAAGAAGAGGTAACGAGCAACAAAAATTGGACCTTGCGGTTTTCTTTATCTTTTTCCAGAAGAAGGGCTTTGATAATTCATAAATATCTATGATAAAAGATAATTTGGGAAAATATATCTTTAGATATTTTATTTGATATTTTTAAATAATTATCTTTTTTAATTATATCATAAAATATCAAGAGATAATAACTACCAAATCTTTTTAAATATGGAAAAATCTTCTTGAATCTTTTTAGATCTCCACAACAAACAAATATATCTTGAAGATATTGGACTATTTAGAAGATAATTGGAGGAGATTACAAGAGGAGCAAAATTGGAAATTGGACAGGAATTAAGTTGTTGAATAATTATGTGATTAGTGATCAAGGAGTGTGACAACCCATGCCTATAGATGATGTTTTTCTAGTAGAATTTCTGGACTTGTTGGGCCGAGATGGTGGCCAATGGTTATGCCTCTATCCACTTAGTCAAGTAGTCAATGGCCACAATGAGGAACTTTACTTGTCCTTTTGCTAAGGGGAAAAGGTCGAGTATGTATGTCCATTCCCATTTGGTGAACGGTCAAGGAGTCATGATGGTGCACCGTTTTTTTGGGTGGACCTGATGTTAGGTCCTGTAACGTCCCTACTGGAAATTACTTAATTAAAATAAATAAATAATAAATGAAGATCAAACGACAAAATTTATTATTTCCAAACGCGGGAAAATTTAAATCATTATTCAATGCGCCAAAATTCGATTAAAGTTAAAGTAATAATCTTATTACAATTTCCAAAATCCGATAAAACAAAAGAAAACATAATTTATTTCCTAGCTCAAGTCCCTAAGCTAGCTCTCTCTGTGTCCATATGCATCGCCAGCATCACCTATAATATCATCTGCTCCCGTGTAACGAATCACACGATCATCGCTAAACACAAACAAAAAGGGTGAGCTCATAATGAAATAACACATACCTTAAAAATATCAATTACCCAACTAATTTAGTCTAGTTAGTTCTTGGCCATGACCTTAACCCCCAAGGCTTTTCATCCTTCGATCACACAAATAGTTAATCTTGGTATCAGGATTTATGATGCTCACACGAACCTGCCTGCTCGTGGTTCTGCCTCTATGAACCTTCCCGCTCGTAGTCCTACTCTACGAACCTCCCTGCTCGTAGTCCTGCTCTACGGACCTGCCTGCCTCTAGTCCAACACACGTGATCCACCAGCTACGTACCTACCCGCAGCATCTCTCAAGTGTGAGCATGAAACATAAGAACCTACCTCGCTCGTATCCCCACACGAGAGTAACAGGATATAAACCTCCCCGCTCATATCATCACGTGTTCACCACCATCTATGAACCTACCCGTTTATGGCACAACATCTCCTGAACCAAGTCTGCATTATTGCATATAACAACTCACGCAAGTCAGATACCTGCAGCATTATCGCCTAGCGCAACCTAAGCGCCGCTAGGCGAAACCTGTGCAGACCGCCTAGCGGTTCACCCATGCCGCTAGGCGCTAGTCTCTCACAGACCCACTATTGCAGGGTCTATCGCCTAGCGGATCACACCTTGCCGCCAGGCGCCACGCGGTGCAGGGACCTTTCACGTTGGTCCCATCGCCTGGCGCACACACCCGTGCCGCCAAGTGCTATACCAATAGCGAAAGCTTTACTAGACTTTAGCACCCAAAACAGACTGTCCTGTATTCTCCAAAATACCTCCTAAGGTATTATCACACTCTCATTCCCTACCGTTGAACCCTTGGTAACCTCTCACGCTCACATAAATCAAGTACCTGAAACTCCAATGGCCAATTCCTCTATTTAAGGACTCTAATTCACCCAGTGTTCCTTCATTGTATAATGCTCAATCAAGTATAAGCCAATCACCATCAATCTAGTACCTTAAAATAGGCAACCTACTATTACTGCACTGTAGTAGCACCTGAACTTTTCCTTCAATTAACTCCCACGTGATAGATAGAAATTGACACAATCTGCACATTAAAGCACCTAATTCTTCAGCTCTCTCTCTCACTCACTTTCAATATACCCTTATCATCTTGTCTCCAATGCCTTACACCACCAAGACAGTTCCTATTTTACGAGCAACCTCGTTTCCCTCATCATTCGCACACCAATCAATTCCATTCATTAACTTTGTCACAATTTACTCTCGCGCCCTTTTCATTCCAATACTAAAATTATGTCCTGACTCCAATTCAGTTCTAAAAACCGCATCCACAAACGTCCAATTAAACCCCAAAATAGTACTGACCCACTGTTATCGCCTGGCGGCCAATGAGATGTCGCCAGGCGACACATCAGTTCCTGGAATTCCAGGTTCTTCTACGCCTTTGGTCACCATCCTACTTTAACCTTCAAAGTCTAGGAATTCACGCAATAACCCATGGTTCACAATCATTTTATTTCTAGCTGCATACTCAACCCACCACATCATATTAAACCAACCAATTCGCAATTAACCCCTATTTCTCTAATTCTAACTTATCCATCAATTCAATATGGCTCAGCAAGCACTACCAAAACATACTCATCAATCACACATCTATATATTATATGTATATATTCACCAATCAAGGCTATGCCAGCACTTAAGCACACTTAATCCTCCATTAATAATCATACTATTAGGGAATTAAAACAACCAATCGTGAGTGATGTATAAATCTAGCTGCAGACATCCAATGCCAATCTCCGCCATTCAAAGTGAATAACAACATGTTATGAATCGTCTGTAAAAATTTCACCTAAATCATACGGTTAACGAATCGGGAAACGCAGTTTTACGAAAACTGCGCAAACCAAAAAAATTTGTGGTGCCTAGCGCCCATAAATCAAAGTATTCGCGTCGCCTGGCGGTGTCACTCTTGTCGTCAGGCGGTTCATCACAAAAAATCCATAATTGGGTTAACTCTCATGCGTCGCCTGATGGTATATTCGAAGCCAACAGGCAATTTCTAGAAATTTTCCAGAAACGCAAAAACAACAGGCTTTTGATCATGCAAACCTTCATATTCAAACATTACAATACGATAATAATCACAGATAATTCATACACATAAAGGAACTCCCCTAACCTGTTAATCCTTGCTCAATTTGAAGAATCAAGGCTTCTCTTGTGTCACCAATAGTCCCACCTTGGCCTTCTCCCAATGCACTTGATGCTCTTATCAATTCCACAGGAAAACTCACCTTTAGACTCTCTTTTCCATTTTCAAATTCGTTTGTCCATTACCCTTTCACGTTTCCTCTCTTTTTTCTCCAAAACTACACTAATTAGACCATTAACTAAGCCTTAATGCTTGTTAATGTTAGGGAAAACGAAAATGCTTTCAGTTAGGTGTTAATGATCATTGAAAAACTATTATTGGCTGCCTTCCCAGCCCACTAGGTTTCCCTTCTTGCAGCTAGGGTTTTCTTTGCCCTTTCATTTTCATGCCAAAAGAAACTTTGGCAAAAAGAAAGTTAAATTCGTTCTTAACAAGGTTTGAACCCACAACCCCTCAATTACCAAGTCAATGCACAACCAATTCAACCAATTCATGTTTCATGATAATTCCTATAATTTTAGGATTACATTATCACTAAGCACATTCACACATAGCATTAAAATAATACACTTATTAAAATAGCATTCAAATAGCATACATAAGACTCGAACCCAAGTCCTTTCAACATAACTAAGTACTCTCAACCATTTGAGCTAGTACTTTTCCACATCATAAAAACCACATTAAATGCCATAAAGGCTCCCACGACCCGCATTTATTAAGTACTTATTTATTTAATTATTTAAATTTTTCGGGTCTTACAAGGCCCAAACTGTTGGCATTCTTGACACTTCATTATGTAGTCATGGGCATCCTTTCACTTCGTGGGCTAATAGTACCACTCTAGCAGCCATGCTTCGGGCCCCGGAGCATATTTCGCATATGCCACGGTGCATTTCGACAAGCACATATTGGGCTTGCTCCGGGTTGAGGCACTTGAGAAGAAGCACGACAAAGCCGCTCCTAAAAAGTTCTCCATTCTGTACAGTGTAGAAGGAGGTTTGTCGCCTTATCCTCTTAGCCTCTATGGGGTTAATGGGGATCTTGTCCATGCTCAGATAAGTGAAAATCGGCGTCATCTAGCTTGGTGATCCGGTGGAGATCTCTAGGACGTCTTCCCCATCCCAGCTTGGGCTAGAAAGGGTTTGTGGATGAGTGTTTGGTGTTGATCAGGATTCTTGGTTCTGACTAGTTTGGACAGTATGTCCGCTTTGTCATTTGCTTCCTTTGGCACGTGATTGATCTCAAACTCGTCGTAGTGATCGACAAGGTTTCGTATCATGTGGTAGTATTTAAGCAGTGAGGGATCCTTTGCTTGGTATCTCCTTTTTACTTGGTTCGTGACTAATTAGGAGTCACTATGGTAGTGAAGTTTCTTTACTCCCAATTCCCAAGCCAGTTATAACCCAACAACAGGGCCTCATACTCGGCTTAGTTGTTTAAGGCATTGAAATTGAAGCAGGTGGCCTACTTTGGGATTAGGTCGTCGAGCCATTCGAGAATGATGCTTGCTACATTGCCGCTTCGGGTTATCATGAAACTAAGAACTTGCCTCCTCCAACACCAAAGAAATATTTATCGGGGTTAAGGCCCATGTTATGGAGATGTACCCTATCGAAGAAGGCTAGGAGGTGTGTTGGGTGGTCCCCAAACCTGGGGGATTTGAGGACCATGTCGTCGACATAGACTTCCATGATACTACTATAAGGTTCATGAAGAACTTATGCATCAGGTGTTGGTAGGATGCCCTTGCATTTTTTAAGCCGAGGGCATAACCTTGTCGTAGAAGTTGGATCTCTTTGTCATTAAGGTCATCTTTTCCTCATCAGGTGGGTACATCCGGATCTGGTTGTAGCCTGAATAGACATTTAGGAAACTCAGCAATTTGTATTTAGATGTGTTGCCTACCAACCGGTCTATACTTCGGAGTAGATAGATTTCCTAGGGATAGACTTTTTTAGGTCAATATAGTTAACTCACATGCGCCATTCATTGTTGGCCTTCTTGACCATTACCATGTTGGCAAGCCAAGTGGTGTAGGTAAGCTCTCTGATGAATTTAGCATCGAGGAGGGTTGTGACCTCCTTGTAGGCCACAACTCAGCATTCCTCTCCTAGCTTCCACTACTTTGTGCCACTAGTTTGGCCTATGGTGAGGTGGACATGTGGTGGCATAAGAAACTGGGTCAACTATCCTTTGAAAACTTGGTCCTGGGGTTGAGGTCAATGGTTTGGTCCTCTAAGGTCTCCTGTGAAATCTGGAGGCATTTTTCTACATAGAGATATTACTTCCCTTTGGGTGGCTCCAATGAGGGAGGTTGTTCAATGACAGTCACCCGGGTGGTATTAGTGCCCTCTTGGCTGGTGGGAGGCACATAAGGCACCGTCTTTAAACTTAGGGCATAACACACTTTGGCTTCCTTGGGGTCTGCCTTTATAGTGATTACGGTTGACCAATCCTCAGCCGGGAACTTTATGGCCATGTAAGGCATGGATACCACGACCCCAAGTGCGTTAAGTGCCTTCCACCCAATCAGTATATTGTAAGACATCCCAACCTCGACAATGAGATATCAAACAATCACGGTACCAAGGGCCTCTGGGTTGCCAAAGGTTGTCAGTTGGTCAATGTAACCCTTGGTGTGGACCCTTTCTCTCGCGAAGCCAAGCGGTGGCTCTAAGTATGGCTGAATGAGGTTAGCATGCTAGAATAGAACGTAACTGAGCTTCCTTGGTCTATAAGGACTTTGTAGGCCCTCCAATTGGCAATGGTTGCGGTGACAACAACAGGATCGTCTTGATCCGAGTCATTTACGCAGAAAACCTCATTAGAGAAAGTGATAAGGAGCGAGTTTAATGGCAAAAACTGGTTGATCGAGTTGATGCTACTTAGGTAGCACTTCTAGGCCGCCTGTGAGCTTCCTTTACCAACGAAACCTCCTACTATAGTGTAGTCTCTTCCCCTGGTCTGAGTTAGGTTGGACTAAGGTTGGATGACTTGGCTACGAACGACTGGTTTTAGTTGACGTTACGGGTGAGGTTGTTGTGCCTTGTTTGCTACAACAACAAGGTTTTACGTAACAACGTTGGGTTGTTCTGGTTGTCCTCTACCCCGACCCCCACAGCCACATTGGCCAAGTCCATGACCTCGTGCTACAAAATCGCCACGCCCTCCACCACGACCACCACTTACCTGTAGCGCAAAATGGGCTAAGGTGTTGGACCGCACGAGACTCTCGATGAGGTCGCGCAAATAGTTGCATTCTTCAGTGGTATGCCCCAAAGCTTGATGGAAAACGCATTGCTTCATTGGGTTGGCTCCTAACAGGGAGGGTCGAGGCTTAGAGAGTCGTGTGAGCTCTAGGTTGCAAGCTTCATTGAGGATGGTTTCCCTGTTGGCATTAAGGGGTGTGTATTGACTATACTGGCCTTGTCCCCTGCTCAGCCTCGTTGTTCTTTATACTTTTCGCTCTAATGTGAATTGCGAGCTTCCCTCCCCTCTTCAATCTATTTTCTTCTATGGCCATGTATTTGGTTGTGTAACATCCCGACCGAATATTACTAATTTTAAATAAAACAAAACTTAAAGAAAATTAAGACTGCATTTATTATAAAGTCTTTCCAAAAAACGTGGGAAATTGAAATCATTTATTACATCGTTAGTAAGCCAAAATCCATAAATTATAAGGATCAATTACAACTTTTAAGTCCAATAAGATAAAGGTTTACAAATGTTTAAAAAATCCATAAAACAATAAAACTTCATAAAGGCTTTTCCCAAACTAGCCCCTCTCCGGATCTATGCCTCACTAGCACCACCTACAACATCATTTGTTCTCGTGTAACGAATTACACGATCATCGCCAAACACAAGCAGAAAGGGTAAGCTAAAAGAATAAATATACATACAATTCATATATATATATATATATATATATATATGTGTGTGTGTGTGTGTGTGTGTGTATGTATGTATGTGTGTGTGTGCATACACTCATCAAAGGAACATTATCTTTTGATTCCATACCACACGACCACCACCATGTTATCCACGTTATACGTCTTTAGATGATAACCTTCAAATACCCTTTGATGCCTCTACCTACAAGCCACAACTTGTAGAACACGTGTGGGAAACTTGCTACGGACCACACTCTGTAACGCCAGGTGGAGTTCCCAATACGAACCATAGTTCATAATTGTCCCAAAACTACCAAACTCGCCGACTAACGCCGAAGAGGGAAATCTTCTTGGACCCATCCGTACGAGCCACAACTCGCACACTCAGACCGACAACACTCGCCAATCTGAGCCACGACTTAAGGAATGCTCGTATCCATCCGCCATCTCGAACCATAACTCAAGGGATGTCATTTTGAGTCACAACTCAAGGAATGCCACGTGCTTACCCTATATCCCGAGCCACAACTCAAGGGATACCATTCTAAGCCATAACTCAAGGACTACTACAACGAAGTTCATCCTTAAGGTATCATCCAAAGCCTTGTAAACCACGCACCTCCAAATCACACAATCAATTACTTGACCATGGACTTGGAATATATGATGCTTCCACGAACCTGCACGTTCATGGTCCTGCCTCTACGAACCTCCCCGCTTGTAGTCCAACTCTACAAACCTCCCCGCCCGTAGTCCAACACACGTGATCCACCAGCTAAGAACCTCCTCGTTCGTAGCATCTCTCAAGTGTGAGCACGGAACATACGAACCTCCCCAATCGTATCCCCACACGAGAGCATCATGATATGAACTTCCTCGCTCATATCATCACATGATCACCACCAGCCATGAACCTACCCGCTCATGACACAATCAAGCATCTCCTGGTCCAAGCCCAATATCACAAACACACAAAACGCAATCCAAAAGAGCCCACTGCCCTTTACGTTATCGCCTGGGGCTGCCTAAGCGTCGCCAAGCAAAATCACAATGCAGACCGCCTGGCATTTTGTTTCTCCTAGAGCTTACCTACACCCACTATCACCTAGCAGCTTACCCCATGCTGTCAAGCACCACACAAGTAGCGTCAATGCTACTGGTTTTTGGCACTCCAAAACAGGTTCTAATGAACCTACTCACCCCACACGCAATCCAGAACACTAACAACATGTTGATTAATACATATACCAAAACTCAACACACATTCCAAGTGTCATAAGAATCAAGCACATATATTTTTACATAAGGATTCATGCATTTATACCCTGTGAATACTTAGTTTAATACAAATCATTCATGTTATAAGGAACTCAAAATTAAAACCCAATATGTACCCAACTCATGAACTTTACAAAATAACTCAAACATTAGTTCTAACATTTTCTTGAATCCCGCATAGAAACCCAAATTTAACCTTGTCGCATGTCAATAATTTCATATATATCAATCTTACAATAGCAATCTATTCATTTTACAATAATTTTCAATGCATTATGCCAAGCCCACAATTTATCATCCTTACGTGATCATGCACTTTAAAGACTTCCAAACTAGCAATCATGCATAACATATATCTCTAGCTACAGACTTCCAAATAAAATATCCACCGTTCAAAGTAAAGAACATCATGTTATAGATCACCTACCACAATTTTACCTAAATCGGACGGTTAACGAATCGAGAAACGCAGTTTTACCAAAATTGCGCAGACCAGAAAAATTTGTAGCACCCAGCGCCCATATGTCAGGCACCTGGCGCCTAGCGGTACAAAACCAGCACCCTTCGATATCTGCTCCATGAAAACACAAGAAACAGCATTTTTCATGAACAAAACACCAACACGCATCGCCTGACGGCAACTCTTCACCGCTAGGCGGTTCTTAACATAAACCTAGAAATTAGGTTGTTTTAACATTAGTCGCCTGGTGGCTTTGAAGGCCCGCTAGGTGGTTTTTGGAAAATTTCCATAAACTTATCACAATCCAGAAAATTACGTGCACAATACATTCATGCTTTCAATTCAACCCCCAACCCTCATTGACCCTTATGCTCATGTAATTATCAGGTACCCCATTACTATCAAACAATAACATATCAATTCAATTTATATCAAGACCCACTCAACAAAACGAAGAAACAAATAGATCCCGGGTCATGCGAACATTGCATCTCATAACAACTTCAAAGAGCCCCAAAACCTCGCGTGTCGCCTGGCGGCCCAAAGCCACCACCAGGTGATTTGTGAAAAATTCCTAGAAATGTTCATCTCACCCATGTGTCACCTGGCGACCCCAAGAACACTGCCAGGCAGTTTCTAGGCAGAAACCCAGAAAACGCAAGTAACCAAAATTTTTGAGTAGAATTTGGCATCCCTAGTTCAGACATACATGAAAAACATACAACTCACATGATAAACAAATAAGTACAACTCCCCTAACCTGGATTTCGTGCTTCCAATTGCCACTATTGTAAACCTTGATGATAGTAAAACCCACTTCTCGTCTCCTTCCCCTTTTCCACACATCAATAGGCTTCTAAAACAACTCGTAACTCTCCTTTTTAGTACACAAAATTGGTGTATGACTAAAAGTCCTTTTCCTCTCCTTGCTTCCACTCTTATACTCACCTCACACCCAACTTTTAAGTGCCTTAATGACTAAAACGAAAATACCATTAAAAGGTTTTCCAACCTTTTCCAGCTGCTCCCTAGAAGACTAGGGTTTCTACCCTTCACATTCAAGCCAAAAAGAATTTTGGCAAAAAGAAAGTTAAATTCATGCTCAACAAGGTTTGAACACATGATCACATAATTATAATTAAAGTGCACAGCCAATTCAACCAATCCATGTTTCATGATAATTCTTATGATTCTAGGATTGTATTGTCACTCATCATGTTCAAGCGTTTATTGTTAAAATAATAAACAATTAAAATAATACACAAATGGCATACACCAGACTCGAACCCAAGTCCTTTCGTAATAAAAAGTACTTTTAACCACTTGATCTAATACTTTTCCACATCATAAAAGCCAGTATTAAATGCCACAAAGACTCTCACTACCCGCATTTATTAAATAATTATTTATTTAATTATTTAAATTCCTCGGGTCTTACAGGTTGCGCGTTCTCTCAACTTATTCATGTCAATCGGCCTCTCTGTGAAAAGAGAGTTTGAGAATGGTCTCGGTCAGAGACCGCAAATTAGGGAGTGCATGACCACGAATGAGGTGATATCCGGGATAGTGGCAGTTGCGGTTGTGAACCTCTCTATGAAAGGCCAAAGTGTTTCACTCTCTCTTTACTCTATGTGCTTTAGGGCAGGCAAGGTGTCTGCAAATTGGGCTCGGAACATGGAGCTCAGGTCTTCGAAATAGTCCATTGAGTATGAGGGTAGCATATAGTACCAGTCCAGAGCTTGCCCATCCAAGGTGGTGGTGAACAACCTGCAAAAAACCCTCTTATCTTAAGTATGTATACTGACCTGGATCAGATAAGCCTTTAGATGTGTGACTGAGTTAGTGGTTCTATCATATTTTTTTTGGTTTAATTAGTCGGATGGTACCCACTTTTGTTTAGATGTGTCAGTTTGGTACCCTCTTTTAAAAATGTGTCAGTCTAGTCCCAAATTTTTAAAAAAATGACTTAATCAAGTCCCTTTTAGACAAAAATTACTAAAACTGTTAACTTAATTCATGACTTTTACCACTAAATTTTGATATAAATATCAATACTTAATTTTATAAGTCATTTTAAATATCAATACCGTTACGGTGTTAACGGTGTTGATATTTTTTTGCTAAAAATGATCTAATTGAAGCATCTTTTTAAAAGTTAAGACTCAATTAACATCTTTTTAAAAGTAGGTACTAATCTAACACATAAATGAAAGTGAATATCATCCGATTAATTTAACCTATTTTTTTATGTTGATTGTTATGCCTTTAGGAATGTTGGCCTCTGTCACTGTCTCAATGTCTCAATGCCTAAGTGGGATGAGGACGAAGTGACCTGTCGGCTCAACGGTCTCTACTCCTACTACTTAACTCACATATCATTATTTTCCATAAAAACATAAATGATTTGTTGTTTTTTTATCTTATACGACCATTTAACTACTCAATGAAAAACATAATAAAAATTACAAAAAGAAAATATTATATCAAAAACATCTCTAAGAAAATTTAGTAGATATAATGTGTCACTTAAGAGAAAGAGAAAATAAAAAATATGTACAAAAAAATCTTCAAATAAAAAAAAAATACCAAAATAATAGTTATACAAGTATTTCTGTTACTTGTTAAACTAAAAATGTTTTAATAATTTACGACTTTTCCATATTAATTCTCAAAAAAAATCCATCAAAGTTGAAATGAATTTAAACTACAAATTTAATTGCCCGTATTTTGAAAACGCTATTTTTTTCAATTGAGTTTATATGTTCTACATTTTAATTAATTAAATGTTTCTCTAGTATACTTAAATAAATTGGATTTGAAGATGAACTAAAACAGAATAAATAATATAACAAAATAAAATTGTAGTTAAAAAATGTAGGTCTTCTAAAATATAAAGACCAAATATCTATTTTAAAATAAAAACTAAAATTACAAATCAAACAAAAAAAAAGAACTTATATTTAAATCTAATATTTTGATAAAAATCATTGCCCCACTGAATTAAATTACATATTCAAAGACTAACATGTACATTGGTTCTAACTTTACATTTTCATATTTAGATTTTATTCTCCTTCAAATTCTCTCCACATTTAATTTAACATTTTCCTTATTTATTCCATCCTACATCAAAGAGTGTATAGTTTGAAAATTTTTATTTATATTCTAGGATTATTTTAGTTTTAATTACAAAGAAAAACATAATCATAATTGGTAAGAAACTAAAAGATCAGGTTAACCTTTAACTAAGGGATGTGAATGTAATAGACAATAGAGCAAAATAGGAACATCTGTAGTTTTCCCTATGCTTTACAATCATCACCAACCACATACAACACCTTTTCCTTCAGTTTCTCTATTACCTGCAGAAAAGAAAAAAGTGTCATTGTATTGTAGAAACATGTTTGGATATGGTAGGGTTCCACGAATCATACCAAACTAGAATTGTCTGCCCATCTTCTGATGGAGCTGGCAGCATTTCTGAGGTGATAACAGTTTGAGGAATCAAAATTCAAATAATAAGTAGAATTTTCGTTAGCATCAGCAACCCAGATGTTGTTTGTATGGTCCTTTTCCTTTTTTATAAGATTACAAAACCCAACCTGCATATAATCAACATACAACTTCATCCAACATAACACGTTTTGCAAACTAGACAACTTGAACATGTGACGTTGGCACTCTATTTGTGGTAAAAGTTGGTTCAGTCAAACCTTATCTGAACCTATATGTTAAAATGCAACAATATGCCCGGAATAATGAGCTAACATATTTCTGTTGTTATAAAAGCTAAAGTGATATTAGTAACGACTTTAAAGAGAATTGGTGGAAATAAATACTAACCATATGCATAAAGATAAAATCAAAAACGGCAATAATAAGATAACGCATTTTAAATACCGTAGATCCTGCAAGGTTGTAGCTGATTAGTGGAAATGATGAATCATGATCAATCAATGGAGAGCAAAAGCAGATAGCAAGCAAGGAGTTGATTAAATTTTCTGACTGTAAACCATTCATGATGGATCCATCAGTCACAAAAACCCATTGCTTCTGATGCTGATTTGATGTATAAACTCCTCCCACATGCACAATATGTGCAGCAATGTCAAACTCGCTGTGTAAATTAATTACAAGACAATATCAAATACTAGCGTGCTATATGTTCTTTATCAGATAACAGAAAGATTCATGTAACGTAAATAGACTAGAGCATCAACATACTTGGAAAGAGGGATGTCACCCAAACTTGATAACGGGGTCGATTTTCTACTGCGAAAAAATGGCCTACACATAACAAAAATAAGGATTCAGAACGTGTCCTACCCAGAATATAGCCATGCAAAAATTCTTTTTTTTTCTCCTTGTTATGATTGTTAGATACCTAAACTGTTCTCTTGCATTAGAAGATAAAGGCAACCACTTGGTACTAGATCCTCCACCATGCAAGTGAAGGATATCAAAATCAGAACATGATGGCATGAGTCCTGCAATGGAATATGCTCCTCCTTCCACCAACTCCAGACGCTGAAATAAGTTACACAGAAATTGTGTGAAATCAATTAACCTCCACAACATAGTAGTTACAATAAGGTAATAAAATAATAGAAAGGAAAAGCATCAAAAATAGCTAGGCATGCAAAGCTAAAACCAAAAAATTGACTAATTATTAAGACAAGGAAAATACGGCTAATCCTTGCAATTGGCTCACCAACCTCACCTGCTTCTCAGTGGGATTCCAGATCGTTACTATGCCTTCTTTAGGTTTGTCTTGTCGAGTTTTATAAGTTAATCCAACTACTCGTAACTTCATAAATGGTGTGACTTCTCTATGTCCCAAGCCAGCATCTTTCAAAGCTTTTTCTATTGATTTTTCCTTTTCTGACTGTCTGATTGCCTGAAGACAGATATGAAATCCTAAATATCTTTCTTCGTAGACTTCTAGGAAGATAGGAAAAATAACCTTACATTTAGTTTGGCCTTATACGCAGCAAAAGAAGTAAGCTGCTCTGCACTCATATCTGCCATTAGGAATTCAGGTTCTTCCGCTGTCTCGAGCATGTTATAAATCTTAGCACCTTCACTATCACTGTCATAATTAATGTACGAACTTTCCTTCTGATACTCAGAAATGATGCCATCTACAACAGCAGAGCGCCTGTGTCCACATAGGTAGTCAGAGCACAAAAATAAAATTCACATTATGGCTGTAAAAATAACAATTGCATTAATATGGTAAGCACCTTATATCTTTTATGGCATTACAACTTTCAGATCATACGATATAAACTTCCTGCTTTATTTTATTCTTATCCACTCCATTGTGAAGCTAAACAAATTGAAATTTACTGAGGCAACAAAATATTTATTTCTTTGATGGTGGTTCAAATCTACTTCGTTGATTGAATGATGGTTGCATATGATGTATGTGCAAGATAGTGGGAAAGACTATGTTCGTTGTGTGTTGAAAGAGTATGGGATGGAGACGGAGTGGAGGCTATTATGACTCTGCTAGTTATCTAGCATCAAGTAGAGAAAGATAGTTGAGTTGTGAAAGTCGAAGGAGGTCTCCACATAGGTTGGAGAGGAGGCAATTGTATTTATACATATGTCATGTCTCCAATTGGATTATAGAGATTTACCTTGTCATATGACAATGGGTGGGGAGACACCCGCGGGGAAGTCATTACCCACAAAGTCTAATCCGAGATGTCATTTTTGACAAGTACATAATCTCTGGATCAATATTCGTACTCTTAATTTTTCGGCAATGAGTCATAGATGCATGGAGTAAATGAATGATATAAGGGTTTACATGTATGCGTGGTAATGTGTGCTTGCTAGATGATATGAGTATCTAATTTTTTATGATCTGATATACATATACATATTACTTTTAAAGTTAGCTTAGCGTTTTATTGGTGTTTCTATTGATGTTTTTGTTTTTGTGGTGTTTTTTGCTATGACACACGAGCAAATGATGCAGTAAGTGGCAAAGATGTGTAGCAATAGGCCAGAGCAGTGGTTACCCTACTATTGGGAAATTTTTGTATGCATATGTAATTGATGTTTTAATTCTCTAAGGAAAACCTTTGTATAGTTTGTAAGTGTTTCTCTTTTGTAAAAATCTTAATATGATTAGAGTAAAGAAAAAGTATTATGTGTATGTTAAATTTTCTACGTGTGATGATCTAAAATACAATTGTTAGACGATACATAGTAACTCGCCTAATTAGACAATTTGTTGAACAACGTTTTAGTAGACGATTAACTGGTTACGTTTTAAGGGAGATGTGACACTGGTTTTGGGTGTTACAACTACAACAGCTAAAAATTAGGGACATCCATGGAAAGAATCTTATTTTTTTGTGACAATCAAGTTGTACTTCACATTGCATAAACCCAGTCTTCTATGAAAGAACCAAACAAATAGAGATAGATTGTCATTTTGTGGGAGAAAATGTGCTCTCGGGAGTGACCAGTTGGAACCAAGTCCCTCAGGTTACGCACATTAGCGACAATATTGGTGCATATAACATCTGCTCTAGTTTGAGGGGAGTTTACAATGTAATTAGTAATTAACTATTATAGATTTGTTAGTTATTACCTGTTACATTATAGATTCTAGGAAATAAGGATCATTGATTCTTGATTGTTATGTAAGAATTTATAGTGTTTGATTTTGTAAATTGGTATAAATACAAACTATGGGGTCTGCATTTGACACAACATCTATATAACTTTTTTCCTTTTATAGAATTTATAAGAGAAAACCCATAACTACATAATATTCAATTACCCTTTTTTAGGAAATTAACATAAATAGGACCAACCTAATAGTCTTAATATCCAACGCTACTATATTTACAGGATTCTAACAGGATGAATATTAAGAATGTAAGATATTGACCAGACGCACAAGGCCAATTAACAGTAGGCTAAAGGAACTGCAATGTTGTGAGGAGGAAGAAAAAGAACACATTAGAAAAAAGAGTAATTGCAGTCTGCAGGCATGTTCAGCGAGTTAGTTGCTGAGAAGGGATTTTACATGAAAGGGGTTTTTCCTGTTAGTAACTTTGGCAGTATAAGAATAATTTCTGTTATTGGGATTGTGAGTATTCTCCCTCTGAGGAGCTGCTACTGTGTTTCTTACAAATAAAAATTGATATACATGGATAGTCTAAGAAGTTACCTCTGATTGTACAACTCTGACATTTTATTCTCCATCTTCTCTGACATGACAACAGACCGTCCACTGCTTAACCTAATGAGTAAAACGATTATCACCATTTTTCATTATAATATTAGAGTACATATCTCAATAAGCAATTTAGTGCACATATTTCAAGTGATATTGTAGGAAATGCTTCCTAATAATACATTTTACATTGCATAATTAGAGTACATTTTTGAAAAGTAATTTTTCTGTGAATATTTCAAGGGAAATTTTAGGACATAGATGTTACCTTTCCTTGTAAAGAATGGGATATATGCGAGTAATTCCAGCCAACGTTTGCGGTATTAGACCACCATTTCTTTTTATGCATCTAAAAGCCAAAGGAGGACCGGCAACCTTACCTGCCAATCAGCTTAAAATAATAAACTCAAGGATGATATTTTTCTGCAAAATTGACAACATTAACATAACATAATAAAGGATGCTTACAGAATCCTAACCGTTCTGCCCAGTGGGCTCTATACGTTCCATTTATGTGCAGCAATAAACTAACTGATGATGACACCTGAAATTAGAATAGATTCTTCATAAAACATCTGACAGGATACACATTTATTACTCAATTATATTCCTAAGCTGTAAGAAACCTCAAGGGGTGAAACTGGCCCATTCCAGCCGCATAATCCTGCTCCTGAGAGCTGCATATATGTAAACGGAATTCAACATTATCAAAGTGGCATAATCAAGGAAGGTAAGATAAACAACAAATACAGACAACACATTACTCGGAGCTTCTGTCCCACAAACAATCTTCCAGCAGCATGTTGCTTTGACAATGGAACATCTAAAATAGCATTCATTGAATACCTGAAAGGGAAAATCACTATGTATCTCAGGGACCCTCACACACACACACACACACACACATATATATATATATATATATATATATATATATATTGCAATCAGACACTGAGGTAGCTGAAATTCACACCATCCATCAGTTAGTTCAATTTTCACCGCTTCTGTTATCTGAGCTCCAGGTCTTGTCTCAAAACAAGTCCCACTTTCTACTATATCACTACAGTGAATATTTGAAATGCATAGAATCATCATTGAGGAAGGCACTGCATCCCCTTCGAGAATTTTCTTGATGGTAGACCGGTGGCCATGATTCACTTCTCTTTCGTATCTACAAACCAAATGTCATCATAAGTTCTATCGTTTTTATATAGACACAAAGTATGTTGCTTTAGAGCAGTCACGTGCCTGTACTTCAGTTCCTCAAGCACATTCGATACAGTCAAAAAATTTCCAGCTGAACTAGCTGGATAGTATCTCTCATAGCATGCCAACTTCCAGACAATCCACTTGTAATGATTTGTGACCCACCTAGCAATGTGCAATGAAAGTGTAAAACTAAGATGAGAAGATTGTGAGTAACAATACATAAACAGAAATAGAACCTTATGTACCAAACTCCCCTACGTTATAAATTTAACCACGAAAGAACTTTAACTGGATAATGTATTTCCATGCCATAAAGATAACAATTGAATATACTAAGTTGCAGTAACCTTCTGGCACAATTCAATACAACTAGCTATCTGACCTAACCTTAGTTGCGAAAAGTTCAGGGTAGAAGCAATTTACTCTTTAGTTGCAAAATGCATGGAAGCTCCATGGAGAGCCAATAGATGAACAAAAGCTTCTGCTCCTATGCCATTATGACCAGATCCTTTATGAAACACATACTTTTCTGCATTAAGTGATGTCACCTGTCTACTCAGATTGGGAAAACACTGAAACAAAATTCATTCAGTGCATAAAGTGTTCCAAGTGCCGAGATCATTAAGTCCTAGCAGAAATATAAAGATTACACTCACCGCTCTCTTTTCCATTGGACGCCCAAAAAAATAATCCTTGATGTACACCCTTGGATAGTGAAATGGATATCGGGTAGAAACCTCTCCTTTGCATTCAGAGATATCAGAGGACAATTGAGACAAATCTGAAGATCAAATACCAGAAATAGCTATAGCAACTCACAAAAATTGAAGAAATTCACTAAACATTATTAGCCTATGTTTACCATGAGGAGATTTTTCAACATCCTGCTCTAAAGGAGCAGGAGAGTTGGAACTGCGTGGCTTTTTAAAGGGAGAAACAGTTACAGACAACCCTAGTCTCCGTTTGCCACTACCAGCTTGCCTATTGTTTGTTGTATCGGTGTTAATGGTATTGGAAACATCAGCCAATGCTCTGCGTATTGCCACACCCCGTGTATCTACTTTTGAAGAAAAACAATTCAATGAAGAATCATATACTAGTGAATTTTGTGTCTGGCTCCTGCCATACGGAGGCTTCTGTCCACAAGCACCGGTACTTTTCCTGCCACAATCACTCTCTTCCCCAACGGCATCAAACTTCTTGGTCAAGTTAATCCCATCACCTTCACAAGGAAACTTGGTTGACAATCCTCTTTGCCTAGAAGACTTCATGGGGAAAGTAAAACTCTTCGTCTTAAAATTGCTATCTGATGTCACCCGGTGAACGACAGGAGCACTATAATCACTAGGGGCAGCAGTGTCAATTTGTCGCTCCAAAGGAAATGAGAAGACTGAATCACCGGTATCCCCTCCTTCAAACAAATCCCCCACATCCGGATCACCGAGAAGGCTCCGAGCTCGCTGCAGCGCGCCACTCGAAATGGATATAGATCTTCCACCTGCAGTGCGAAATTTAATCGGAGGTTCCTTGAATGCATTCCTTTCCTCCAAACCATTATTCAATGCATGAAGACCCCCAACAGAAGGACTGTTGATAACTGTATGCAGCTTCAGTGCAGGTGATTCTTCATATTCTTGTAGTTGTTGCTTTCCGGCTGTTTCGCCAAATGCACGCAATTTACTTGTACTTTGGATATTAATATCAATGGTGTTCAGCAATGTCTTTGCTCTAACCAGACCTCTAGAAGATATGGTCACTTTTTTCCCAGAGCCTGTCGTAAAAAGCGAATTCGAGAAGCTGAGAGTTTCATCCATTGCACGCTCTTCACCTGCATTTTAGCAATCAGGCTTTAATATTCTAAAAACAAGTTACATAACCATTATGATGCTTGAATGTGTTGCACTTTTAATACATTCAGAGAAAAAAATCAGAACTTTCGTTGTTTGAATGACTAAATCATTAATACCAGTCTAAACATTCACAACCAAGACTCATCTACCCGCTAAAACTAAAAACAACATGTTTTGTTGAATAATTAATATATTCACTGGTTTAGATTGTACAGGCATAGCAAATACCTCGCGCACCGGCGTCGTGGGAGGGAAGAAGAGCCGGTGAGCCTGCGAAAAAAAGTATCAATGGAAGAAAATTATTAATGTCAAAAAGAAAAGGGAAAAGAAAATTGAAAATGTTGGATTGAATTGAGAATTGGAACCTTGGAGAAGAAGATCGGCCATGGAAGGGAGGGGAATGGGAGAGGGGAGAGGAGTGGGAGAAGCATGGGAAACTTGTTGGGTGATTTGCCAGTGGAAATTGTTTGGAGAGTGAGAGAGGATTTGCCATGAACACATTGTTTAGGTTTCTGCTTTGGTTCGAATTTTGGGTAAAGGAAAATTCGTTGTTAGGGATTTTGTCTGTTCGAGAGAAATTTAGGAGTGGCGGGAATGGTTGCGTTACAGGCCGAAGCAATGGAGGGAAATACAAAATGTTTAAAAACAATTTCACTTTGACAGCCATAATGGATCAATTATTAAATTTTGGATATAAATAATTGGTTTAAACAGTTGTTTGTTCCTAGTTTTCGTTTGATTTTTTTAAACGTGGTCCTATTTTTTTTTTTTTTAATTTGGTCATAATATTCGTTAATTTTATTCAATTTGATCTTTTTCGTTAACACTGTTAAAGTAGTTAACCGAATGTGAACGGTAACCGTCACGTGTCATTTTGTCATTTTTTAATTTTTTAATTTTTTTTAATTTTTTTTAATTTTTTTTAAATTTTTTTATTTAAAAAAATGTACACATGTCAAGTTCATATTATGCCACGTGTCATTTTGTGATTTTTTATTTTTTTTTTATTTTTTCTAATTTAACAAAAATCCACATGTCAAATCATGCAAGTGTCAGAATCAGATTTTTATATTCAATTTTGTCATAATATTCGTTATTTGTTTTCAATTTGGTCATAGTTTTTTTTTTTTAATTTAGCATTTTATTTCTTCTCCAAAGACAAAATATAATTTGTATATAAATGTTATATGGATATTCTTATTAAAATACATATTTTTATTAAATATTTTTAATTTAAAATTAGA
>Ga0214545_1000805_pt1 | contig 54440 bp, 32 predicted proteins | sample CNSS4metaG_FD_160064 | JGI IMG/M metagenome (GOLD analysis project Ga0214545, IMG submission 160064) | Root nodule microbial communities from cowpea collected in UCLA plant growth center, Los Angeles, California, USA - CNSS4 | ecosystem: Host-associated > Plants > Roots > Nodule | place: USA... | reverse complement strand
TATTTTTTTATAATATATATATATATATATATATATATATATATATATATATATATATATATATATGAGAGTATTTTTATGAATTAAAGTTTAGCGGATACGGGTATCCACGGGTACAAATACTATGATACCCGTACCCGCCCCGTTAACATGCGAGTATCAAATATACTCGTCCTCGCGGGTAGCAAGTATTCATTTTTAATATCTATTTCCTACCAGTTACGGGTTTTGTTCGCGGGTACGGATTTTTTTGACATCCCTAATCACAACCTAGCCCAGCAGGTGCTTCATCACAACCTGGCCCAGCAAGTGCTCTACCACACACTACTCCACCATAATCTGCTCCACCAAAATCTGGCCCAGCATTTGCTCCACCACAATCTGCTTCATCACAATCTGGCCCAACAGTTGCTTCACCACAATCTGTTTCATCACAATCTGGCCCACTCGGCCAACCAACAGCAGGGCCACGAAAATCACGCCCACCTGGTGCAGGCCAACCAATGAGGAACAAGCTGAAGGCTAGAAGGGGACGTGTTTGGAAGCAATGAATTTGAAGGGGACGTGTTTTAGTTGAACATGCATGTTTTTGAAGTGTTGATCCCATTTTGATTTTATGCATTTGTTGTTATGATGAAACCAATGCAAAGATACTATGATGTTATTTTGTTGATAAAGTGTTGTTATTTTGTGTTTTGTGGTTATTTTGGCTCTGTTATGAGCAACAATATTGTGTAACTTTATAGTACATTCGTGATCAACACTTATATAACAGTTTGGATATTATGTTCTGAAATTGGGTCTGTTATAGCACCACGTTTTTTTTTTCAGTTACTCAATTGTATGTGAGGCAATTGGCTCTGATATATCAGTAGTTTTATTATCAATTTTTCAATATCAATGTAAATTAGAACAACGAAATTGGAATTGGAGACCAAAATGTTGTGCTTAAATTAATCAAACTTTTTCATTCAATACACAATCAAACTTTTACAATGCATTATGGATTTTTCATCAACAATGAAAATAAGATTACGTTCAATACACAAACAAAACAAACCCCCCAAATTAACACCTTTATCCTCTTTTCCAAAATGATGACAAATTTTTCTAAACTCAGAAATTTCATTTTTTGCCTATACATTTCTTCCATATTCAGCACACTAACATCCCTTTCTTCATTCTTCGTTACTGGACCAATAATTTCTTCATTTTCATCTCCACTGAACCAACTAAAGTAATTGCAGCCAAGCAATTGTTCAAAACCCCTCTGTCTAAAAAGCAAACATACACCCATCAAAGCTCTCCTCCTTAACTTAAACGGGAAAAAAGTTCCATGGATCTTACCTTATACTTAGGACATCCCCAAAATTGTTTCCCCTATTTTAGGGGTTCTAGTAGTTCTCAAGACACCTTTCTCACCACAATAGCAAACTAGCATTGAACCCAACCTCTTTGACCCACCTCCATGAGAAGAATCACTTCAATTTTGCATCCCCAACCCATTACAGGACCACAAAGACCATGAATGAGAAGGAGCCATAGACAAGTGTGGAAGACAACCTCTTCTCTTCTCTCCTTTGAGTTCCTGCCACCGAAAATGCTAGGGCAAAGTAATTGATGTTACTAAATAGGAGAACATCATGTCATTTGCCTTGCTTTTCAAATTTAAATGACACCAAGTCATATAGAAAAGTCCAGATCATCAAGTGTAAACGTTGTTTATGAAAAAAAAATAATGAAATGGGTTTAATTGTAACAATTTTGCAGAATTTTGGATCCATTTGAGATTAAAAAAAATCTATGGACCTAATTCAGATTTTTGAACGAAAACGTGGACCAAAGGAGTATTTTAGCCTTAAAAATAAGGTTTAATTACTCGGATAGTACCCACTTTGGTACAGGTGTGTCAATCTGGTGCCCGCTTTTAAAAAAATGTCAATTGCATCCCAACTTTTGAAAAAGTGCTTCAATTAGGTCCCTTTTAGACGGAGTTGACTAACGTCGTTAATGACGTGCCAAGTGTCAGTCTATGGTTTTTTATTTTTTTATTTTTTTTAATTTTTCAAAAAAAAAATTAAAAATGTCACGTGTCAAGTCCCTGTGTGTCACACGTGACATTGTCAGTGCCACGTGGCAGTGCAATGCCACGTGTTAGTATCACTATCAGATGTCATTGTGTTGATTTCGATTTAGTCCCCGTATATGTCTTTTTGTTTCAATTTATTACCTACTTATTTGTATCTGATTCAATTTTGACCTATTTGTTTTTAATAATTAAAATCCATTTTTTATAAAATTAAAGGTAATTAAGTATAAAATTTATACAAAAATTAAGTATTTGATATTTATATTAAAATTTAGTGGTATAAGTCATTTTATTAAGTAATTTTAATAAAAAAATATTAGTATAACATTCATACAAATAGAAATTTTGGTTTAAAATTAGTAAGAGACAATATTGTTCTATTTTGGAAAAAAAATTAACAAAAAATAAGTACTTAATAAAAAATTAATTAATAATGTAATATGTTAAAAAGTCATTTTTAATAAAAACTATTAGTAAAACATTTATACAAATAATAAATTTGGTCTCAAATTGAGAAAAACAATATAAATATTAGTACTTAATTTTGTAAAAATATTTATACTTAATTAGTTTTAATCTTATAAAAAATGGATTACAAAAATATTTTAATTATTAAAAAAATTGGGACAAAATTGAATCAGCTACACATAAGTAGGTACTAAATTGAAACAAAAAGACATATATGGATACTAAATCGAAATCAACACAATGACATCTGATAGTGACACTGACACGTGACATTGCAATGCCACGTGGTACTGACAATGCCACGTGTCACACACAGGGACCTGACACGTGACATTTATATATTTTTTTTCAAAAAAAAAAAAAAAATAAAAAAAAAAAACAAAAATTTAAAAAAAATCAGAAAAACCACAGACCGACACATGGCATGTTGGTAACGGCGTTAGTCAACTCCGTCTGAAAGGGACCTAATTGAAGCACTTTTTCAAAAGTTGTGATGCATTTGACATTTTTTTAAAAGCGGATACCAGATTGACATATTTGTACGAAAGTGAGTACCATTCGAGTAATTAAACCTTAAAATAATATGTATTGTATTGTTTGAAAGTAGAATTTGTAATTTAAATAATAAATACTTACAAAGTGAGTGTCAGTTATTGAGTTCTGGTCATATGGTGTAACCGAATAATTTATAATATAAAAGTAATAATTTGTTTGCGTATGTTAATTATTTATCTAAAACTTTATAAAATATTTATATAATTAAATATATTTTGAGTATTATATATATATATATATATATATGACTTAATTAGTGATTTATTTCTCTAATTTGGTCCTTTATTATTTTTATTCAATTTAGTCCTTTTTTTTAAATTTAATTTTGTTCTCTCCTTTTTTAACTTATATGCACATATTAAAATAATTTATACATCAAATCACTCTACCTAAATACTCAAATTATTTAATCTTTGATAATTCACCTAAATTTTTTACAAAAAATAGACTAAATTGAATAAGAAATAATAAGGGGATTAAATTTAACCTTTTAAAAAAATTGAAGAACTAAATTGAACTAGAAAATAATAAAGGACTAAAGTAAACCAAAACAACAAATCTGAGGATCAAATCAATAATTAAGCTTATATTTTAATAACAATGTTAAGGAAAATAAGCTTTGTAATAGAGTGTGTCAAAGGATTGAATTTATTTTTTCACTTTGAAGTTGAGATGTGCTTGACCAATAAAAAATGAAATTATTTGGATGAGTTAAATTAATCACTCCATAAAATATAAGATAATTTTAATGTTTCTCATTAAGCCCCTTTTAGGGGGTCCCCAAATGAGGGGCCAAACAAAAACCCTAGCCCCTAAAGTTCCCTCTCAAGTGGGTTAAAGCCAAGGCTAAGGTGGGTTAGGCCCTTCTAAAATTACTACTTTGATTCAGAGTATAAGATCAAGTCAAACCATCCGACCTATACCACTCGGACAAGCCAGACGAGCCCGACAACCCGGACTGGTTGAGTAAGTTTGATGACCTGTACGACCCAGCCTAGCCCGATGACATGAACAGGTCTAGCAGGCCAGACGGGCCAGGCCGTGCCGATTACCAAGAAGTGTCGACCCTAAGTCGAAGATGAAAAAGTTTAATAATATATTTTTCATGTTCAAGAAGAAAATCCATCGGCTGGTCCTGATCCACAGGACTTTTGTAGGATTTTTGGTCCTGTGGACTTTTTCAATGAATGACTCTTTTATTCTGTGGGCATTTTTGGTCCTAGTCCACGTGGACCTAGACCAAACCCAGTGGACTGGACCAAATTAACATCTCTACTGTTAACTCTTTACAAGTCGAACTCTTATAATCCATAAATTAAGTTAACACACCCGTTTTGTTCTATAATTAACAAAAAATTTAATTTTTTAACCTAGCTCAGTTCAAACCTTTGATGAATTGAGTTGGGCGAGAAGTTCGAGCTTTATATATTTAACAATAAAAGAAAAAGAAAAACTTATGATACCTACGGAAGTTAATAAAATATATTTATAGAATGTTTTTCTTCCTATCTTATCGTAAACAAATCAAAGTGAAATATATTCTATTATTTATGTGTTTTAAATATTTTTATGAATTCAAGTATAGGGAAAGTGAAGTGACTAAAATGACACTAGAAAGTTAATGCCATTTTAGGACGATGAAAATGTAAACAACAGTTGCAGAATTAAAAAGAAAAATAGTGTAAAACATGTGTTATAAATGGAAATTTAATTAAATTAGACACGAAATAAGAGAGAGGGAGAAGATGGAGCGAGTCTTTCGTCTACGTAATCTCTCTCTCTCTCTCTCTCACTGCTTTTCCTTCTAATATATGTACATATAACTATCTATCTCTGCTCTTCCGCTTCCTCTCCGTCTTCTTCTTCCTCTTCAATTTCACATTTCAATTTCCTTCTCAATTCAACACTAAAAAAGTTCACGGTATGTGTCTCTCTCTCTCTCTCCCTAATCTCAATTCAATGAATGCTCCTTATCGTTATTCTTTCTCTTTTTCCATTTTATAATTCGCATTTAGGTCTCACATTTGATTTCGTTTCTGTGGTAAACGAATATTCATCTGATTATTGTTAGTTACTTTGCTCGTTCCTTTCTCTGTTTTACAATGCAATGCGAAATGATTGCAAATTCGAAATTGTCAATAGGAACCTGCTCTGCGACGCCTTTGATCCTTGTTGGATCTGGCACTCGCGGATCTCGCTCGTGATTCTCTTTTCTGCTTGTGAATTGCAATTGTAGCTCACGTTAGAACATGAGACAATGCCGCTTCTGTTTGAGATGTTAAAACGAATATAACATTATTTCTTCTCTGTTCTTACGAACATGCCTTTTTTTTAAACACTGCATTTAAGATAAATAATATATGTTTTGACTTTTAAAATCATCCCATCACAAATAACTCATATTTAGCTATTTTTTTATCGGCAATATTCAATAATCAATGTAGCAGCATTAATCAATCAAGGTACTTTCTTTTATTTAAGTAAATCCACATGAATGTAATGCACGACACTTTTCTATTTGAACAACAGAAATGGATACCTTCCTCTTCACCTCAGAATCCGTAAACGAAGGCCACCCCGACAAGATCTGTGACCAGGTTTCTGACGCCGTCCTCGATGCTTGCCTGGAGCAAGACCCAGACAGCAAGGTTGCCTGCGAAACCTGTACAAAAACCAACATGGTCATGGTCTTTGGAGAGATCACAACCAAGGCCAAGGTGAACTACGAGAAAATAGTTCGCGACACTTGCCGAGGCATTGGGTTCGTGTCTGCTGATGTTGGTCTCGATGCTGATAAGTGCAACGTTCTTGTCAACATTGAGCAACAGAGCCCTGACATTGCCCAGGGAGTTCACGGTCACTTGTCCAAAAAGCCAGAGGAAATTGGAGCCGGTGACCAGGGGCACATGTTTGGCTATGCCACCGACGAAACACCTGAATTAATGCCACTCACTCATGTGCTTGCTACCAAACTTGGTGCCAAGCTCACGGAAGTGAGAAAGAACAAAACATGCCCCTGGCTGAGACCTGATGGTAAAACCCAAGTGACTGTTGAGTACAGGAATGATGGTGGGGCCATGATCCCTATCCGTGTGCACACAGTCCTCATCTCAACCCAACATGATGAAACAGTGAAAAATGAGCAAATTGCCAAGGATTTGAAAGAGCATGTGATAAAGCCTGTGATCCCAGCTGAATACCTGGATGACAAGACCATCTTCCATCTCAACCCTTCAGGTAGGTTTGTGATTGGAGGACCCCATGGAGACGCAGGCCTCACTGGGAGGAAGATAATCATTGATACCTATGGTGGGTGGGGTGCTCATGGTGGAGGTGCGTTCTCAGGCAAGGATCCAACCAAGGTCGATAGGAGCGGTGCATACATTGCTAGGCAAGCCGCAAAGAGTGTGGTAGCTTCAGGGCTTGCACGTCGTTGCCTTGTGCAGGTTTCCTACGCAATCGGAGTGCCTGAGCCATTATCTGTGTTTGTTGATAGCCATAAAACAGGGAAGATTCCTGACCGTGATATTCTGGCTTTGATTAAGGAAAATTTTGACTTTAGGCCTGGAATGATTTCAATCAATCTTGACCTCATGAGAGGAGGCAAGTTCAGGTACCAGAAGACTGCTGCTTATGGGCATTTTGGACGAGATGATCCTGATTTCACATGGGAGACCGTGAAGATGCTCAAGCCCAAAGCCTGATTCATTGGCCTTTTGGTGGTGTTTCTTAAAGTGCCATCGTAATCATCTTTCTGATTTTGTGTTAGGAAAACAATAAAGAAGCTTCGGTGAGTACATACTTTATTTAAGATGTATTTTTCAGCTTGGATGAGAAATTAGGAGCAGAAACGTGCTGTCCTAACTGGAGGCGTTCGCACAATTGGAGCATGCAGCTTTAGCTATCTATACCACTTTTCATCTTTGTTTAAATTTCTCATTGTTGCTTTGTTTTTCTCTCCCTGATATTGATTGTTCTGCAACCATTCTTGTGTGGGTGGGATAAACTTAGAATGCCATTTATTTGATTCTCTTGTCACTTTTGTTTTATCATATTGTTCATAATCGCAAAGACTTAGCTATTTTCTAATTTCTACTAAGACTTTGTTACTTTGAAAGAACAAGCTCCTGTCCTTATGTTATTGATTTTACTTAAAGAATTAATACATGTTTGTAACTATACAATAAGTTCGAAATAGGCTCTCGTCGAGAATCCCACGATGATCCAAAACCTTTTTCCATAGCAAAATGATAAATGGACACATCAGAAATGGCGTACACTCAATTGACCCGTCTACATGGATTCTCATTGTGTTTGTCCTTTAACATCTTAGCTAGGATTTGGTCATAAGATAAATAATAAGTACGTAAATAATAAAATTTACATAAAATTGTATTACCTAGCATATTGTTGTTATATATTGACATTTCCTCAATCAACCATATAAAACTAAATTGAAGAAAAACTATATAATTATATATATTTGTAAAGTTTCAAAAAGATGGAAGGTCAAAATAATATATTCAAATTTTAGATACGTTTCTAAATTTAGATACCCTTCACCTGCACTGTAATTATTCGAATTTTAAAAAATGACCATGATCTCTCTCTAATTCAACAATTGAGATTTTTTAGTATCATCCTTCAAAATAGGTGAAGAAAGATATGTAAAAAATTAAATTTGTCTATTCTCGTCTTCACCGGTTATCTTCTCTTTTATCATTTAAAAAAATTGAATCTATTCTTTTATTCTTTATCCATATACCTTGTTTTTTAGTTTTTTTTTTCTTTCAAAATCTAATAAGAAAGAGAGACTTAATTAGTAATATTTAAACTAACCCACTCTTAGTCAAAGTACTATTTGAACACCTAGTCATTTATGACTAAACTAACCCAAGTATTATTTAAACTTTTAGTACCATGGACCAGACAACCTAGAGTTTTCTTTGGAACTTAGTCACTCCTAACTAAACTGAGTATTATTTGAAAAATAGTCACTCTTTCCTAAAGGTTTGGTTAATGAAAGAAGTTATCTGAAAGATAAAGCTTTGCTCACCAGGTTGAGAAGACATGTCTTTGAACGAATACAATATTTAAATAATCAACTAGATTGGTATATAAACACAAACAATATTCTTGTGAATTTTTTGGCACCAAAAGCTTTGAGAAGCAAATTTGACATTGATTTTGCAACTCTTGGTCACTTTTCTTGTTATTCAATTTGAAAGATTTCCTTAAATAAGGAGTTAAGGAAAAACAATTATTGCAAATCTTTTCGGCCTATTGGAAGACTTCACTTCAAAAATTACATCTTCAGGACTTTGTGTATTCATGCATGAATGTAGACATGTATTAAATTCACTTCATATAGCATTAAATGCTTATATATAATTTAACTCAAAAAAGGAAAGAGACACAAAAAAAAGTTTTAACATGTGTAATCTCTAGAAATTTTTTAACAAAAGGAAATCAAAATTTAACTCAACAAAATAAAACACCGGCTTCTTAAAATGCAAATATGGAGCACTTCCTATTCAAACTCTCAAAGGAATTTAACTGTTTTAGAAATAGATTTGATTGATCTACTCTTTTTGTCACTCACTTATCTCAATCTACATCTCTTAGTCGATCTCCTCTCCAAGATATCCCAACACATACCAGAATGCATTTTTCTTCATTGACAACATCATTAAGATCTTTTGACTTTATTATTTAAAATTGGTAAGATCTTTCAATGTTCAAATCGATTTTCCACTCTTCAATTTTTGGGTTAAATCTTAATATTTATCTCCTTATTTTTCTAAAAAATTGAACTTTTTTTTTGAGTTAGATCTGAATGATATTTATGTTCACCGTTTTCTCATCTTCTTCTTTAATTTGGTCTTCTTCAATTCTCAATTTTTAGGTGTTAATGGCTTATTTACGCACCATTAAAATGTTAGAGTGTTTTCTAAGGTAAGTACTTAGTTTGTTTTTCATCCTCTTTTGTTTTTGTAATCAGTACGGGGAGTTTACAACTTATTCCTCTTTTTGTGTCAATCCATTAATTTCTGAAATTTTTTTTATAATGATTTGTTTTAATTGTTTTCTTCTTTCAGAAAATTTTTGCCACCTTTTTCTTTAACCCCTTAAAGTTAGGGTTAACCCCTTATTAATGGTGGTTGAACATTAAATGAGGTGCATGTTTCCCACGTATAATGCTTGACATTTTCCCAGACATTGGCCCTTCTTTCATTTTATCAATTCTACATAGGTATTTCCAGAATTCCTCTTTTGACAGATTAGCTTGTAACATGGTGAGCTTGATAATCACTAGCTTCCAAAGCATTAATAATTGTGATTAGTTATTTATCATTTTCATCATCATTGATCCTCATGCAGAAGTACCTAACAATGTTTTGGTGTGTTGTTTCAACCCATTACAAAACAGCTTAGCCGAGCTACATCATCAAATCCATGATATGAGCATTTTCTCAACAAGGATTTGTATTCCCTCAAGCTTCATGCATTGGTTCATCTACTTCTTGAGAAAGAGTTGTGAATGCTGACTTGGCACTGATGTATCTAGAAGGAAGGGAAAACTTGGATAGAAATTTCCTTTCTACGTATTCCCATTTAGTCAAACTCTGATTTGGATGAGACTACAGTCATATTTTAGCCTTTCTAAGGAGTGAAAAGGGGAACAATTTTAGATAATCTCCCTCTTCATCCTCTCTAGGTACTCCTATAGTGCCATATAAGGGTGTTTATGGTTCATTCTTGCCAACCGATTAGATGTAAGTGACAGTAGAGTTGGCTTCGTTTCCATTCATTTTGTTGGCCTAGAAATGCTAGAAAAGTGTCTTGAACCTTACTAATGAGCATACTTCCCTAAGAGTCTTCTTTATATATCTTCTCCTAGGTTCCCTACTACACTTGTACTTCTAGGGGTTGCCATTTACTTTGTTATTTGGTCTTGTTGATCTGAGATGGAAGTGGATGACTCTTCCAATTGTTGCATTTCCTTATCTAGTTGCTTATGTTTTCTTATTTTGTTGTTAAGTATTCTTATTGTTCTCTCTATCTCAAAATCAAAAAGAAAATTTCCAACTTGTATTTTACCTCGCATATAAGAGAAAACTAAGAAACATGTAAGTACAAAAAGATCAAGTAATCACTAGAATCAAAACTATTAAATATCTAAAAAGATTTACATGCAAATCTAAAACTAATTAAAACCACTTAATATACCTTGACATAAGTCCTTGGCAACGACACCAAAATCTTGTTAGATGATTTCCTTCCTCTTAGAGAGTGTACTAAGCTAGTTGAAATACATTAACAAATGTCATATCCACAATAACTTGTGCAAAATTTCAAGTAATCCCAGTCTGTCACTAACTCATAATAATACTTTCCAAAGTAGTGTTTAACAAGGTTTGTTGAAAAAGTTCGATAGGAAATAGAATGCGATTAAAAACAACCAATACATAAACTTATTGAGATTGAACTTCACATATTTTCTTCAACTATTCCTCTAGTTATTTAAAAGTCATTAAAAGTTCATGGCTCATTCTAAATTAATTCCTTAAGTTTAGAAATCTAAGGACTTGAATCATAGTGCACAAGTCCTCAAATCACAGTTTAAGAACCTTTGCTTTAAATGCAGGACTTGATTCAACTAAAGCATTCAAAGTTATTCCTAACACTAAAATGATTTGGTTCTACCTTAGATTCAAGATTAGTTTTTTTTTAACTCAATTTAAATTAGTTAAATAAGATGAGTGATCAACTGATCCAAAAATTCAAGCACACATTAATCTCAATACAAGAAAGTTCAGCCACTCATGATAATGACTCTGCTTATAACCATATGGAGCTGGGAGCAAAAGATTGAAGCTCGAATCTTCTTTCCAGTTGACCCAGGATTCATTCTTCACCTCCATTGCCTCCTCTCTCTTTGTTCTCTCAAAATATTACCAAAAAGAAAGAGTAAAATTGTCTAGATGAAAAAGGTCTCCTAAAACAACAACACTCTATTTTTATAATAATGAAATTGGTGCTCAACCTCAAACTTTAGTGCTTAGCAGAATAAGTTTCCTTTTGTGCATGGTTTTCTTGTAGCTCAAGCTTATGCTTTGGTGTTCAACACTTGAGGTTTGCTCTCTTATAAGGTTTCATCTAGGGTTAAATCCTCATCTTGGCACTCAAGCTCTTCAACTTAAATTTGCTTTATGGCTTCAATGCCTAACTCATTGCTCAGTTGTGAAGAAAAATTTTTTATTTATTTTTAACTGTCTTCCATTGCTCAACATCATTCTTAGTGCTCAACATCATACTTTGAAATAAGGTAAAGAAGAGATTTGATCATACCTCCATAGATTATCTAATCTAATTTCTTACTATTCTTGTCTTTATCAAGAGGAATAGACATATGCATTGGAGTCTTACTATTCTCGTCCTTCTCTCTCTACTTGATTTGCAAGTCGAAGGACATCTTAAACTCTCCCTATATCAACTTAGAAAACTCCGTACACAATGATTCACTAGTATCACCAAAGATAATATCATTAGCATAAATTTTAATAGTTATAAAATCCTTGTCGCATTCTTGTCAAAATAAAGTTGTGTAAACATTTCTCTTACAAATTATTTTCTAGAAGAAAATTGCTTAGTATATCATACCAAGCTCTTCCAACTTTCTTTAGACCACACATAGCATTTTAAGTTTGAAAACATGGTCTAATTTTGAAATATCCTAAAAAACTAAAGGTTGTTTGACATAAACCCCTTCTTCAATAAAAGCATTTAAGAAAGCCTTTTTATATCCATTTGAAAAAATATTTATATTTTGAAAGTGGTGAAAGTTGATAAAATTCTTATTGCTTTAAGACATGCGACAGGTGCAAAGGTTTATGTGAAACCAATGCATTCCTACTTGTTACTGTCATGAATTCCAAATATTTATAACCCCTTAGGAAGTTTAAACTTAGGGGACTCTCATATCCTCAGAGTTATTTAGAGATAGAGACCTGAATACTATTTGGGTGATATGTTTTCTACAAGAACACCTTATAATTTCTTTTCTAAACTACTCATGAAATATGGACTATACTTAAAACTTTATCACAATGGGAATTGTGTTTTAAAATCAAGGTAAAGATAATTTTCAACAATTTCCATAAAACAATTGCTAAGATATAATATTATGCTTTAATATTTTTATATGTTAGATTAATGGTGATTCTAGAAATATAATATAAGAAAGTTTTAAAAGACAACATATCTCTTTAAAATATAATTCCAAGGGATAAAGTTTCATAACCTACAACCTTATATTTTCCTTGTTTGAAAAGCATGCGAGGCTAAGTTAAAACCAAGAAGGAATGGATGGGTATTGAAAACTCTTTTGTAAAAGATTAACCCTCTCTTAAACCTCTTTAAAAATTTATTCTCATTAGAATATTAAATGCAATTGATTGTGGTAGCAAAATTTTTAACGATTAGCAAATGACAAGATAAAAGATATGAAGAAAGTGAGAGAGATCATACAAAAATTTATGTTTTTTCAATTCATAAGTGTTCTTACATCCAATCTCAATTATTCAACCTTGGAATAACTAGAATCCATTATTTTTATATTTTTAATACAAGCACTCAACATATATAAACATATACAAAACTCCTTAATACAATCTAGAGGATATATGTAACATGTCACTATTTCTATTTGTTTTTTTATTGAACACAATAGAAATAATGTATTTTTTTAAACAAAAAATAAGTGTTTCAAAATAAACGTGGAAGTTGTTGGGCCTTGATCAACACATGAGCCCACTATCCCATTGTTTGCTAACTCTCTCTCTCTCACACACAAAAAGATAAAAATATCTTTTCTCTACAGATTGTCACGAAGCTTCCCGCACTTACCAAACTTCCTCTGCCACACAATTGCTTCTTCACAAACACGTCAGCTATGTTTTTCTTGCTTTCTCTTTTACTGTAAGCCACATGTTGCTCAAAAGTTACTCACTCACAACTTTGCTCCTTGCAGGACACACACCTACTATATGCCACAGAGAATGGAAGAAGAAGAAAGCTATTCAAGAGATATTAGAGAGAAGAAAGGTATTTTATGGAACTTTCATGAATGTAGTTTCTCTAACAACTTTTACCGAAAGAAACTATAGTATTTATAGATGTTTTATGCTACTCCTATTTCTGCTCCTAAGACAGAAATGAATAATTATTTGCATTTATTACTTACAATTGATTCAATTTTTGATTAACCAAGTCAACACCCCCCCCCTTAATCCAAAAATCCTAGACTAGTCATCCCAAGATCCTTCCTCAGCTTGTCAAACCCTACTTGCTTCAATGGCTTGGTGAAAATGTCTGTTGTTTGCTCTTCTGTGTGATAATAAGTCAGTGTCAACATCCTTTTTCTCACTTGATCATGAAGAAAATGAAACTTCATGTCAATGTGTTTGCTCCTTCCATGTAGTATAAGGTTCTTCGATAGGTTGATTGCAGATTTGTTATCTATATTGAGCTGAACTGGTTTCATGTATTCCAACTTTAGCTCCTTCAAAACTTCTTCCAGCCATACACTCTAACAACCTGCTTCTGATGCAGCTATGTACTCTACTTCGCATGATGATAGGGCTACAAAATTTTGCTTCTTTGAGCACCAAGAGATTGGTGCACTCAAATATCTGAATAAGTACCCATCGATACTTCTTCTCTCAACTCTATCCCCACATCAGTTTGAGTCTGAAAATGCCTTAAGCACTATTCCATTCTGGTCATCAACCTTTGGGAAGAAAATTCCCCAATCTTTAGTGCCTTTAGGTACCTTAGGATGTGTTTAACAACTGCCAGGTGGGGTGTTCTGAGGTCCTGCATGAATCTGCTGATCATACCTACTCCATAGCTCAAATCTGGCCTACTATTACACAAAAACCTAAGTGAACCTACTATCTGCTTGTATAAAGTTCCATCTACCACTTTAGCCTCATTTTCTTCGATCAATTTTACTCCTGACAACACTGTAATTATAGCCTCATTGCACTCTTCCATCTTGAATCTCTTCAGAATCTCCTATGTGTATTTCTTTTGGTGTAAAAACATTTCATTGTGAGTGTGCACAAATTCCAGCCCAAGAAAATAATTCAGTGTTCCTAAATCTATCATCTCAAACTCAGCCTTCATCTTTTCCTTAAATTCTCCAACCTTTCTGCATCTTCATTTCCTATAATGATTAAGTCGTCAACATGCAAGCACACAATGAGTGTATTTGTATGACTTGTGTTTTTCACATAACACCAAATTCAACTGTGCATTTCACAAATCCCAGCTTGGCTAGAACTGCATCAATCAATTTGTTTTTGGCTCTAGGGGCTTGCTTGAGCCCATACAAAGCCTTTCTTAATCTGTACACAAGGTGCTTTCTCCCTTCCTTCTCAAAACTAGGTGGTTGTACAATGTATACCTCCTCTTCTAGTAGCCATTAAGGAATGTTGACTTCACATCCATTTGAACCATCTTCCAACCTTTAGAACTTGCTACTGCTGTAACTAGCCTCACGGTCTCCATCCTAGCTACATGGGCAAATACCTCTGTGTAGTCAATTCCTTCCTGCTGTAGGAAGCCCTTTTGCTACCAATCTTACCTTATACTTGGCCACACTCCCACTTCACATCAATAGGTAGTTTATCTTGTGGCATTTTAACTGATTCCCATGTTCTATTTTTCTCAATTGCCTCCAACTCCTCTTTCATAGCATCCCTTCATTCTCTCACCTTTAAAGTTTCCTTCCAGGTTATAGGTTATGTGTCAGCAATCAAAGCTTGGTGAACTAGATCACTAGTTCCTGTAATTACACCATCTCCATAAACTTTATGTCCAACAAGCCTAGTGGAAGGAAACCTCATCCTCTAAGTCCTTATGTTGTCTAAAATAGCAGCTGAAAGCTTAGTTTTATCCTCAAGAACACATGGAGTATGTGTTATCGTATTCTCCTTCTCTTCCCAACTCTAGTTGACTGTCTCATCTACTACCACATCCCTACTAATCATCATTGTTTTCTTTTCTAGGTCATACAACTTGTATGCACCTGTTGGATGGTACCCAATCAAGATCAGGGGATCACTCTTTTCATCTAGTTTTCTCCTCTTCTCATCTGGAATATGTCAATGACATATTGACCCAAAAATATTCAAGTGTTGCACGTGTGGCTTGGCACCAGACCAGGCCTCTTCTGGTGTCACAAACTTTAGTCTTTTGGTTGGGCACCTGTTAAGAATGTAGGCAGCAATAGTTACTACCTCTCCCCAATAGCCATGTGGCAGGCCTTTTCCTTTCAAGATACACCTTGTCATATCAACCAACATCATGTTTCTCCTCTCAGTCAATTCGTTGTGTTGTGGTGTATAAAGGGCAGTCACCTCATGTACTATTCCCTTCTCTTCACAAAACTTGCTAAACTCTCTAGACTTGTATTCACCAGCTCCATTAGTCCTAAAAAAATTTAACCTATTGTCAGCCTGTCTTTCAACAGGGCACAAAATTTTTCAAAGATAGAAAACACCTTTCCTTTCTCCTTTATCAAGTACACCCATATTTTTCTTGAAAAATCATCTACAAATGTTAGGAAGTATTTATTTCCTTCTAGTGATGGTGTGGGGACCACACATATCATAATGCACCACTTCCAGTACTTGTTTGGCTCTTTTTGGCTGGTAGCTGGATTTGTGGTAGCCCTTCCACCATCTGCTTGCTACTAAGTTGGTTCAAACTTTTAAAATTCAGGTGACCATATATGTAGTGCCATAACCAACTCTCATCCTCCACATTAGCAGCTACTAGGCACTGTATTTCAGTAGTGTCTAGATTCACCTTAATTGTCCTATTCTTGGATAGTGGTGCCCTAATCACGAGCCTCTGATGTGAGTCATAAATCTCAATCAATTTTTGTTGCATGTTCATGGTGTAACCCTTCTTTAAAAGTTGTCCAAGGCTGAGTAAATTATTCTTCATGCTTGGGACGTATAGAACATCATTCCTGTAGGCCACCTTGCCATCCTTCCTTATGATCATCACCTTTCCAACTCCTTCTGCCACAGTGCAGCTATAATATGCAAATTTAACATTGTTTCTCAAACATGGGTTAAGATCAATCAACCAATTCTTGTTTCCATTCATGTGATTGGAGCACCTTGTATCCAAGTACCAAGATATGTTATCCTCCTCACTACCTATTGTCGCCATTAGTATTACTTGGTCTGAATCAGACTCATTTTCCTTCTTCTTATGCCATATTTGCTTCTTCTCCTTTTTGCCCCCTTCTTTGATGTGTCCTTATGCCAACACTCATAAGAATAGTGCCCATATTTTTCACAATTATAGCACTGAACTCTTCTTTTATCATATGGTCTTCTGCCACCTTTTCCTTTTCCTTTGTTCTGGTATCCGCCTCTACCATCAAACCCATTATTCTCGGATTTTTCCTAGGCCATTGTTTCACTATTTCTGCCACCATTTCTGCCTTTAGATCTGCCTTTAGACCTTCCTCTACCTCTACTTCTTTAACCACTTCTACCTCTGCCTCCATAACTTACCTTTGCCTATAGAGCCTGTTCAGTCACCTTTTCACCATTCTTCCTTTCATTCACTCTCTATTCATGTGCTTCAAGAGAGTTCTACAGTTCTTCTATTGTCATAACATCAAGATCCCTGGACTCTTCTATGGCCACCACAACGTGGTCAAACTGTGGGGTTAAAGTCCTCAAAACTTTCTCTACAATTCTACAGTCTTCTATGTTCTCATCACACACTCTCATGGTATTGGTGATCACCTGTAATCTGTCAAAATACTCTGCCACAGTCTCCTTTTCTGTCATAGAGAGAAGTTCATATTGCCTTCTCAAGGATTGCAGTTTCACCTTCTTCATTTTCCCAGAATTTCCATACCCATTTTGCAATATCTCCCAAACCTCTTTTGTTGTAACAACTTTTGAAATTTTCTGAAAGATAGGGGCTCCAATACATTGATGCACCAATACACGAGCCTTGCAGTCCAACTTCTTCATCTCCTTATATGTTTTCTTAGCTCCTTCATCAGCATTCTTGGGTGGTTCTTTGAAACCCACTTTCACGATCTCATCAATTTCTTGAAATCCAAGAATAGCCTCCATCTTTACACACCAATCATCATAGTCCTTTCCATCAAATATGGGTAAGCTTCCTGGGATCAAACCTCCACTAGCCATGAGCAAAACACACAACAATATTCCCAAGATTCCTTTTCTTGAACCTTGCTCTAGATACCACTCTGTTGGGCCGTGATCAACACACGAGCCCACTACCCTATTGTTTGCTAGCTCTCTCTCTCTCTCTCTCTCTCTCTCTCTCTCTCTCACATACACACACACGCACACACAAAAATATAAAAATATCTTTTCTCTACAGATTGTCTCGAAGCTTCCCGCACTCACCAAACTTCCTCTGCCACACAATTGCTTCTTCACAAACGCGTCAGCTACGTTTTTCTTGCTTTCTCTTTTACTGTAAGCCGTGTTTTGCTCACAGGTTACTCATTCACAACTTTGCTCCTTGTAGGACACGCACCTGCTCTACGCCACAGAGAATGGAAGAGGAAGAAAGCTATTCAAGAGAGATTAGAGAAAAGAAAGGTATTTTATTGAACTTTCATGAATGTAGTTTCTCTAACAACTTTTATAGAAAGAAACTATAGTATTTATAGATGTTTTTTTTCATTTTAGTATTATTTCTCTCATTATTTATGGGAAAAATTAACATTTTGAAAACCACATTGACTTTGCATGTTTGATTAAAGCTACCACCCTTGGACGAGTGATGTAGGGTGCTAAGACCTTTCCTTTGCGTAACTGACTCCCGAACCTAAAAATCTAGTTTTTTGTAAACTTACTTTATATTTATGGTTTTCCATAGTTTTTCAGAAATAACTATGGTGACGACTTTAAAATCTCTTTTGAAACTCGTTTTTTTTTGTTCGCCGTCCTGTCACGATTTCGGTTGCGACAATACATTTCATTTTTTTCTTGTTTGTACTTTGATTTAAATAAAATACAAAATTGAATAGTAAAACAATTCATAAATAATAATCATTATTATATTTACATATTACATAACGTTATAATTTTACTTTTTTGAATATGTACTATCAAGTTGTGAGTTTGTTTTAAAAAATAATATAATAAAACAAAAAAGGTTAGATAGAGAACGTAGAAGATTACACCTATCTTCCACTCACCCTTTTTTTAAGTTATTCTTCATCATCCATTTGCTCTCAAATTCTTCTTCTCTTTTAGGTTTTGATCGTACCATGCAATAGTTCTCAAAAGTTGAGGATCATTTCACATTGATTGAAATTTAAATAGATTAAGTTTCTACACATATAATCTCTTATGTAAAAAAGTCTTTAAAATCCTAATTAAAAACACCCGTAAAATTAATGATGAATGAAAATTCAACCAAATCATTATAAAAAAAACTCTAAAATAATAATCAATTTTAGTGATAAAAAATTATTAATCACTATAATTACCAATTAATTTATATATTAATTTACAAAATAAAAATGATTGATTATTAAAATAGTCATTATGAATAAAAAAATTATAATTGATCATTAAATTCATCCTTACTAAATAAGAAACTAATTTAGAAATTAATTTTTTTGTAACCAAAACCTTGGAAGTTAATGTTTAGTGACTATAAAATAATTCTTTTAGTAGTCAAAATTTTGATAGTTAAATTTAATAACAAATAACTTTTTATTTTGTAAATTAATATCTAAATTAGTCACTATAACAATTAACAATTTTTTATCACTAAAATTAATTATTAACGGAAAATTCTCTTGTAATCACCAAAAGGGAGTCAGTAAAAGAATCAAGTTATGAAAAAAAATATTTTTTAATGTAATAGAAAGTGTTCCAATTTATAAACTTTTATTTAATATATAATTTAAACTCTTTTTACTTTAAATAAGATCTTCAAGTTAAGTTTTGTCAACAGAAAAAGTGATTAAAAAAATGAAACCATGAGTGATACCAAAAATAAAAGAGAATATCCAAATATTTGTTAACTAGTGTGGTTTAAAATTTAACAGATCAAATACAATCTAGAGCTGTTTGAATTGTAATTGGAATTGGTTTAGGTTTTTTCTCTTTCGGATAAAAAATAAATAATATATATATATATAATTTAAAATAGAGTATCATGATTATGTAAATATAGACTAATAATATTAATTATTTAACTATGTGATATTTTATAAATAGATGAAAGTAACAAAAACAAAAGATAAAGGAATGATAAATATCGTGAGCGGCAGGATTCGAACCTGCGCGGGCAGAGCCCACATGATTTCTAGTCATGCCCGATAACCACTCCGGCACGCCCACGCTTTGAGAAAATAGTTTGCTATAATTTATATAATGTTTGATTTCATAAACAATGTGTTAATCAATGTTTGATCATCAAACATAAATCTCACAAGAGCATTCTGTTTATTATAATATAAGAGATGTGAAGGAGAGAAAGGGAAAATAAATTGAAGAAGTGTATTAACTTTATTTATTGTAATTTTAAATGGTTTAAGCAAGTATGCAATATTTAACTTTTACAAAGAACTAAGAGACAATATCTTGCTTCTTTGCTTTCAATGAGGCTAAGAATGTCCAAAAGGAAACAATAATGTATAATGGAGGTGTGTGAATTCACATAAATGGCTCAATCCGCATCACTAAAACCACACAATTGTATAAGGTATTCTTTATTGAAAAGTAATTTACACTAGAACATAATAACACGGGTGACACGGTTGAAACATGAATAAGTTAAGTTGTTGCAATAACATTGGTATATTTAATTGGTATGACATGAATGAGAAATTTTAATTGCTATTCAAAAGAAATAGTTGATAAAGTTAAGATTGTCACAATTCAGAAAGTGGTACAACATAATTGAATTAATTTCTGCCGACAATCCAAATGTTTTAATAAAAAATATATTACATAGAATTACAACCGTAAGCTAATTGTTATGTTTCATAATTATGATTTTTTCATCATAAAAAAATTGTTATAATTAGATGCTAATATAGTCAAAGTAGGTTTTGATTATAACAAAATATATAATAAAAATGATAATATAAATTAAAATGATTCAAGTATTTAAGATCTAGTTCAACCAAAAAAATAAGTAGAATAAACTCATATAAAGATTGAATGCTTAGACTAAACTAAGTCAATACTAGATTATACACCGGTTAGGTGCTATCTAGGATATACCGATCATAAAATGTATACATTTGCTATTTTATAGGTGTTCATGAGTTGGAACAAGTTTTATCAGAAATAAAATTGTGAAAAAACATATGAAATAAGTCTAAAAGAGAATATTATATGAGCTAAGCTAAAAAGGTCAACTAGACAAGACAAAGTCAAAAGTTTCACCAAACAAGTCCAAACTATGTAGAAGTCAAACTTGTTCACCAAACGATTTATATTGACCAAATGAGTAAAATTCATGTAAGACCAAACGAGTTGAAAGTCAAATCAAATAAGTCAAATAAATATACTAAGTAGACGAGTCAGAAACAAGTTGACCAGATGACACATAAAAGTCAAAACAAAACAAAACTTTGACACATTGGGTAAAACAAAGAACTAAGCTTAATACATTATGTAGCAAAAGAATTTTGAGTGGTTAATACAAATTTTAAATCAATAAGCAAAAAATCAAATTTATCATGATGCAAATCAAGAATTAGAATAAATCTGAAAGATTGAAGAAGAAGAATATTTGTGCTGATTAAGAATTGTGAATACTAAATAATACCTCATATGATTTAAATCAATGACGAGCAAGACAAAACTCTGAAGATTAGAAATTACATGAAGAATATCTTGAAAATCATATTCAAGTAACAACGGTAATATAGTTAATATAAATTAAAAATGAAGAAATATAGATTGAAGAAAAAATCCAAAGAAAGAAAAAAAGGATAATCCAAGATTGAAAGAAAGAAAATACTCTCAAGATCATATTCAGAGTTTCCTCAAGAGTGAATGCGTACAAACAAGAAATATAATTCACAAAAAAGTTCAAAAAAGAAAGCACTAAAACGATAGACTCAAATTTTATGAGGTGAGAGTGAAATTTTACCCTCTAAGTTTTGATTTCAATATTCTTCACATACTGAAATTTTACCTGTAAGCTTTGAAATTACTCTCTTACATTGATTAATAATAATCAGATTGTTATTCTGATTTTATGAAGTAGAAATTCTATGAGGGGAATTAATCTAATATGATTTTGATACATTAAAATTGTATATGATTCGGTTTATTAAGATTTGATTTTATAGAATTTAATTTTTTTATTAGGTTAGAAATAATTTGATATATTGAATGAGATCATTATATGGCTTGGGTTATAGAAAAAAAAGAAGAGAGAGTAATAAATGGAAAGAAATTATGTTAGTGGTATAGTTTTACAAGAAAATTATCTTGAGGAAATATTTGTAAAATATGAAATAAATTTGATTATTATGTATTTTAGTAATTATTATTATATTAGCGAAATTTTTCTTTACGAAAATAATTTTGTTGATTTTAAATTAATTTTATTATATGTTTTAAATAATTCGTTGATTGTTAATGTGAAATTGCTGACGTTGTTAATGTGAATTTATTGGTGTTGTTAATGTAAATTATTTGTGCTAGTGTGAATTATTGGTGTTGTTAATACAAATTATTGTTGCTATGATTAAAATATATTAAATTGTTGTGCTTAAAATATATTAAATTGTTGCTTATTTCCCTCTAAGATTCCATTTTTGCCACCACAACCCTCTCCGTTCATTGCTCGAAGGCACTCCTCGCCACCCTGATTCAAGGTTTCAACTAGGATTATGTTGTGGCTCTTTCCAAATTAGAATTTTTTTTTTCATCAGAATTTGACCTGTAGAAGATGCTATTTAAATTGGAAGCTTATAGTTTTGGTTGTAATTCATAGCCGATACTACATTCCAGATTGTCCAATCGGTACTCAGTTTTTAATTATCAGATTAGACAAATCTGGAATATAATACTGAATCCAGAATCTGAAATTCTTTGATGCATACCTGATCGAGCAATTCAGAATAGTTCTCAGATTCGGTACTACATAACGGATTGGTCAATCTGGAAAATACAGGTGCCTATTGGATTAAGCAATTCGAAATACATTCTCAAGTCCAAAATATGTTTTCAGATTGGATTCCTTCTTCCGAAATGAGTTTTTACCCCACCTCTTCATCTTTTTCATTTATTCCTCACACTTCCAGATATTTATCATTAGGTCGTCTCCCATGAATTGAGTTTCCACCCCCACCTCTTCATCTTCTTCATTCGTTCCTCACTTCCATATATTTATCATTAGGTCGTCTCCCACACCTTGCAAGGTCCATGAATACAATTTCGTTCATTGATCTGTTTCGGGAGTTGTTTGCAACAACCAACACCATCAGCCCTCCAATTCATCATTATCTCCTCTTTTATCTTGTATAACTAAACTACCTTACACCATTTATCTCCATATTGTTTGGCTTCAAAGTTCTATTGTAATTCTTTAACAAGAGGGATGACCAAACCACACTTAGAGAAGAGGCAACCATTGCAGCTCCAACAATGGATGGTGGAAAGCGAAATCTAGTGGAGTAAAGAATTCATGCTACAATTGGAATGCTAGGATATTATTGTTAGTATTATTGCTTGATTTAGTCCCACATCGCTTAGAATTGTGAGATGTGGTTCTCTATTTTGCTATATAAGAGACTCTTTGTAAAGCTTGAGATACATGAGAAATAAAAATACTTCCTAGTGTAGTCGTAGACGTATATATTGTACGCTTAACCACGTTAAATTCTCCATGTCTATTTTTCCTCCTTTATTCTTTCCTTTATTGTCTTGTTCCTAACAATTGGTATCAAGAACCATTTTTCTTAGTATGCTCTGTGGTTGCAGCATTGTCTGATCTTCCACATCAGAAAAGATTTGGTTTCTTTTTCTTCTTGGGAATCTCAGTTTAGAGAAGTTGCGGGGGCTTTCATCAAAAGCAGCAGGAGCTTTCGTCAAAATAGCAGGATCAATGGCATTGGAAGAAGGAAATGTGAGAATTGAGAAGTTTGATGGGAGTGACTTCGGGTTCTGGAAGATGTAGATAGAGGACTACCTGTATCTAATGTTAACAAGGCAGAAGCCAACCGACATGGCGCAACCAGAATGAGACTTGTTAGATCGAAAGACACTCGGTGTGATCCGGTTGACATTAGTCAATAATGTTGCATTCAACATCATGAACGTGAAAACAACCATAGATTTTATGCAGGCATTGTCAAATATGTATGAGAAGCCATCTGCAGCCAATAAAGTGTATTTGATTTGCAGGCTAGTCAACCTAAAAATGGGTGAAGGTAACTTGATTACTAATCATATAAGTAAATTTAATACAAGTATTGCGCATTTGACATCAGTGCAGATAACATTTGATGATGGAGTGCAACTGTTACTGTAGTTAGTAATTCTGCAAGTAATAGCAAGTTGAAGCTTGATAACATCTATGACTTGATCTTAAGAGAAGATGTTTGCAGGAAAAGTTCAAGAGAATCTTTCAGTTCTAGTTCTACTTCAACATTGAGTACTGAAACTAGAGGAAGAAGTAGCTAGAAAGGTCGTAATCAAGGCTGAGGCAGATTAAAGTCTAGAGGGAGATCACAACCAAAATTTCAGAATGATATCACTTGTTGGAATTGTCAGAAAAGGGGTCACTTTACAAATCAATGTAGGACTCCATGGAAGCACAACAAGAAGCAAGATGATGATCAATCAATAAATGCAGCAACTGATGAAATTGAAGATGCACTATTATGTAGTTTAGATAGTTCTATTGACTCGTGAATTATGGACTCAGGTGCGTCATTTCATACTACACCTTCCTTAGAACTATTATCTAACTATGTTCTAGAAAAAATTGAGAAGGTCTACCTTGCAGATGGAAAATCTCTTGATATAGGAAAAGGTGATATTAATATCAAAACCTCTAATGGAAGTGTGTGGACTTTGAATAATGTTAAAAATGTTCCTACCTTAAAGAGACACTTAATATCTATAGGGCAGTTGGATGGTGAGGGACATTACACCACTTTTGGAGATGGACATTGGAAGGTAATGAAAGGTAATCTTGTTGTTGCTCGTGGAAAGAAGCAATGATCTCTTTACATGATTGCAGATGAGGATATGATATTATTTGTAAAAGTTGGCAACATTTCTTCTTTGTGGCATCAGAGGCTTGGGCATATGAGTGAGAAAGGAATGAAGCTCAGGGTCTCAAAAGGTAAAATACCTAACTTGAAGCATGTTGACGTCTGACCTTGCGAACATTGTATCTTTGGAAAGCAAAAAAAGGTTAGCTTCTCCAAAACAAGTAAGTTGTCTAAAGTTGAAAGACTAGAACTGGTGCATATAGATGTTTAGGGGCCAGCTCCAGTGAAATCCCTTAGAGGTTCACAGTATTATGTAACCTTAGTTCCATATGCATCTACAGTAGGGAGCTTGATGTATGTTATAGTTTGCACCAAACCTGATATATCACATGCAGTGGGAGTTGTGAGCAGATTTCTTTCAAATATCAAAAAAGAGCATTGGAAATGTGTGAAGTGGATATTGAGATATTTGAAGGGCACTTCAAAGATGCATTTGTCTTTTAGAAGAAGTAATCTCACTTTACAGGGGTTTTCTGATGCAGATTTGGGAGGTGATTTGGATGGTAGAAAGAGCACAACAAGTTACATTTTTACATTAGGTGGTACAACTATCAATTGGAAGTCCAAATTTCAAGAAAGAGTCTCCCTTTCAACCACTGAAGTTGAGTATATAATCATCTCAAAAGTAGCGAAGGAGATAATATGGTTGAAGAACCTTCTAAAAGAATTAAGAAAACAACAAGATGACTCTCCGTTGTTTAGTAACAGTCAAAGTACCATTTGTCTTGCTAAAAATCCAATTCTTCATTTCAGATGCAAACACATTGAATTGAAGTATCATTTTATCAAAAACTTGATAAATGATGGAAACTTGTTTTTGTTGAAGATTTTAAGTGTAGAGAATCTAGCTGATATGTTGACCAAGACTGTCACAACAACTAAGTTGCGCCTTTTCATTATCTCAACTAGCCTTCAAGAAAATTGATGATAAAGACACTACACTAGATGGTAATGTAAATCAAACCCCAAGTGGGAGAATTGTTAGTATTATAGTGTTTGATTTAGTCTCACATCGCTAAGAATTGTAAGATATGGTTATCTATTTTTCTATATAAGAGACCATTTGTAAAGCTTGAGATACACGATAAATAATAAATACTTTCTAGTGTAATCGTAGACGTAAGCATACACATTGTACGCCGACCCACGTTAAATTTTTCGTGTCTATTTTTCTCTCCTTTATTCTTTCCTTTATTGTCTTGTTCTTAACAATTATAACCCAAAGTCCAAAAGTAGTTTAGAGCAAAAAAGTTTTAATTACAAGGTCAATGGCAATGGCTAGGGATTGGAGGTGTTGAAATACACATGAGAGAAGGAGCTAAATACACATGAGAGAAGGAGCTGTGGCGCAAATAAGAATGGAAAAGTTGGATTAGATTTTTGACTTTGACTTAGAGGTAAAGTTAGGATTTTGTTAATATAGGGGTGCAGGAAGAAAGCCTAAAATGTGTACTTTTTTTTAATTCAAACTGACTCGACTTATACTCGTAGTGGACCGAGTTAACTAATGAAGTTTAACCACACTTATTCATAGAAAAAGACCAATAATACAAACTAAAAATATAAACTGACTCGACTTATACTCGTAATGGACCGAGTTAACTAGTGAAGTTTAACCCCACTTATTCATAGAAAAAGACCAATAATACAAACTAGAAATATATAACTCAAGTTGTGTATATAAATCAAATTATTTGTAAAATTTCTGGTGGAATGTTTTCTCTTGTTGAGATTTAAAGATTATTTTCTTAGAGTTGGTAATTTTGTTTTACATTTATTTGCTTTTCTCTTTTAAAATGTTGATTCTTATGACTTTTACTATTCTCCTTTTCAGCCCATATTTTTCCACGACATGAAAGGCTTTAAGCAAATGATTTTCTACACCTCAATTTTTCACCCTAAAGCACAGTTTTTGAAAATCTTTCCCATTATAGATTATCATGCACAAGGAACATTTCCTCATTACTCTAACTTTTATCATCCAACAAAAACAATAAAGCCGTAATTGGAAATCTTCTTTCATGGGTTCCTAGCGATAAAGTAGTTGAGTAGATAGAATATGTGAAAGGAAGAGTAAATCATACATTTGAATTTCATAATGACTTTGTTTTAGGGAGGAGCCAGATCAAAATTTGTTAACAAAGAAGCTGAACTAAATAAAAATTATATAATCTCACATCTGAGAAGACATTTTTGTCCACCACAGAGTAAAACATGGCCGCTAGGCCAACCTTGGTCACAAAATATGGAAGATATGTAATAACTACAACAAAAATGTGGTCAAAGGAGGTAGCCAACCTGTAAACCTTTTTTCCACTTTCATAATCCAATTCATGAAGCAATTCAATAATATGCCTGCATGTGTCCTTGTGGAAAACTGAAAACCATGCTCCCTTGCAGCTATGACAAAAGCTGTTTCATCTAGTGACTCAGATGCATATGACGGCAGATGAACCCTCAGCACCAATTCCAGGCAAACATATCTCAATCATAGATCTAAAGGATAACCTATCATCTTATAGATATAATGTATGAAGAGATTATGAATTTGAACAAAAGAACAAGCTTATATGGAATCACAAAAATCTGTGGAAGTTACAGGACACCACATCAGAAGACAAATACCAATAAACTACTTAACTAATTATGAAAATCAATAAAATAGGGATTAGACCTAGTTACTCAAGGCTTGTCCTTCTAACAAACCAAACTTCATGAAGAACTTCTTCTTGTTGCAATCCAACATTTCACTCAAGCTACAATTTATATTCCTCTCCTTTAGAAGTTTGTACCGTGGCTCTATTCTTCTCTTGAGGCCATGATGAAAGAAACTAGGATAATCAACAACTTCATCAACTTGTCTTCCCATGACATCCACTAAAAATTTGAACCTTGGTTCTAATGAATTCTGAATGCTCTTGATCAAGATTGGAGGAAAACCAACCACCAAAGCAACTATCTGTCTGTCTTGAAATCCTCGTCTCATTAGATACGTATGATTGGGTACCAAAAGCTTGTTCACATCTCTACTCAAGATTGCTGGGAAGTTCATAGCCACTGCTTGAAGATCCTGCTCACTCAGACCTATTGACTTGAGGAACTGTGAAGTAGGGCGGAGTCTTTTCTCAACACTATAACCCATAATATAGGGGTCCTTGACTATAACTTTTCCAATCATTCCATCTTTATTGAGACCAAGGCTAGTAAGAAAGTTCACAATTTCAGTCAACTTTGTTTCAATGCTGTAGCTTATAAGCCTAGGATTGAGCAGTATCATTTTCCCAATATGCTTTTCAGGGATACCCAAAGACTGAAAGAAGGCCAAAAGGGGACAAAGCTTCTCTTCCACACTGTTTGAAAGTATGTGAGGGAACTTGGCTATGGCAGTAGCAACCTCACGTGGTTTTGTTCCCAGAGTCCTTAGACACTCAACCGTGGGCATAATCTTGTCATAAAGATCCAGTGCAAGAATCTTGGGGCATTTTGAAACAATTGAGGGCAACTTCCTTTCTTCAATGCCAATGCTTCTCAAATACTCCCAATTCTCACTCGCTCTTTCCTGATGCACATCCTCAAGGCGCCTACACCGTCGGAAAATTCCTTGCACACTGTTGTCATCAAACCCTTTATTTTTGAAAAACCACATCATGCTGCTGCAGCTGTTATTGCTGCTCGTGATCTCCATTTTACACTAAAAATAAATTATTTTGGGAATAAAGAAATAAACATTAGCTTACATAGGCAAACACCAATAGAACTAGAAGAGTAACATGAAGCTCTCAACTTAGCACAATTCAAATTCAAAGGTTACATAACACTATGTTCAACACAAACAGGCATGTAAACCCGATGATTCACACTCACAATTTTGCAAGGGACACAAGAAAGGGTTTGGAAAATTTCTGCACTGAAAGATTAAAAATTGTTTGGAAAACGAAAAAGAGAATTGAAATGCTATAAGTTAGAAATAGATATGGTCATAGGAAGAGTCAGTTACCGAAGGGTTGTGCCGAATGCATGCGTGGGAGGAGAAGAGAGTTCAACAGTGACAGTGAGGACGAGAGTAGCAGAAAAATTAAAATGGTCGAATGAAAGATAAGGTGTGTAGTGTTCCCCGGTTTGATATTTGGACCGTTCGATTGATGAAATGGTACAGATTTTGACACGTGTTCCACTAAAATATTCCGGTGCTGTCTAATTGAATTTTCTATGTTGTGATATTTCCAAACTATTTTATTTCCACCCTTTGCTTAAGCATTTCTCGTTTTTACGGTCACTAACCCAAACCTGAATTTTACTCCAATTAAGCTTTAAGCATGTTATGAAAACATTGATTTTAATAATTTTTTATTATTTTTTATTGAAACATATGTTTGAGACGATAGATAAAATTTTGTTAACATTTGTGTAAAATCTATAGTTAGATTAAAAGTTTCTTTTCCACATTCTATATAGAAAGTTTTATAATAATTTTAAAAAAAATATTCAAAATTTTAGGCAAATTAGATTAATTATCTTAAAAATAACTTTTTAGTCTATTTATCTAAATAAAAAAAAACATATAATCGATTATTAGTAAACTGATTTAATTTCCACATTTACCTCAAACTCATCCTATCTTATATTAAAAATGAAGCTTTCAACCCAAATCTTTCAAAGCGTGCCCAAATAGCTCCAACCAGGTGGTGAATTTTTACTTATTTATTAGTTTATTTAACTCGTGTTTATAAGATTCTCATGAAAATTATTCAAAACTATTATTAACTTATTTCACAAAATTTCACATTAAGCCGAAGATATGCTCTCATTTGATAATTTTATTAAATAAAGAATCAATTAAACTTTTTTACCTAAATACGTGTTCTTAATCTACATCAAACACCTTTTAAGCACTGATAACATGCCCAATAGTTTTAAGTCCCATATCAATGTTCCTGAGCATCAGCTCAGTTGCTTTGGCCTTTGGGTGAGACTTGTCGCCAGCCAGAAACTTGTGAAGGGCTCCATTAATTTCCACATAGCTCCAACCAGGTGGCTTCTGGATGCCAACATCATCAATTGCCTTTCTCACAGTTGCGGCTTCATCATGCTTTTCCACAAGAGTTAGCATATTAGATAGCATCACATAACGGGCTCCATGATCATGCTCCATCGCAAGAAGCTCATGGCTGGCAAGTCTAGCCAATGCCACATCCCCATGAACTTTGCAAGCACTCAACAGTGATCTCCATATCACAGCATTGGCCTTGAACGGCATATTCTGAATCAAACAATATGCTTCATCCAATCGTCCAGCCCTACCAAGAAGGTCAACCATACAACCATAATGCTCCATTTTAGGACTGACACCATACACACTCAACATGGATTCAAACAGCCTCTTGCCATCATCAACCAAACCATTATGCCCACAAGCACATAAAAGTGACACAAATGTGACCTCATCCGGTTCTAAACCTTGCAACCTCATCTCCTCAAACACGGCCATAGCATGTTCACCAAGACCATGATGAGCAAGGCCAGACAAAATGGAGTTATATAGAAAAGTAGTTCTCATATCATCACTTGTTCTCCTGAACACATCCAAAGCAGTGTCTATGCTTCCACACTTGGCATACATATCCACAACAGCACAAGTGAACCCTCTGTGGGTACCACACTGCCAGCTCCCACCATCATACTTGTGGTGAATCCTTCTTCCCAACTCAAGGGCCCCTAGCCGCGCACACGCCGCAAGAGCGGCAACCACGGCAACCTCGTCCGGTTCCATCCCCAAACCCTCCAACTCCACAAACAGCTCCAATGCTTCCTGAAAACACCCACAGTGACAGTAACCACTAATCATGGCCGTCCAAGAAACCACGTCTCTCTCACCCATTTGATCAAACAACCTTCTAGCAACCTCAACTTCTCCGCGCATAGCATATGCACTCACCAAAGAAGTCCAAGCCGCAACCCCACTCTTTGCATTCCCACAACTCACTACTCTCTCAGCCACCTCCAAGCACCCACATTTCGCGTACATATCAACAAGAGCATTCATCAACAACTCATTTTCATTTACACAACTAAATATCCTATAAACCAAGCCATGCACCACTCTCCCAGTTCCACTATCCTCCAAGGACGAACAAGCGGACAACAAGGCAACGAGGGTATACTCATCAACCTCAACAAGATTCCCTCTCATTTCCCCAAAAACCTTCAGAGAAGAATCAGCACGACCCGCACGCACAAGCCCGTTAATCATCGTGTTATATGAAACGCAGTCCCTCACAGGACTTTCATCGAACACCTTGCACGCATTGGGGGCATCCCTGAGAACAAAATACAACTGCAAAAGAGCGTTTACAACAAAGACACTTGACTCAAACCCACTTCTTATAACGTGAGAGTAAAGCTGAAGAGCGAGTTTTGGAAGCGATAGCTTGGCACAGGACTTGAGAAGGAATGGGAAGGTGAAAGAGTCCGGGGAGATGGGTGGGGAGGAAGAGAGCATTGACCTGAAGAGAGAGAGGGCGTGGTGAGGGGTTTGGGAGAGAGAGAAGGCTCTGATGAGGAAGTTGAAGAGGAAGAGGTCAGGGTTGGGGATTTGGGAGAAGAGAAGGTGAGAATGGTGGAGGTGGTTGGTGGCGAAGAAGGAGATGAGTGGGGTCATGAGGAAAGGATCGTGGTGGCGCCCTGTGACCACCGCTTGGGCCTGGATTTGGAGAGCTTGGTGAAAGGTTTTGCATGATGCTAGCACTGCTTTCAAACTCTTCATTTTTTGCTCTTCCTTCACTGCTAATGACCATCTTCCTCTTACACAGTCACATCACAAATCACCTTGTTTTGTTCCCAAACGCTACAGTCGGAACATTTTTAAGCATCATTGTCCGATCATAATGATCAAATTATTTAGGTTAAAATAGTTTTTGTTCCAGTTTTCATTAAATTTGGTTAAATAAGTCTTAATTTTGGTTTTATATTTAAATAGGTTCTATTTTTCATTATTTTTGTTTATTTGAGTCTTTTTTTGCGTTTGAATCATTAACAACCATGAATCGTGACTATCATATGTCATTTCGTAATTTTTTTTAATTTTTTTTTAATTTTTTTTATATGTCCACGTATCAACCCAGTAACTTGTCACATATCAAAGTCAATATTCAATATTCAATATTCAATTTAGTCCCTATATTTGTTATTTTTGTTCAATTTAGTCCCAATTTTGTTTAGAATTGACCAACTTTGTCCCTATAAAAGATGTGACCAAATTTAATTTTTATATCAAAATTATAATGATGTGAATATTAATATATTATATAAAAGTATTTAATAAAAAATATGAATTTTAATATAAAAATTAAATTTGGTTTCAATTTGTAGAGGGACCAAATTGGTTCATGTTAACAAAAATTGAGACTAAATTGAACAAATATAACAAATATAGGGACCAAATTGAAGATAGAATATAGAACAATGACTTTGACACATGGCACACTGCTGGATTGACACGTGAACATTTAAAAAAAATTCAAAAAAATCACGAAGTGACACATGGCAGTCACCATTCATAGCCATTAATGATTTAAATGATGTTAACAAAAAAGGACCCAATTGAACAAAATAAACAAAAATTGGGACCTATTTGAACACAAAACCAAAATCACGACTTATTTGACAAAACTTAACGAAAATTGGGACCAAAAAGGTATTTTAACCAATTATTTAAAAATATATTAGCCTGACACCTCTCTTTTTTTTTTATAAAATTTCAATATTCTAAATCCTCAAACTATTATTTTATATAGAATTGTCATACTTGGTCACGTGGTTGGTTATGCCTGATCCACTATAGATTGACTACTTAGTGTATCAACTCAATCTTATTCACTTATTAGTAAATTCAATAAATTTTAGCTCAGTCAAATCTATTATGGGTTGGTAGATTAAACGGGTCAATTAAATTAAAAAAAAATTACAACCTTTTTAATTCAATCTTACATACATATTTTTATATGTAACCAAAATCTAAAAAGTCCAAACATATTTTAAAAATTTAATTTTTCTCATTTTAAACAATAAATAATCATTCATAAAAAAAATCATAATTCTAAATAAAATCTAAATAAGAGACAAATGTAGAGAGTGAATGAAGTGTCATAGACATGGGCCTCTCTCTCCCCCAAAATTAAAAAAGGAAAAAAGGTTTGCTTGTGTTTTGGGTTGCACGGTTAAGTTAAAGGTGATGTGGGTTTTATTTTTATGTTTGGGTTAGTGAGCTAACCTAGCAATGGGTGGCAAAGTTGATTGGACCCGACAGACACCCCACCAACCCAACTACAATCAAACGAGTCGAGTTATATTTTTGAACCCACCATCATGACGTGGCCCAAGCCACCTAACCCACCAACTCGTTACGCTACAGGACGAGGTGAGACGGGTTAACCCGCAACCTCGTGAGTAATTGACAAAAAATTCTGCAACGCATCAGTTGTTGTTCACAAAACACAACAATAGTCCGCGCACACCACAGAGCAAGGCGCAAACACATTGGAATGCCCAAGCGAGAGCAACCATAAACCACCCACACCCCTCAGACCGACGATTCTCTTCTTCACAGATCATAGGTTAAGGTAGAAATTCATTAGTGTGGAAGAAATTTGGCACCACTCTAACTCTATCACTAGCGTTCATCTTCTCCAACAAGTGTGGGTGCGGTTGGAAGTCCAAATCACCGCTAAATTTGTGATCTATTAGCACAAGCATTGTCACCCTTTGAAAGGAAATAGGGTCCAATAGCCTCTCCTCCCTCATCTTGTTGTGTTTGTTTATGACTTTTGATTTATTTTCTAATTTGGTTTATGCCCTTAATTTGTTGCCCTGATTTTGTCCTTCTCCAATTAGAGACTTTGATTAGAATTATTGCACTGTGAAAAAATATCTCCTCTAATAAGTGTTATTCACTATCTAGAGAAGTATTATTTGTGTTCGAAATGTAGAAAAAAATGGTGGGTTGCTCGCCAACCCACCCTGTGTCGGGACGGGTTCCGTTATCTAACCCGTTTTCAAGTAGCGGGTCAACGCGACCTGACTTGTTTAAGACGAGCTAACAACGAGATGGGATAAAACAAGTAGGGTTGCCCTGTTTTGCCACCCCTAAACCTGGCTCACCATAGGTTCAACCTGGGTGAGCTGGATTCTTAATGGGGCAGATGTGTTTTTAGCCTGTACTAAAATTTGTAAAAAAAACTTAACCCAACCCAATTTGAACCCATGGTGACCCGAATTGACTCACAGATTTTAACTCATATTAAGAACTCTAGTTATATATATAATAAATTACTCATCAAAAGTATCCATAAGATAATTAGTATTTTAGTCTTTATTTTCTTATACTAAAGGTGTGTATTTCATTGTTTCTCAATTTTGTTTAAAATTATACACTATTGGCTCTTTCGTTAAATTAGCATTAACATTTTTTATATGTGCCACATGTTTTTATATTAATTTTTTTTTCTTTTTTATCTCTTCATCTCCTTCCTCTTTCACCCCACATCACCCGTTTCATACCTTTCCTCCTCATCCCCCATATCACTCCTCCATCTTCTTCCTCTTCCTCCCTCACACCACCAACCCTCAATCTTGCTATCCTTTCACATTCATTCACCACACTATACATGGATCATTTCTCATACCAAAAGTTTAAACCAAAATTATTTAGAACAAAAGGACACACCTCTAACTCTAAAGAGTCAAGGTATCATCACCACGACATATATCCCTACTATCCATTTGTTAGATTTGTTGTATAGTGTGACCCACACATCATAATTGGTTATACCACCTCTAAGTTATGGGAAATCAACACTAGCAATAATGGGTACGACATTGGGTCTGGAAGCAAGTGATAGCGATTTTATTTCCTTATTTCGTCTTAATTAGTAGTTTTGTCCCTAAAATTAGGCCTTTGATTTGTTTTGATCCTTATATTTGTTTCTTGACTCAATTGAGCCCCAATATTTATTAAATAGAATCAATGTTTCCCCTTCCGTTAAATTGACATTAATGTCGTTTGGAAGGTGACCGTTAGTCTAAAAGGGACTTAATTAGTAATTGATCCTTATATTTATTTATGGACTCAACTAAGTCCTTATATTGCTTAAATAAAGACAATGTTATTTGTAACATCCCGTCAGGATATTACGGATTTAAATAATAAAATAGAAAAAAAAAATACGCTGCATTTAATAAAACCTCATTTTCCAAAAACACGGGAAATTTAAATCAATTATTACTTCCAATAATAGAAACTAAAATCCATAATTTATAAATAAAGGAAATAGTCTCAAAACATCTCATGAGAGTTTACAATTTATTTATAAATCATAAAATAAAAACACTCCCAAGCTATCCCCGCTCCGGCGTTAAGCCTCACTAGACCCACCTGCAACAACATCATCTGCTCACGTGTACCGCGTACACGATCATCGCCAAACACAAGCAGATAGGGTGACCTTAACAGAATAAACATATAAAGGTACATACATGTATAAAACACACTTATATACATATATATTATACAATCACACCATAGGAATTCCCTCATTTGATTCTAGATCACATGGCCACAACCATGTTATTCGTGTTCTACATCTTCTAGTGATTACTTCGAGATGACTTGCTGCCATACCTATCGGCCACAACCGATAGAACACGTGTGGGAAACCATGTTATGGATCATACACCATAACGTCAGGTGGAGTTCCCAAATATGAACATAGTTCGCAACGTCCCAAGACAACCAAACTCGTCAGCTAACTACTGAGGAGGGCAATCTATCTGGATCCATCTGTACTGGCCACAACCAACACACTCACACCGACAACACTCGCCAACCTAAGCTCAACTTAAGGGTTCCTCGTGTTCATCCGCCATCTCGAGCTCAACTCTAGGGATGCCATTATGAGCTCAACTCGAGGAATGTCATGTGCTTAACCCTTATCCCGAGCTCAACTTAAGGGATACGTTCCGAGCTCAACTCAAGGAACACCAACAAGCCAACCTGTAAAGCATCCTAAAAGCCTTGTAGATCACGCATGCAGAACTAGCAACCAAAGGTTGCTGCCGCAAAATTTCCTGGCGAGGAACACGTGACGCCAAGCGTTGTCACCTCTAGACCGCCTGGCGGGTGATGCGTACCATCAGGCGCATAGCGCCTCTAATTCAGCAGGTACCGCCTAACGAAAAGACCTTCACCGCCAGGCGCACACGATCCAGCAGCTCCCTGTTGGGAAGCTATTGCCTGGCAGAACCACTCACGCCGCCAGGCACACGCGATTCAGGTGCTCTCTGTTTTTACATCTATCGCCTGGCGGATTCACTCCGTCGCCAGACGTTGTATCAGTACAACAAAGCCTTCTGATTTAGGTTCTCCAACTCTTATTATTCAGTGCTAATAGACCCTAGCACCCACTGCAAAACTCACTAAGTGTACTACATCATTTATTAGGAGTTTAGCTGGTTACTAATGTATCTGCAACCATTTGGGTTCCCAATTACAAAATTCCCATTCTTAGACTTCATTAAGTTCAACGCTTGGAATTCCAAATCTGCCAGAATTAATTCTAATACCAGTTAGGATGTTCCATCAATTACTCCATGTAGTACCTATGTTTCTCACTAGACTTGCTCCCACTTTTCCCTCTTCATATCTTACATACATACCAAAACCAATTCACCATCTTATACTCCTATCTCAACTAAACTTGTAAGACCCGTGAAAATTAATTAATTAAATATTTAATTAATTAATAAATATGGGTAGAAAGCGCCTTTATGGCATTAATTATTGTTTAGGGTGATGTGGAAAAGTACTAGCTCAAGTGGTTGAGAGTACTTTGATTGTGTGAAAGGACTTGGGTTCGAGTCCTATGTATGCCAATTATGTGTTGTTGTATTATTATTGATTTTAAAGATATGTATGAGTATGTGATTGGTATTGTAAACTTATGTTGATTTGTGTATATCACCAAATGTGAATTGGCATAGTGGTTGAGCTGTAGCATTGTGAGTGGAAGGTCATGGGTTCAAACCTTGTTGGGGCATAAAGAAGGCTTTACTTTTTCTAATTCTAGATTAGAGTGGAGTTGAACTTGTTAGTGAACAATGAATAAGAAATTAAAAACATAATTAAACCCATTTTTTCGTTTTAACCTTTAAACCCTTAATTAAGACACCTATAAAAGGCCATTTTAAGGGAAAAGAAGAGTTTTGGCAGTGCTGGGAATTGGCTTTTGAGAGGAGCACGGGTTTGAGAGGGTGAATTGAGTTTTAGGGGTGCAAGGGTTTAAGCAAGAAGGGATTTTGAATCAAGGGGGTCCTATCTTCACAATTTTTGAGCACTCATTCCAGGTTAGGGGAGTTGTATTTTGAGTATATGAATTTCATGATGTGAATTGTGGTTTTGTGTCATTGTCTTCTCGATTGGAATATGATTGTGGTGAATTCGTGCATGTATAATCAAAATAATGAATGGGCTAGATGGTTATAGGTTGAAGAATCTTTTATGCATTGCGTGTTTTGGGTGTCAAGAAAATGAGGGTTTTGGGTAATGTAAATGTGAATTGTGCTTTAAACTGGGATTATTGGGATTATTTCGGGTCTGTATTATGTGCACATGTTTGGTGTATGATTCTCCATTGTTTGGCATGAATTGGAATGTGGTTTGGGTATGATTTTGGATGGTTTGTGTGCGTAAATAGAGGGAAACTCTGCAAGTCTCGTCCAAGCGAGGTTATCTCGTCTAAGCGAGAGTTGCAGAACCTCGTTTTTAGCTCTGCATCGCGCTTCTTGTCTAGGCGAATGGTTCCTGGTTTGAGCGATGGATACTCTCGCTTAGGCGAGAGTGGCTCGCCTAAGCGAGGTCGCAAGGAAGTGTACGCGTGTTGAGCGCGACTTCTCGTTCAGGCGAGGAGTTTAGCGTGTTGAGCGAGCCTGGTCTCGCTCAGGCGAGACGACTTCGCCTAAGCGAGATATCGTGGTCATGTGTGATATTTTTGCGTGATTTGTAGCTCAGGCGAGATTGATTTGAGTGTTTGGGCAAGAGATGGTTTCGCCTAGGCGAGAGGATCTCGCTTAAGCGAGATAACGTACTGTGGTCACTGTTTTAAGCTCACTCAGGTGAGGTGAGCTAGCCTAAGCGAGGCTGAAGGATTAGCTTGGGCGAGTGTCCCTGGCTTAAGCGAGTTTATGCGAGTTGCTATGTGTTTTTATGTGCTTGTGAGTGTGTTTTGGATGTTTTATCCTAAGGATAGGATGTATATGCATGTGGTGTGGTGTTTGGGCTTGAAGAACTAAGTCCAATAGGGGTCTGCGATGTGCTCGGTGGTTGGACACAGGATGGGCAAGGAACTGTGATGTTCCCGTCGGCTACTATTGGGCGAGGAATCCATAGTATGGTGATTGCGTGTGTGTCAGCGTCCAAGTTATGAGACTTGGATGTTTATACTACAGACGAGGAGTCTGTAGGGCAGGACTATGAGCGGGATATGCTCATAGAGTTGGACCACGAATGAGTTAGTTTCGTGGGAGCACAGGGAAGTCCCAAGACCTAGTTCATGCATGTGACTCAAAGGATTATGAGGTCATGGTTAGGTGATTTGAAAAGTATGAGAATTTTAATTATGTTATTTGGGTTGGGTAAACATATTTATATTTCTATATCAGTGTTATATATTATGCATAGCTCACCCTTTCTGTGTGTGAGTGGCGATGATCGGATAACTCGTTATTCGGGAGCAGATGATTTGACAGGTGAGCCAGGAGACGCATAGACTCGGAGCGGGGGCTAGCTTGGGATTTTTGTATATATATCTAATATTTTAGTTTTGAGATAGTTATGTAATCATTTTAGGAGCCATTGAATTTTATTTCAGTTTTATGATTATGGACTCCTGGTTTATGATAGTTATATTAAAATTTTAAATTTCCAGTGTTTTTGGGAAATGGTTTTATTAAATGCGTTCTTTGTTTTATCTTGGATTTTATTTATTAAATTTTCATAATAATCCTTAGGGATGTTACAAAACTCATGCATTCACTTTGGTATTCAAACAAGGTCCATCAGGATCCTACATTTTAATTAAACCAGATTATGCATCACACCAGTGTCTCACAACTATTATGTTCTATTAATCCATTATACTTAACTCAACATAACCTATCTACAATTCAAGTGGGATTCAATTCATAAGCTCATGATCAAGTGACCCCATGTTCCATCATAATGAACCAATTCTCACTAGAAAATCCCCAAACCCTCAATACCCTCTCAACTATGCAGTATTACAGCCTTTGCGCAGGCGCTTGGCGGCAAGCCCCATGCTGCCAGGATGTGCATACCATCTGGGCATTTCCAGATTTTTCCAGCACCCTTGACCCCAACCTTTCACCATTCTCCCTTCCTTGCAATTTTTATCAATCTCCACCCGAATTCATTCACATTCAGAATCATCCATAACCTAATCACATTGATCAATAATTTCCAATGTTATTCACAATATTCATTCTCGAATCATAAAAAAAACACCCCAACATTCAACCCTAAAATGCGTTCATAGCAATTTATCAAATTGAACCTCCAACCATATATAATTTTACAATATAACACATCACATCATCAATAATCAAGTAGGACTTCATTTTCCCCCGATTAGAATCACCCCAGAACACACAGAACATCAAAACCAAGTAAATTCGACTCGTGTCGCCTAACGGGTGTTCATCACCGCCAGACAGTTCATCAACAAAACCTAGAAACTGGTTGCAGGTTTGTGTCGCCTGGCGGTACAGGGATTCATCGCCAGGTGGTTCCTCAAAGGAACCCAGAAACTCCCAAAAACAAGATGCACCGCCTAGCGGTTTCTGGAAATTTCCCAGAAACACGAAATTTAACAGAAAAACAAGGGTTCATGCATAATCATCATATAATTATTATACAATTTATGTTAAGACGTAAAAACTAGCATGTAAAACTCCTCTTACCTGGTTTCCTTGCTAAAAGTTTGAGAATTCCAAGGTTCTTCTTTTGAACACCAATGTCCTCCCTAGTTCTCCTCCAATCAGCCTCAAAGCTTCCCTCAAACCTCACCACTCTCAAAATTCGTGCTCTAGTTTCTGAGTACAATCACAGCTTGCCAAAACCCTTACTATTATCACAATTTGGCCTTTTAGTGGTGCCTTAAAGTTAGGTAAATTACCAAAAACGAATTTAAGATTTAATGGTAATGTTAATTACCATTCATTGATTCTTTATGATATGTTTTTCAGCCTCCCCTGGCTGCTAGGGTTTCATCTACCCCTTCATATCCATGCCAAAACTAAGTTTAGCAAAAATAAAGTTTAACTTAAGTTCTCCAAGGCTTGAACCCACAACCATGTCAATGCCAAGTCATTCAACCAACTCATATTTCATAATAACTAATATAATTCAATGATTATATTATTCTCAATCATGATCAACGTAATTTAAAAATAATAACAAATAAATAACACACAATTGGCATACATAGAACTTGAACCCAAGTCCTTTCACACAATCAAGTACTCCCGACCACTTGAGCTAGTACTTTTCCATCAAATACAATTTAGAATTTAATGTCATAAAGGTTTCCACTACCCGCATTTATTAATTATTTATTTATTTAATTAATTAAATTCCACAGGTCTTACATTATCTCTTCCATGAAATAAGCGTTAACACCATTAGAAGGTAACCACGTGAAAGTCCAAACTCTCTTCATTTACTTCTCCTCTAGTGACACAATTTCTTCGAGATCGTCTCCTTTAGATCCAATATCACAAATCCAAGATCTCTTTTTCTATTTATTGCGTTGTCAGAGATGGACATATAAACCCAACTGGTGGGAAAGAAACCACATTCTCTCCACCTAAAAAATATAGGGACTCAATTGAGTCAGAAGAAAAATATAGGAATCAAATTACTAATTAAGTCTTTTATTGAACTGACACATGGTTACCATCTAAACAACGTTAGTGCCAATTTAACGGAAGGGACCACAATGACTATATTTAACAAATATTAGGACTTAATCAAGTAAAAAACAACAAATCAAAGGCCTAAATATAGGGACTAAATTATTAATTGAGTCTTTCGTCCTTTTATTTGAACTTACCACAAGTAACTCTGAAAACTTTAAACCCATGTTGATTTTTGCATAAGCCTTTGTGAGGGGTGGGTAGGGAAGGAAGAGGAAAGAGATGAAAGGATGCAAAAAACAAAACTTAGAAAAAAAACCAAAAAAATAAAAATTCAAGATATTGACACATGACACCCACTAAACTACATTAACACTAATTTAAGAAAAAGGACAACGTTGCACGATTTTAAACAAAATTGGAACTCAATTGAGTAAAATAAAATATTAGGAAACAATTGAATATATGCCTTCAATATAGGGACCAAAGTATTAACCAAACCAAAAATCTATGTTGTAATTAATTTCATTCAAATTATAAATGATATGTTAAATATAAAAAAAATATTGTATTCTTTGATTTAAGCAATGTTAAAGCAATTGTAGTTTTGATTAGACAGACAAATACAACAAAGTTTAAAGTGTAAAATATGAAAAGAATAATGGAAATGGAATAGATCATGATCACACGTGCTTTGTCTGATGGATAATAAAATCTCATGCAAAGTTCTACCATGTCTGAAAAGTGAGAGATGATGATAAAATAATAAGTATAATCAAATATGTTAAGCTAACGTGAAATTAGATAATATCCCTAAAGCTGAAATATGTGGCACGAGGAATGTCTTCACCATTTGTCATTAAGATATTAAGTTCAGCTTCATTCAAATGTTTCTTTTGGGATTTGATATAAAGTTAAAATGTTTGCTAACTTTATCTAACACAAACATAACAATTTTATCAATCTTTAATGTACTACTAATTATCATAACAATTTAATAAAGAAAGGAAAAACAATTAACGCAACATGAAGTGCATTCAATGCTTATCATCATCCAAGTTAGACAAACAATAATAGAAAGAAGAATAATACATTCATTTGAGTTTAAAGCTACTCAACATACAAAGAAGAATTGCAATAGTCACTTCTGTATAAAGACATTTTTTTATTAATAAAACAAGAGTCGTCATTTGCACAGTTTCAAAATTCTACTAAACTTTGCCCTTGCCCCGTAAAAACAAAATTTATGTTCATCCTAGCAAATTAGTAAAGAAAGCTTAACCTTGTGATTTATCAGAGAAATTCATATTTTTTAAGACATTCAAATACATTGATTGCATTTGAATTGATCATATTTCAATTTGTTTCATTTTTCAAATGTTTTGTTTGGATAAGTGAATTCAAATTTACCAAATTTTAATTTTCTTGTTTGGATAAAGTATTTCAATTTAGCAAGGTCGAGCTCATGTAAAGTTGGGTCAAGCCAACTAGGGTCAAATTCAAACCAATTCAACCAAACTCTAGGTCAAGATTATTCGGTCTAGGCTTAGATTGTGCAAGTAAGCCTAAGCCTTAATTAAGTCGCGCTTGCTTGGGCCTAGATTGAGCCGAGTTGGCCCGAGTGCAGGTCAAACTAAGTTAGCCCAAACTAAGATCAAGTCAAGTCAATTTAGACCCAAGTAAAGATTATCCGACCTAGGTTGAATTGAGTTAGTCCAAAGCCAAGTTGAACCTAGTTAGTCTGGGTCCAGGTCGAGCCGAGTTGGTTTGGGACTAGGCTGAGTCGAGTTAGGGGCAAACCCACATTCAGTGGAGTTAGGATGAGTCCATGTTCATATGATTTGGGGTCATCCTATGTTCATCTGAGTTGTGCTTGGTCGAGGTCAGTTCTAGTATGATCAACTCAGATCAATCCGAGTCTACCCAACCAAAGTCGAGTTGAGTTGGCTTGAACTTGATCGAGTTGAGTCATCTGGAACTCAGTCCAGTACAATCCTTTACTCCACAACCCACCAACTACAATCCTTTATTGATTTCTACCATTTTTTTACAAAACTTTTTATTATAACAATTTACTAGTACTAATATTGTAAGTTGAATATTTGATCTTTTTAAATACCAAAAATTGTTAAGTAATGTTTTGAATAATTTGAATGCTAAATTATTTTTTTGACAAATTACGTAAATTGACGCTTTTATTTTCAAATACTATCTATATAATAATGTTGGGTACAACAAGTGAACAATTTGTTTGTACTATTATAAAATAGTGAGTCAAGTCAATCTACTTTTATCGGAACAGCTATATAAAATAAATTGAAAGAACAAAAATTTTTTAAGTGCATCAATCCACTAACCCACCAACTACAATCCTTTACTATTTTATAACCATTTTCTCACAGGTTTTTTATTATAGTTATTTAGTGGGTTGGATTGACAAAAAATTATTTTTTTCAATATGGATCAAATTTGACTAGACTCACTTAATCGGAGTATTTCTTTTTGCACATCCTTTTTCTTCTTGCACCCTTTTAATGTTTGATATCCCAAGTTTATCCTCAGCCCACTAAAAACCCTAAAATTCTTAATTATATACTTTTCCACCTTTCCTCTATTGTAGATGCCACACCCCATCACAACACCCCATCCAACGTCCTACATCCTCATCTTGTGAAGCTTTCTTTGCACTGTCAACTTGCATTCGTTTTCCGTGTTGTGGCCTTCGTTGCATCTATCTTCTTGCTAGTGTGGAATGTTGAAGAAGACACCGCAAGAGGGAGGAACATTGTTCATAGGATGAGAACGATGCACCACTTCTCCATCCATTCCTTCTGTTGTTTTGTTCGATGAAAAAGAACAGGTACGCCAAACAATTGTTGCAAGTTGAGGTTTTCTGGTTTTCAGGTGCAAGTGATTGTCAGTAATGAGTAAGAAGAAGAAACATTGTAATGTCAATCGAACTAGTTAATCTGATATTCACTAATGGATCCAAGAACTTATACCAGATTGGTCAATCTGTCTCAATCCCATAGACCCGAAGGGCTAGCTTGAACCGATGGCCAAGATAGGTCGGTCCGGGACGATAACCGAGACAGGTCGGTTCAGGACGACGACAAGCAAGAAGGACAAGGTCCAGGTCGAAGATCGACACATGCTGGTTCGAGCCAACATACGAGATAGGTGTAGTCGGGTTCACGATTGAGACAAACTAGTCTATACCCACGGTTGAGACTAACAAACCCATGCCCATAATCGTGAATATTTAGCCAAATCCACGACTAAGACAAACTTATCTCAACCTTCAGTTGAGATGGGCAAGTCCGAGCCTACGACCAAGATGATCCAGTCTAGGCCGATGACCAAGATGAGCAAGCCTAGGCATACGATCGAGATGGGCTGGCCTAAGGCCACGACCAATATGTGTCAGCTCGAGACCACGTTAGAGACGTGCCAACTAGGGTCCATGGTCGAGACAGGTCGACCCGACGATCGATATTTATTGGGCTGGGTCGATGATGAGATAGATGGTCCAAGGTCGTTTGTCGAGATAGGACGACCTGGACCAATTTAATAATATATTTAAAAAATAATAATATAATTTTCATGTTTATAAAGGAAGTTCATGGGTCGTTCCATGGTCCAACGCTGACTTATAGGACTTTTATGGACTTTTTTAATTGGGGACTTTTTTGCCTTATGGGCTTTTTTGGTCGCAACCCACATTGAGTTTCCTTGTGGGTTAGGCGAATTGATAGCTCTACACGTCGCTTTCAAACTCTGGGAGGGTGAGGTAAGTAAAAAATTTTAGGTTGTTCTTAACTTGATGATTAATTGTCAATTTATATAATGTGATAATAATATTGCATGTGTAGGATCGGGGAGAGTTGAAACTAGTCTCTAAATGTTGGAAGCTAAATAAAGTAACGATTTATGGTGCAAATATTGAGGAATTTGTCTTCAATCATGGGTTGTTGCCTTTGTGCAACATAAATGATATGGTGGAAGATAGGGGATTATTAGCTGCATTTGTGGAAAGGTGGCATAGGGAAAAAAGTTCCTTTCATTTACTGATAGGTGAGATGACCATTACTCTTGATGATGTGTCTGCACTTCTTCATCTTCCCATTGTGGGCCAATTCTGTCCACTTGTACAATTGGAGTTTGCACCTGCTATTAGGCTTTTGGTTGAGTTATTAGGTGTGGAAGAGTCAAAGACCATAGCAGAAATGAGAAAATGTCATGAACAATAACTTAGGCTTAGTTGTTTGAGAGATAAGTACCACCAGATGTTCTTGGAGGAGACTTGGTAGTTTGTTGCACGAGGGAGTTGTCGTATTAACCCACATGTATGACCAACTAGGTGATGGAAGCTTTTCGTACAAAGCAACTAGCTGGTTATGCGATGCTCTTCTAGGTAAATGGTGTACATTATATAATTTAATTTGTTGTCTCATTTGTTAATGGATGGTCTAATTTTGTTTTGTACTTTTTCATGCTTGGATATACATGCACTTTCCTAGCTTGGGAAAGAGAGAATGTCTAGGTCATATACTGAGGCTATGCCCCACACAACCGATTTGTTGCTTCTCTATATATTTGCAAGGTCGAAGAGGTTAGGCCACAACTAGATCGCCTAACATGTGATGGGGTCATATGGAACCCTTATGTTATGCATTGCCTTCCATATCCTTGTTTTCTAGATTTATTCAGTCGGCTACAACTGTGCATCGTTATCTTTCGGAGCGAGTTTTGCGCCAATTTGGTTATTAGTAAATGATCCTCATATCTCCTATTGAGGTTCATGGCGATGAGTTGGGTGTTATTTATTACCACTAGTTACATTTTCATGACCATGTCCTTATAGGTTTGAACGATGCAACCCACTCATCCGCATGTGTTGAGGATTACATTGAGTGGTACTTGAAGGTATCACATCCTTATATTATCTCATAAACATGAAGATCAACCCTTTGTGCTACCTATGCGTCACCGATATAGTTCAAATGAAAGACCTAATCAAAGAAGACAAAGGGCTCTCATGCTTGTCCAGTAAAGTTTTTAGCATTATTTATTGTAATTAGAAATATTTACGCACATGATTAATTGTAAGTTCTTTTTTACCAGCGTAGGTGATATTTTTATGCATTACAAAAATATTGTAGACCATGATAGATTGTCGTGATATGATTGAGGGCATAATAACATGGGATAAGACACAGGAAACCTTATAGTTAATGTCGCAACCGGAATCGCGACGGGACGACGAACCAAAAAAAGAAAATAGGTTTGAAAAGAGATTTGGAGTCGCCACCATAGTTATTCTGGAAAACTATGGAAAACTATAAAGATAAGACAAGTCTGCAAAAAACCAGATTTTGGATCCGGGAGTCGATTACGAGTAGTGAAGGTGTTAGCACCCTACAGCGCCCGCCCGAGGGCGGTACCTTTAATTAAAAATGCAAAGACGATGTGATTTTCAAAATGTTAATATCCCCCAAAAATAATAAGGCAAAAATGCTAAAAAGAAACAAAAATATTTTTTAAATTTTTTGGGTCCGACAAGGATTGACCTTGGTCCTACGTATTCTCATTAAAAATGAGAAATCAGGGTTACGTAGTTCTCTAAAGAAACGATTTGGAAAATAATTTGGAAAATGGTTAATTTTTTGGAGGTGAACCTGACAAGGACTGGCCTTGCTCCTACATATCTCACAGTAGAGAATCAAGGATCACGTAGTTCTTAAGAAGATATTTGTTAAAAAAAGTTGATGTTTTTATATTTTGAAATTTTATATTTTTTTGGTATTTTTGAATTAGTTGAAAACATGTGTCACACGACGCGAGCGGCCGGACAAACACTAAAAGAGAAAGAAAATCATTTTTTGTGTTTTTTAGAAAATAAGTGTCACACGGTGCGAGCGACCAGACAGAGACAATGAAGTGAAAGAGAACGTTTTTATATTTTGATTTTCTATTTTTTTGCAATTTTTTTATAATTTTCAAATATATTTGTTTTTTTATAATAAAAATAAATAAAATAAAAAGAAGATAAATAAATAAAAGGATGAAATTATTTAAAAAGGATGGTGCATGAATAACATGGGAGGTGCATGAAGTTAATGAGGTGTGAACACAAGTGAGTGTTGGAGTTAGTAAACTTAGGGGTGCAGAGAGCATATAGGAACAGGCCCAACTGAAATACAAAGAAGGGGTGCAGGTATAAGAAGTGGGAGTGCACGAAGAAAAGAAAGAGAGAAACATAACATGGCATATGGAGGTGGATGAGGTAAAAACAGGGGTGTATGTGGTAATGGAGGGGTGCAAAAAACAAAGATGGAGGTGCAACGAGCAAAAAGTTCGGCCCCATCTCTTTCTAAAATCAACTAAAACCCTAATTAAGATCCCAACTTCTCTACGCACGCAGCTCTTCTTCCCGAACAGCAGCCTTTCCTTCTCGACACCACCACAACTCCAATATGCCACCGCACGCCGGCCAGAACCCGCGTCGACAACGCCGACCACCGCGAGCCAACCACCGTGAGCCGACCACCGTCAAGGAGTTGTCAACGTTCGGACCACTCTCCTCCTTCATTCTCCTTCGCGTGTGTGGCAGGGGTCGTTCCTTTGTCTCTGCTTCACCGCGCCACCACCATAACTCCAAACCCTGGGACCGCGTCTGCATTTTAGCCGCCACCAACGACCTCCGCCGGAGGCTCGACGTCTTTGTTCTCGCGCACCACAGAACCAGTTGGCTACTGCGTCTTTCGCAGCTCTGACGACCAACCAACGTCGCTGCCACCATACCGACCACCGCAATTGGGACACGCGAGCACCATGGAAACCCAACCCCTGGCCTTCGCGACCCAGATCGCCACCGCTGCGCCCCAACGAGTCACCAAGGTTTGGAGTCCGCATCACCAAGCTCTACCGTCGCGCGACCAGCCATGATCAAAGCCACCGATGATTCGCCCACTCGAACTCCGACCCGCCATCGGCGACTTCTCTTTCTTCTCTTTTCTGATTGGATATGGCTGATTGGAGAAAATGAGACTGGAAAGGGGTTCTGATCCGGTGCGGTATTGGATTGCAGAGGTGGGATTGTGATTATGGTTTTTGCTTTGTGTTCTGTTTGCAGGATGGAATGGTGTTGGTTGGATTCGACGAAGGTGAATGAACGAATGGATGGAAGTGAGTGAATGTTTGTTGTGAGAGTGATAATGTGTTCTGGTTGGAATGGTGCTGTGATGTTGAGGTGGTGGTTCTATGAGTGCGGCGGGAAGGTGGTGATAATGGGAAGGATTGGTGTTTGTGTGTATTTGGCTGCCTTTGGGGAATGGAGACGATAGGGATAAATGGAGGTAATTTGTGTGGCTATGGGGTTCGGTTGGGAAGTGAATGTGGAAGGTTAGAAGGTAAAGCTGGTCATGTTACATGTGTACAGGCGGAGGAGAATAGAATGGCGGAGGAGAATAGAATGGTGAAGGTGAAGGAGGATGGAGTGTATTACGTGACATTGAAGTTAGTAGCTGTAGTTGGATTCTGATTCTTTGCTTTTTTTGTTTTTATTTAGATGGCATAAACACGGTGTAAATGGAGACCACAACATCACAACACAGGCGTATGAATCAACAACCAAAAGAGCACAACAGAACAGCACAATAGAACATCATATTCGGTCATTTAACCATGCACAACAAGTCACATACATTTTCAGTTCATTTCCATGGCAGTGATACTTACCTCTTGATGCTCCTTCACTCGTGCAGCCCCTTTCTCTTTTCACTGTGGCTTTGTCTTGTTCTCCCAAACCTCTGCGATCTCCCCCAACTCTCCTTTTTTCGTTGCCCCGCTATCCGTTTTTTTCTCTGCTGTAGGAACTGTATCCTCTTTTCTTTAAAAAAATCCTCTTTCTCCCCCCTTTTTCTGTTCTGAAAAAATATCCATCCCTTTTCATGGTTTGAGAGATGTAAAGAGGTGTGAAGTGGCGGCTGTTTTCTCCCTTTACTCTATCTCTGCCAGACCACTTTTTTTCCCTTCAATCAATCCACCCCTCCGATCAATCACCGTGCCATCTCTTATTCACTGATACAATTTCCTTTTTTGTATGGTAAGTAGCAGCAGCTCCATTAATGCATGTTCCAGGGTATCAATTAAGGAAAGTGGTAGCAACCAGTAACGCAGGGCAGCACGCAACAGGCAACTCAGGCTACAGAAAAAATTAAATGCTCCATACCTTTTATTTTTTCTTTACCTTTTTTTTTCTTTTTTCAAATCTGCTTCTTTTTTTTTCTTTTTTTTTAATAAGATAAAATAAAATAAAAATAAAAAAACATAATAATAAAAAAATAAATAGTAATAAAATGAAAATAAAATAAAAATAAATATGAAGAAAATTGAAAACAAAGAAAAAAGAAAAATAAAAAAAAATAAAATAAAATAAAATAAAATAAGATAAAAGGACGTAATAAAATCAAAGTAAAGTAAGCAAATAATAATAATAATAATATAAATAAATAAGTAAAAATAATAATAACAAAAAGTAATAAATAAATAAATAGATAAATAAAATATATATAGTATAATCCGGATAAAATTGGGTGTTGACAGTTAACATGTGATGTTCTAGGGAAGGAGGTGTGTATTCAAGCCGTGGGAGAGTTTTTCGTGATAGACCATCATATATGTTTAGGACTTCTAACTAGTATTTGTAGTACTGCTTATCTCGAATCAGCCAAGCATTTGTAGTTTGTTTGTTGAACTTGTTTGTACTTTCATCTAACGTAGTAATGTATGTCGAATATATTCTTTTTTTTATTATATGCATTACAATATGTTTGTAATACAATACTTCATTCATTTACGATAAACATAAATGTTTGGAATACAATACTAAATAGTACTGAATCATGTGAAAAAAAATACATATGTTATTTTAACCCTAATCAACTCAATAAATCTTTGCATCCTGCTAACCTAAAGTGATGACGATGCCTTAGCCATTGGGGAAGAGTAGGTCAACCAAAGTACATCAACCATTAGGATGGGCAAACCATCTTGGATTTCAACCTCTATAGAGAAAATAAACATATTATTAACACAAATTTTAATGTCATTGTTACTTAATAATGTCATATGCTTTGAAATACCTATACAAAATTTGAACCATGCACATATCCTATACAAATTAGGCGATGACCACTTTATTCTGAAGGTGGTGAACTGCGAAGTGAGAATATTGTGAGATTTTAAGCAACTGACAAACACACTAAAACCACATTATATTGACTAATAATAACACATCCCATGTTGGGTATAGTCATCCACTTGTCCATACTAGCCTGCAATCACATGACCAATTATGAATGTAGGAAAATTTAATTATCAAAGATTTGAACTACTATATAATTTAATGAACTGACCATGGCCTTTCCACCCACTACCAAAGACCTTTTAAGCTCTTCAACACGATCATGGTGTCTATTAATGTTGCATACTTATCGCGTCATTTGCTAAGTTCTTTAAATAAATCCAATCGGACTAAAGGCCATGACTCCTCACTCATCCCTAAAAAAGTAGTAATGCATCAATAGCCATAGTGACCATCATACACATCAAGAATATAGGGATGACAACTTAAATGGAATTTATCTAACATGGGTATCTACGATCATCGATAAGGTGCTTGCATTTTTGGTTCACTTGTGACACTTTGAGTGTAGAACAACTTCCATGAATATATTGGAAAGCATCAACATGCTCAAAATATAATGATTCACATTTGATTGATCTCTCAAACCTAGTTGCACAAGTATTCTTTTGTGAGCCTTTTGTCTTAACTTTATGGATTGGTGGCATCATAGATGTCATATATAGACAAGCAATTTCGCGTAGCTTTTGTTGGATTGTCACCTTCCCTACAATGTCAACTTATTTGAAGCATTTTTGTATTATATCAATATCATGTTAAATTAAGGTTAAAATATCTTTTTGATCCCAATTTTTGTCAAGTTTTGTCAAATAAGTCATAATTTTGGTTTTATGTTCAAATAGGTCCCAATTTTCATCAATTTTGTTCAATTGGGTCCTTTTTTGCTAACACCGTTTAAATCATTAACGGTCATGAACAGTGACTGCCACGTGTTAATTTGTGGTTTTTTTGAATTTTTTATCATCATTTTTATTTATTTATTTATATTTATTTTTTAAATTTTTTTAAATGTCCACGTGTCAACCTAGTAGCGTATCACGTGTCAAAGTCAATGTTCTATATCCAATTTAGTCCCTATTTTTGTTATTTTTTTCAATTTAGTCCCAATTTTGTTTCAAATTGACTAATTTTGTCTCTATCGAAGATGTGCCAAATTTAATTTTTACATTAAAGTTATAATGATGTGAATTTTAATATATTATATAAAAATATTTAATAAAAAATGTGAATTTTAATATAAAAATTAAATTTGGTTTCAATTTGGAGAGGGACCAAATTGGTTTATGTTAACAAAAATTGGGACTAAATTGAACAAAAATAACAAATATAGGGACTAAATTAAATATAGAACATTGACTTTGACACGTGGCACGATACTGTGTTGACACGTGGACATTTAAAATATTCAAAAAAAATCATAAATATTCAAAAAAATTCAAAAAACCACGAAGTGACACGTGGCAGTCACTGTTCATGGCAGTTAATGATTTAAACGGTGTTAGCAAAAAAAGACCCAATTGAACAAAGTTGACGAAAATTGGAACTTATTTGAACACAAAACCAAAATTAGGACTTATTTAACAAAACTCGACAAAAATGGAGACCAAAAAGGTATTTTAACCCTAAATTAATTATGGATATGTGGACTTAGGTGACAAAATACAAAAAAAGCTCAATCGAGTCCACATTATGTGAACTTCATCTAAAGGGATAACACTTCGGTCATATTTGGCTAATGCACAAGTGCATTATAGACCATGTGTTCGCCTTAACACCATGGTTATCCAACTCGCGATTCAACTCGTAGAACCTCCAATTTTATGTTCCCACACCTATTTTCTGAGTTAACTCGGTAGGAAACTCATTTTTTGAGTAGACTCGCTAAACTCGTTGTGAACTAGGTGAACTCGACTAAACTTGCAATCCAGCAACCGAGTTGGCATCGTTAGGGTCAATCACCATGCATATGAGGTATTGTTCACTTTGGAGCATGTGTTCCATTACGATTTTGTCTTTAAAAGGCACCTTAGAGGGTGGAAGGAGAAAAGGGTATTTAAATCGCTTTAGGCCTCGACTTCTAAGCGATGTGAGACAATTGGGTGCGGTAGGAACAATAAACTCGTTTTTTGGTAAACTCGCTAAACCCATCGTGAACTAGGTGAACTCGACTAAACTCACGATTTAGCAATCGAGTTGGCGAGTCCATGTGACCTTTCTTCAAACACGAAAAGACACCACAGAGTATCGTTTCTTCTTCGAAATCAGCTCGATTCGTTCTTCTCCTCCACCATTGTTACTCACAATTAGTGTTCCCTACTCTCCGTCTTGCCACCCTTGAAACACGATCGTTGATGCAGCATAATTTCGTTATGGTCGTTCGCTTCGTTGTTGTCTCATTGGTGGCCTACTATCACGGTCTTCCTATGTTGGTGTTGCAGCGTTGTTATTGTGTTGTTAAAGGGGAGGAGTAAAGTTTACTTAGTGAAATTTAGGGTTTAGGACCTTTTGGGCTTTTGGCTTTTGGCTTTTGGTTAGGAATGACATTTAAAGTTTAACCTTTTCGCCGTAGTTCCATTCTTTATTATGTTATGGGTTTTTGGCTTTTGGACCTCAATCAATTTTGTTTTACATAAAACATAATGTAACTGTTTAAAGTTATTACGAAATAATGATAATATTAGAAAATTATAAAAAAAGTACTTAATATAATATAATAATTTTATTGTAATAATAATAATAATAATAATATTTTATTAAAGAAAATTAAAAAATTATTTATAGAAATACATAACAATAAAGTATTATATTATTTATATATATTTTAATTTTTTTTATTTAAAGTAAACTCTTATGAGTTTATGATTCGAGTTTACTGGCCTCCCACGAGTTTATGTAAACTCTCGAGTTTGATAACCTTGCTTAACATGCATCCACACCGTTCATTGTCAAACCCAACATGCTTCAAACAATCGTATTCTTCGGATATTTGAAGCAAGGCATGTTTAGACTCATACCCGACAAGTCTTTTATACATATTCACCTTAAAGGAATGACTCATTACATGTAGACTTTGCTCAAATGAGGCATTGATATAATCTGTAGTACAATAACCTTGTGTACTACATCCCAACGTGAGCACAAGTCTCCATAATATTTTGCAATACTTGCTTCTGATTCTAGTGGGCAAACTCCACCTTATACAATTACAAAAAAAAAAAAATTCATAACAAGTCAAATGAATACAAAATATTGCACCTAACCAACAAAGAAATATCACAAACCAATTTGACATTATATTCCCTAAATTCATAACTTTTCTAATTCATAACTTTACAAACTTCTCCATGTGAGGAATGATCCGTGTAATATTGACATACTCAAAGAATAATGGCCATGGAGCACAAAGTGCTACAAATCGAGAAACAAATCCATCAAATAACTCTTCTGCATAATCCATGACAATGGCCCATGCATCCATCATAACATCCCATGCCTCACATGAATCCACTAACATCTTGCACTTTGCTTTGACATTTTTATTGATGTGGAATCAATAAAGAATATGGTAAGCTTCAAGAAAGACAAAGTTTATAGCATTACCTATAGCCAAGTCTATATCACTAGCAATGACTTTTGGCAAGGCATCACTCTTCAACAACAACCCTCGTAGTCTCCAAAAAGCCAATATGAAGTTGTTCTCTCGTTCACTTGACAACAACACAAAACCTGCATTGAAATTCAACCTGATTGATGTCACATGAACAATGTCAAGCAACGACAAGCTATATTTATTGGTCTTGTATGTGTTATCCATCAACAACACAATGCAAAATGCATTCAACAACTTAATTGCATCAGGGTGTGTCCAAAATGGGAGGCTTACAACATCTGAAGACTCTGCGTATCTACTCTAGTGAACAACATATTTATCACGCTCTAGCAACATCATCACTTGTTGCATTTCAGTTATGCATCATCTCAAAGATCTTTTATAAGCATACATTCAGTGGCGGATCTTCAGCCAAAATTTTGAGGGTACCAAAATTTTGGTTAAATTACTTTTCTGATCATATTTTTTGTTTAAAAATTTTAAGTTGTTCCTCTAATTTTTTAAAATCTCAATTTGATCCCGAAGTTTAAAAAATTGATGTACTTTGATATTTTTCATTAAATATTTTGAAGCGGAAGAAAAAATTGTAATAAAAAATTGACATTAGGATTATGTCAATTAAACCAACAAATCAAACAATCATTCTTATTCATAATTCCAATTTTGATAAAAAATCTAATTCAAAAAATTTAACGAAAATGACAAAATTGCATCATTTTTGCAAAAATCGAAATCATAAAACAAAAAAAAACTGAATGACCAATTTGATATTTTTGAATGAAAATAGGAACCAAAAGAGTAATCTCAAATTTGTTATATAAACTAGTAAAAACATTGTATTTATGATAATAAAATATAATAAAATTATAATGATTATTATTATTATAATTATAAAATTAAATATAAATACTTTTTATAATTTTACTATAATTAATTTTCATTTATCATAATTAAGTTTAAGAAAAATAATCAAATAAAAAAATAGTTAAATTATACAAATAATTATTTAAAAGATAATATTAATAAAATAATTTTTTTTTTCAAAAATATTTAAAATATAAAATTAAAAAATAAATATAGACAACCTAATTTTTTTTCTTATATATAAATATAAATTCATACAAATTTACTAAAATATTATATATATATATATATATATATATATATATATATATATATTATTATATAAATTTTT
>Ga0214545_1000795_pt1 | contig 54571 bp, 37 predicted proteins | sample CNSS4metaG_FD_160064 | JGI IMG/M metagenome (GOLD analysis project Ga0214545, IMG submission 160064) | Root nodule microbial communities from cowpea collected in UCLA plant growth center, Los Angeles, California, USA - CNSS4 | ecosystem: Host-associated > Plants > Roots > Nodule | place: USA... | reverse complement strand
GCCCTTCCAACCCACAGAGGAAGAAAGTGAATACAACCCCACCCCTCACACCTTCACCACCACTCAACAAACACTCGTTACCTCTACCCATCCCCATCACTTCCCATCTGGTCAACCGAGGCTTACTGCACCCCCAACCCCCGCCGCTACCCTCCCTACCACCCAGATCCCCTACAACATACCCACCACCCTACACACCACACATATTCCACCATACAACCCACAATATCTTCTGACAACCCACATCCCCCCTCACAACCTAACCTCCACCTTCCCCGCTATGATCAACCATCCCATCCACCCATCACTTAGCCATGAAGTTCCATTCCCCATCCGGCGACATCCTTACCATCCACTGCGACCAGCGCTTGGCACGAGAATGCTACATGGCCAGCTTGCGACCACAACTACCAATCCAACAAACCAACCATATCGAGAGACCCCCTAGCTCCAGCATAGCCCTATCTGGCGAAGATCTTGACCCCATAATAGGCCGGGATGTTCGCCTCGAACCAGTTGAGGACACCTCTCCTCTACAACTTCCCAATGGTCACTCTATTAACCTAGGCACCGGTTTAAACTTTGACGAGCGTGCCACCATCACACCCATCCTTATCAACAACACCGATCTTTTCGCCTGGTCGGCCGCCGACCTCCCTGGAGTGGACCCCCAGGTGGCATCCCACAAACTATCCATATACAAAGAAGCCCGCTATGTATCCCAGATAAAACGCAAGCTTGGCGAAGAACGTCGGCAAGCAGCCAAGGTCGAAGCTGACAAGCTGCTGAGCGCAGGATTTATAGAAGAAGCTCAGTACACCACTTGGCTTTCTAACATTGTCTTGGTGAAGAAAGCCAATGGCAAATGGCGGATTTGCGTAGACTACACAGACTTGAACAAGACTTGCCCCCGTGACGCTTACCCCTTACCCAACATTGATCGACTCATAGACGGCGCGGCAGGGAACAAGGTGCTTAGTTTTTTGGATGCATATTCAAGATATAACCAAATCCCTATGGCCGCATCAGACATGCACAAAACCGCCTTCATCACGGACGATGCCAACTACTTCTATAGGGTCATGTCCTTTGACCTCAAAAACGCTGGAGCAACTTACCAACGGCTAATGGACAAGGTGTTCGACGATATGGTTGTCAAATCCCCAAGCCATCACCAACATGCTGAAGACTTGTCAGCAGTTTTCTCCGCGCTATGCCAATACAACCTCCGGCTCAACCCCGACAAATGCGTATTCGGTGTTGACCGGGACAAGTTCCTTGGTTTTATGTTAACCCAACGCGGCATAGAGGCCAACCCTGAAAAATGCAAGGCTATCATCAAAATGCGCAACCCCACTACTATTAAAGAGGTCCAACGTCTCATTGGCCGTCTCACAGTCATTTCCCGTTTCCTACCCAAACTAGCCGAACAAACCCAACTCATAATCTAACTCCTAAAGAAATTCACCCGGTTCACGTGGACAGATGATTGTGAACAGATATTCCAAAAACTAAAAACAACCCTAACCTCCCCACCTATCCTCCACAAGCCGGACACCCATCAACCCTCGCTCGTATACATCACAGCCACCGATTATACAGTCAGCACCGCGCTGGTCCAAGAAATAGAAGGCACATAGCATCTTGTGTATTTCGTGAGCAGAACGTTACAAGACCCTGAAACCAGATACCAGATGGTAGAAAAGTTGGCCCTATCTTTGGTCCACGCGGCACGTCGTCTACGCCCATATTTCCAAAACCACACCATAACCGTTAAGACCGACTATCCAATCCAAAAAATATTACAAAAACCAAATCTAGCCAGAAGCATGTCATCATGGGCCGTGGAACTATCAAAATTCAACATCTACTATGAACCCCACGGCCCCATCAAAGCCTAGTGTCTCTTAGACTTCATCAACGACCTACAACAAATACCTATAGAGGACCAGTGGACGCTTCATGTAGATGGTTCCTCAAATCCAAGGGGTGCCGGCGCCGACATCGTCTTAGAAGGCCCCAACGATATCCTCATTGAAAAATCCCTTCACTTTGCTTTCAAAACGTCAAATAACCAAGCCGAATACGAAGCCATCCTCGCCGGTCTTTCCCTAGCCCGCGAGGTATGCGTCAAGAGATTAACTTGCAAAACTGACTCCAAACTTACTGTAGGTCATCTAAATGACGAGTTCCAGATCAAAGACCCCATCCTTCTACAGTATTACCATCTGGTCCTGCAGTCATTCAAACCGCCTTCGAACAAGTCCGCGTCGAACACATCCCAAGAACCGACAACATTAAGGCCGATATCCTTTCCAAATTGGCCAGCACCAAGCTCAAAAACCGTCACCGATCTTTACTACAACAAACACTATCCACACCTTCCATCACACACACTTGTCAAAATTTAACCCACACCCCAGCTAGCAACGTCACCCCCTCCCAAAGCCAAAACTGGACCACCCCCTACATCCAATACCTCAAAACCGACAACCCCCCCCAGACGCGAACAAAACTTGGCTGGCTAAGGCCGCCAGGTACACCATGATAGGCGATGACCTCTACAAACGCGGATATGGCCAACCCCTCCTTAAATGTGTCACGGCAGAGCAAGCCCAATATATCATCAAAGAGCTACACGAAGGTATTTGTGGTTATCATTCCGGTGCACGCACCATGGCTACCAGAGTTCTTAGAGCTGGATACTTCTGGTCGACCATAGAAGCAGACTGCCAAGATCATGTCAGGAAATGCAAGCCATGTCAGAAACATGGCAACCTTATTCACCAGAAACAAGAACAACTACACCACATACTATCCCCATGGCCATTCGCTAAGTGGGAAATGGACATTCTCGGCCCCTTTTCACTCGGCAAGGGGCAGGTAAAATTCCTAATTGTAGCTGTCGATTATTTCACTAAATGGATCGAAGCCAAGCCACTAACTACCATCACGGCCCAACAAGTTCAACAATTTGTGTGGAAGGACATTATATGCAGATATGGTGTACCACATACCATCATCACAGACAATGGCCGACAATTTATTGACAAAGAGTTAGCCAAATTCTATATTGGCCTTGGCATCAAGCACATCACAAGTTCTGTAGAACATCCACAAACCAATGGACAAGCAGAGGCGACAAATAAAGTTATCTTCGTGGAGCTGCGCAAGAGATTGGATACCGCCAAAGGCCGATGACCCAAAGAGATTGATAAAGACATTGATTTCAAGCACCCTCTAACTCTTTAGTTTGACGTGAAATCCAATGACAGACAAAGATGAAGACCACTAAAAGAAAATTGGAACAAAATGCAATAAAAAAGGAGGAATGAAGGTTGAAAGTCAAAGAAGGTGAAGAAAATGCGAGTAAAGGAAAGGGTGAACATGGAGTGAATGATACAAAAGAAAGGGAAGAAATAAAAGAATTTAGAATGAATTTTAAAATCCAAACAAATATTTTTTTAACCACATTCTGAATTTTGTAATCCGTTTTGTATTTATAAATTTTAAAAAATATTTTTTAAAATCATATAATCCAAAATATATTAAAAAATATATGCTGTATCAAATATAAATTTGAGTTCAATGATACATTTTGAATTGTACGATTGAGAGTATATATTTTTATTAAGGATAAAATAGTTATTTCAACATACTTATGTGATGCCACAAGATATGGGGTATAGGAAGCAATAGCTCTCATGGGTTTGTAACTGTTTAGTCCACTTTGTGCTCCAAACTTACCATTTTGTTTTGCAACCCCACATAGTTTATTACACCGTTGCAATTATACCAAAATCCTTAAAACAAATTTAAACTATAGTAACAAATTGATTCATCGATCTACATAATGTAGATGATGCTAACTAATTATTCCAACAAATCATTTGTAAAAGCACTAATTTAAATACACTTATGTGAAAAAGTACCTTATTTCAGTTATGACATAAAACTAAATTCATTATAATACAGTAGAATTTATAATATACAAAATAAACTATAGTTTAAAAATAACTATAATAATACAAGAGTCACTTCTATTATCAAACATTCTTTATACCTCAGGGAGTTTAAACATTTTTGTTGAAATCAACCCAAGTTGTTGAGAAGACACAGACTATAACTTTTTCAGCTGGACATAAACAGGGAGAAATAATAAAATATAAAGACAAAGAATGAGATTAATTAACTTATTCCTATTTTTCTGGCTAAAAGATTAATAGAAAGATGCTAACTTTCTGTTTTTGTAGTCAAAGTTACTATTCCTATTTTTTTTTTTATGGAAAAAACATTAATTATTGGAAAGAGAATTTGTTGTATGTAATAATGTAATCATAGGATGCAATGAAAATAGTTGGGTCATGACTGAATGCCATGACTTCATGATGTTATTTGTACTGATGAGATGCTATTACTTCATTTGATGCATATTTCGTTACTGTCTTGCTTAGCATTTTTGGATTTCTTTTACATAAAAGGAATTGAGTCAAACACATTTTTTGAAAAGCTTCTAAAACAGTTTTTGGTTTTTATCTACTATTAGTGTAAAATACCTTACAGATCAACCAAACAGAACCGGTAGCAATGATTTTTAAAGTAATTTTATAAATGCTCATTGAAACACTAAAATTAGTGAATATCTTCTAATTTACCTTCGAAGCACTTGTTTGAACTTTAATTTAAAGAATTTTTTAAGTAAAAAAAAAAAGATTATTGGCCAAATACTGTGGGACTGGTGTTGGATAGATCTGCTCTGATCTTATTATACCAGTTTTTTGACAGTGGCCCCTGTTCTATAAGCTGACTTGTTTGTACTGTCTAGTTGAAACATGTCATTAATGCATTAACTTTTTGGCTTTTATTCTTTTCAGTTTTCCTCTTTTGTTCGGCAAAAATGCCATGACATTACATAAAATATTCGTCTCATTGTTTATCAGTCACTCTGTTGCTGTTGCCGGTTTGCAATCTTTGTGGAACTTTTCATTGGCTATTTACTGATGTGTATGCCCTTTGGTAAAGCATTTCTTGCAGAACTATAGAATTTTCAGCTTGTTTACAATTGGTGATGGGGTAAGATTTACAGTATAAGACTCCATAATCTTTTTACAATTCTGCACTTTATTAACAGTTATGTGTAACACAATTTTCAAAAACTGATAGACTCACCCCAACTGCTTTTATTAATCTCAAACAATATACGCACTATGCACACAGTTTCACAGAAGAATCACTGGGATTTGAATATAACACACCATAACTGCGGTGGAAAGTGTATTCTGTTATTGTCTTCATTATCAACTTCTTTATAATGTAGACATGTGTAGCTGTAACCTGTGTTACTTTTTCCCCTCTGAAAGAACTGTTGTGTAAATTTCAGAAGACCTGTGTCTTCCATGCAGGTCACATCTACCCTTACATTTGCAGCAGCCTGTGCATCAGCAGGCATGACTGTGCTCATTGATAATGATCTTGGAAGTTGTTCAAAAAAACACTGTGTGCAGTTTGAAAACGACTACATCATGGCCTTCATTTGTTGGGTCACCACAGTTCCACCGTTTCTCCTGAACTTCTGATCTATAGCTTCACGCTAAATAAAAACAGTAACATGCAGAAACTGGGACAGCTTGTAAAGAAAATGTTGGCGTCAGGGATTTGGTTTTGTTTTGTCTGGCACTCGTCAAAGATTTTAAAGTTTCATGTCATGTGTTACTGTGTTAGTAGTACCTAACGGTTGGTTGCATGCATGAACTATACTCCATCAAACCAGACATCTAATTTAGGGTTTTGTCAAGTGGTGGTTATTGCTGACTCAGTCAAATTTGGTGATGGAGTCTATGTCATTAATGCATACATACGATGTAATGTATATATATATATATATATATATATATATATATATATATGTTTCAAGCATTTTGATTTTCGAGTAATTCAAAAGATCCATATTCCAATGGACACAAACTAATGCAAGGTTTTACAAAATTTTACAGTCTACAATCATAAAAAGTTAAACAGGGCGAAACATGACAACAACATCACAACACTAAGGCAAAAAACAATGGCTAACCGAATAACACAGCTGATAGTCAAAGCTGCTCTCTCTGTAGTCTGCGCCCCCATACTATGTACAGTCCCCAGTAATATCTTCTTCAAGTGAGATTACAATTCAAGTACTGGTGACATATAGCATCTCCGCTTTGCAAACAAACTTCAAGAACATTGCTGCAATCATTTACTTTGACAACCAAGTGGAAAATATCAACAAAGGAAGCATTAAAATCAATCCATAGCACACAAAAGTGTCGATGCTTTCAAAAGTATTGCCAAGAATAGCTCTCCATATTTGTCCAACACCATCTCGGAAATGTTCCTGCACAGCAAATCCAGTGAACATGACTTAAAGATCATGAAACAACTTAAATTGTAAAACTAATCTTGATGAGGCATATATTAGAATCACCTCTGCAGTTAAATTATTAAATTGATCCTCCGCATCTGAGTTTCTAAAAATCATTCTGTCATTGTCAGAGATTGATCGTTCCAAAGAGATTCTCGTTTTATCTGTCCCAACTTTTTTATTAGACAGGGATTTGTAGGCTGAATCTGTATGTATAGTTTTCATTACAGAACCAAAGAAGTTTGTCACAGGTACCTGGAAAGAAGTGACAATAACGAACTCATCAATTCAATCAAACAAAGCATAAAAGAAGTGGCAGATAATGTCAATCAAACTAAATCAATAAACTTTTCCAATTAAACTAAAAATTGAGCCAAAAGACTACCTTGGAAAACTTGATTCCTCACCACGTAAACAATAAAAATTTACGCAAAAAAATAGAGAAGCAAAAAGAATAAAAATATGACCAAAATTTAGTTACCTCCTCTAAATGGCGTTGGTATAGATCCATTCTATAATACGCAGTTGACATCAACAAATTTGGATTAAATGACTTGAAAAGACTGCAAAACAAACACAAAAAAAGACAGTGTAAACTAAGCCTTCATTGCCATGATTTAAACACGATTTTAGTCTTATGCATTTCAGCTGCCCTTAAGTCTGGATTTGCTCAACAAGAGAGGGTGATGATTTTGTTCATTTTCAAATGATAGAAAACATTAAACTTAGTTCACCAAAAAGGGGTCAATTAAGTTTTAATTCCCAATAGGATTTTTAAAGATAATTGTTTCAAACAATGAATAAAAAACAGAACCGGAACAAAATGAATGGAAAGTAAAATTCAGATAAAAGAACATGAAATAAAAAACAAACATGCTCTCTAGAGTAAAGACACTTGAAATATAGTAAGAATAAAATACTTAACATGAGAAAGGCATATAAAAAGTTTACATGTACCTGCTTAACGAAGCATTGTCATACATATTCAGCCTCTCAAAGAAAGCAAGGGTGTAAAATGTAAAACGATCAACGACTGAAACACCAACCTGAATGTAATGAACAAGAAAATCAATAGATAAACTGTACCAGAGTAAATCAAATCCTTGAAAGAACGACTATTAGATTTTCATACATACATCCGAGTCCAAATGATGCGAATATGAATTTTCTCCTTTCATACTACTTCCGATTGCCAAAACACCTGGCGAATGAAGCTGCCATGCCCATAAAAAGAACAGTCAGCAACAAAACTTTGGGAAGAATAATCAGCCAGACTTAAAAAAGAATTTCTTATTATCACATAATAAACAACTATAAATTTGAAGGGGACAAATAGTCTAGAATCACCTAGACATTTTAATAATGAATAGACACAGACGGTACTAAAAGTATTGATTTAATACAGAAAGATAAAACCTAGAAAAGAAGTAACAAAAACAGAAAAGTGTTAAATTCATATTCTTTGTACTTCATGACATGATGCTGAAGTGGGGAAAAATGTAACAATTGGTTAAAACCAAATCCCTCAGTATAGGAAAGTTGCTAATCTCCTTTCATTAAAATTATGTGATTGCCACAGAGATGCTCAAGACTGAAAGCAAAGTACCATTTATAAAGAAGGAAAACCATTTAGAACATAATCTCTTTATATGTACTCGAACATTGTTAATCATTGACATATAGGTCCTTTTAACTGAAGCTAAACAGCCTAACAGCAAAGAAATGTGAGGAACTGAATTTCAGACTTCTTTATACCCCAACCCATGCACTAACGGCAAGAACATCATTCAACAAAATACATCTAATAATGAACACGAGGCATGCATTAGAGTTGGACAGATATCAACTCTATAGCTAACATTATGTACTAAAATGCTGAGTGGTGATTAATTATGGACAACGAATACTCAAAACCACATACTATTATTTCACAAGAATTGGCATAGGAGCTCGCAAGAATGATTAAAATAAAAAAAATGAGACCTGGGAGAACAGAGTAGAGGCTTGGCAGGTGTCTACCATTATCAGAAGCTCCTTGAACCTAACAAATCCAGTTATGAATGAGTAAACAAAAGAGATTATAGTCCAACATTGATAAGCACGCAAAATTGGAGTCGTAATTCAATTGCATGTTGTCCAGAACATGGGTAGGTCTTCTTTAATTATTATTCATCTTTATTGTCTTCTTTTTGTACTTTTGTTAAGGAGAACTCACTATCCTCTCCTCTCTTTGTTAAGCCAAAATCATTGCCACCAATAAACTAGGCTTCATAATGATAAATTCTATTTTATTTCATGTAATCAAATTACAATTCATAGGTCACAAATAAACAGTTATGTGGAACTATACCTGCGTTTCTCTTTCATTTGTTTCACAGCATCAGCTAAATCATGACTTTGAAGCTCTTCTGAGTCCTGAAACTTCAAAAACTCTTCACCTCCATGCCCTGTCATATACAGAAGAATATGACTTCCTTCATCACTAAGAAGTCGCTTAGACCTTGGAACAGCAGTCTCATGCCGTCCTGTAAGTACCCGTAAGAAGTTCTCCACTGTCACTTCATAGCCACGATAGTCTACCTGAGTGATTGCAGGAAAATGATCATCCTCTAATTTATACTACATATCAAGAGCCCTAGAATAGTAGAAAGAGACAAATATTCTATCTTCTAAATACTACACGAAAATGATACAACTAAACAAAAGAAGAAAATAAACATGGGGCTTTATCAAGTTATAGCCATTGAACATTACAGAACTAGTAACTCCTCCACTAGAGAGCATGACACTTAGGATAAAGATGAAAATAAGAGCATTACATGAAAGTAAAAGATATTTTTAGGATGTACGCCAATTTTTCACAAGAGACTAACTTGGCTAACTGTCAGAGAAGTTATGGGCTTATAGAGGTTTTTCTTGGCAACACGTGACATTGAAATATAAAGGAGAAAAAGGATACACACTTCAGGAGGGGACTAGGCCAAAACTCATGATAAGAAATAAAGCAAACCTAATTCAATTGTCTGTTGTCCAGAACATGGGTAACTCAGTCTATTCATAAATTAATTTAAAGGAATCTCAGCTCATTTAGATAATTTTATACCGTAAGCATACATATACTATCAATGAAGCAAACCTTGAGAAGCCTCTGCTACAACTAAACTAATTTACTGTATGACAAAAATTAGTCAAAAAGCCAAAATGGTTTAGATAATAAATCTAGTTAAAGATAATATTAAAAAGAAGAGTACAAACACTGACTACACACACACACAAATTAACACTTAAAAAGGAGGAAGTCTCGACCTGTCTTGCACCTCATAAATACACTTCTTTACAAAATCACAAAGCAGTTTCAGTTCTAACAGAAAACCACAAACACATGTAAGAGATAACTTCGGGATAATTCAGCTTTCGAGATTAGTGAAATAAAATATGCTATGTTTGCAATGACAGCCTCCAGCCAGAAATAAAGCTAACAATAAAGGTCTTCTCTATATTGCACAAAAGATTCAGACATAATAATACACACCTGAAAAAATAAAAACTTACCTCCACATTATCCCCGTATAGATTAAGTCTATGGTTTTCATTATTAAAAACCTGGGCAGGGTACTTGTTTCTTGCATTACATGCCATGTCATCTGCAAGCATGAGTATAATCCTCTCATCCGGTATTCCTAGCCGCTTAACTGTTCTGATTGAGAAAGAATTTAAAGACCTTTAGACCATTGTCAAGCATAGTTCAAACAAAACAACTAAAAATAAGGCTAAATTGTATCCCTACCTATACAAGGACAGAGTATTCGCCATATGCCGATAGTTAAACCTGAACAACGAAAGCAGCACATTTAGTATATCAACCCTCAGGTAAACCATGGATACTCAACAAAACAAAGCAAAGCTAAAAACAAAATCTTAATGTACCAAAAGCGAGAAGTGCAGACTAAAACAGCCCAATTATTAGTGTGCATTGTAGTAGATGAGTATGCTACAGAGAAGCTGAGAAATATTAACAATATAATCATCACGAGCTTTGAAGGGCTTAACCCCATTTTTTCTTTTCTCCAGGTATAATAAAGTATTCCACACTGCAATACAATCCCGCAAACACAAAATCACAAAACTAATAATGCACATTACTCAGTCAAATTTGAATTGCATCATAAAATACTAAAAATTACAAACAATAGATTCGGTCGAATCAAAGTGTCTGTGACGGATTTTCAGATGAACGGAGAACTGCGTCGTTTCGATGGTGGAGGATGCGGGATCGCGTTTTCTGGAAAAGATTATGTGGGTCAAAGAAAACCCTGACCAAGACGGTTGTTCAGGTGAACAGGTGAACAGGTGAACGGAAAACTACGTCGTTTTGTTGGTGTAGAAAGCGGGATTGTTTTCTGGACAAGACATAGTTATACAAATAATAAAAAATATTAAAAATATTCAACTGAACACATATTTATCATATTTTCATGCTGTAATAACAGAAAGCAGAGTAAATTAGAAATATTCTCTCTCTCTATATATATATATATACATTTTTTAAATTATTTAAAGATTCATAAAATTTAAATTGAAATTAAGAGATTTAATTGAAAGTTAATGTGATAGTAAATAATAAAATTAAAAAAAAGAAAGTGTATAATTATATAGGATTAGGACAAGACATGTCTTTTACTGATTACAGGAATAACATTTAAAAATACTGTTGTTTACAAGAATAAAACTTTTTGAGTTAAATATTACGGTAAATAAAATATTCACGAACACATAAATTATATTTTGGATTTATCACACATATTTATGTTGTAGTACAAAGTTATTTTTAATTATTGATAATTTTTTTTTTTAAATATTAAAATTTAAGTAAGGAATAGAGAGGAAAAATATATAAATTGAAAAATATAAGTTATTTAAAAAATCAAATCTATATTTATATTTGACGTGAATTTTCTTTTTGTATATACGTTTATTTTTAAATTTTATCTTTTAAATATTTTTTAGTTAAAATCATTATTTATGAAGACTGCTTCTTTTAAAATAAATATTTGATATTTTAAAGTTAATTATTTTTGTAATTAAAAAATTGTCTATAAACTAAATAAAAACTATTTAAAACAAAATCATAAAAACAATTTATATTCATTTTATAATTACTAGCGTATCATCACGCTTGTGTGTATGTATTTTTTAAATATGTGTGATAATATTAGTAGGTGATAATATTATAATGTTATTAAGTTAATATATAAATTAAAATTATATTTATTAAAAATAAAGTAAAATATATCGGAACAGATAAAAGAATAACCATTGATAAATAAAGAAAAAAAGAAGAAACAGAGACATCCGATTTTATAAAAAGTTTGTAAAAGTAACGGTCAATTTTTAGAAATTTAATAAATTATTATATTTAAAGAATAAAATCAATATTTTTAAAAATCAATACAAAAAGAAGAACCCTCTTTATATATATAGTTATAAATAACAATAGTCTTATTATTTTTTATTATCATATGATGAAATAACATGTTAGATATATAAGAATAAAATAACTTGCGTTCTAGGATAGTAAAATCATCTAAAACGTTCGTTTAAAATAATTTTCAAACGCACTTTATTTGTGTCCTTACATATCTTTTATGCATATGCAACTGTTTGTTAGTGCTTGTTGCAAGTGATAATGTTCTTAAAAAAGGTTGCTAATTTATTTGTCAATTAAGTTATTTTTCTTTTAATTAGGAGATTGATATAACGACAGAATTTTTTTCAAAATACCTCAATTTTTTTTTCAGCTAATCTGTTTTCTAAATAAAATTGGGGTATTGAACTCACCCACGTAGAATTTTTATATGATTATCGTGATAAAACAGTACGTCAATAAAGATGCGTAGTACTATGTTGGTGACAAAAGTCAAACTGTGATTGTGTAAGAAACATGACACAGGTCCTCTGTTTTTGGAGACCAAACAGTACTAGAGACAAAAACAGAGTATGTCTCAACTTCAATCTAGCACTAAATAATTTACAAGATTAATTCAATTTGGTCTCTGCACTAAATAAGAAATAAATTAAATCGAATTAAATGCAAGCCTGATCCTGTGTTATACAAAAATTTAGGATTTCTTTTTCCCTCCAAATTTGTCTGTTTGTTTCCCTTTTGACCCTTTCGTTTGTTATGTTCAAGTGGGAAAAAGCAGGGCACATTAACTGGTTTTTTCATACAAATGACCAATTTATGAAAGAGAAAGCCAAGCAGTGAACAGTGTTGTCTTCTCCGGTGAGCACTTTCCATGCAATGGCTTGATCATAGGATACATGCCGCCCCATCGTCGACATGCAGATTCCAGCTGGCAGATATGCAAAACCCTGAAGACAGAACAGACAGAACAGACCAAAATTTAAGTCTTTTTCCAAATGAAACTTTAGTTGTAACTTGAAACTTTTGTGATAATCAGACATCACCTGCTCCATTAACTTGGCAAAGTCTGTACACAATGCCTTGCGTCCAGACTCATCAAATATTTTATCTAATGTGATGTCTTGTAAGGCCACTAGAGTTGTTTCCAACATGTCAAGGCCTGCTTGATTTGCAAATATGAACACTGGCAATGACTGCAACATCAAATGGAGAAGAATCATATTAATCTCACTTGACAAGTATTGAAGAATCAATCATTATAGGAAAAAAGAATGGATCAGTCACAGTTTGAAATGGAACGAATAGAAAGCACACAGTTTACCTTCAGTGAACAGCATAGAATAGCATCCTGATGATGCCACAGATGTTTCAGCATCATGTCACCAACAAGAGAATCTGATCTCAGTAAATCAGACCCTAAATAGTAACTGATTTGAAAAAATAGGTACAAAAACCTGTTAGAAATTTCCTTTGGAAAATAAATATGAACTATAGTACTGGATTATAATACTTGCCTATAACTTTGGCAGATCCAGTGAGCCAGTGTAACAGCCTCTGGAGAACCAGGAGAAAGTTTTGCTCCAACAGCTGGGCTTATACCTGAGGGAGATATAGCCATGGCAACCCTCTGCACCGAGGAAATCACGCTGCGTACATATTGTCGTGCCATGACTGCAACATTATCTTGCAAACTGCTGTCAAAAGGGAACTGGAAGGCAATGGTCAACACTGAACGAGTGTTCTGACTTGATGATGCATCTGCACCAGTAGTTGTTGCTGGTCCTACTTCAAAACCTGAAGTCAAATCCAAGGTCCGATTTGTAGCAACTATATCCTTTTTGTCACCCTACAACACAATAATATAGATATGTTACAGAAGGGATACGCATGGACAACAGCAATAGTAGATCCATTCTAAGAACCACACAGTAAACTTTCAGTCACTGTTTGGATACAAAATAGAAAGTGACATCTTGTATTTATTTTGAGGGAGAGGATGAGCACACAAAATTCAGTAATATGCACTTTTAAGTTATTACATGTGTTCACAGGAGGAGTGAAGATTAAGAGCTGAGAAAGTGAGTGTAATAGAGACTGTTAAAAGTAAAATATACATAATACTCAACTGGTTTTGAATCTAATGGAATAATGCGGAACCCAGAAGGAACTAGAGGAGCATCATCAGGGAACATTTCATCAATTGGAGCAAATACGAGCTCAGAACAAGCCCCCACAGCATTCTCATCAATTCCACTACATATCTGCAAGAAGGACAACAGAAAGTGCACTTTAGAATCTACCTGTATTGGTTATTTATTGAAGTTTTGCAAGATATGCCAACTATGATTGCATCTTTAATACAAAAAAGCAATTTTGCACCAAAAATTAAATTCAGATATACAGATAATGTTCACCACAATAACAAAGGTCAGTCAGAGGCAGCACCTGTAAGAGATGAATATCCCTAGAAACAAACGCATCTTCTTGAGCAAGAGAGTGGCCTTCAAGCCTAATAACTTCAAGCATCTGTAGCAAAAATAAACTCAATCAGGAATGTTGCTTGCAAGTACAAATGTCCAAAAAAAATGAAACTAGTTTTTTTCTTCTGTGAAACAAATCGACCAAAGCATATATGCATCCTCTGTCCACTTTAAAATGGAATCCAAACCTACCTCTTCATGTTCAATAGTATGACCAAGAGGCATTATTATTTGACTGCCAGTGAATCTTGTAGGCCTCATCCCTGGATATGCATAGGTTCCAGCTTTTAGTGACGCAGCAGAATAAGCATCAACATTGAAATCGGCCCACTCTGAGCGGTGCTCCCTCAGAAAACGAACCAAAACTGCAGGGGGGACATTCTGCAAATAATTTTCAATCATAACTTGTCACATAACATTAACAGTGGCTAATCGTAACCATCTATAGTTTTAAATTAAAGAATCATCTATCCCTTTAAAGCTAGATTCAAATTTGTCATTGACCAAATTTACTCATCAAAAATACCATGTAATCTGAAAGTTGCTAGTTTCAAAAAAGAAAAGCAGCTACAAAGTATTTCCATGATGTATCCGCATTCAATTCAATGAAAACTAGCACTTAAAAATATCATGACATTGGGTTCTCAAGACTCACTTGAAGCAACATAGAAGCTTTTGCACAGAGAATTCCTCCAAGGAATGTAAGGGAACTTGCTGGATTAGAAGTTCCACTCAAGTTCTTGGTTGAATTAACTGCAATAATTACATCCTCAGCACCATCACAGTTCAATACAGACCATCCATCATCATTGAATCCATTTACAGCATCATTAAAGCCTCTGCAAGTCAAATGCGTTAATTTTCTACGGAAAACTCAATGAATCAGAGAATATGACACAAAATCAGTATTCTTGTACTGCAGCCTGAATTAGGCTTCAATAAGACATTATTTCATGTGGCTACCTGCTCAGTCTCTGGCTGAAAGTCCGTAGGACAGCAGGCTGCCTGCCCAACCCATAAACCACTTCACCACTTGTTTCCTGAGCTATTTGCCTGATATAGCGAAGTGCCTATCATAAAAGCCATCACATTAGCATCTATCTTTTGAAGAAAGGAACAGAACATGTTAAACAAATGAAATGGGAATAGAGCTAGAAAAATACTTAAGTATTTGTGGAACTTCAAATGAAGAATGAAAAGACAGAAGGGGAAGAATCAGCACCCGAAACCTTATTGCCAATTTCTAGTGGAAGAATCAGCTAGAAAGTCTAACACAGTTGGCTCAGGCACTAATTACTAAAGCAGTAAATGGCATAGTACTCAATAAGCTCAAGAATTTTGTTCACCTTGCACATTGTTCACAATAACACTACCCGTCCATACAAATTGGGATATAAATTCCTATATTATGTATAACCAATAATGAACTTACCGCAATTGTCATTTTCTGAGCCACCACCTTTGATGATTCATAAAGTGGCCGTAACACTTCAGGGACGCTCCATGCCTAAAGACAATAATAACCAAATTAATGTGGATAAGAAAAGAAATAAAATGCATTAGCCCAGTGTTAAGAAGCAAAACCTCAAGATTTAGGTGGTCTACTATGTGAATGATTGATCCTCCACCCTCACATGGTCGAATCAAGTAACCACTAGGGAGCGTTTCAGCCCTTACAAACTGAGCAGCAGCAGCTGGATTAGGGCCCGAGCCAGAACCAGACAGGGACCTCTCACAAACCTTCAAAAGGGGAATAAGAAGGCACATAAGAAGTAATAATAAAATTTCTATCTTCAAAGAAGAGTTTAAAGAAAACACTACGCAACAGTGTTACATATATTTAAATAATGCATCAAACACAACGTACTCACCACAAGACTGCCATTTTCCAAACTTGTGGTATATCTCAGAGTCCAGAAATCCCGGGCAGGAGCCAGTGTCGTTGGAGCATATGTCTGTAGCAATTTTGAAGTATAATCTCAGAAATAAAAAAAAAAAAAAAAAAAAAAAAAAAAAAAAAAAAGACAAAGAAGTGTTAAATTTGAGGCTCACCTGTGTGTAAACGAGTTCAATGGTTCCTCCACTTCCAGCAGGAAACATAGTAAAAACTTCTAGGCTCCGACAGTCCCGGAACCAAGATGGACGATCTTTAAGGATCTCTGCAATCTATTGAAAATTGGACATTCGGAAATTCAAATCCCAAACAGCTTGCACATATTGACTGTCCTACCAAGAAATGACAAAAAAAATATCTAAACCATATTTTAAGAAGTTGAAGTTACCTTCGTAGGTTCTAAACTAACAAGACCACAGGCTCGAGCTGCCACTCCACTGCAACTTTGTGAAATGGCAAAGATCCCAACCGAATCCGGACCAGGCTGGCAAAAATAACTTTTTTAGATGCAGATGTAATTGCAGAGTTTAGTAAACTCAAATCAACATGGTATCACAATAACTATCCCACGGATGCCATACGTCACTAAATTTATGAACTGATTTATTGCAAACAATAGAAAAAGTAAACCTTCATCCCAGGCATCTGGACCCAATCTACAGCAGTTCCCGTAGCCTTTGAAAGGAACTCTGTCAAGGTCTCCTCCGCAATTGATAGGAGTCTGCATGGATCACAATAGATAAACCAATTTAGTAAAGCTTCATTACACTAAAAGCATAAACTTTACTTCATGAAGCTCGAATTACCCAGCAGGGTTATTAGCATCTCTCATGGTATGCTGAGGAGTGGTAACCACCGAATCACAACTAGCATCAGTAGTTGCTGCTGATGTCTGCAGGAATAGGAACAGCGTGAATAACAGCTAAAACAACCAACACAAGTAATACTTACAGTAAAGCAACAATAGCAACTAACATCAACTCAAGACCAGCATGCAAGAAAACCAAAAACAGATCGGTTCTTCTCTCAACTTCTCCACATTTAAGTACATTCTTTTCACCAAATTTTCTGCCCAAGACCCCAAAAGGTGAAGAATTGACAATCAGACAGAAGACACACACTTACAGTATGCAACTGCTGCCTCATATACCCATTCTCACACACCAGCTGTGACACCTGCTTCTGCAACCGATCATTCTCCTCCATCAACAACTTGTTCATTGCAGTGAGTTTGCGGTTCACAGTCTGAAGCCGAGAAGCCTCCTTTCTCTGCTTCTCCCTACACCTGCACACCATCCAAACCCACATCTAAGACCCACTTCCAGAACCATGAAGAGATGGGTTAAAGAAGCGTTGAATTGGCATACCTTCGGTTCTGGAACCACACCTTGATTTGCTTAGGCTCGATGTTGGAGAGAATGGGGCACTCTCTGATCAATTGTTGTCTCCTGAGAGAACTAGGCTTAGGGCACTCAGCATAGACCCTTTCAAGAGCCTCGACTTGCTCAGCAGTGTACCTCACATACTTGCCAGCATCTAGGTGTTTGTCAATGCTCCCACTGCTGCTACTCTCCCTGTGTTGAGCCACAGCCATAGCCATGTTTCGCTCTTCCCAAAGTACACACTCAGTCACTCTCAACGATAAGGAGAAAATGAAAATAAAATGAAAAGGGGGGTGTGGTTGATGTTGGTACTAGTAAAGGCGGTAACTTGACATAAGAAAACTCAAAGCGGGTAACGTTAAAGGGGAAAGAAACGAATAGAGACAGCAAAGGAGTGTGTAAGTTTGTGCAACCACCGTAATTGGTTCCTTCCACTCTCTGAAGTTCCGCTACCGTGGAACCAGCTCAGACAATAAAAAATAAAAGCGAAGAGAGAGAGACAGAGAGAGAGAAAGAAAGAAACTCTCTTTCATTGAAATTGCAGCGAATGGCTCCAAATTGTTAACAGGAAACGCTCGTTTCTTCTACCAGCTAAGATAGAACCAAACCCCGCACACCCCACTCACTGTCCCCTCTCTCTCTTTATTGTTTCTTCGAAAGGTGAGAAGAATCCGGGAAAAAAAAAAGAAAGAAAGAAGAGAAAAATAGAAGGAAGTTTGAAAAAGAAAGAGAAAGAGCGAAGGAGCTTGAAGTAGAAGGAAGGAATAGAAATAGATAAGGAAGGTTAAAATGTAGAAGGTAAAGAAACCCTAAGAAGCATAAACATGTTGGTGTTGGTGTTGGAAGGGTGAGTGAGTGAAGAATAAAGTGAGAAGAGAGAAGAGAGAGTTGAGGTCTGAGGAGAGAACAGAAGAGCACGAAGATCGAGAAACATGGGAGGCTATGTTCCGTTTTTTTTTTTATAATTTTCGGCGCATTTACGTGGTTGTCCCTGTTGGTGTTGTTGCTTTGATTTGACAGGTAGGACCCACACTGCAGTGAGTCCTCACCAACTCTTTTTCTCAGTGTCAATTCCGAACCGGAGTTCAATATCCATGGGACATGGATTCGGATCCCATAACATATATTATTACAAAAACTTATATTATATAATTATTTACATTTTTTTTTTAGTTTTTAGAGTTTTGTAATAAATTTACAAGTTACTCTCAATGGCATCTCTTCGAGTTACCTGTAATGATAGTGATAATAATAAATTTTCTAAACTTAAATATAACTAGGACAAAAAAATTAAGATTATCTCTTATCAAAATTTCGTACCATTTATTAATAAAAAAATAAGTTCTGTGAGTGTGAATTTATTAAAATTGACCTCTTCTGAACTGTACAAGAGTTTAGTTTATGAAATCTGTATTAGAATAATACTTTTATTAATTAAATAATTTTTAAATATAAAGCGTTTGACTAAGATTTTGAATCTGCTTGTGGTTCCTCGTTTATTTATAATTGTTGTGTTCTTCTAATTAAATACTGTTTATCTTCATATTTTTTGTTTAATTATAAGATAACATATATGTTTTTCAGTTATATCTTTGCTTATTCTCTATTTCTGTTGAAAATTGTTTAAATGTTAAATACTTGAAGAAAATTAACAGGATTATGAAGAATAACTTATTTAAACATATAATAAAATTAAAGTAATTAATGTCTTCCTTGATTTAAATGTTATCAATGATAAAAGTCACATATTTAAACAAGTATTTATTGTTATTTGGAATTCTATCGATTTATCATCTATGATAGAAAATCACAAATTTAAATATGTATTTATTGTTGTCTTGTGTTTCTACCCAACTATTATGAATAATATAAGACCACGTATTTATATACGAGTTTAGTGTTTGTTTCAATTGAGCGAAACAAGCACAACTTAGAAGTTGCAAAAGTTACTTAATTAGAAAGTCGTGGTGAGTCACTTAATTGTCAAAATTGTTCTTACATGCTAATTCCTATGTGTTTCTATTGAATTGTTCAATTTGACTTCTCAATTCATTTGAATGAGTAAAAAAATAGTAATAAAATAAAAAAATAAGAAGTATTTTCACAAGTTAACTTTTTACCCCTTTATTGCTTCAACAAACCTTATTTGGGTTATAACTTTTTTAAATTGTTTTTTAAAATCTATATCACTAAAAGGATTTCTATCCAAGTTCATATATTTTAAGAAGGAAATCATTCCCATACATTTATTATTATAAATTTTATTTATTTAAATAAATATTGAGTCTAATTTATTTACAATTTGTAATGTAACAACATTTTGCATGTAATTATTTCGTGGGTTTTGTTTTTTTGCTTGAAATTTAGTTTTCGTTATTGTTTTAGTTGTGTACATGTTCTATGAATTTTTTAACAAGTTTGTATTTAAAAATTAAAAGTAAAAAAAATTGTAAATATTACTTATTTTAAGAAATAAATGTATAAAATTTATTATTTCTACGAATTTAATTAAATAAAAATAAAGTTATTAAAATCATGGGATTAATATTTTGTTATAACCTAAAGAAAAAATTACAAAAACAAATAATTCCTTGTATGAACTAAGAAACATAAAGTCTTATATGTATGACGGGGCAACCAACACTAACATCTATATAAAAAATAACATAGTTTATTTAGTCTTGTTCAAACAAATATACCTTCTAAAAAAGTTAGGCATGAATGACGTTATTTTTTTATCATTTTAATTATAAAGATTTGATAAAATTTTTAAAATAACTCACATTAATTGTCCAAATTATTCTCACATGCTAAGTGGCATGTGTCTCGTGTGAATTGTTCAACTTATCTTGGTTAATCTTTACAAATAACATATTATAATTAAACACAACTATTATGCATTCAATGTATTTTATTTATATTTGAAATAAATTACAATATTTTTTTTATGCGCGTCTAGGTTTTATGTTGCTTTCTTTGAACTATTTATCTTCTATTTAAAATCATTGTATTTTAAAAGTATAATAAAAAAAAAATCAAATAATCCAAATTCTTTCTACAGTATCTCAAATATCTCAAATCAATCCCAATTTTGAGTGCATTTATCTCCTCTATTTTATTTATTTTGTTTCATTTTTACATATTTAATTTTTATCTTTTCTTTCTTATCACTCCATTTGAAATTTGTATTAGATTCAATTATGAAACAATAACTTTATAATTTAATTTTAAAATATTTTTTATTTTATTTTGTATGTTAGAAATAGAGAATGTATGATAAAATTTGTTAAAACTTGTTAAAGCATTTTCTTTAGTTATATTTAAATATGGTAGTACTTGTGAAAGCCTTTTCTTTAGTTTTATTTAAATATGATACTACTTGTGAATGTGAACAATTTTATAAGTATCTTTCCAAAAAGAGTTATCGTGTAATAAAAATATATTATTAACTTTTAATTAAAATTATAACTATTGATATAATTTTAACATTATATTTGAGATCATACATTAACAAAAATATAAGGTCATATCTCTCTCTCTCTCTCTCTCTATATATATATATATATATATATAAGTGGGTATAAATATTGTTTAATAAACTTGTTTATGAATTTGAGTTAAAATTAAATTTAGTTTTTAATATGGTATTTGAGTGAAATATATTTATATTTGTTCGATTTAATGTATCATCTTGTATTCAATCACTATCAAATTATTTATAAATTTTCAATTTTATGTTTAAAATGTTTAATCCTTTAATTATGTAAACCAATATTAATATTCAGAAAAAGTACACTATTTAGTTAAAATTATAAGATATAGTACTTTTTTTCTAAATAAAATTATGTTTGATATTATTATAAATTTTGATATCTCAATTATGTTGACACTTTAAAATTTATAAATCACTTACCATCATATTAAATTATTATTAAGATAATAGTAATAATAATATAAGACCTAGAGATCATACCAAATTCATGATAAAAAAGTATACTTAACGAAACATAGATAAATTATATCTATTATAAAAAATATAAATAAATACATGTAAGTAAAACATTAAATAATATACATTATTTTATATGAATCGATGCTAAATTAAATAATTAGCTATTCCCTAAAAACATGAGAAATTTTGGATTGCATATGTTTAAAAAAAAGTACAAACACAAACGTCATTTCCTTATAAGACTTCACTAAATTACTAGTTGATCAAAAAAATTATGGTAAACTAAAGAAAAAATACTCTCGAAACAAAGCATATGTGAATCCTCCCTCAAAACATATTCTAAAAAACAAATGATCCTCATAATGTCGTCATAAATAAAAATTTACATCCTAAAAAAATCGAAAAATTACTCATACAATACAAGAAACCAAACCAAGACAACTCTTAACTACACTATTAATATACACATTAAGCCTATGAAAGTTGATAAAACTTGTTGATTTACGTCCATACACGAAAAAACTAAATCCTTCTTAATTTGAATATAAGAAAATCCAGCACAAAAAATTCACACGCTTCTTAAATATGAAACTTGATGAAACTTTCTTTTTACGTACATAAATGAAACAACAAAATCCTTCTTAATTTGAATATAAAAAAATTCAGCACAAAAAATTCACACGCTTCTTAAATTGATTCACTCTCATACCCACTATCCCCTTAATTTACATGAGTTGCAAATTATGTAAATATTAAATACGGAAAGAAAATAAAATTATAAAGAGTACACTAAATAACTTGTTTAAAGTTTAAATAAAAGTGAACAAATTAATGCTTCTTGATTTAAGTGAGAGCATATTAACAAACACAGGTGGCATTTAAAAAACTATTTTTCTATTTATTAATTTCGCCAATATATTTTTAATTAAACAAATAAAAGTTGTTTTTCATTTGGCTGTACTAAATTTGAAAAGATGACTTTGGTTTGGTCCTAATCCATTATGTATGGAATTTCTTATTGTTTATGAATGCCGTATTGTTAAATAACCTATTATTCTATAGATAGTTTTTAGAACAAGATTAAATAATTGCATTCACTCTCTAACCATTTATTATTTTCCTTATTGGTTAGATTGACTCTCAATTAATCTATTAAAAACCTAAAATTTAAATATTAAATTTTCAAACCATTTATTTAATACCTGTTAATTATAAATAACTATACTTGTAGGTTTTTTGTAAAAAAATATTTATATAATATTTTGAAATTTTAATTTCTGAAAAAACATATAAAATTGAAAAAATAATTATTATAAATAAATTAATTATGGCTCATAACTTCATCTGTCATTAAGTTTTTCTTATTATTTTGTTGTTATAACGAGTAGTGTCACAACATATAACATAAATGTGAATTAGTAACATAAAATCACAAGTTTCAGCATATATTAATTATACATTTATCATATAAAAGAATAGTCACAATTACGTACATTTTCAATCTTGATTAACACTACACCAAATTATACCTTATTTTTAATTTAAGATCGCAAGAATGTGTTGTACAACTAAGAAATACATAGGTAAGCAAATACGAAAATTTTGTTGACATGTTAAAAAACTTGATTATCAGCTCACAATAATGATATTTAAAAGCTACATCTGAATAAATAATCGAATTTAATTAAAATATATTTATACTATTTAAATTTATATTACTTAACTTTATACTATCCTGTTTAATAAAAATATTAATATATTTTTAAAATTATGGTATCACTAGTACAATGAAGGATCAGTTAAATATATATAAAATTATGGTATCTTTTTTCATCATTATACTTCAATTTTACAACTGAAGTATATCTAAATAAGGTAAAATAGGATATTGGGTCAATAATATTTCCAAAATATTAAGAGGATAAAAATAAAAGCAATATGTTTAGTAAGAACAAGAGTGAGAGCTAGAACGAAAGACCAAGATCAATTGTTTGTAAACCAACAATTAAGATACAACAATGTATCAAGACCATCATAAACTCGCAAGATTGCAACGTTCGAACACGCAAAGATGACAATGACCGTGAAGCCACAAAATGAGAAAAAAAAAACAACGTTAGGAGATTGAAGAGAAAAAAAAATAACGAAAGAAAGAAATAAACAATAAACGATAAGGATGATAAACAATAACGAAGAAAAAAATGAACCTCAACAAAGACTATAGTGAGAAAAACACGAAATTGCAACGACGAAGAAAAAGAATGAAGCGATGTTATGCAAGAGAACCTTTCACAGGTTGTAAAAATTCACAAATTTATTTTATGCCGATGAGTTAGGCTTCGGTTCTAGGTAAAACTGAAACCTATACTTTAACATTTGTGTAAAGCCTTTTAAAAACACGATATTTCAAAAATACTTGTATAAGTATAAGATTCAATTTTTCAAAACACCATAGTCTATAATTGTGCAATTATTTTAAAAAATGTCACTAGATTTTTATTTTTTAAAGAATCAAAACCTATGTTCGTGCTATCAAATAATATGTTTAAGTTATTTAATGAATCAATTTTTATAAGTGTAGATATTTACAAAAGAACTATAGTGTTATTATTGACTTAATTTCTTTTTAAAAGCAAAACATATTAAGCCACATCAAATCTTATTTTTCTCCAGTGTAATTAATATAAAGTGATTTCTGTGTGTGTTATATGATGTACAATAAAATAAAATAAAAATTATAATAATTTTATCCGGACAAAAACTTTCTTATATGTTTTTCTACAAATGAATCTCGAATCATAAAAAAAAAATAAATAAGGGAGTATCATCATCCAGTCAATTTATTTCAACATGTACAAACTAGTACGTGATAAAACAAATATTTTAAAATGAATATAGGATTGCAACTGTTGCAAAGTTTTATATCATCTACGTTTTGTAGTTAAAACAAAATGTGATTTTAAATCATTTTCTTTTTTTAAAATTTGTGATTTCATATTAAGTGGTGAAGGAATATATCAGTTAAGAAATATTTAAAAATTAATTAAAAACATTTTTTTTCTAAACTTCTATTAAAATTATTCTTTCAATATTCTTATGATTAAGTTCATTATTTAAGTAAGAAATGAATAATATATCAAGATAATTCGATCATAATCTTAATTTAGGTAACTTTTATTTTTTTTACAATTTTTAACATTCTATTATAGTTTTTGAGAGATTCATACTTTATATGTTTAAATCCATATAAATATTATGACAATTTGAACAAGTAGAGGTGTTGAATATATATATATATATATATATATATATATATATATATATATATATTAAGCGATGATTATTATTGCATGAACAAAACACTCTCTCCCAAGTTTTTTTCTTCTTCTAGTTTTCTTATATTAATAACACACATAGTGTGTCATTGCATTTTATTTCTCTATTATAATAATTAGTTTTCCTCTTAACTAAATTCAAAATATAACTGTAAAAAAATGTAATTTTAGAATTTAAAAAATGACAAAATTCCCTTGAGAAATCAATTACTAAAAAGAAACAAATAGAGTACTTTTCAACGAACAAGGGATTAGTTAATGTAAATGTATCCTTATTACGATGCAAATCATGATCAAATTTTGAAGTTTCCATTTAATTAAATCAACATGTATATGAATAAAAGTTGTTTTTACTCGTTACTTGGAATAAAAACGGAAGAATAAAAAGTTCTTAAGAGTTAATGAAAATGGCAGTGTGGAGATTCTTCAGTTAAGGAAAGGACAAATTCATAATACCAAATATGAGGGACCATTCTTCCACTTTCAATAATACCACATACAATAATAACACACCATAAACTTTTACAACTTTTTTTTTTTAATTTATTAGTCACCTATTTTATCTTTCAACTATTATTATTTTATTATTATGTCGTTGTATCACAATATTATTTTATTATTAATACACAAAAAAGCGTATAAAAATTGAAAAATTACCAAGAAATGAAAAAAAAAGAAGAAAAAATATGAATGAAAACCAGGCCTTTACATCATTAACCTTACTGAAATAATCTATTTGGAGTATTTTTTTTTTGTGTTTATTTTTTAAATGAAGTTGGGCACGATACTACACTGGTATAAAAAATCTTCCGGCGCACGTTAGTCGTGACCGGTGATGTTTTATTTTTTTTAAATAAAATAAAACAAGATAGATCGATATTTCCACCAATAAAAGTAGGTGGGTGTGTATGCATTATTATATGTAAAAAGGAAATAGAAAAATAAATTATGACGTGTCATTTATATGTTGTGCGTGCTTTTGGCATGCGCGAAAAGTAGTGTCACGTGCTTCCCATAAATTCAACACTCAGATACATCATATACTATATATTTTAATTAATTAATTAATTCATTATTCATATATAAATATATAAATAGGTATCGTAGATTAACACTAGTTATTATTTGTTGTTTCCTAATTATACTCAATAATTAATCCAACTTTTCCATTATTGCATCACAAGCAACATCGTAGATAACATAAAAATTTTCGGTGCAGATTAAACTCAACACAGGCAAAAAAAAAAAAGGGTGATGATAATGATAGTATAGAATTAAGAAGTCAAAGGTTTAAATTTGAGAGGATAAAGAAAATGAAGAATATCTGTGTTGGGTGGTGGTGAGTGAAATGACACCATATAAAACACTTTATTTATATAAGGAGCAGAAAAGAACAAAAATGGAGGCTAAAGGGGGTTTGAAAATGCAGAAAATGACAGAAACAGAGGAATTTTGACATATGAAGATAACATGTGGATTTGTTTGTATTGAACATGAACATGAACATGAACATGAAGATGAAGATGAACATCCTAGTTTGAAAAAAGAGAAGATTTTGCAATGTGGTGTGGCTTAATGGCATTGGAAGCATGCGAATGGGAAAAGGCCATGTGGAAAATAGAGGAAAAAGAGAGAGAAGAAATTGACTTGCAACATTGGGAAAAAAGGGTTTCATGCTTCCATGGTGTTGTCGGCATTATTTGGGTGCAATCAGTTCATATCAGACAACACTCACACACTCAATCTCTCACAGGTTTCCCATTTTGCTGTGTGAAAGTGAAAATTGAAAAAGAATGGTTAATGTATGGACAACACTTTGTGCCTCATGACATGATGTGCATGTCTCATGCCCTCACCACTATTCAACCACACCAATTTTCATTCATTATCACTCCTCAAATCAAACCCCTTTTCTTCTCCAACCACACTACCATACCCAATTTCATCACCAACATATCAATTCACAACGTCTTTTCCTGTGTTTTCTAACAACTTTGGCCGTGCAATAATTATCGTTTTATTCCTCTTTCCGGTTTTATTTCCAACCCCAATAATTTCAAACACGAAAAAGAAGAACCAGGGTTTTGGGTCGGGGTGAGTGAAGATTGCACAGAAGGTGTTTGTTGTTTTGCGGAGGTGAAGAAGAAGAAAGAAGAAGAATCAGAGGAGAGAGTTAAGGTGACATAAGAAATATGTGAGTGTGAATATAATTTAGTTTTCCCTAAATATGCAGTACAATGAATGGTGTATGATGAGATATAAGAAAGTCAAATGGGAATATTTTCTTTTCTAAACTTTACAATGATGGGATTAACATCCTTCCACTTTGTCTCCCTCTCCTTCTGTGATTGTTCCATCTTTTATGTTTTCTTTATGATTTAATTGATGTTATCCTTCCTTCTTCTCCTTCTTTTCTTTTTCTTCTTTCTTCCCAATGGGTGGAGGGTTCCCATCTACTTTTCTTTACTCATACCACTCTCTCTCTCTCTTTTGGGCCCCATTTCAGGTCCAATCATGTGGGCCCTGCTGTCTGGGCCGGCTCCATACACACCCCTCATTCAATTTTCCTTTTACAAAAATTGGTTTGTTGCGTAAATCAATAGAATGCTGAGGTGGCCTTGCTTTGAGGGGTTGGTGTCGTTGAAGTGGAGACTTGGTCCCACACAAGTCAGCCACTTTGACACACTCAAAATCTCTCTCACCTTTGCTTCAGTGGCACACTTATTATTGTCATTTTCGTACTCTCTCTCTTTCTCTCTCTCATTGTTTTCTCACATCATTTCACCCTCCCATGCTCTGTTCCTTTCACCATAAAGCTTTAACCCACATTTGGATAAAGATGCCATTGCAGGGTCTTGGTGGTTAAGGGTGTTGCCTAAGCAAAACTATGTCCTTCGTTTCATGCTACACTTCTTTCCCCACTCTCTATGTCTCACATTTTCTTATCACCTCCACCTATTATTATTATTACATTTAACCTTTGTTATCTTCTCACATACAAATCTTTCTTACACCAAACACTCTCAAACTTACTAGGAACACAACATTTTTCCTACGATACCAATTGTTAAAATCTTACTTTCATAATATAAAATAGTTATCGTTGAAAGTTTCACATCAATTAGAGATAAAACCAATTCATAATTATAAATGAATGCAATTCTCATCTTATAAGCTAGTTTTATAGGATTGAGTTAGGTTTAAATTCTACTTCTAACATTTACGTGTTATAGTTTATCGTAAAATTATAATTCATCTATGTCTAAAATTTTGATATATTTAAATTTTTAAATTTTAAAAATGAATGAATATAGTACATTTAATTTAATTATGTTAAACGTTTTTAACTCACAAGAGCATTTGAATTATTAATACTATTTGACACGTTCTTTTTTTAATATTAGTGAAAAAACGTGTTTAACACATAAAAAAAAATTTAACTATAAAATATATTAAAATTTCGAAAAATTATAATTTCGTGTTAAAATTTAAAATTTAAAAATATATTTATTATGTAAATTTTGTGCAATATAATGATTTTTTTTCCTACTGAAATTGGCTACATTACCTTACCAGAACCATACAATGATTTTTGAACTAGAAGACAAGCAAATTAATTGACATTCTATAACTACCTGATTTGTGCTCCTAACCTTCCATAAAGAGCATTATAATTAGGCCAATTTTAAAGGAAGAAAGGGACCCATTAGTCACTACATGTGATCACTCACCACTAGTGTTTGCAAGAAATGAAACCTCAACAATATTGGAGTAGCACACAAGTGTGATTATAAAATTTTCATAAGTATATGTACAACTTCATTTACTACATCAGTTACCATTAAACTTTAGTTATATGAAGAATTGATACAGTACATGCTACATGGTTTTTCAAATAACCATCTGTTGCAACCTAAGAGCTTTGAACTAATAAATTGCATCTTCTTATATCACTTAGATGATGTTTGTTTCTTGTTATCATGAAAAATGACACCACATGGCATATACATATACATATATAATATAAAACTTTTTAGTGCAGGAAAATGGATACAGAATATTCTTTTTAACTGATATAAAATGCACAGATTGTAGTATTGTTGGTGGTAAGGAATAATGTGTTTGTCCTTTTTATCTTTTTTGCACTCTTAACATTTGAAAACTTGTTGGTATATACACTCTAATGTGGAACCATATTGAATTTGTTGTTCTTAAGTAGTAATGTCCCACCAATAAAAGATTACCATTCAAGGTCCAAACAAACTGGCATGAATTAAATTTCAAGAATCGTATCTCTGATATGCGAGGGACCCATCCACAGTTTTACCTGTTACTTCTTATCATCGAGTTTTCAAATATTTCTCATTACCCTTTCCATCTTCCCTTGTAGTCATTTTTTTCTCTCCTCTAAAGTAACACATAAATGTTGCTTCCCTTGTATTCTTTCCGTAGTATACAACACGCTTAACACTAGGTCAAAAGTTATACCTGTTAGTCAAATTCAAGTATTTCTGTTTAAGGTGTAATAGTTTAAGCGGCACCATTTAATTTTGACCCAGTTGGTCTCTGTTACGAAATAATTGATATCATCTGTAACATTTTTATGAATTAGTTAAGTATGCAAAGCGGGATAACATGGTACAAGCCACTTAACGACCATAACTTGATAGGAAGGTAGTAGCCAAAAAAAGTGAAAAAACAGAAAACAATGGAAGTAAGTTGTGAGGAAGGTTAGTTAACACAATGTTGTGTTGGTTATAGGCAAGAGATGAATTTGGGTTTGATGCGTCTGCATCAAGTTTTGATCCCTATTGGCTTTATATTATTCTGAGGTGCCCCACTTAAAGAGAGTCCAAAGATAAGAATGTAACGTTGTTCTAGTTTTGTAGATAAGATCACAGGAACCAAAACAATGGAATAATATTGATGCAGAATAATAATAATAAGTGTATGATTAGCAACAGATTTCACAGAGAGAGATGAAAATAAGACAAGGCTGAAAGGCAATAAATGAAAGGGAATAAGAAGTTATACGTTTTGGGAATCTCTGAAGTCAATTATGGCACATAGTTGCAGTTTGTGATTGTAATGTTTTTAGAAAAAAGGAGCTTAAAATTGTGTCCAATTCAAAGAAGCATTAAACAAAGACCAACTACCACCCCATGAGTTCTTCTGCACTTCCATTTAAGACTGAGACACAGAAATGTTGCAGATGATTAGTGTAAGGTTCTGCTGGTTTAATTATGGAAGCTTGAGTTAACCCTTCTTCTTCTTCTTCTCTTGTCACCATTATGAGATTTGCATTATTTGCAAAGTGAAATTTATGTCTCTTTGAACAGTGCTTTCACACAGCATGAAAATGATTTCACGGGTTAGGATTGCATTTCATCTGGATTTCACATTTGAACCACTCTCAAGAGTCAGTGTTTTCAACTCTCTGAGAATAACGTGGCAAAGAGAAATTAGAAAACTAAGAATAATGGCAATCAAATTTTCTCTGCAAAAAGGTAAGGTGGATGATTTGTTAGGAATACAAGTGTGAGTCTAAGTCCCACATTGACCAGAAATGAGAAAGTAGAGCATTATATAAGAATAAAGACCCATAAACCCATTGCCTTAAGGTTTTGGGTTGAGAGTGGTGTCAGTGTCTTATGTGGTTAGACTCAGATCTCATTGGTGTTGTTCTCCCTAGTGAAACCTCCTCTGTAAAACCTGACAAGTGGTATCAGAGCCGATGGTTAATGCCGGCTCAGACGAGTGCAGTACCAGTATGGTCCTAGTATCGAAAGTCTTCCTGGCAAGAGTCCCAGATAAGGGTTCCAGGTAAAGCGTGTCCCGTTAAGAATAACGGCGGTACAGAAAAGGGCAGAAAAGGAGTACTCGTGGTTGGGCAGCTTCCGCTGGAGGGGGGTGTACCAATGTGGTTGAAAGATTAATCTAATATGAATAATGATGATGAAAGATTAATTTTCATGCATGGAGAATACAAAGATTTATACTAACACAAACACTTGATCAAAATTATTTTATGGGTAATTGTTCAAGAAATTATTAGAAAGTAATATATAATAATAATAATAATAATTTTAACATATATACCTTACAAGGAGATCAAATAAAAACTCAACTATTTTTTGCATAGAGGAAATATAACTAGAAATTCAACAATTGCGTTGTTAAATTTTACATTCTATTTTAAAATATTAATTTCATAATAATTATAAAACAAATGGAAACGATTTCTTTATTTAATAATAATAATGGGAATAACAAAATTATTTGAACCTAAAAAGCCTACATCAAAGGCTGAAACTATTAGGTTTTGAATTGGACTACCAGTCAAGTTGATGTGAACACCACCTTCAAATGAGGTAACTATTGTACCTTCAAAATTATATTATTATGACTATTCTCTAGAAATAAAAGGATAAAAATAATAGATAGATAAACGAATAAAAATATGATTGTATTTCAGTTATAATTTTGGTTATTTATTTTTAGTTTCTTAAAAAAATTCTATTTTTATCTCTATAAAACTAAAAGGTATTACATTTGGTTTTGGGTGACGTATAATCAAACATGGAAATGTGAATAATTCATTTATAATCTTTATAAAATACAAGCCATTCATTTTTTATTCTTCAAAAAAACACTAAGTAACTCACTTTTGGTCCTTCAAATGTGAGAATAATATCATAGGTATAAAATTGAAGAATTCTAATTAACGAGTGTTCAAAATAAAAGGATTTTCTCTTTATAAACACAAGAGAATGATTAAATTATGTGCGAATGACACTTTTCCATTACTAAAATCGAGTTTCTTATTGTTGAAGACACGTACATTTTCAACATATTACCTTCTCTCGCTTTGTAAAGGAAAAAATGTCAGAATATTAATGAACATCAGAAGCATAATTGAATGTGTTGTTCTGATTGTCTTAAGAACAAGAGACCCAATAGAGGAGTAATGACCAAATTCAAATTTGAATTTTTTATTGATTGTCTATAAATACAGATAAACACAGTAAAGAGAAGAATAAAATGAAGATTTAAAATACAATGAATCTCTTCTAAATCCATGGAAAACTTGTTTATATTACAAAGTTTGTATAGTTCTCTTTGTAGAAATACACACAGTAACTCTATTTTTAATCAACAAAAGCACCGGACTTTATTGTAAACTCACTCTTTGATGGTTGAATAGTTGTTTATAAAATTTTAAAATAAGGTTATAGTGTGGGAACTTACCTTTTAATGAATTACTTAAATCTACATATAGACGATTTTTTTTATTTATGTATACCAATAGCCCTTTAGCTTATTTGGGCTGAAAACTTTGTTGAATTTATACAAGTTTTAACCTAAAAGAAATCCTTAAATAAATGTTTAGGCCAGGTCAAACTCAATAAAAAGTTAGATTGAGCCTAAAATAATTAGGAATTTGATAAGGTTAAGTGGTGGTAAAGTTTGCATGGGAGATTAAAATTAAAAAGAAATGCAATTGACAGTAATCAATAAGAGTTATAAATCTAAGTCGTAAAATTAAACAGATCTTTTTATTGTATGTAAATTTTCATCCAATAATTTCAATATTTAAAAAAAAAAATATCAAACAAAGTAAAATTTATTGCTTTTATTTTATTTAGTTGCATATTTTCCTGACAAATTTATAGAAACAATTACACATAACAACTCTTATGTTTCTATTAATATTGGATGAATAATTAAATGTCATATATTTGAGAAACTAAAGAAAAATATAAAAAGCAATTAAAATTACGTTAACAAAATCGTGTGTAGGCTAAAAAGGATTAAAAATATACACATGGCCTACATTATAAAAGCATTATTTTAACTATCTCGCAGTTATGTATGATGACACAAACAACCCCGTACTTGTGTTGAATCAATCTTTTCTACACCAGTACACATTTAATTAATTTGACATAAATTTATTATTATATTTATGATTTTCCATCCAAAAGCACTGAAGAACTCTCTGGATGGAAAAGTTTGTGATGTTGGAGAATCTGATAATGGTCAGATAGGTGCATTGATATGTCAAGAACAGTGACCTACGATGTCTGAGGCTTCTTTGTGAACGAGCTAACAAGCAAGGGAGCAGTGTCCACCTTTTCATTTCAAAACAACAGACAAAACTCAAATCAGCCCCAATTGCCTGCTCAAATAAGAGTGATGGCGCATGAATCTGCATAATAGATAATAAATGACTAACTACATAAAAAGGGCAAATTATATGGTAAAACCGCTCTTGAATTTCACAGATATTTGGACCGCTGATGCTATCCAGCACCAACTGTCGGATTTTAACAGGACAAAAGGAAGGGATGATATTACATCACTCATTATAACATCAGAAGCAAACTCCATATCGTCATAGAACCATGATCACATTTTCATGGATTCAGACCTCAACTCCAATGAAGCATCAAATTTTCAGCTGCGCCAAGCTCTGCACTGTCTCAGATTCAGCTGGAATTTTCTCCGTCTTCATCTCTGTCTCTGGAGTTTTAACTGGTAGTTTGTCTTCCGGGCTGGGGGAACTAATAGTAGGAGCATCGTCTTTTGGGGTAGGAACGGGTTCTAGGCTGGTAAGGCTGGGAACAGGTTCGTCTATTCGAACAGGTGGAGCAGCAAATACTGGAACAGCTTGCCTAATAGTGACAGGAGGAGCGACTCGTACAGGAGGAGCTCGTAGTACCGGAAGGGACATTGTGGCGGCTGTTGGCGGTGGTGGAGAGAATACAGGTATAGCAGTCCTTATCGTCACTGGAGGTGCCATTCCCTGGCAAGGTGGTCTCATTTGTCTAATGGGAACATAAGGTGCTGCTCCAGCAGCAGGGAACTTAGGGCGACGAATTCTTCGGATATCTGATGTGGCAGAAAGTTGTGGCATCGCAGAGTTATCACTGACAACTGATGCTGGAGATGCTGAGACAGGATGCCTGCTTCGAGAAGCTGTCTTTTGGCATATTAAGGGAAGAATCTTTGATGTAGCAGCAGGAGGAGGCTGAGGACTGGTTGGTCTGGGATTTTGAATTTGAAACTTCTTCGGAAATGGAATTGGCGCATTTGGATTTGACATTGAAATCTTTTCCTTCAGACGGTAGTTCCGCAAAGCCCGTGCTATAGTGATCTGTTCTAGTTCGTCGTTGTTCTCAGGTTCAGTTGAAGACCTTGCAGTTTCTTTTGCCACTGTCAAGAAAGAAATTATTGTTAATTCATACTTCATCATCTATACATATCTTAAGGGCCACAGTTGTTAATGACAGATGATAGCACATAGCAGTCTGACCAGCAAACTCAAAAATTGCCAGTGTATTTAAATGTTATGGAGAGAGAAAATTTATACTACCACATGAACAAATACTTAAAAACTAAAAGTTATCAAAATTGAAGACTACATTATTAGTCTAGGCGCACAATCATACTCAACCTAAGGCAATACATAAGTCAACATATCAAACACAGAAAAATGGAAGCAACAAAGTTGGAATGGCTGGAACTAGAACTGTGGCTGGGGACTGCTATTGTCAAACTAGTTCGAACTATACTCAACTTAGGCAATAAACCAGTTAGTATATCAAACACAGGAAAATGGAAGCAAACAAGTTGGAGAGGCTGGAACTAGCACAGTGGCTGGGGACTGCTATTGTCAAACAAGTTTCAACGCTGGTCTGTCTATGTACCAAACGAGAACAAAAATTAGTCAGTTAAGTAACAGGTGTAAACAGATAGAAAGGTCATACTGTATCTATAAAGTTGTAGGAAACAGTAGTGATAGAGCAAAGACTGAATAACATGTATAGACTGGTCTGCCCCAAAGAAGGTAGTTCTCACGGAAGAATGCTTGAACTTCCAGAATTTAGTTGTAAAGCAAATTGGAAGAAAACTTAGGGTTAAACGGGTGAGGCCTTTTTCTACAGATAATGTTTAGTTCACCTTAATTAGGAAACATGATGACATATTTTGTAAACTTCTAGTGTTGCAAAATAAAGATTTCTTCACTGGATACAGACATGCTAGCAAGGATCTTAGCCATAAAACAGGCATTACAACTCTAGAGTTTCCAGTGCTATAGGTGCAATTTTGTCCCAATTAATATCAACTACAACTTGCTCAGGCAGAAGCATAAGATAGAGAATAATTTACAGCAGTCATGAACCACCCCACCCTGCATTGCCACTTTAGCAATGTGATTTGCTTCTATTGGGTAGCCCACTTAAAACTCACTACAACAAAAGGTAGTCTAGAGAGGCACATAAGCAGGTAAAACCATCTGGCACATAGTATTATCTTTGTCAAAGGAAAGTAGCAAGGGGCAAGGATGAATCTTCGAAGATGCTTTTGGCCTCTACCACGGATAAGAGGAAACTACAAGAGAACACATTGGGTAGGAACAGTAAGTACACGGCCTCAGCAGTTCCACGTGCTTAATTGCAAAATTAGTTACACGAATTGGGTATACAGGGGTGGGCCGGGAATCGCCACTATTCCCTTTTGTGGCATCTTGAAGCAATATCCATACGACAAACTGATGTAAAAGTTCCATATCTTTTCACATGAAAGAAAACCATTCAGACAAAAGCTAGCCAGTTAGTTACTTACATTGCTTTAGAGAAGACCAAGCCGCCATAGCTGCATTTTTCTCCGCTTGTTTCTTGTTCTTAGCAGGTTCACCAGTAAACATAATTCCAGCCAACTCAACTGTCCCAGTAAACACAGGAAGATGTCCTAAGCCTGACCTGAACGTAAAGTACTGCGGCAATGGCGCCGCTACCCTCTGTGCAATTTCCTGCAGGAGGTTCTTGTACACTCCCGTTTCATCCTAATAATTTAAATCCAGTAAGCACATCAACCCCAAAAATATAATAAGAACATTAACCAAAAAACAATCAATAATATCTTCACACACAGTGAAAACGAAGGTCTTTTAAACATAAAGTTCGAATAAAACGCTCTTAAACGTGCATAAAATATTCGCGCAGAGGAAAGAAGAGAGCGAGAGTTCTCGGTGAAGCAAATAAACCATGCTTACAATTATTCTCAAGTAAACACAATAAAAAGGAAGAGTATCAGCATAAAAATAAGAAAATTCACAACAGAGGAGTGAAAAGCTGAAGCACTTTTCAAGAAACGAATCTCACGATCTCATTCACAGAATCGATTTCCAATAATAACAATTACACAAATTAGCTTCAAAATTCACCAATAACCTTAAATTCAAAAACCAAACCATTCCACTACAAACAAACAGCATTGCACAGCAAACGAAGGCGAAACGGCAAAGTTCACAGAGCAAGGATAGTTCGGTAATTTCACACACAGAAGAAAAAAGGCAGCGATGGAGAGAGAAACTCACGAGGATCCTGGCGGCGAGGGAGTGAGAGGGAGCACGGTTGGAGAGCGAATTGAGCGCGACCTCGGCGGCGGAGTGCTCCGCCTGACGGAGCGTGGAGCAGTATTGAGGGCTCTCGAAGATCTCGCCGTTAAAGTTAACGGTGGCCTTGAAGCGCGGCGCGTGATCAGGACCCTCCCGAATGCACGTATACGAAGGCAGGTTGAAGCAGCTTCGCTGTGCCAGCTCCTGAAGCTGGTTCTTGTACATTTTCCCCCCTCACTCTCTCTCTCGCTCGCTAACCTCACCACACTTTCTCTCTCAAGAACTGATCCGATCCCCTCCGCCGCTAATTCTCGCCGGAGATTCCACTCCGGCCAAATCCAACCCCTCTCTCCGGTTACGCTTTTGACCTCGGCAAATGAGAAGAAGACAGTGCAGTAACAGCACCGGCACAAAACCAGAGAAGAGAGAGAGAGAAGAAGAAGAAGAAGAAGAAGAAGATGAAGAGTTAGATAGAAGAAAAGAAAAGAAAGAAAGAAAGATAGCTCTCACAATACAAGTACATTTATTTCGTGATTATTATATTAATAAATTAAATTGCATTAATATTAATATTAATATTAACAAAAGTATTATTATTATATTGAAAATTTGCAAGCTCCTATTTATTGCTGTGGTGCTGGGAGTCAACTCGAAACGTTGGAGCTGAGTTGCATGGATTTCATCTTTCCCAAGATTATTTTTTTAATACTGTTGTTATATTAATGAGGTGTTTAATTAGCTGAATTAAGTAACCTGTGTTGTTATTTATTAATGCAAGAAAGAGCACATCGTTTGAGGGCGAGAGACAATTAATGAAACGCGTAATTGAATTGAAAAGCGTTTTTAAGCGTTGTTTTGTAGTGGGATCCAGGCACCAAAATAGTGGCCACTATATTTAACTCCAAACACGCCTCAATTAATAAAGTTGTTGTTTGATTAATAAAATTATTTATGATTTAATTTGGGAATTTAGGGTGCAGTGTAAAAATAAAGATGAGATGATTTTACTTTATGATAATGGTGTGAATAATGGAAGATGCACTTAGTTAGGGTTATAGAGATAAGTGAGTGAGGGTTATTTATAATGTAAAGGGTGGTGGAGTTAAGTGGGGAACATAACTTTTTGTGATATCCAAAAATGGTGAATAGTGGGTTTGACAAAATGGAGATGGGGAACGTAAATGATGAAAGAGGATTGGGAGCAAAAAGTTTGTTCTTATTTATTATATTTTCCCCACCCAACTAAATTGAACGCACCTTATCATCATTCACATCCATGCATTTAATGGGGCATCATATTTTGGTACACATGCCATTGCATCCACCATTATACACTCACACTCAATTACAACATAAACATACAATCAAAAATAACTACAAGTAATAATTTTTTTTTATAGATCAAAATATTATTTTGATATGAATCTCATGGAGGAGTGGTTGCAGTAATTTTCTTTGGTTTATGAATAAGTTTTTAAGTAACTCACATGTATGAAATGCGTATTAAAATAACATTTTTGTTTATAACCAAATACGGTAAACAAGTTTCTATGGAATGGTAATAAACGAGAACTACAATTAGCATCATAATACAACTTTAAGAAATAGTTATTTATGAAAAAAAAACAGTCCTTATAATATTTTCATTAATGCAAAATGGTTAAGTCGTATCTTCTTGAACTGTGTCAGTGAATATTGTTAATATCAGCTCCTATTTATTGTAAGTATAATTATTAAAACTAAACATCTGATTGAAATATCTCTTTCTTCAAATTGTGATTAGAACCTTATTGGAGAAAAAGGCAGTGGTTAAGATAAATGAAAAAAGTTAACCCTTTCAAGATGAAGGAAAAAAAAAAAATTGGGTTCAGTAGGTTAAAAAATACAATAATTTTGTATCAAGATATTATTTAATATTTGTAATTCACGGAAATGTTACAATCGGAAGATTATTTCTAAGGATATCTAATATATGTTTGGTTAAGCTTTCATATTTCTGAAAATACTTTTAAAATAAATTAAAATAAAAATGATAGTTATAACCGAAGTTAGAAAATAAATTAAAATGATACGATTTACCTACTTTCGTGACATGAGAATAGTGACTGTACATATAAGAAGATATCTATGGAAAGTTGAAGATACATTTCCACAAAAGTATAAGATACTTATGGATACTTTTTTACAACCTAAATATATAGGCCAAAAAATAATAACAACTTTAAAATATGGAGAGATAATGTTGTTATTTAAAAAATATGTATATTCCAATAATTATTTACTAAGCTATTAGTTAATATATTTTTTATTGGTCTAAAAAAATCTATAAATACTTGATTTCACTTCACTTCTTATTCAACACTATTTACTCTTATCATATTAGTCTTTACAAGTAGATTTTTTCTTTCTATCAACAAGCTCGACTAACACTACTCTGAACCAAAGATCCAAACATTTAAAATCTCTCATTCCATTTTGGAGACTACTCAACCAATTTTGGTAAAAACAGTATAAAAATGAAAAAAAAAAAAACCATTAAAAATGGAAAGAGATTTCATGAAATAAATTCCTGTGATGGGGAGAGGAATACAAAATACATTCCAGATATTAGAAGGTATGCCTCTATATCCAACAATCTTCATCCTGGGCTTTAAGAATACCCTTTATGAATTGGACCTTGGTTGGAGCACAAGAGTCGGGAAACTCTTTTGCTTTCTGATTGTTTCTTTTGTATATATGTTCATCAATATAATTAGTTAAAATTTATTAAAAAAGGTTAAACTATAAAAAGTTTATTCAATAAAAAACTAGATGAAAATTTGTAACTTATTAGTAATAAAGAAAGAGAAAAAAAAATAGTTAATCTATAAGTCATTTTTGGATTATACAATCTGAAACTCTTCTTTTGAAAAAATAAAAAAACTTCATACTTATACAATCTAAAAGTCATTTTTTATTTTCACATTACACAATCTATAAGTTAAAAAAATTTAGATTGCACTATCCGAAAAGGGATAATGGAAAAAAAAAATTATGGAGTGTAGGAAGAAAGCTATGAAGGTGCAGGAAGAAACTCCCGATGGCCTAACCTTTAACCCACTGACATTTTTTTCTTCTTAAGTTGGAAAAACACTTTCATTATTACAATCACTTCTGGACCTTAACATTGGAAATTGGGAAAGTTGATCAATAAAACTTAAAAGCCATAATAAAATACTGAAATACGACAAAATAATTAAACAAGAAAGAAACCTCTTTCTTGAGTTTGGTCAGTTCAAGCTGAGTCTCATTCTACTGTTCGGACTCCAAACATGCACATTAAAAAGAATACTCCGAACGTTCAAGCTGAGTACGACTTCCATTCTTTCTGTTGTTCCAAACTAAGTTACTCACAAGCAAGATTGTTTTGATACAAGATTAAAACAAATCAAAATTAAACATAGAAACGTCTAAAAGGACTGCTTGCAAATGCAAAACCTGACATGGTATCTGTTCTATCGGCTGCCTCCTCCAATTCATATTACTAGAAGCGCAAAAATCAGATAAACGTCTTTTTTTGATGTAAGGTCAACTCTTAGAAAACACTATGAGAAAAGAACTAACACTTTAGGGCTAACACTCCGAAAATTCTTAATATAATGATTGTGCACAGAACATCTCTTTTTCTATAGTTCTATAAGAAACAAAATTAAGCAAGAGGAATATTAAAAAGAATAAACTGCAGGATTTTTATTGAATAAAATTTACCGTACATGTTTACAGCATTTGCAAGGAAATCACCATGAAAAGGGGCTAGCTCCTAACAAAAATATTTCATTTTCCACATCTTTTATCCACTGACAAACATGGTTGCACGTCTTGATTGCCAAGGCCTGCATAAATAATCATACAGAGAACATAAAAATGAAAATCAAGACATCCAGAGCGGTTCAAACATAAATGCAATTTGTAACTTTGATAATTGTTGGCTACTTGTTCCTCTTTCTGCTGAACATAAAGTACAGAAAATGCTTTTTCCAAGTCATAGGTTCAGTTTTCACAAAATATATTTCTTCCCCCTCAACCTGCTTTTTTTACTCTTTCCCCGAACAAATGAACCAAATATCTTAAAGAAAAAATATACAAAATCCCAACTATTAAAGCAAAAACCAAGTAGACATGACAGTAGGTGGTACAAATTTATCTAGTGTCATAAGAACACTAATTAAGAAATAAAAAGTATTTTGTTTATTAAAAAGTGTTATTAAAGCATTTTCACTATGATTTTCAATGCATCCCCGAAATCAAATTTCAATAAAAAACTTCATTTATTGATTTCTTAACCGGTGTCCTCATTGAATTGGTTAACAAGACCCATATAACTTAAAACATACTAAAGACGTAGTGCTAGATTCCAAACATGAAATATATTTTGTATCAAGTATTCACTGGAAGTCAATTACGAATCTATACCTAGGCACTTATAGATAACATAGGAGATGGGACATTCACAATGATTAAAAGCTAATCAAGATATCAGATTCAAGCAAAAAATATACCTTGTCTGCAAGGGGATCAAAGGCAGCGTAGAGCTCAAAATCCGGTGTCACCCAACAGAGAAGAACTGCCACAAAAACAAGAGTGAGTTTCATTTTGTCTTTAATTAGCATGAGTCATAAAGAAGAATACTAACAATCTTAAACATACTTTTTCCAACACAGATTCATTAAATAATTTACACAAATCTAAAGTACCAACTCATACTAAACATTTCCATATAGGATAAAATTCTTTCTAAAAGTACCAAGACCATCAAAGGTTATAGTTGAGAAAAGCCACAAAACATGAATTTGTACCGTCCAACCCCTCACTCAATTTCTCCATGTTTTCATGCACGACCAAACACAAATTTCATATAAAAAAAGTTACATCAACTCATGACTGCATAATAAAAATATTAAACATTTCAGACAAAAAACCAAACACACTATGGGGTGTGATTTGTTACCGTAGTTTTCATCTCTTCTAAATTGAGTTTTGTGTGGCCCAATTCCTTTATCATGCATGGATGCAAAAAGTTTCTCGTAAGCTCTATACAGTCTGCAACAATGAAGAAAAGTTATGCTTCTAACAAGAATAGATATTCATAAAGAAAATGAAAAAAAAGGCAAAACATTCATAGAAATGAAAGGCAAGTGAATAGCTATATCAGTTCATACTTTTTTTGCAGCTGAGGCGTATTAATTGATGATGGGAACTCCGAGGAGACATACTGGTTAAGATATATACTGCGGTATATGAAATGCCACAACCCAGCAGGACCCCCAATACCAGAATTAGCTTCCCTAAATCTGTCAGGAGAATCTGATGGAAGCATGTGCTGGCCCAAATGAGATGATCCAGAATGAGATATAGGTGGCAAGTCTTCAACATGCATTCCCCCGTTTAACAAGGATCTCTGAACTTCACTAAGGACACATGACTTCAAAAGAACATTTTCAACACGAATCCTACAGAGATGGAAGGTAAATTTCTGAACCATGCAAAAGATAACAACTATATAGAAGCATCATTGATTTTGAAGTCTAAACCATTATTTACCTGCAATCCTTAAGATGATAAAATGCATCAGAATTAGTGGTTAGCAACACCAAGTATGTGTCATCCTGTCACATAAATATAAAGCTCGGTCACAAATGTTCCATTGTCCAAAATATAAGTCTGTGGTTTGAGAAAATGTTTTTAATTTTCACTTTTAAAAACAAAGTACCCCTTGTTTCTTGTTTCCAAAAGTTTGTTTAGGAAATGGAGAAAACAATTATCTTTTATGTTTCTTAAACAAATCCTTGAAAACAGATAATAAAATAAAAACAAGGCACTACTTTTTGTAATTAAAAGTGAAAACAAAAAAACATATTTTCTCAAATCAAACGGACATTAAATGTTCCAATAATGTATTACAAGCGGACTCACATCGAAGTAATGGATATATGCATACAAAAATGCTGAAGGGTTATATCTTGGCAAGCAAATTGGGGAAAATGATTCTGATGTCCTGCAAAATTTAATCCCCAGAAATAGAATTAGAAGGAATGGATGTTTAGACAACGCTATAAATAAGATAACTTAGAATGAAGCTCAAAATATAATACCGTGACATTTTCACTTCATCTAAAATGCCAGTTCATTGTATAACACAACAATATTCTAAATTGCTTAGTTTAAAAAACTACAGGACGAGCTCTACATGTAAACTTAAGTAAATTTCTCGAAGGTCCAAGAACTCCAAACTAAAGCATATCAAACTTAATTGGTTAATTAAATCAGTATGTGGTTAATAAATACCACATTTGCTACTCTTCGAACATCCTTATTTATCACTATTAGAGTGGTTTTCAAAAAACATAATTCACCTATAGTTATCTCTAAAGGGAATCATCAGAATGTTTACAACTTCTATCACCGAAATGAACAATTAGTTAAAGCTAATAAGAGTAAATTATACAATCAAACCATCTCTGAGAATCAACGCATTTGATAAATAAATCTGTTTCCAGGACAATTCCACTTGCCTGAAGGATTCAGATGACATGACAAAGTTGGCCAAAAGCAGTATATCATCTGGATGAAGAGAATCTTTCTGAGCACCAACGAGACTGATTACCTGCATTCAACCTTAAAATTATTATTTTAAGTCAGTGTTAATTAGACAAAATCAAGCATACAGTCAAACCTTGTGCCTGCACATCAGTATTGCAAACAAAACACCTGAATCAGCAACATCTTGCAAAATAGCTCCTGCAGCTTGCCTTGTTGCATATGCAAGAGGGAGACAAGTATAGGCATGAAGAAATGTAGCTGGGTTCCTAAAAGACCAGACAAATAAAAAAATTTACTATAAAAATACAGAATAAAAAAATTGGAAAACTGAGCATGCTAAGAACAGAAAAACAAACCAGCTGAAAGAGTGTATTAGAGAAGAGAAGACAATTTCTGTTCCACCAAGCAAGGGTGTCATATCAAACTTTGGGTTCTTCTCAAAACATCTATTTATTGATTTTGTTAGTATAACAAGCATCTGCACATATATGAAAAACAGGGAAGTATCATCTAACCATCAAAACACAAGCTGTTCACTTGAATGTCCAAAAAATGTAATAGAAATTTGAGAAGCATAGAAACATGCATAATGAGCAAACAAATGAATCCAGAAACTTTTGCATTCCAACTCGATTATACCTGACCATAAATTAGCTCTAACTGACCCCTTAATGAAGCGTAAGGTTCTTCTGTGGAGCTGATGCAGACTAAGTAAATTGGTCCTTTCACTAGAAAAATCACCTACACCATGATTTCAAAGTAGAGATTTACATCACGGAATAATTGCAAAATTCCTGCAAGAGACATAACAGAAAAACAAGATTCTTATATAAACACTATTTATATACAAGATGGGCAGCTCACTCACAAAAGGAGTCACCCTCACCCCACATTCTTTGAGGGGTCAAGGAGCTGGTTTTGAAGTGATGAATGCCAAATAAAGGATCTGACATGGCAAAGCAGTAACGTTCTTTGAAATTTTGTATTTTAGGGTAGTATCCGTTAAGTACCGGCAGAATTGGTGAATTCGCCCTCAAAAGGTAACAATTAAGGAGGATAACTAAACACTTAAATACTCTACTAATCATCCATATTACTAGATGTGGAAGTTAGGCATACCATACAACCCAAGTTCCTATCATAGCATTGCTCCTCAGAACTGACATCTTTGCGGCACTTCACTCAAATCCGCATTGGTCAGAACCCTCTGCTAGTTATGAATAGCTCTTTCCGAGACACAGACAACTAGCTTTGATACTAATTGATAAGTTTGTTGGATTGAGGGCGACAACCAAACACTTAAAACATGATTTTACTTAACATATTCTTTGTTAAGGGTCAAGGAGCTGAGCTGGTTTTCAATTGGTAAATTCTCAGCTAAAACATACCATTCAAGCACAAAAATATGAAGAGATAAAAAAATACAATCGCACCTGATGCCTTCCAGCCCTCACCAATTTGACAGAGTCGCCCCTAAAAACAGAAATCGAAGGGTTCATTGGAAATTCTATTCAAATATCCAGTCTTCCAAACACATTAAAGGAATACTTCTAATTAACTGAAAACAGAAACAGTCACAATACCCGTTCTCAACAAAGGAAATAATTGCTTGTAAAGTTGCTGAAAACCCTGCAAGTCTGTGTTCATCTCCATACCTAGAAGTAAAGTAGTAATCAGTGTAAAAACAAGAACAGTACAAGAGTAAAAGTAGAAAATCAATTTGGTTTCTAACAACCATCAAAACAGCGAATTTATTCCATGGTTTCGAGAACATCATTAATTAGATCTGTGAATAGTTTGGTTTAAGAAACTACCAAAACTGGTCTGCAAAATCCCAAATTTCATAACCAGCAGTTATTTTGGTCCCTAACGTTAAAGATCAAATTAACTTATGCACACCAACGAGAGAAACTATAGTGGTTCCAGACTATTATGGTCTCTACTAATACATGTCACGCAGAAATTAACAAATTAACAAATTATTAGTGGACACGTAATAGTATGATACTACCTCATAGTTTCACCGCCAATGGAAGACTAAATTAACAAATAGTTCTCAAAATCAAATACTAAATCAATAGACACTTAATAAAGTGAACGAAGCACTCGATCGGTTTTCACAATGTCAAACGGCTAAATTGATAGAAAGGGTCCACTTAGAGAAACTTTTCCATATGCACCTATGGGAGAGAAAAAATAAGAAGGAAAACTTGAAATCAGTTTCTCTGTTCTAACCTATACATGAACGGATTTGTAGGAGTTGTTTCTAAAGAAGTTCTCTAAAATACAGTGTTTAACTTAACTTTAGCTTATGGAGAAACTTTTCTCTGTTTATGAGAACGTTCTCTCCAGGCGGACCCAAAATCATAAACTAAACCAGCTTTCTGTCACTTAAATTCCAAGGATCAACCTGACCAGCGCACAAAATGAATGTTGTACCTTGCCTTGAAATTACCAATGCAAATTGAGGCCCGGAAAAAGTAAAACAAACACTAACCTGGAATATATAGGTTTGCCGGAATGACTGAGAACGAAGAAATGTTTCTTCCTCTTCCTCCACGATATGGAACCATCATCCTGCACTATAATCAATAAGCAGACAGAACACGGCACTTATAGGCATCGATCATCGCAGAGCTAGTGCGCCCACCAAAACCAACGCACATACCTCATCGAAGTGGCGTTTGCCGGGAATCCACGACGCGTGGGAATCGGAAATCGAGATTCTGTCCATATCAATTGTGGTGTCCTCTTCTATTTCTTCGTGCTCAATTTCGAATTGCGAACCAGTGGTTGCGCTGGTGCTGCCTCCTTCGCCGACGTACCCGCTGCTACCGGGGCTGGATGGAGCGTCCTCCGAAGCGGGCTCGACGGAAGCCCTAATCTCACCCTCGGACTCTGTTTCGTCGTCGTTCATAGTGATGATTTTAGAGAGAGTGTGTGTGTGTGTGCGCGCGTGTGTGTGAGTGAGTGTTGGTGAAGATATATAGAGAGAGAGAGAGAGGGTTGGGGTTTTGAAGCAAATTGTTGTTGCGCTGCCAGTCGCTGCTTGTCTCGGCTGCGTCTGACAGGTAGCTGGGTGCAGTCAGCGGACTTTCGCGTTCAGACCCCGCCACGCCTCACCAGCTCAGATTGGCGGGCCGGGCTGGGCTAACCCACTTTCTCACCCAGGCCCATCCTTTTGGGCACCATATGCGGCCACTTCTTCCTCCACCCCAATGATGTTTTCAGCATCCAGATTTTTTTTTAAATTCCCAAATTACCCCGTTCAGTGATCTGTGACCCTGACATAAAAAGTAATAAATTTCGAAATTCGGTTAAAGAAATTATGTAATAATATTTTAAAATTCAGTTAATACCTAACTCATTTCATAGCCTTTTTTCCTATATCTTAACAAATTTTTTCTCCATTTTATCATTGTAAGATGGTACAAAAGTTATTTTTTACTTCTGAATAGTTTAATCCAGAAAATAAAATGATTTTCTGATTGTATAATCTACAAATTAAAAATAACTTTCAAAATTTTAGACGTAATTTTTTTTTTAAGAAATGACTTTTAGATTTAACAGCACAATTTAAAAGATATTTTTACTTTCGATTGTGAAATCTGGAAGTCTTCTTCTAAGAGACAAGAAAATTCTCAAATTACATAATTTAGAAATATTTTTAGTTTTCAAAACATAATTTAAAAGTTAAAAGATGACTTTCAAATTATACAATTCGAAAAAAAAAATTATAACCAGGCAGGATGAATATTATGAAATTGAAGGAAGAAACTCCGAACAATTTTGCTTTAATTAGATTAAATTTGATTTGTTAGATTAAGTAAAAATCAATTTAATAAATCGATTTTGCTAACACATGTACTTGTTGTTTGAGTCTTTGTTGAACCATGCTCGTAGAAGACACATTTTTCATACTTTTCATCTGAATGTACTCGTGAGGGGTTTGGGACGACCAGTTCAACAAATGTTTTTAAATGTTTATTCTATTATACTAGTGTGTATATATATATTAAAATTATATTTATTAAAAATTAAAAATAATATATTATAATAAAATTAATATATTATATTAGTAAGTGATAATATTATAATGTTATTAATTTAATATATATTAAAATTATATTTATTAAAAATTAAAAATAAAGTGAAATATATCAGAACAGATAAAAGAATAATCATTGATAAATAAAGAAGAAGAGAAAAAACAGAGATATTTGATTTTATAAAAAGTTTATAAAAGTAAAGGTCAATTTTTTTAAATTTAATAAATTATTATATTTAAAGAGTAAAATCGGTATTTTGAAGAGTGGACACAAAAAGAAGAATCTCCTTTATATATTGTTATAGATTATATTATATTATATATATAATATAATATTATATGTTCATTTAAAAGAAATAAAAAATTAATTATATTATACCTTATACTTTTATATTGGATTTTTTTTATTTTTTTAATCAAACGATCAATTTTACTGATAATTTTAAAAAAAAAGTTGCAAATTTTTTCACTTAAATAAGAGTTATTATTATTGTGATTATAATGTCAACGTGACTATTACATTGATGATTCATAATCTAAAGTTCTATAATGCTTTTTTGTTTTTTTATATAGTATGCACTGATTTTACTTTGTTATAACATAAAAGCATAATTTTAAACAAGAAAAAAAAATACAACACTGCAAGAGAAACAAAAATGTAACAAGAGTTATTTTTGGCATTTTTAGTAGTTTTAACACCTACTAAAGGCGTTATCCATGATTTGCTTTTCTTCGTAAAAAAAAATCAGTGTCGTTGATTACTACCGATTTTGATTAATCCCTAGTAATGGCAGTACTTTGTTGTAGTTTTGAAACCATGGGAATTTACGTGAGTTTCATAACTCTATTATTTACTAACGATTTTGGAACACTTATTATTTATCGTCGGTTCTGAAACCTCTATTACTTATCGGCTGTTTTATGACTTTTGTTATTTATTGACGGATCTCAAATCCCTAGTACTTTTGCGGGAGTTTTGCAAACATCTGCTAGTTGCCAACAACAGTTTTAAATCCCGGTATTGTGTGATAGTACTAAACTTTTTTATCTCTGTTGTGCAATTTATTATTTATTGAATTTTTTACTTGGTGTTTCAAATCCTCTTAATCTAATTTGTTGCACTTTTTAATGCACATAATTCGTATAACATATGAAATAAAAAACAAAACAAAAAATCAATATTTGTTTATAACTAGATATAACATTCATTAAAATAATGAACATTGTCTATAAATTCAAGTAAATAATAAGTTTGAAATGTTCAAACTAGTGAAATATTACAAAATTTTTATTCATGAGTTATAAAGTCAAACATAATGAAAGTCTAATAAGATTCTTCAAGTATCAATCTTGATCTACATTATTTATTTTTTCATTTGCAATGTTCATTTGATTAAATACCTAACACAAAAAATAATCATAATTAGTAACATTCATTACAATATAAAATATATGTTAATACACTAAAGTTTAAAGTTTAAAATATTGTCGGTGATCATGAAACATAGGAAAGTTTTACATGAAACTTTACCTCATAACCTTTGTAAAAATATCTTGCTCCAATAAGCTTCATGCGTATAATAAAATGTAAAATTGATGAAATTACCAGACATAATTAGACAAATGAATCTCCTCAGGATGTAATGCAACGCCTTGCAATCAAACAATTGTTCATGAGGGTAGTGTTAGATTTGCCACAATTTGGCCAAAAAATAATGTTAATAGTCCTGAAATATAATTAACAGCTTGACATGTCAAATTCTAGCAAATCTAAAAATATATTTCACCATAATTTTTTTTTTCATCAAATATAATTAGATGAATCAAAGTTTTTAGTTAATATATAGTACACCCACAATAAACATAATACGAACTATGAACACACAAACTTGGAACTACAAACACACAAATTACGAACTATGAACTACGAACCTACAACGCATAAACCAGTGGCATTGAATTTGCAATCGATGAAAGAGGAAAAGTGAGGAATTAACTTGAAAGTGAACAAAAAAAAATCAAAAGCCATGACTAGTTTGAAATTTAGATTGACCAATAAAAATTCAAAAAGTGAAATTGAAGCCAACGAATATGGGAGCTATGATCGAGCGATTGAGAAATTGAAAACAAAGGAAATATTTTTTACTAAGATTAAGAGAGGGCAAGGAAAACTTTTTAACTAAGATTGAGAGATGGAATAGAAATGAAGCAAATAGTGTATGTCGTGTTAGGTCACGAGAGAAAAAAAAAGAAAGAACCTTATTAGTGAGAAAAGAGGGATTGTGAAAAAGTAAAAAGGAAATGATTTTTTTTTTTTTGTGTGGTTCATTTAAAAACCTCCAACACTTATGAGGGGTTTAAGAATATAAATCACTTGAGGTTATTCTGACCTCTTCTAACAAACTCATGTTAAAATTCAGAATTTTTCAAGCGTATAGTTGGACAAATCATGTTTTGTAAAGCATGATTTAAAAATGAGGAAAGTGTATACACAAGCACGAATTTGGAATTAGAACATACGTTTACACATAGTAACTTTATTATTTGTATATTGAAATTGTGTTATAAAAATTAGGCATGTCAAAGCGGATTGGTCCGCAAGCCTGCCAAGAAAAGGGCGGGTCGAGTTGGAAATTCCAACCCGCCAACCAGATGTGGTATGGCTCGCTAACTCACCAAATTAGCGAACTGTTTTATTTTTTTACTTTTTGTATGTTTAAAATTGAAAATAATTTAAAAAAAAAATTTGTATATTATATAAAAAAAATTATATATGTAAAAAAAATTATAAACAAAAAGTTTAAAAAGTTAAAAAAAAAAAGTGGCACTTCCCGAGGCAGGACTGGTTGTAGTGTCCAACCCGTTTTCTAATGGTGGATTATCCCAATTCAATCCGTTTTTGACAAATTAAAGACGAGATAGATCAAAACGGATCAGACTGACCCATTTTGCCATCTAATAAAGTAATTATAGATATTAGAATTGTGATTTATATTAATTTAATATATTTTTTTAAATCGTTCATCGGAAACATGTGTTTAGATTGACTTTTTAGTTATTTTTCAAAATTTGGGAAATGATTTACACAGAAGTCATGCACGTGATCACCATTTCATAGGAAATTTAAAAAAAAATGATGAACTAATTAAGTTGGCACAATATTATTAGAAATTATTTAAGATCTGAATAGGTTTTGAATCTATGATAATTTTTTAGATTTTTTCAATTGAGTAATTATTAATTTTGTGTGATTTAGTAAGTTTTCAAAATATTAAAAAAATTTAATTAAAGTTTTTATTCATTTTTTCTCTTAACTATAATTTTATAATTTAAATTTAATTTAAAAACAAATTTCGTTACATACAATAAATCCCTTAAATAACTGACAATATTTAAGTAGATAAGATAATTGTGATATCACTAAAACTCCACTAGATTTTTTTAAAGTTATGACTTAAAACTTAATTAAACATTTAATTAATGCAATTTTTTTATCAATTATATTCTTATTGTTCTCAATTTTTTTAATATATATATATATATATATATATATAATTGGAATTAGTATTGTTAAAAAATAACGACGTGTATTATTTTTTTTTTCTTTATGAGTGTTTTCTATATAAATAACATTGCTAGCATACGATTTTTTTTTAGAATTTCTTATTGTTTTTTTAGTGACATTTTTTTAACTTAAAAAATTTAGCAATAAAGTATTCACAAAATAAATAAGTTATTTATAATCAACTTATAAATTTATTTATATTCACTTTCATAGAAAAAAATATTTATATAATTATTTCCTAATCAACAAATTTTGTAATCCATAACACTAATAAGATATGTTTCTTTCTAGTATAAATAATTATAATTTCAATCGGTTTCAAAATTAAAATAACTACTTTGAATTAAAAAATATTTAGAAAAAATAATATATTTTAATTTTATGAATACAAATTTTATTGTTCATTAATAATATTTATTTTAATAATTATCACAATAATATTGTTTTTTCACTTTTATTATCATGAAAAAAAAGTAGACATAACGGACATGTGTTTGTACATTGATCTAAACAATCATTGCATTTAAGTGTAATTTGGGTTAAGACAACCTTTAATTTTAAAATGAATATTTTCTGGGTGGTTTCTCGATTATTCTGAAAAAAAATTAAAATGTATTTTTTGAAATTTCTGCAACATAATTTAAAATGGTATTTTCTAAATAGTATTAGTGTGGAGCTAAAGTTAGGAATGATGGGTGGTGAAAAAGTAAAAGTGTTGTCTCTGAGGCCCAATTTTTTCCCCTTAGTAACTTTCCGTACTTACCATGGCGTGGTTAAAGCCTGAAACCGATCGACCATGTTTATTTTGACTGGAGCATCAAGTCTATTTATGTTTAAAATTTTATTTTAAAAATATACTAAAAACATACATGAAAGAAAAAAAATAGTAAAAATATAAATTTTCGTCTTCTTAAAGTGGATAAATACTTATATTTTATAACTGACAGTTTGGTACATAGAATAAGATATTCATCATAATAACCGAAACAATTGAATATATAATTAAAATTCACGATTTAAAAAAAAATACTGGTAAAATCTTATCGTTAAATTGAAAATTATAACATGAAAGAGTTCCAATTTTGGAATAAAAAAAAATGCAATTAGAAAGGCTTATTAATTAATGAAAGTGAAAAGAAACAAACAATATCAAAAAGAAAATTAAGTTAATCGGGGCTATTATGAAATAGCATAAGCTTGACAAGAGCACATTTAAATGTCTAGTTCAATAATGATGGAATTACATATTTGCATTATCTTGTCTAATAGTGTTAAATCAAGTTGTATTTTTTTTGTCTCGATGGAGTTGGATTGATTAAATTCATTTGTTTCGTTGCATTCATATCACACCTACTTTTCTTCAATATTATTTGGTAAAGAGAATTGTGAAGGAGAGATTGTTCCACGTTTGGACATTTTAGTGAATTAAGATCATAAAAGGACCTCCATCTTTCGAAATTATTTTTGGGGCTACTTTTCGCATTTCTCTTTCTAATCACAATGGTAGGGTAGGTATCACCCTCGTCTTGTGTATTGATATTTATTAAGTGGATCCTATGAATTTATCACTTTGCGTTATTTTAATTATTCTAATAATTATACTCCAATATAAATCATTCTTCCATGTACCAAAGTAAGTAATATTGATTCGTGTAAACCATGTTAATCAAATATATTTTAATAAATAGATTATTTTATCATTCCAAAATCCAAAATAAAACTGTTTTGGTACATTCAATAAGTTTCACATCGTTTAGGAGTCTCTACACCTTCTGAGAAAGAGGATAATAATAGAGAGAGGTAGGAGTATTTACACTTGAATTTACGGTTTTTTGTTTCGATCCATCAATTTTAAATATTGGCCTTCATCAATTTAGTTACTTTTTTTTCCTTGAATGTAAAGTTGAAAGGGGTAGCTATGAATGGATATTTGATGATTAGTGCCCACTAAGTTTGTGGTGTAGAATAATATAGCCATGGTCCAAGGGTCCCAACCCTAAACGGCTAAACCAAGCCATTTCAAAACCCTAACCCCACCACCAATCACCCAAACAAGCTTACCCTACTTTCCTTTTCAGCTCCTATCATGGCTCCACCACCCCCAACTCCCACTCACACATTTAGATTTTTCATCAACACAACACCGTCCATCAAACGCACCCATTAACAATCACCCAGAAACAAAAACTCAACCTAAAACACCACCGTCATCAACATTGAATAATCGACAGAAGAACATTTATATATTTCTTAAGTGTAATTTTACAAAAGTAAAAACCTCAGGTTTCGAATTAATAATACGAGAAACCTCATAATCAATCACCTCATATACGTGAACTTAACCACCAAAATTAACGAAAAAAAAATGTCAATTACAGTGACAGAAGTAGAACAAGAAGAAGACGATCGATGAAGATTCTGTGTTCTGTTTTCTGTTTTCTGCTTTCTGTTTTCTCAGTCTTGGAAACCGGTTTTGGCCCAAATGGCGTTTCGGAGCGTACTCAGATCCCTTCCCTTCAGGGTTCTCCCTAAACCTTCATGCACGGAGAAGGAAGCAACCCTAGTTCTCGCCAGAAACTCGTGCGGTGGCACTCTCCCGCTCCGTTCAAATTCATCGTAACCCTCGTTGTGATCGTCGTCGTAATCGCTTTCCTCGTCGTTGTTGTTGTTGCGGTTGTTATTTCTTTTAGTGTACTCGTTGCCGAGGATCTTCGACCAGTCGGGGATGTTGACGGGCACCGACGCCGTGGCGGCGGTGGCGGAGGAAGAGGGTTTTTTCTTGGCGGAGCCGCGGCCGTGGAGCGATCTGCTGAACTCGAACGAGTTAGCCCGGCCCGAGTTGTAAATCTCGGACTCGTCGAATTCGAACGCGGATTCGGAATCCATGGTTAGCGATAGAGAGTCTCTGTTTGAAGCGACGGGGAGAAAACGGTGGCTTCGTGAAGTGAAGTAGTTCTTTCTGCTCGCCATTGTTTACATGCAGAGGTGGCGGTGATTTTATAACGTTGGTTTTTGTTTTCGTTACGTGAATGAATGAAACTGTGGAAGAAGGTTCTGTTGTTGTTTTTGTTGTTGCTTGTTGTTGTTTTTTTTTTTTTCTCTTCTTCCAATGTTGTTGTTTATTATGGTTCATTTGATGTGCTTTTATAAAGGGTTTGTTGCTATCTACTTCCCCTTTTCTTTAAAGAAGAATAGGGTGTTGCAAACTAAATCTCATTTTTCATTATTATTTTTGGATAATAATAAGGAAAGAGAGAGAAATTAGAAACCGGTATATAAATCCTGTTATTCTTGTTGTCTCGTGTGAAGTTAGTAATAAAAAAGAGAAATGTCGCGTTACATTCTGGATAAGGTTCCATCTCCTTCGTCTTTTCTTTCTCGGGTTTCTTTCTCGGTCACTTGGGAGAAACTACCAAGCACCACCCACCCAACAAAATCATATATACTCGTTTTTCACTTTTTTTTTTATGCTTCATTATGTTATCCCATCCATGCTTCAAGTTATGGTGCATTAATATAAGAAGCATATAGTTATAATATTTTAAATTTCTTAAAAAAATATTATCTATCTTTTAGTAATTTTTCTCTCATTTGTAGTTTTTCTTTTATGTATAAATATTTCTATTAAGCACACATGCCAATATTTTATATCTTAATATAGAATAACATATATTTGTTATTGAAAAAACAATGCGTTGTTTTAATCAATACTAGACAGCGGAAACTCTAGGATTAATTAAAGGAAATTTTAAACAATAGGTTGGTTTTGAGCATAAGATCTACCCTATTTACTTGATGAATAAAGGTTTCAATTATCGTTACATGAGTGTTTATATTTAATGTTTGTAATACATTGATCGGAATTATATGTACAAATTTTGTGTATGAAAAAAAATTAAAGAGAAATAAATACTTACAAGTACTAAATTTTAAATCATGATCACTATTATTTTTTTTTTCTTTGTGATAATTGATTCCAATTATTGATTAAAGATAATAACTATAATTGATCAAACTTTTATAAACAAGTATTTGGTTTCTGATAACAAAAAAGGGGAAGTATATATATATATATATATATATATATATCTATATATATATATATAT